>Ga0182030_10005777_pt1 | contig 26202 bp, 24 predicted proteins | sample 812S3MmetaG_FD_121299 | JGI IMG/M metagenome (GOLD analysis project Ga0182030, IMG submission 121299) | Permafrost microbial communities from Stordalen Mire, Sweden - 812S3M metaG (Illumina Assembly) | ecosystem: Environmental > Terrestrial > Soil > Wetlands > Permafrost | place: Sweden...
ATTTCTTCCATAATTCAGTTTTTATGGCCACTGCTTTAAAACAGCGCTTATATTATTTCGATAAAAGTAATTCGTTCCAACCGAAAACAATGGTAATATTTTTTTCACTCAGGTAGGCCTTTATATCATCAACACTCCTTTGGTTAGTTAGCATAACAAAATCGCCGCCCCAGGCACCTAACGATTTTGCACTCCCCCAATAGTCATTGAAAAGGCTATCCTTCACTTTCGTCATTTTAAGCTGCCCCGCTATTAAATCCTCATGTTCGTTCACCAGGTTTTCAAACTCTTTTAACTCAGTGCAGGCCAGTATAGATTCAGTAATACCATTCAATTTCGCGATAGCATACGTTTTATCCTGCAATTTTGTTTTGTAATACTGTATTCCTTCAGATGAAAGTTGCTTTTTACCCAGGTAAGCAAAGTAGATATAGTTGCTGAAAGAAGGATGCCAGTTAACCGGCAAAGTTTCAGAGTTAGCATTTTTAATTTGATAAAGAATAGCCGAATCATCACCGGCGCAAGCCACATCATACCCGGACCCGCCAATCGTGTTTTTCAACAATTCATATCCATCAACCTTCGCCCATGCCGCCACGCAATGTATCAGGGTTGAACTGGTGCCAAGCCCCCATTCGTTGGGGAACTCCAACCGGGTTTCAACAGCAGTGTCATTTGTTTTGGTTAAAAAATCCGGGTTTAGTTTGCGGGCTTCCTGCAAAATTTTGGTAAGTCTTACGGCTTCGTCCTGTTTAGCATTTATGCAACTAAAATCCGCAGTATCAAACACCAGGTTAAGCCAGGGTTTGTTTTGATTGTTTAAGGCTACCCAGTAAAGCAGGTTATCATTTGCATGTAAAGTAGTTACCCGAAGCGTTTGCCCGAATTTTGTGGGCACAGCCAGGGCTTTTGCCCCATCTAAAACAAAATACTCACCGGTTATCAGCAGTTTGCCGTGTCCGTAGAAGGTTTCAATATTGTTTTGTGCGGTAATCTTTAGCTTCATTCTGAATGCGAATATCATTTTTTAACCGCAAAGGCGCAAAGCCGCTAAGAAGCTGTTTAAAATTAAATCCAAATGCAATTTAACACAAAGAGCACAAAGGAAAATGCCAATACAAAGGCCACAAAGAGTATATTTTTGGTGTTCTTTGTAATGAACTTTGTGTGCTTTGTGTTTACATGAATTTCTTTTCTTTAATTTTAAATAGTTTCTAAGTTAAATTGGCTTTAACCTTAACCGCTCTAAAAATTCCCTTACCGCCGAAACGGTGACCACCTTATCGGCAAAGAAAGATTTGGCTTTGCCAACTTCTTCATCATTGGCCTGCATAGAGGCAAGTATATTGGTAAGGTGCATTTTCATGTGGCCTGCCTGAATGCCCACGGTGGTAAGCGACCGGATAGCTGCAAAGTTTTGCGCAAGGCCTACGCAGGCAATTATTTCCATCAATTTCTTAGCATTCGGATTTCCAAGCAACTCCAGCGAACGTTTAGCCAGCGGATGCAGTGAAGTAAGCCCACCAACCGTTCCAATAGCAATTGGCATATTCATCCAAAACCTGAAAATACCGTTCTCAACCTTACATTCCGAAAGGCTGCGGTAAACACCATCGCGGCATGCATAGGTATGCGCACATGCTTCAACAGCCCTGAAATCGTTACCGGTGGCCATTACTACTGAATCAATGCCATTCATAATGCCCTTGTTATGCGTGGTTGCCCGGTACGGGTCAATACGGGCAATATTTACGGCACGCTGAAATTTCCAGGCAAATTCCTCGGCACTCATATTGCCATAATCAAAAGTGCCTAACTCATCCACCCTGCAACTTACCTCGGCATGTACAATACACTCCGGAGTATAGTTGGATAGAATAGACATTACAATTTCAAGGTCCCTCTCGGTATCGTTAAAAACCGGGCTTTGCCGAACTCTGTCTGCCAATTGCTTGCCAAACTCTTCCAGACAAGAGTTAATGAAGTTGGCACCCATAGAGTCTACTGTTTCAAAATAGGCCCTTAGCTGGTAATAGTCGGGCTCTAAGTTGCTCAGGTCAATTAGTTCCATATCCAAAACACCGCCACCGCGCTCTTCCATTTTGGCGGTAATGTGCTGAACACCCTTCTTCAAATCATCTTTTATTTCCTGAAAGAAACCGAATAGTTTTTTCTTATCGCCATGGTAGATAAAATGTACCTGGCCCACTTTTTTGGTAGATAGCACTTCCGTTTTAAACCCTCCGCGAGTTAGCCAGAACTTAGCTGCATTTGATGCCGCTGCCACCACCGAACTTTCCTCGGTTACCATGGGTATAGCGTAAATAGTGTCGTTTATTTTAAAATTAGGGGCAATGCCAAATGGCACTGGGAAATTAGTAAGCGTATTTTCGCTAAAGCCATCTAAAAGTTTCTGGGCTTCAATATTATCATGCCAGTATTCGGCAAACTCCTTTAAAACCTCTACCGGGTTGGCATACAGAAAGTTTTTAGCAAGCCAATATATTTTATCGCGCTTGTTTAACTTCGAAAACCCGGCTATTTCCTTTTCGTTTAATTCCATCTACCCAAAGTTAGAATTGACATAAACAATCCCCAAATGACTGACCGTTAAAAAGTGGTGAATATAAAAGGTTTTGCGGCTGGTTGGCATAGTCTTATTGCTTTACAAATAAGACAAGCGCATTTATCAGTCAATCTGCTCTTTCAGCTCCTCTAAAAAGCCCCTTACTTTTTTAAGCTTTTCAATCAGCTTAAATTTCTTCTGGGTAAGCTCAATATCGGTTTTAAGGCGTGATTTCGCTCCATCCAGGGTATATCCCTTTTCGCGCACCAGGTGGTAAATGAGTTTTATTTTTTCAATATCGTCTTTTGTAAAAAAACGATCGCCTTTGGTATTCTTTTTGGGTTTTAAAACATCAAACTCTTTTTCCCAATAGCGCAGCAACGAGGTGTTAACATCTAACATCAATGCCACCTCGCCAATGGTATAATAAAGCTTCTCTATTTCCTTCTCCTTCCAGGCCATCACTCCTTTTTAATAATGCGCAATGCTTAAAATTATGCTTCAATAATACATCAATAACACCATTGGCAATGAACACTTTCTCCACACCGGGGGAAAAACTAAATTCAGGTACGCGAGAGTTATTAAAGTCCTCCCCTTCGGGGAGGATTTAGGTGGGGCTGTATTAATCCAAAGTTTGGCCGGGGTTGTTAGAAATTTTCAACATTTTCTCAAAGTCGGCATCCTTCAGGTCGTTGTAGTAGAAGTAAACGGGGTTTAACACATCGCCGTTTTTCAACACCTCGTAATGCAAATGGGGCCCGGTAGATTTGCCTGTATTACCGCTATAACCAATTACATCACCCCGTTTCAGTTTCTGGCCTGGCTTTACGTTAAACCTGGATAGGTGCGCGTACCTGGTGCGATAGCCAAAACCATGGTTGACAATAATTTCGTTCCCATAGCCGCCATAATTAAAATCCACAGTTTCAACTACACCATCACCGGTAACATGCACGGCAGTGCCAATGGGGCAGGTAAAATCCATACCCTTGTGGAACTCCTGTATTTTGTAAATGGGGTCAACCCGCCAGCCGTATCCCGATGCCATCCTTTCAAGATTCTTATTGGGTATAGGTTGAATGGATGGAATAGACGACAGCATTTTTTGCTGGTTTTTAATCAGGTCAGCAATCTGATCGTAGCTTTTGGATTGGATAACCATTTGCTTTTTCAGCTTATCCACTTTTACTGAAAGGTCTTTTATCAGGTCTCCGTTGTCAAACTTTTCAAGGTTACGGAATTTGTTCACCCCACCGGAACCAGCCTGCCATTCGTCGTTTGAGATAGGGTCGGCATCAAACATTACCCGGTAAACGTTTCCATCGCGGTAATGCAAACCATCCAACACCGACGAAAGGCGGTCTACCTCCTGATTAAGCAGGTAATACTGGTCTTTCATTTCACCCAGCTCTGCTTTTAATATTTTCTCTTTAGGCGAATCGAAAAAGCTGTAATAGATGTAGGATATACCCAAAGAAAACACCAGCGCAGCTACAATAAAGGCCAAAAACCTGAAAATACGGGTACCCCAGCCAATAACAGCTTTTTCGTAGCTGAGGGTGTGGGTATTAAAAATGTATTTTTCGTTGCGTTTTAATGCCATGTTAACTTATGTTTCAACAGCCGCCCCTTCCGTCCCCTAAAGGGGAAACCAGAGCTGGCTTTGGTTTCCCCTTTAGGAGACGGAAGGGGCGACAAATTTCGTTGCCCAACCCACTCTTTAACCAACCGCCAAATAAACCTATTACTCCTCTTCCAGCCTCGAAAGAATCGTTAATTCTGTTATTTTCGTGCCTCCTTCAATAAGCCCTTTTGGCTATTGAACCGGAGGGTAAAGTTATCATTTTTGTAAATTAAGAATAATAAAGCTTGTTAAGTGGCAATGACTTCAGCAGAAATTAGAAAGGCATTTTTGGACTTTTTCGAGAGTAAAGGGCATAAAATTGTGCCTTCAGCCCCCATTGTGGTCAAAAACGACCCTACCTTAATGTTTATCAATAGTGGCATGGCGCCGTTTAAGGATATTTTTTTAGGCAACCAGCCCATTAAATATAAACGTGTTGCCGATACCCAAAAGTGTTTGCGCGTAAGTGGCAAACACAACGATTTGGAAGAAGTGGGCGTTGATACCTACCACCACACCATGTTTGAAATGTTAGGCAACTGGAGTTTTGGCGATTACTTTAAAAAAGAAGCCATTGCCTGGAGTTGGGAACTGCTAACCGAAGTGTATAAACTACCCAAAGACCGCCTGTATGTTACAGTGTTTGAAGGCGACAGCAAAGAGAACCTGGGCTTTGACCAGGACAGCTATGATTTCTGGAAGCAGCACATTGCAGAAGACCGGATATTGAAGGGGAACAAGAAGGATAATTTTTGGGAAATGGGCGATACCGGACCCTGCGGGCCCTGCTCAGAGATACACGTTGACTTACGCAATGAAGAAGAAATAAAACTACAAGCAGGTAAAGAACTGGTAAATGCCAGCCATCCGCAGGTTATAGAGATATGGAATAACGTGTTTATGGAGTTTAACCGCAAAGCTGATAGCTCGCTGGAGAAACTACCTGCACAACACGTTGATACCGGTATGGGCTTTGAGCGTTTAACCATGGCATTACAGGGTAAACGCAGTAGCTACGATACAGATATTTTTCAACCCAATATTCAGTTCATTGCTAACAAAGCGCTTGTAAAGTATGGCGAGAATGAGAAGACGGATATTGCTTTACGCGTTATTGCCGATCACATCCGTGCTATTTCTTTCACTATTGCAGATGGGCAATTACCAGGTAACACCGGTGCCGGTTATGTAATCAGAAGAATTCTACGTCGTGCCGTCCGATATGGTTATTCGTATTTAGGTTTCGAATTGCCTTTTCTATATGAATTGGTGCCGCTTTTGGCAGAGCAATTTGCAAACGTATTCCCCGAATTAGACGCGCAAAAAGACTTTGTTGCGAATGTAATTCGCGAAGAGGAAAGTTCTTTTCTACGCACGTTGGCCAATGGATTAAAACGCTTTGCCACTATTGAAGAGGAACTGGCAAAAACGGGCTCAAAAGAAATTTCGGGAAAGGTTGTTTTTGAACTTTTTGATACCTATGGTTTCCCGGTTGACTTAACCAGGCTTATGGCTGGCGAAAAGGGGTACGAAGTTGATGAGCGCGGGTTTGAGGCAGAAATGCAATTGCAAAAAGAACGCGGTCGCAGCGCAGCCGCTACCGAACAAAGCGATTGGGTAGAACTGGAACCCGGCGTAAAATCAGATTTTATCGGTTATGATTTTAACGAAGCCAATGCGCATGTGGTAAAATACCGCAGCGTAAAACAAAAAGACAAAGAACTGTTTCAACTGGTGTTGGACAAAACCCCTTTCTACGCCGAAAGCGGCGGACAGGTAGGCGATACCGGCTTCCTTGATTTTGGTGGGGAGAAAATAGATGTGTTTGACACAAAGAAAGAAAATGACCTGATTATACATTGGGTAAAGAAATTACCTGCTAAGGTTGACGCCAATGTGCATGCAAAAATTAATATCCCAAGGCGTAACGATACCATTAAAAACCACAGTGCAACCCACTTGCTGCAAGCTGCATTGAGACAAGTGCTTGGTAACCACGTACAACAAAAAGGCTCATTGGTTCAACCGGACCAATTGCGTTTCGACTTCTCGCACTTTGCAAAAATGACAGACGAAGAAATTGCCAGGGTTGAGCAGATAGTGAACGATAAAATAATGGAGAACGTGCATCTGGATGAGCGCAGAAATGTGCCCATTAAGGATGCCGAAAAACTTGGCGCAACCATGTTGTTCGGTGAAAAATACGGGGAGTTTGTGCGCGTTATAACCTTTGATGAAAAATTCAGCCGCGAGTTGTGTGGTGGGGTGCATGTGCAAAGCACCGGGCAAATTGGTTTGTTTAAAATCACATCTGAAAGTTCAATCAGCGCAGGTGTTCGGCGTATCGAAGCAGTAACAGGCCGCAAGGCATTGGAATATGTTGATGCAAAACTGAACGAACTAAACCTGATAACCGAAAGCTTTAAAGGCAGCAAAAACGTTTTGCAGGCAGTAAAAACATTGCACGAACAAGCCGAACAACTGAAAAAAGAAAACGAGCAGTTGCAGGATAAAATAGTAGCCGGTTTGGTAAAACAACTGAAGGGTGAAGTAATCCCACAAGGCAATGTCCAGTTTTTAGCCAAAACAAATATTGACGTAACCGGTGCCGATGCTTTACGCAAACTGGGTATTCAATTGGTGCATGAGGTGAAGGATAATTATGTATTCCTGTTGTCAACCAATGCCGGTGGCAAAACCATTGTGCATTTGCGTATTGCCCCGTCGTTAGGCGTAAATGGCAATCAACTTTTAAAAGAATTATCTTCCCCCATCAAAGGCGGCGGCCCGGCTGATTTTGTGCAGGCAAGTGCGGGGAGCACGCAGGAGGTGGAGGAGTTGGTTGGGAAGTTGAAGGAGAGGTTTAAATGAGGTATATTTGAGTATAAAATTCAGGTTATGGATATTCGAAATGAAATTAAAAAGTTAAGTGCAGCCGAAAAAATTTTGTTGGTTGAGGATATATGGGATGAAATAGATTTCGAAAGCAAGACTACTCTTTCTCAAAAGAAGAAAGATGATATTGATAGACGACTTGAAGAAATCAGGCAGGGAAAATCAACTTCCTATACATGGGAAGAAGTAAAGACCGAAGCTAAAAAAATTCGGGATGCGATATAATATTACCATTCAAATCCGGGCAAAGGAAGAATTTTTCGATGCAATGAGATGGTATGAAATGCAACGTAAAGGATTGGGTGATGAATTGGAATTATGTTTTGAAGAAACTCTTGAAATTCTAAGAAGAAATCCTTTATATGAAATTCGGCACAATAATGTGCGGATATTAAATATCCGCAGGTTTCCTTATCAAGTAGTTTATACTGTAGAAGGAAATCAGATTGATGTTATTTCCTTCTACCATGCACACAGGGATCCGGAAAACTGGAAAAACTTGAAATAGATAAATTAAATGCGCATCACAAAACTAGAATTAGAAAACTTTAAGCGGTTTACCAAGCTGACCATAGATATGGCTCAGCTAAGTACTCCGCCTAAACTAGTTTTGTTGATTGGCGCAAATGGGTCGGGGAAGAGTTCGGTGTTTGATGCGTTTAACTTATTAAGCCACCCAATTTTAGAGAACTATGATTACTGGGGAGATGGATATTTTGACAAAAATATTTCCGTGGATAGCCCAGGAATTAAAGCCTACTTCAGTGATGATGCATTTATCAGTTTCGAGGATGAACTTCTTAGCCGGGACGTTGCAGATGCAAAAGCCATTAACGAAAAACACAAAAGAAAATTTTACGGCAGGACAAGCTTCCGCCAAGTTCCCAGATTAACAAGATTAGGCTTCAAAAATGGTTTCAGTATTGAAAGGGATACAGACAGGCCATTAAACTGGATTGACAGGGATGAAAGATTTGAAAATGATTTGGAGCAAACATACCGTGATTTGTTATCAGTATTATTTGACGCAACAAAAGAAAGGACCAATGTAGATATTGTAGAGGAATTTATACAACCCATTAGTGACGCATTCAGAAGAATTTTAGGTGAAAGCACAAAGACATCTATTCGTCTTAAAAGCATAGTTCCGCCAGGTGATAGCAAAACAGCAGAAGTGTTATTTACAAAAGGAGAATCTACTATTCATTACAATCTTCTTAGTGCTGGCGAAAAAGAAGTATTCAATATCCTTTTAAACCTAAGTGTTCGTGGTAAATACTATCAGGATACCATCTATTTTATTGATGAAATGGATTTGCACTTAGAATATAATACACAAAAAGCTTTTTTAAAAGAGATTACTGAAAACTGGATTCCTGAAAATTGCCAATTATGGACAGCTTCTCATTCTTTAGGCTTTATTCAGTATGCCAACGAAAATGAACAGGCTGCAATTATTGATTTGGATAACCTGGATTTTGATTTAGAACAGACCATTTACCCAAGCCAAAAAAATAAAGACGAAATTTTTGAGATTGCCGTTAGCAAGGAATTTCTTGCAGACGTATTCAGAGATAGAACTATAGTATTTGCCGAAAATACGGATACCGCAATTTATAATGCCATAGGGATAGACAGGCTAATCTTTGCAAAGGCAATTGATAAAAATGTTGTATTTCATAAATCAAAAAACCTTGAGCAATTAGGTTTAGCAGATCGAGATTATCTGACTGATGAAGAATTAATATTATTGAAAGAAAAATATAGCTTCCTACGAATTCTTAATTATTACAGCATTGAGAATTATTTGTTCCATCCTGATAACCTTAAAGAATATTTTACAAGCAGAGGAATTGACTTTAATGCAGACGGGTACAAAGACAGCTTAATAAGAGAGAGGGAGAAGAATATAACCGATATTGTCTATGGCATACAACAAGCTAGGAGTGGTTACCCCTTTTTTAAAGAAAATGAAAATCATAAGCAATACAAACTATTCAAAGAGCAAGGTAGTGGTATTGTAGAAATGTTAAAAAGCGAAGATTTTGAGACTTTTTATAAAGCATTTCCTGCGAAAGATTATGGGAAGGCAATTAATGAAAGGCAAAACTTAAATTCAAGAGATTTAGCCAAAACAAAATGGTTCAAACAGCAAATTGAAAAAGTATTACAAAAATGAGCGACAGTAAATACGACAAATACGAATTGGTAGTAGGCCTTGAAGTGCACGCGCAGCTTTCAACGCATAGCAAAATGTATAGCGGCGACTCAGCGGAGTTTGGGGCTTCGCCAAATACGCAGTGCAGCATTATATCGCTGGGGCATCCAGGCGCTTTGCCAATGGTAAACGAAACTGCTATTGAATACGCCGTTAAAATTGGTTTGGCAACTAACTGCACTATCCGCCACGAAAACCAGTTTGCCCGCAAAAATTATTTCTATGCCGATTTGCCAAAGGGTTACCAGATAACACAGGATAAAACACCTATCTGCACTTTGGGCCATTTGGATTTTGAAGTAAACGGCGAGAAAAAGAAAGTAAATATTACCCGCATCCACATGGAGGAAGACGCAGGTAAAAGTATACATGATATAGACCCATATTTTACACTGGTAGATTTAAACCGCGCCGGTGTGCCGCTGATTGAAATTGTTTCTGAACCCGATATCCGCAGCGGCGATGAGGCTATGGCATATCTGAATGAAGTTCAAAAACTGGTTCGTTACCTGGGCATTTGCGATGGTAATATGGAAGAAGGCTCTATGCGTTGCGATGCCAACATCTCTGTTCGGTTAAAAGGCGAAACCGGTTTAAATGCCCGTAGCGAAGTAAAAAACATGAACAGTATGCGCAACGTAAAACGCGCTATTGAATACGAATTTATACGCCAGGTTGATGCACATGAGGCCGGTGAAAAACTGCCACAGGAAACCAGGGGTTTTGAGGCCGTAAAGGGAATTACCCTATCGCAAAGAAGTAAGGAACACGCACATGATTACCGCTATTTCCCGGAACCAGACCTGCCGCCCGTTATTATAACGGATGAATATATTCAGCACATAAGGGCTAACATGCCTAAGCTGCCAAATGAATTGATTAATGAATACATCAATGATTACGGCCTGCCTGCTTACGATGCGCGCATTATTACCGATGATAAAGAACTGGCAGAATACTTTAACGGGTTGCTGGCGCTTACCAAAAATTATAAAGCAGCGGCTAACTGGATACTGGGCCCGGTTAAAAACTATTTAAACGAAAACGGGTTAGAGATAAAGGACTTTAAACTCAGCCAGGTAAAGATTGCAAACCTTATAGCTTTAATTGATGAAGGCAAAACCAACTTCTCAGTGGCCTCTACCAAAATATTTCCGGTAATGGTGGCTGAGGTTGATAAAGAACCTTTAAAAATTGCAGAGGAATTAAACCTGATACAAAGCAGCGATGCCGGTTTGATAAATGATTTGATAGTTGAAGTGCTGGCAAAATTCCCTGAAAAAGTAGCAGAATATAAAAGCGGAAAGGTCGGACTACTTGGTTTGTTTGTTGGCGAGGTAATGAAAGCCTCTAAAGGCAAAGCTGATCCTAAAATGACTAATCAATTGGTGCGCGAAAAACTGGAACAGTAACAAATAGCCGGTCGTCAAAATAGTGGTTGGCGGGGACGCCTAACCACCTGGGCTTCCGGTTCGGCGTCCCCGCCAACCGGAATTCTTGCTATACGCGAAGACTGTTTTTGCCCGGTAACAAGATTTAGGAACCAAGATTTAGATAAAAAATTACATTTGACACCTTAAAACAACTACATGCGTAAAATAGCAGGCCTCTTTTTACTTATCTCTATCTTATCTTCCTGTAACCTGAACGGCAGTAGCGATAAATACTTTATTGAGGGTACCATAAAGAATACGGCAGCAAAATCCATCATCCTTGAAAAACTGGGCCTTCAGAAAATTACCCAGATTGATACGGCAAAAATTGACGACAAAGGTTTTTTCAAAATGTCGGGCGTAACTGAAACAGGGTTTTACAGGGTAAAGCTTGACGACCGGACTTTTTTCCTTTTCCTTCTTTCGCCGAGCAAGTACAAGTTTGATATTGATGTTCAACATCCGGAAGTTTTTTCGGTAACCGGCCCTGCTGAAAGCGATGAATTTCAGCGCGCGTTTAAAACGTTGGGCACTGCACAAAGAGAATTCAGCGGATGGAATATGGCTTACAGAAGCTATGCGCAACAAGGCGCATCGCAGGATACACTTGCCTTTCTGCAACAACAATTACAGGCTGCGGGAGCCAAAATGCAAAGCATAGTTATTGACAGCGCCAAAAGCGCTAAAAGCCCGCTGGTAGCTATGTTCTATATCACTAACGCGCAGTTGGATAAATTTCCGAAAGAAAACCTGGAAATAATTCAACGGATGGAAAAGGAGATACCAACCTCTTCATATACCAAAGATTTCAGGGCCATGTATGATACTTACCAGCAACAGCTTAAAATGCAGCCGCAGCCGCAACAACCTGCTGCTAACGTATCCATTGGCCAGCCTGCACCTGAGATTGATCTAAAAAACCCGGATGGCAAGGAAATTAAATTATCCTCATTAAAAGGCAAAGTGGTTTTGCTCGATTTCTGGGCATCGTGGTGTGGGCCTTGCAGGATGGAAATGCCCAATGTGGTTGCTGCTTACAAAAAGTATAAAGACAAAGGCTTTACCGTTTACAGCGTATCGCTTGACAAAGATATGAACGCCTGGAAAAACGCCATTAACGCATTAGGCATGACTTGGGAGAACCACGTTAGCGACCTTAAATGGTGGCAGAGTTCGGTAGTACCTGAGTATGGTATACAGGGTATACCCATGGCCTTTTTAATTGACCGCAACGGTGTTATTGTTGCCAGTAATTTAAGAGGCGATGCATTAGACCAGAAACTTGCCGAAATACTGAAATAGTAAGCAATCCCTTTGAGGCTTTTTAAAATTAAATCCAAATGCAATTTAACACAAAGTGCACAAAGGAAAATGCCAATACAAAGGCCACAAAGAATGAAGATTATATGAATTCCACCCTGGCAAAATTGGGGAACAGAGTGTTGCTTTTTAGCTTACCCGTAGCAATTCTGGGTTCGTTGTTCCGGCTAATGCATTATCCTTATGGAAACCAGATGCTGCTTGTTGGGCTTAGCTCCGTAGCACTTGGCGCCCTGCTAAGGTATTTTTCAGAAAAAACTATTGATGGCTATTTAACAGGGGCCGCGGCTTTTGCGGGTTGCATAGCCGTGCTGTTTAAACTAATGCGCTGGCCCAACTCAGAGCTTTTGATAAAAATTGCCATAGGGATGGCTGTTGTGTGGGGGGTAAAAACACTTTTCTTTCCGGTAAAGGAAAAGGAGAGTTGAGCGTTAATTACAAAGCAGCTACGGGTTTGCCGGCATTTTCGGGCTTCTTTTCTTCTACCCCGTAAACATCAGTGTAAAATTTCAGGTTGCCGCTTTCATCAATATCGGCTGTCATGTAAAGTATCAGTACTGGTAGCTTTCTCTTTAATCTGAATTCAGTGGGCTTCTGGTCGGCCATGCACTGATTTAATTTGTTTACAGTGCCGGTATCAAGGCCTTCTCTTAAAACAAATTCGGCCAGCACCATGGGCTTTTCAAGGCGCACACAACCATGGCTTAAAAAGCGGTTTTTTTGAGAGAACAAGCCCTTTGCATTGGTATCGTGCAGGTAAATGCTGTAAGGTGAGTTTAAATCAAACTTTAAAACCCCCAGCGAATTATCGCAACCGGTAGACTGCCTGATGGTGTAGGGGAAATAAGCAGGCGAAAAGCGGTTCCAGTTCAGCGCATCCACATTTTCAACAATGTTTCCCTTGCCATCCAGCACCTGCAAATTATTATCATCCAGGTAACTAATCCGCTTTCTTATTTTCGGCAGCATCTCTTTGGTTGCAATACTGAACGGCACGACCCAATAAGGATACGTGGTTACACCGGTGATATAGGAAGTGAATGATGGCGTTTGTGTGGCTAGTTTGCCCACTATAACCTTCATTGAAATATCCTTTGTAGTATCTGACTTTACAATTTGCAGGCGCGCCGCAGGTATGTTAACCAAAATAAACTCGCGCTCCTTTAACCGGCCTGTCCATCGCCAGTCGTTGAGGCTCTCTTTAATCTGGCTGGCCCGCTTGCTTATCCTGAAATTAAGGGCTGCTATCGTTTTATCATCCAGGTTTCCACTGGTATCAGTACCCATTATTTTTTGAAACCCTTTAATGGCTGTTTTTAATTGCCTGCCGGTTACGGAGTCGTTATCCATCGCCTCGTCAATTACGCCATAAGCCTTTAGTTTATTGATAACCATGGCCCGGCTACCAACATCGGCTGTAATTTTTGCCGTATCCATTTGCGGAAAGGTGCGCAGGCATGTGTTCATCCTGTTCAACTCGGTTTTTAAAGTCACATATTGCATAGTCCGCGGCTCCAGGCTATCCAGGGTTTTGCGCCAGTCGCCACTAACAAGCAGGTCTTTAAATACGTTCAGAATACGGGTCGAGTCAATATTGTATTTAACCCCGTTAAACCCGATATTAATTTCCTTTCCATAAGCTACGTGGTATAGAAACGTTAGTGCGGCATCGGTAAATATCAATTCGTTTTCCGATTCATATTCGGCATAATCAAAATTTGGCAGATGCGATAACGAGTCAAACTTTACAATATAATCCTGGTGGTAATCCTTGCGGTCAAGCCCCAGGCTATCGGCATGTTGCAGCATGCTGATAAGCATATCGCGGTATTTATCGTTTTGGCGGGTTGAGTCAGTCCACAGCTGTTTGTATCCAAAAAAATCATAGTATTTAGAAAGGAAATCGCGGCTGTTTATCCGTTCCGAATCGCCCTTAATGTGTATCTTATCTTTACTGTGCAGCAAATCGTAAAGATGATCTTTTGCTGAAGCGAAAAACGGCTTTTTTACTATTATATCAATAGTTACCACTACTACCAGAACCAGAATAACTGCAATAACTTTTGAAGAGGTTTTTTTGTTCATGGATACTGAGATAATGCTATCAAAAATATCAGAAATTATTCATCAAAAGCCTTCACCTCTCTAAAACCCAAAAGATAATCGGTAAACCTGCTCAACCGGGCTTGTTTACCCGATACTGAATAATAGAAAGTTATGTTATCGCTGGTCCTGACACAACGCTTTATCTGAAAAGCCAGTTTTAGCTCCAATATTTGCTTTTCCACCTCTGTTTTAGGGCGTTCATAATCCGCGTAAAAGTCTATTTTATAGGTCTTTTCCTGGTGAAAAGTATCTATCCAGTCCTGTACCTTTTCAAAAAGCGACAATACAATGATGGCAAAGCCCAAGGTTGTTCCGGCAACAATATATTCGCCATTACCCAGCGCCATGCCCATGGCTGCGGCAATCCAAATAGTGGCTGCCGTTGTAAGGCCTGAAACAAAACCGCCATCCTTAAACACAACACCTGCGCCAATAAAACCAATGCCCGTAATGATATTAGAGGCAATTCTATCAGGGTTACCAGGATATCCAAGTTTAAAAGAGGTAATTGTAAACAAGGCCGAACCAATGCTGATAAGGGTGATTGTTCTAAAACCTGCAGCCTTACTCCTGTATTCCCTTTCAAACCCAATAACTGCGCCAAAGAGCAAAGCCAGTAACAGCCTGAATAATAATTCGTACTCCATAATTACTTTTTTATAAAGTTAAAAATACCTGGCAATTGAAAGTATAGAAGCCTGATTTTCACTACTTCTACCGCTAATTATTGAGCCGCGGTTTAATAAAAGGTAAATTTGCGGCCTAATGAACAAATGGAAAGCTTTTTTAGGTGGCAGGTGCCCCCGTTGCGGAGTAGGTAAGGTGTTTGAATCGCGAAGTCCCTACAGTCTTTCTAAAATGCTTACCACACATAAAGAGTGCCCTAACTGCCATCTTGATTTTATTCCTGAGATAGGTTTTTACTGGGGAGCCACGTATATAGCGTATACCCTTACTGTAGCATTCAGTGCGTTTAACTTTGGCATTTCAACCCTCATTTTTGGCTTTATGAATTCGCTGAATTTTACCTACGTAATAGTAAACGCTATCTTGCTTTTTATCTTTTGCCCTCTGTTCTTCCGGTTTTCGCGGATGCTTTGGCTATGGATAGCGCATGACTAAGCTGCAGACCCGATAGCCACAGAGATAACATCTTGAAAAAAGATGTCATCTCTACATTGTTTAAACAACAAACCCCTGCATTATCTGCAAGGGTTTATATGGTTACTAATTGTGCCCGAAAAGAGATTCGAACTCTCACACCCTTACGGGCGCTACCACCTCAAAGTAGTGCGTCTACCAGTTTCGCCATCCGGGCATTGAGGAGGTCAAATATACCGAAAGAAAGCATTTTGCGAAATCAACTTTACAATACATTTTTCGCACGGAGTAAATACAGAGATAACAGCCGGGAAATTCAAATGAAAAATTTTCTTTAAAAAACCCGCCTTTTAAGAGGTTTTGGAGGCCGGTTGGTTGCATTTTTTAACATTATATTTCTTTGCTTCCTTTGCGCCTTTGCGACAAAAATGGATTAAATATCCCCGGCCATTTTAAGTGTCTCATACATCCCAAGTTGTTTCAGGAGCCTTATATGAGAAGCCAGCGCTTCAGTAAAGCTATTGTTGATTAAGTATGGGATATCATATTCAACACAGGTTTGCTGAACAATAGGGGCAATTTCTGGATAATGCACGTGGCAGATACGCTGAAAAAGGTGGTGTTCAACCTGGTAGTTCAAACCACCCACATAAAAAGTGAGCAGCTTGTTTTTAGGGGCAAAATCGGCGGTAGTCCGCATTTGGTGAATAGCCCATTCCTCGTTAATATTTCCTGCACTATCTAATTCCGGGAAATGCGTATCCTCAACAATGTGTGCCAGCTGAAAAACAGTAGTTAATACGATACCGGCAACACCGTGCATGGTCATAAAACCAATCAGCAGTTGCCACCAGGTTAAATGTAACACCAGGGCAGGGATAACTAATATATAGGTTACATACAGGGCTTTGGCACCAATAATACCCAGCATACGCACTATGCGCTCTTTATTTGTAAGCTTATCGGCATCGTCTTTTGCAAACTCAAATACCTGTATAAAGTCTTTCACCATCACCCAAAAAAAAGTTTGCAGGCCATACAGGATAAATGCATACACTACCTGAAAGCGGTGCATAAAATTTCTTTTAACCACAGGGGTAAACCGCAGGTTCATGCGGTCGCGGATATCCAGGTCGTGGCCATAAATATTGGTAAAGGTGTGGTGCTGCACGTTGTGCTGCAGTTTCCAGTTAAACGAGTTCCCTCCTACCAGGTCAAGCGAGTAGCCCATCAGGCGGTTAACCCATCGTTTTTCGGAGTAGGCTCCATGGTTGGCATCATGCATCACGCTCATACCAATACCAGCAAGGCCAAGGCCCATAACCACGGTGCCCGCCCACATCCAGCCTAAAGAAAACAAGCCGGTTAACATCAAAAAGTAGGGAATAAAGTATAAACCGAACATCACCGCCGTTTTAATTACCATGCGGTAGTCGGCCGTTGGCGATATCCCTTTTTGCTCGAAATAGGCGTCAACCCGGGCTGTAACTGTTTTGTAAAAATCAGTTCGTTGTTTATTAACAAATTTAATAGCTGCTGCCATGGGTGATTAAAAGTCAAATTTAAAGTATTCAGAGCAAACGAAGTTACCGCAGTGTTATTGTTTGGCAAATGTTAACCTGGTTGGTGCAAATGCAAATACAGGCCTCTCCCGCCCATCGCTTCGCTGGGGCACCCTCTCCATGCTGCGCATAGAGAGGGCAATAAGGTCTAAACGGCCCTCGCTATCGCTTGCGATGGAGAGGGTGGTCGCACGAAGTGCCGACCGGGAGAGGCCTGTATTTGCATTTCGCATTTGTATAACCTACATTCGCGCCGTGAAGCAAAAGTGGTACGTCGAATTTCTGATTATAGTGGTAATGATTGTAATGGCAATCATATTCGCTTTAAACATCGACTTCTCCTCATCTTCCAAAACTTCGGGTGTAAATTCAACCGAAAACGTAAAACCAAAAACTGTTTCTCCCGAAAAAGAAAGATGGCTTGAAGGGCGTAGTATTTTCCGCTCGCACTGTGCTTCGTGCCATAATATTAAGTACGATGGTGTAGGCCCTCCGCTGAAAGGCGTAGCTGACCGCTGGAAAAAAGCAGGAAGCTATCAAGGCAAAACCGGCGGGCAGTGGATGAAAATATGGATACGCAACTGGCACGATGTAGTAGATGCTAAATACAAATACGGTATTGATATGGCCAACTCGCGCCCTGCCCAGATGAACATTTTTGTTGAGCTTACCGATAAGCAGATTGACGATATTCTTTTTTATACGGAGTCGCCGGATATGGCGCATCCCTAAAGCAGCCCCTTCCGTCCCCAAAGAGGAAACTAAAACCTAAAGACCATTTTTTATTAAGTAGATAAATACCTATTTATTTATTAAATATCTCAGAATCTGTTTAAAATTAAAGAAAAGAAATACCTGTTAACACAAAGCACACAAAGTTCAATACAAAGAACACCAAAAATATACTCTTTGTGATCTTTGTATTGGCATTTTCCTTTGTGCTCTTTGTGTTAAATTGCAGTTGGATTTAATTTTAAACAGCTTCTCAGATCAGGTAATGGCATTTTGCACTGGTTCCCCCTTTGGGGACGGAAGGGGCTGTATTAACCTCCGTATTGAAAGCAAGTGCAACAGCAAAGCAAATGGCACAACCATGGCCGGTAACCATACAAACGGGAAATGAAAAGGTAACGTGTTAGCAGGTTCATTCATAAAATATCTGAACGGATATGGGGTTGAAAGAAGTGCCACTACCATGATATAAATCAGCATCCCCAAACCGATAAAATTCCAGGCCAAAGCCACTTTGGGCGACCATATTTTGCGGTTAAAACAATAAAAAGCCACTACAGGGGCGGTAAGGCCGATAATAATATCATAATTACCTCCGGCAAAGGTCATTTGCACAGGTATTATACGGTACCTGAAAAGCAGCCACAGGATAAACTCCATCAAAATGCGGAAAGATTGCGGGTAAACAAACCAGAAGTTATCAAGCGGCTCACATAATTCATGAAACGGTTTCGACAAAAAAATAATCAGCAAAAAAAGGAGTGGGGGTAAAATGATAAGCAATATTTTAGGAGGCCTGGAGCTAAAATCATCTAAGAAACCCGAAATGCCAATGATAAGGGTAAACAGTAGCCATACCAGCAAAACCACTATCGTTACCAGGTTATTTTTACTGGTTTCTTCGAATGGCAGGTTAAGTTTCCGCCCGGCGGCCTGCACGGCTATAATTATCAAAAACGCAATACCAAAAACCAACGCTATAAAAAGGGCAGAGATGTGTAAAGGAATGTATGGCATGTTCAATTTTTGCTGATAACTGCAATATATGTTTTACATAAGTTTTAGTCAATTTTATTTTTCAACGGAGGGGAAGTGTTCAGGTGCTCAGGTGTTCAAGTGTTCAGGTTGCCTGAAAAAAACATGCGCACTTGAACACCTGAACACTTCACAATTTGGCAATCTCCTAAACAAGCAGCAACTTCGCGCTGTTATTAAACGCAACAACACACAATATGAGTTTTAGCACCGAAGACGTTATAAATGCCCTCCGCCATGTAAACGACCCCGACCTGCATAAGGACCTGGTAACGCTTAATATGATCAGCAACATTGAAGTAAGTGGCAATAAGGTAAGTTTTAAGGTAACCCTAACCACCCCGGCTTGTCCTTTGAAAGAAAAAATAAAAAAGGATTGCGTTGAGGCAATACACCAATATTTAAGCAAGGATGTTGATGTGCAGGTAGATATGGATGCCAATGTAACTTCGCTACGCGACATAGCGGTAAACATTCTGCCCAGCGTAAAAAATATTATTTGTGTAGCTTCGGGCAAAGGAGGCGTGGGCAAATCTACAGTAGCTGTTAACCTGGCGCTTAGCCTGGCAAAGCAAGGAGCCGCTGTAGGTTTAATTGATGCCGATATTTACGGCCCTTCAATTCCTGTAATGCTGGGCATCAGGGGCAAAAGGCCTGAGGTAAGGCTGATAAAAGAAAAACACTTTATACAGCCGGTAGAGGCTGAAGGCATTAAAGTATTAAGCATCGGTTTGCTGGTAGATGAGCGCCAGGCCATTGTCTGGCGGGGGCCTATGGTAACCTCGGCCCTGCGCCAGTTTGTTACAGATTGCCTTTGGGGGAAACTTGATTACCTGATTGTAGACATGCCTCCCGGCACCGGCGATGCGCACATTACCGTAGCCCAAACCCTGAGCGTTACCGGAGCGGTAATAGTAACCACACCACAGGAAGTTGCACTGGCCGATGCACGTAAAGCTATGGCTATGTTCAGGGCAGATAATATCAATATACCCATCATCGGGATTGTAGAGAACATGGCTTATTTTACCCCTGAAGAACTGCCTGAAAACAAATATTATATCTTCGGAAAAGACGGTGGTAAAAAGATGGCTGAGGAGTATGAATTACCCTTTTTAGGCCAGATACCATTGGTGCAGAGCATCCGCGAAGGCGGCGATAACGGCAAGCCCGCCAGTGTTTATGGAAGGGATAATGCCATAGTAGCTGAGGCCTTCGACCAGGTAGCTACTAACGTTGCAAGGCAGGTTGCCATTAAAAATGCTAATTTAGGGCCTGCAAAAGCTGAGCCGGTATTATCATGACAGATGTAACATCAGAAGCGTTATTGAAAAGGGTTGAGAAGTCTCTGGACACCTTGCGCCCCTACCTGAACGATGATGGCGGTAATGTAGAGATTGTGGAAATTACTGATGATATGATTCTGCGCCTTAAACTGGTTGGCGCCTGCAGAACCTGCCCCCAAAGCTTTATGACTATGAAAGCAGGTATTGAAGAGGCCGTGCGCCGCGCAGTGCCTGAAATTAAAGGCGTAGTTGCTATTAACCTGACTAAATATACAGAAGAAGAAGAGTTGTAAGTTGTTTAACCCAATACATTGCCACAAAGGCACTAAGAACACTAAGTTTTTTGAAGAAAGCGTTGGTAAAGAATGAATTGCTATAAAAAATTTCATATGCCTTTGTTTGCAATTTTCTTTGTGTCTTAGTGGCAAAAAGCATTTAACAGCATAAATGAATAAAAAGGAATTACTACAGTTAATCATCAAAAAGCGGTCTTTTCTCTGCGTCGGACTTGATACCGATATCCAGCTTATTCCCCAATATCTTCTTAAATATCCCGACCCGGTTTTCGAGTTCAACAAAGCTATTATTGATGCTACCATTGACCTGGCCATTGCTTATAAACCCAACCTTGCCTTTTACGAAAGCATGGGCCTGAGCGGTTGGGCAAGTTTAGAGAAGACCATGAAATACCTGAACCAGTTTAAAGGGCAGGTATTTACCATAGCCGATGCCAAACGCGGCGACATTGGCAACACCTCTAAAATGTATGCCAAAGCTTTTTTTGAACACCTTGATTTTGACTCGGTTACAGTAGCGCCTTACATGGGCGAGGATTCGGTTAAACCGTTTTTAGAGTATAAAGATAAATGGGTTATCCTACTGGGCCTTACCTCTAACAAAGGCAGTAACGATTTTCAGTTTCTTGAAACCGGCAATGGCAAATTATACGAACAGGTTATTACCAAAGCACAACAATGGGGCACACCCGACCAACTGATGTTTGTTATAGGCGCCACCCACCCCGAAGCATTTAAGCACATCCGCCAACTGGCGCCTGATTACTTTTACCTGGTGCCCGGCGTGGGCGCACAGGGTGGCGACATGCAAAAGACATGCGAAAACGGACTTAGCGCCGATTGCGGGTTAATCATAAACTCAGCCCGCAATATCATATACGCTTCCAAAGGAGAAGATTTTGCACAAGCTGCACAGAAAAGTGCCCGGAAAACCGTGGAAGAAATGGCTAATTATCTTCCGGTATTTTCAAAAGAGTAGAATTCCTTTACATTTACCGCTTCATAAAAAAACAACCCAATGACCAAATTTATCTACGGTTTCCTTTTAATGCTTGCAACAGGTAGCAATTTACTGTTTGCACAAACCAGCACCGACCCTTTTGACGTTCAATTGCGTTTTTATAAATCAGCCTTAAAAAACTACGATTTGCAGGCTGCCACCGTAGCTTTGTATACCATGCAAGCCCTGAAACCTGAAAGGGCAGACCTGAACGACTCGCTGGCTTTGTTATATTTTGCAGGCGAAAGATATGCCCAGGCTTACCTGGTGGGACAAGCCATTGTAAATGCCGATCCTAAAAGAAATGATATGCTCGAAATGGTTGCTGTATCTAAACAGAACCTGGGTATGATAAAAGAAAGTCTTGCTGATTACGAAAAACTTTACGGTGCAGAGAAATCAGTTTATTTCCTTTACCAGATGGCTACCCTGCAGTATCAGTTAAAGCGTTACGGCGAATGTGTTGCCTCGCTTGACCAGATACTTGCCAATGCCGATGCCGATAAGCAAAAAGTAAGTATCCGCGTTCAGGGCGGTTCGCAGGAAGCGCCTATGAAAGCCGCCGCTTATAACGTAAAAGGCATTTGCGCCATGGAACTTAACCAGCCTGATGCTGCCAAAGAAAATTTCAACAAAGCCCTGCAGATTTTCCCTGATTTTGTGTTGGCCAAAGCAAACCTGGATACGTTGGAAAAGAAACAACATGGCGACAAAGCCGCTGCATCTGCTGCAAGCAAACCTGCTACCGCACCAGCTAAACATTAATCATTACATAGCTAATTTAAAAAGGCAGAATGCGAAAGTGTTCTGCCTTTTTTGTTTGGGTCGATAAACGCTGTGTCACAGCCCCTTCCGTCCCCTAAAGGGGAAACCAGAGCCGAAAGACAGCTCTAATAATCAGATTTTATCGTTTCGTAATGATTGTATTTCTTCCAACAATCTTTTCAATAGTTTCGTATTATTCTGAAGGACATCCTCATTTGTAAATCTAATTACAGAAATTCCCAATTCCTGCATATCCTCATCCCTAAAATCATCATACTCTTTTTGAAAACTACAACGATGATATCCTCCATCAATTTCAATTACCAGCTTTAGTTGGTGTGAGTAAAAATCTGCAATATATCGTGCTATAGGATGTTGCCGCCTAAACTTATAGTCAGTAAGTGGTTCTGTTTTTAATAAACTCCACATACCTTCCTCACCTTTAGTTGGAGCATATCGCATTTTCTCTGCAAATTTAAATAACTCCATGGAGGCCCCGTAAAACATAGGTAACTTATGTTTCATAAAGCAAACTTATAGAATAATTGCATTAAGACCATCCACACGGCAAGTGAGGCCTGAGTCTTAACGGGGCATTCGGCTCTGATTTCCCCTTTAGGGGACGGAAGGGGCTGAGGCAAAATCAAAGTGAACCAATCTGATCAAAGTAAAAACCACCCACCTCGCGCTTTTGCATTTTTTAATTTACCAGCCGTTGCCCCTTTACCTGCACAATATCCGCATGGTAAAGTTCCAGATGCCGTATGTGCCCGGTTAAGCACGTATCGGCATTATACAGTTCACCAGATACATACCGTTATTTTTCATTTGCCTTCAAATTAGATATGGGCAAGTTAACCACTACTTTAATCACTCTACTGTCATTAGCTATGTAAACTGGCATTTCGTTCCCCTCGCATTTATTGAACACAGCCACTTTGTATCCTTCTGACAATACCGTTTGCAGGTCCTTTTCAGAAGGGAAACCTCCATAAGCGCCTACAGGGTTCCAGAACATGAGTTGCATGTCATTGTATTCCGGGCAGGCAAACAGTACACAACTATCCGGTAATTGAGCAGAAATACTTCGATACAGGGCCGTTCTTTCCATAGCGGATTTACGGTATGGGTCATCGTTGCTTCTCACATTGACAAGCTCTTTAGGGCGCAAAGAATCATATCCCAATATTAGTAACGGAATAATAGCAAGCAGCTTATAATGTGCAATCTGTGGCCATCTGTTAACCGATCTGTTAATCAATTCTATAAAGGAAATACTGATGAGTATGTAACCTATCGGCGCCACTACAAAAACGAAGGAATGCATCCGGGTCAAAACCAGCAGTGAAAAGAACAGATAAATAACAAAATACATGGCGCACATGGCAATAGCTAACTGTCGCAAATAACCCTTCCGAATCATGCTGAAAATGACACCGGGCAAAATCAAAAAAGGTAAAACGTAACCATAATGTACAGGCAGGTACTGAAGATAATACCAGTTGGTCCCGCTATGCCCGTCAAGTGCCTGTGTAATGTGCCTTTGGTTAAATTCGTATTCCCAGTGGCTTTCCAATGGAAACCGGTGAAGTATGTATAACTGCCATGGAAGAAAAACCATTGCGCATACAGCCAGGGAATATGCAATATGTAAATATCTGTAAGGCTCTTTGTTTTTGCTGCTATCGGTAATTAAAAGCAGGCCCCAGCCCCCATATACCAGTAAAGCCACCAGCCAAAGATTGAGCACTGCACTGCCGGCAAATAATCCGGTAAGGAAAATAAAAAGATATTGCCTTTTTGAACCAGTGGAAATATAGTATTCACATAAGGCCCATATGGCAGCCAGTTCGTAAAAGTAATAAGCAACTTCTACGTGATCGCTGCCATAATAGCCTGTGCCGATCTCTATGCTATAATTGCTTACGGCAAATAATGCGGCTGCTACCCAGGCAATGGATATGGCTGCTGTCCATATTTTAGCGATCTTGTAGATCAATAATACGCTCAAGGTACCCATCAGCATACTTGGAAATCGCAAGCCAAAAAAGTTGATGCCAAAAATCTTCATAGATAAAGCCATTTGCCATAGCGATAAAGGCTGTTTATGCACCCAATAATAATTGCAGGACCATGCTCTATAATCGTATGGCAATGCAGGAAAGGTCCGGAGTACGGGAATAAAAGGATGATCCATCATGTGCCGGGCAACTAAAGCATGAAACTGCTCATCCCATTCATATAAAAACTGGTCAGACATAGCAATGGTCAACCGAAAAAGAAATGCGCTCATTAAAAGTAAAACGAGGCCCACTTTTTCCCTGCCTCTGTAAAAGCAGAAACCGCTTACCAGTAAAGGTATAGCTGAACATAGAAGCTCAAACGTAAGTGTCTGTTGCGGAATAGAAATCAAATAGATAGATTTTTGGTAAGCGCCGGTACAAATCTAAAAATAAACTGCGAGTGTTGTACAAAGGTATAATGAATTTATGTATCGCTTGCTGCCTTGTATTAAAATGGTTCCCAGCCCGGCAGTAATGCCTCTATTAGGCTAATAGAATGAGTAGCTATCTTCCTGAGTGTTTCAGGCAGCCATTCGTAAAGATTGATGCCTTTTGCATTACAGGTTACAAAAAGTGAGTAAAACATAGCAGCGTTCTGAGCCGCTTCATGGCTTCGGGGACAAAGCGTTCGCTCTTGAAGCCGAAGACCAACCGCTCTAATTCTTTAATCCGGTGTTCCTGTTGAGTTATTTTGGAATATTGATTGCCAACTGCTTCAAGTAGCTGGTCTCGATTCATATCCTGAATTCCCGATGGCATGATGCAAAATTACAGGACAGTCATATTAAAGGACTGAAGGGGCGGCTGTTAACAAGATAGCCATTTGGAATGAACCCAACCCTTCCCCAAACCCGCAAATTGTTGTTTATTTGAAACTCCTCATCTAAAACAACCTGTTTTGAAAAAGCTCCTTCCCCTGCTGGTAATTATAGCAGCAACCGCTTCGTTTACCAACGATACCAAAATAAGCGCCGATGATGTTAAAATTAACCAGGTGCAGATAATTGCAACGCACAACAGCTATCACCTTACAACCGATAAAGCAATATTGCGTTTTCTAAAATCACTGTGTAAAACACACTTGTTGCCCAGGGGCCTTAACCCCGATGAAATAGATTACACCAAAGACCCGCTTTCAGTTCAACTGGGCCAGTACAACCTGCGCGGGCTTGAACTGGACGTTTGGCCCGACCCCGAGGGCGGAAGGTTCTATAAACGCAAAGGCCTGGCTTATGTTTGGAAACCCACCGCATCGCACATTGAAGCGCTTAAAAAACCCGGCTTTAAAATAATGCACATACCCGATTTTGATTTTAATACCACCAACTACACTTTTGTTGATGCCCTGCAGGAAATAAAAAAATGGAGCGATGCCAACCCTCAGCACCTCCCCTTGTTTATTAATGTGGAATCGGAAACCTCTACCCCCGGCGATAATAAGAAAGCACCGCAAAACCTCACCCATGCCGCACCGTTCGATTCGCTGGCTTTGGATGCACTGGATAACGAAGTAAAAAGTGTGTTTGGCGAAAAGCTGAACGGGGTAATTACGCCCGATGATGTAAGGGGCGATTACACTACGCTTGAACAAGCCGTATTAGCCGGCAACTGGCCCACCATTGGCGCTGCCCGCGGAAAAATAATTTTTATTATTGACCAGCACCGCAACGTAGGCGAACTCTACCGCACCGGCCACCCCTCGTTTAAAGGCAGGGCCATGTTTGTGTATGTAAAAGCCGGCACCCCTGAAGCCGCCTTTATTATTCACAACGGCCCGGTTAAAGACCAGGAAAAAATAAAAGAAGACGTAAAGAAAGGCTACATAGTACGCACCCGCAGCGATGGCGGCACCGGCGAAGCCCGCACCGGAGATTACAGCGATATGGATGCAGCCTTTGCCAGCGGCGCCCAAATCATCAGCACCGACTACTACCGCCCCGACGCCCGCGCCGGTACCAAAGGCTGGACCGATTATCACGTTATATTTCCACAAGGCAGCATGGCGCGGATAGATACTATTTCGCAGCGCAGCATTGCTTTGCCGTTGCCGGTTAAGGAATAATAAAAAAAGGGATTCGTCATTGCGAGTAACCACTCTTGGGGCAAGGGAAAAAATCGTGGTGACGCAGAAAAGACCTTCTCAGCCGAGTCTCCCTTCCGAAGGTTGGGGACTCGGCTGGGGGGTAGGCTGCACTAG
>Ga0182030_10005778_pt1 | contig 26199 bp, 18 predicted proteins | sample 812S3MmetaG_FD_121299 | JGI IMG/M metagenome (GOLD analysis project Ga0182030, IMG submission 121299) | Permafrost microbial communities from Stordalen Mire, Sweden - 812S3M metaG (Illumina Assembly) | ecosystem: Environmental > Terrestrial > Soil > Wetlands > Permafrost | place: Sweden...
GGCGCCCATGGCGCCCACGAGGGCGACGAATATCGTAGCGGCTGGGACTGAAGTGGAATGTTTCACGGCTGACCTCGAGTTGCAGAGTGTGCTATCCATTCCGCACGACGGTCGTTACCATGCGATTTCGACGGCCCTCGCGGATGTTTCAATCGAAATGCCGCTAAAACAGACGCGATACGCCACTTCTCGCTATGGACTCGCTCGAATTCCCTATTAGCGGCTGAGCGCGGCAAGTCCCGCTTGAGCGATCTCGACATCATGCTCGGGAGTATCAAAGCTCGCGCCGATTCCGCCGATCACTTGTCCGTCAACGATGATCGGCAGGCCGCCCTGCATCTCGATGAAGCCGCGCGCCGTGACGGCGGCGATTCGTCCCTGATTGATCGCGCTTTCCAGTGCGGCGGTTGGCTTCTTGAAAAGCGCCGCGGTGCGCGCCTTCTCCGGAGCAAGCTCAACACTCGCCGTGTAAGCCGGATTATCCATTCGCTCGACGAGTATGGGCCAGCCGCCGTCATCACATACTGCGATTACGCCACGCAGGTGGTGTTGCTCGGCGGCAGCTTCGGCGGCCGCGACCATCTTGCGCGCGGCCTCCAGAGTGAGCGCTTTTTTCTCGGCCAGCTGCGCTACCGCACTTTCGGTAGCCAGCGCCGTGGCACCAATTGCGACCAGGGTGGCGATCAGATTACGCATGTCGGAAGCTCGCTTATCGTGCAGGCGCGCACTAACTGCGCAGCACAACCATAGCCCAGACGATGCCCAATGCTGATGTCACCACGAGTTTCATCTGTAACAGGGACTGGATGCCGTCCAGCGGACTCAGGTCCCAAGTCGCACCCGCAAGTTGCCACAGTTGCCCCGTACCATCCGGGGGCGCGTTCCGATCGGACGCTCCCGGAATCCAGCTGCCTCCCGCGAATCGACGCGACAACTGGCGCCTTCGTCAGGTCAAGGGGCTCCCGTCTTCACCCAGCCGCTGCACCACGCGCCAAAAGCTACGCTCTTTCCAGCGAAGAGCGTGCACGAACCCATCGCATCTCCGATGCCTTTGTAGAGCGAACAATTGCCGCAATACGCATCGGATTTGGCCGATTTTGTAATGTAATCGCGCCCTCTGGCGGCCGGATCATTCGCATCCAGTGCCGGCAGGTCGGCATGAGCAGTGCCACTCATAAAGAGGCCAGCAACCGGGACCAGCGCGCCCGCAATCAGGCCGCCCTTCACCAGAGCACGCCGTGTAATGACTCTATTCATGCTGATAGCCCTGCTGCCAATGATATTCCGGGATTAGTGCGCTCAGCGGAATCAGACCAGGAACGAAGATGCCCCGATGCCGGCACCGGTGTCTGTGCGTTGTCAAACATACGCATCGCCGGCGTTCGGCAATCCCGGTGCTGTGCATTGCGCATTTGGGTCCCTTTGCCTACAACTTCCAGAGGAAGCTGTGACCCTGCCGCGCTATCTCAGCGCTGCAGCACCGCTGGATTCGCGACACGGACTGGGGCGCCGGTGGCGAAGGCAGCGATCGCCTCGGGCATACCGCCATAGAACGCCCGCAACGTCTCGATAGTCACATAGCCAAGGTGAGGCGTCAGCGTGACGTTCTCCAGGGAGCGCAGCGGGTGGTCTGCGGGCAGCGGCTCCTGGTCAAAGACGTCGAGTCCGGCCCCGGCCAGACGGCCCTCGCGCAGCGCCACCACCAACGCAGCCTCCTGCACGATCGGGCCGCGGGAGGTGTTCACGAGGTAGGCCTCGGGCTTCATCAGACCCAATTCGCGTGCGCCGACCAATCCGCGCGTACGCTCACTGAGCTGCAGGTGAATCGAGAGGATGTCGGCGCCGCCGAATAGCTCATCCTTCTCCACGCGGCGCACGCCGGCCGCAGCGGCGGTCTCGGCCGTGAGATTCTGACTCCAGGCGATCATTTGCATGTCGAAGGCCTGGCCATAGCGGGCCATACGCTGGCCGATGCGGCCGAGACCCAGCAATCCGAGCGTGCGTCCGGCCAGCAGCACACCCATTGAGGATTGCCACGCACCGGCGCGCATGTGGGCGTCCTCGCGCGCGATGTGACGCACGGTGGCCAGCATCAAGCCCCAGGCGAGCTCCGGCGCGGCGTTGACGACTCGAGCGAACTCGGGACGAGCAGCATCGGAATGCACGATCACGATCCCATGGTCAGTGGCCGCCGCCATGTCCAGATTGGCCAGCGTCATGCCCACGATCGTCACGAGCTTCAATTTAGGCAGACGTGCCAACAGGCTGCGCGGCAGCGCCATACGTTCCCTGATGGTACAGAGCACATCGAATGGCGCCAGCACAGTGGCCGCTTCGTCCTCGCCGAGGTGGCGATCGAATACGGTGATCTGCGCTCCGGCCGGCAGCCGCGACCAATCCGCACACTGCAATGCAACGCCGGCGTAATCATCGAGAATGGCAATTTTGAGCATGTCCGGGCCCCTGGCATATCCTAGAAGGAAATGCCGTACCAGTTATCCGGGCCGCCATACACCAAGCGAGCCATCGCCAAAATGTCGCGGCCCAGCAACCCGTCAATGCCCTGCGCTTTGAAGTGCCCATCCACAACCGGATGCGCGGGCGAATGGAACACGACGCTGTTTGGGACCAGACCTAGAATGGTAAGCCCCACATCGAATTGATTCGCGCTGTGGGGTTGACCCTGCGTCGATGGCGTATGGATTGGGACAACCCCGGTCGGGGTCAGGCCGAGTTGCTGCAAGATCGTGCAGTCGATTGAAGTAGGGCTTGTGCCGGTGTCGACGACTAGTTTGGCAACCACCGCAGGCGGCAGCGGCTGACCTGCCTCTTGCAGCGCTACGAGGCGCGGCCCGCTGGCGGACACGACGACATTTATTAGCGGTCCCCCGCGCGGAGACCAGTCCGCTCAGATGCGGCACTCGCTCCCCGTGTCGCGAGTGAAATATGAATTGACCTCCACCTGGTTGATTCGCTTAACCAGGAAGGGATTCAAGCCGGCGAGCTTGTAGCCGGCACTCAGCGCGTCCAAGTACGCCTCGTACACTCCCTTAAGTTCTGCGCCATGAATCAACGCGAATTTCCCCTCCTCCGCCACCAAGGTCGGCAGCAGCTCCTTATATTTCTTGAGTTCCCGGTCCAAAGGATCAGCCATACATTTGTCCCTGACGCTAATCGTAGCACGGGGCCACTTTACAAACTGCAAGTGGACTGGGGAGTGCTCCGGAGCTGAGCTAATGGCTCGTCGTAGCTGCGCATCGAGCCTATGCCCGCCGAAATCGCTCCGTCGTACAACACTTGAGTACAACCTCGAGCTTGTGATTTCCGTCACATCAATTCGAAGGAGCTGCATACGACGCCATGTCTTTTGATCCGAACCGCCATGCTATTGTGCACTTCACGAACTGATCGACCGAAGGGCGGAAGCGATACGTGCCATCAGACAAAGAAGTCGCGATGACCGGCGCTGACTCGAGGCCGCTCAACAATGCGTCGCAGGAACGCGCTTTTCCGCTTTCGATGCCGCAATTGGGCCTGTGGGCGGCACAGCACATGCAACCCGGCAGCAGCGCCTGTGTCACTGCGCAGTATTCGCAGATCCTGGGCGCGATCGACGTTCCTGTGTTCGAGCGCGCCTCGCGGCTGGTCATCGGGGAAACCGAGGCGCTGCGACTGTGTTTCGGCGAGGCAGCCGGGCCGCTGCAGTGGGTGCAGCCGCCCAGGGCCTGGTCGCTGCCGCTGATCGATCTATCAGACCAACCTGAGCCGGAATCGGCTGCGGTCGCCTGGATGAAAAATCAGCTGGCGCAGCCGATCGATCCCCGCCGCGGCTATGCTTTTCGCTGGACGCTGCTGCGACTCGACGCCAGGCACTTCGTCTGGAGCTTCCAGGTTCATCACCTGATCATGGACGGCTTCTCGCGCAATCTGGTATGGCGCCGACTTGAGCAGGCGTACGCGGCTCTGGCAGCCCAGCAGCCGCTGCCGCCCGCGGAGTTCGAACCGCTCCGGGAACGCTTCGCCCACGAACAGAAGTACTACCGCTCGGCAAGTTTCGACGAGGACCGGCGTTTCTTTGCCGCGCTGCTGAAGGAGCGGCCGCCGCAGGTGACTCTGTCCCGCAAACCTCCTGCCGCTACCCGCAAGTTCCACCGCAGCACGACGTACCTGCCTGGCCCGACAACGGCAACGCTGCGCGCGGCCGTCGCCGGTGCAAGCGTCGCGCGCACATTCGTGGCAGCGGCGGCGCTGTTTCAGCGCAGCGAGCTGGGTGGCGACGATATCGTAATCGGACTGGTAGTCAGCGCGCGCGTCGGACCTGCTGATCGCCGCACGCCCTCGATGCTTTCGAACGTCGTGCCGCTGCGCCTGCGCCTCCATGATGCAATGTCGGTCGACGATTTGTTGATCCAGGCCGCCGGCGCCATCCGCGAGCTGATGAAACACCAGCGTTATCCGTCGCAGGCACTGCGCCGTGATCTGCAACTCCTGCCAATGGCGCCGGATGTATACAGCGTGACGGTCAATTTCATGCCCTTCGACCCGGGGACTACGTTCGCAGGCTACCTCGCGAGCACCCACAATCTTTCCAATGGGCCGGTTGCCGACCTCGTCATAGGCGTGTTCGATCCCCCTGGGGCCGTCGCATTGCGCATCGACCTCAACGGCAACACAGAGCTCTACGACGATGAAGCGTTGGCGAGTCATGCGCGGCGACTGACTTCCATCATGACGCAGATAGCCGCAGGGACCGGCGACCGGAGCATCGGCACGCTGCTCGCGGGCATGAGGTGTGGCGATGTCGCCGGCAGGTCGCAGCTGGCCTCGCAGGAGCGTCGCCCGGTCGCGGCGGACCAGATGCAGCTGGCGCGTTGGAACGCCACGTCCGCCGACTATCCACGCGATCGGCCGCTCAATTGGCTGCTGCGCGCGCAAGCCGCGCGCACTCCGACAGCTGTTGCACTTGAGGCCGGGGAACTTCAGTTGACGTATGCCGAGCTGTTTGTGCGCGCGGACGTGCTGGCGGCCCGGCTGAGACAAGCCGGGGCCACGCGTGAATCGCGCGTGGGCATGTTCCTGGGCCGTAGTGCCGCTCTGCCGCAGGCGATGCTTGCGATTCTCGAAGCCGGCGCAGCCTACGTGCCGCTTGATCCTGCATTTCCGCGCGATCGGCTGGCATTCATGATCGAGGACGCCCAGCTCCGCATCATCATCAGCCGGCGCTCCCTCGTCGCCGAGCTGCCGCCGCACGCGGCCCAGGTGATCTGCGTCGATGATGAGCTGCCCGTGCCGCCGTCGGATGGCGTCGGGACGACAGCCGACGCCGGCTCGGTGGCCTACGTCCTCTACACTTCGGGCTCTACCGGCAAGCCCAAGGGTGTGGAAGTCGAGCACCGGCAGCTCGTCAATCTCCTCTGCAGCATGGCCCGCACTTTGCGAGTCGATCCGAGTGACAGGCTGCTGGCCGTGACCTCGATATCGTTCGATATCGCTGGCCTCGAGATCTGGCTGCCGCTGTTGTGTGGCGCGCGCCTTTGTATTGCGAGCCGGGAGGAAATCGTCGACGCAGACCTGCTGCGACAAGCGCTCGCACGCAGCCGCGCCACCATACTGCAGGCCACGCCTGTGACCTGGCGCGCCTTGCTCGCGTCGGGTTGGTGCGGTGGCGGGCACTTCAAGGCTCTTGTAGGCGGCGAAGCGCTACCAGCGGATTTGGCGCAAATGCTGGTGTCAAAATGCGGCGAGGCGTGGAATCTGTATGGTCCCACTGAAACGACGATATGGTCGTCGGCGTGGCGTTTGCCCGACCCAGTGGAGCGCGTGCGCGTCGGCAAGCCCATCGCGAACACCGAGCTGCATGTGCTGGACGAGCAGCTCAGGCCGCTCCCCATCGGTGTTGCGGGCGAACTCTTCATTGGTGGCGACGGAGTTGCGCGCGGCTACCTCAATCGTCCCGAGCTTACTGCAATTCGATTCGTCGCCGACCCGTTCCGCGGCGGCACGGCGCGGCTGTACCGTACCGGAGATCTGGCACGGTGGTTGCCCGATGGCACGGTGGAGCTGTTCGGCCGCAACGATGACCAAATCAAGATTCGCGGTCATCGAATCGAGGCTGGGGAAGTGGAGGCGGCCCTTCTGCGGTTGTGCGCAGTCGCGCAGGCGGCGGTGGCCGTGCATCGACCCGACAGCGGTGAGGCGCGTCTGATAGCCGGGCTCGTCCCCGCGCAGGGCGCGACGTTGCCGTCCAGCGCAGCGCTGCGCGCAGAACTGCGCCAATGGCTGCCAGAGTACATGCTGCCATCTCATTTTCTGCAACTGACCGCACTGCCACTGACGCCGAACGGCAAGGTGGACCGTCGTAGCCTCGCGCGCCTGAGTACCGCCTCTCAACAGGAGGTGCCCGAGGCGAACACGCCGGCCGCCCCGGCATCGGCGCTCGAGGCATTACTGCTCGACCACTTCAGTCGTTCGCTCGGAGGAAAGATCACGCTGGACAGCGATTTCTTTGAGCGCGGGGGCGATTCTCTGGAGGCCCTGCGGCTCGTGTCGCATCTCTCTCAAGAGCTGGGGATCGAAGTGACGAGCGGTGAATTGTTCCTGCACCTGACTCCGCGGAGCATGGCGGCAAGGTTGGAACTGCTCCTGGCGGGAGCCGCAGCCCCACGCCACCTGTTGCCATTGGGCGGCGGCGAAAGCCGCGCGGCGGTCGTTTTCATACACCCGAGGGGCGGTCACCTCACTTCCTACGGACGTCTGGTGCATCACCTGGGCGAGTCGATAACCCTCTTTGGCCTGCAGGGAGGGACTGGCCAGCAGCGTTATGACTCGCTGGCGCAGCGCTGTACCGCCTATGTCAGGGAAGTCGAGGCTGCCACAACTGGACCCCTCGTGCTGTTCGGTTATTCACTCGGCGGCGCGCTCGCTATTGAAATGGCTCAGCAACTGCGCCAGGCGGGACGCGCGATTCCGCTGGTACTGTTGGTCGATGCCGCGGTGCCCGGCGAGATGCCGCAAGGCTGGTCCAAACTGAAGCTACGCTTGCAAGAACTATGGCGCTTCTCGTGGCATGACCGGCGCACCTGGCTGAAGGACCAACTTGGACGCTGGCTGGGCGCCATGCCGAGCCCCGCTTTCGGCGAAGCCGCGGGGCTGGTCGACACGGCGGAAATGCAGCGCTTGATTGTCCAGGCGCAACAATGGCAGGCGCCGAACTACGAGGGCAAGGTTCACCTGTTCCGCGCCGCCCGCAATTTGCGTGGCTATCCCAATCCCACCGGCGCGCTCGGCTGGGACAAGTACTGTTCCGATCTAGACGTCGTCAGTCTTCCCTGCAATCACGCCGAGATCCTGGTCGAGCCTCAGGTGCTGCGTATTGTCGAGGACCTCAAGTCGTTGCTCAAAGCCACGCTGCAGCGCCAGGGCACCGCGGATCGCACGAACGTGTCGCCCGACGAGTCTGTGCAGCCACTGGAGCAGTTTCTCGCCCAGTGAACGGACCCGCAGCGAGCATCACCGGGCATGCTGAAGCGACTCCTCAAGATACTGCACGAGATCGGCGGCTACCCTAGACGTTGTAGGAAGATGACGCCGTCGTGCCGCCGTGGCCCGTCCAATTGGTATGAAAAAAAGTCCCGCGCGGTTTGTCGATGCGCTCGTATGTGTGCGCGCCGAAGAAGTCGCGTTGCGCCTGTATGAGGTTCGCAGGCAAGCATTGTGTTCGATAGCCATCATAGAACGCCAGGGCAGTTGAAAAGGCCGGCGTCGGAATACCCATTGCGACGGCGTGCATCAGAGCTCGACGCCAACCGGTCTGATATTTCTTAATCGCAGTTGAGAAGAAATCATCCATCAGCAAATTGTCCGTCTCTGGATTCTTATCAAACGCCTTCTTGATGTCGCCGAGGAACACCGAGCGAATGATGCAACCGCCGCTCCACATCAGCGCGATCTCGCCCATGTTCAACTTCCAGCCTCGCTCCTTCGCCGCCGCGCGCAGCAGCATATAGCCCTGGGCATAGCTGATGATCTTCGAACAATAGAGCGCGCTGCGTACGTTCTCGATGAACTCGTTCCTCTGAGCACCGCCAATGGCCTGCGGCGTAGGACCTTGCAGGATCGCGGATGCCCGCACTCGCTCATCTTTCAATGACGAGAGGCAGCGTGCGAATACGCTCTCTCCAATGAGAGTGACCGGCATCCCGAGGTCGAAAGCCGAGATCGCAGTCCATTTACCCGTGCCCTTCTGTCCCGCCGAATCGAGTATTTTGTCGATTAACGGCTTCCCATCCTCATCTTTCTTGGAAAAGATCTGCGCCGTGATCTCGACGAGGAAACTATTGAGCTCGCTCTTGTTCCAGTCGGCAAACACCGCTGAAAGCTCATCCGCGGACAGGCCCAAGCCCGCCTTCAGTAGGTGATAGGCCTCACCGATGACCTGCATGTCCCCGTACTCGATGCCGTTGTGGACCATCTTGACGTAGTGACCGGCGCCGTTTGATCCGACCCAGTTGCAACAGGGAGCACCCTCGAGGTCCTTGGCTGCGATGGAACGCAGGATGTCCTTGACGTAGGCCCAAGCATCGGGGTTACCCCCCGGCATAATCGACGGACCGTGGCGCGCACCTTCTTCCCCGCCCGATACACCGCTGCCGACGAATAGAATTCCTCTCTTGGCCAACTCCTTGGTGCGGCGATCGGAATCTGTGTCCAGGGAATTGCCGCCATCGATGATGATGTCGCCTTTTTCCAGATAGGGAAGGAGATATTCAATGGTCTGATCAACGACGGTTCCGGCCTTTACCATGAGCATCACGCGGCGCGGCTTCTTTAGAAGCTGGCACATTTCCTCAGGGCTATGCGCGCCAATGATTCTGGTTCCCTTGGCCTGATCTTTGAGAAACTCGTCAACCTTGGATACTGTTCGATTGAATACCACCGCCTTGTAGCCATGGTCGTTCATATTGAGCACGAGGTTCTGCCCCATGACGGCGAGACCGATCAATCCGATGTCGCAAGTGGCTTCCATGACATCAATCCCCGACATTTACTGCGTATAGGGTCCATATTATTCGGTTATCGACTCGTCAGGTATCCGCACGGCCATCGCGCTTGGACTGCGCCCGGTTTAACTTGCACCCAGGAGCGTGCTTTCAAACAAGTCCGGTCCCGAGTGCGGCGGGGCGCGGCTATAGAACCGGCTACTGCCTTCCGGTGGTCGTTAGCGGCCTGATTATCAATGAGTTAGGTTGCACCTGGAAGCGATCGCTGCGCGGTCCAGACTTATCGCTCGCACGATGAATCGCGCGTCAGGATTGCAACAACCCACGTCGCCCAAACCCGTCATAGTTGTCGATGAAGTGCGCCCGTTACGGACGTCAAGAGTTCGTCGGCCTCCCAGGCGGCCACATCGAGCCAGGTGCTCTGGTAGGTGGCGCCCTCGCCCATATCCGTGTAGCGATCCGAGCAAAGCATATTGACGGTTCCCAATACCGTCTCGTCATCGCGGCGCTGACCGGGAACGAATGCGACGCCGGCTTGGACCTCATCGCTGACGTGCAGCACGAGCCCGATCGTTGCACGGTCATTGAAAACACGCACCTGTTGCCCGTCTTGTAAATTGCGCGACTTCGCATCGTCGGGGTGGAGTATGCAGACGGGGTCACCCTCCTGCCGTCGCAACGATGCAACGCCCGAATAGGTCGTGTGCGGCTGAAAATATCCCGGCGCGGTGAGCAGTCGCAGCGGCCAGCGAGCCGCCGCTTTTTCTTCATCGGGGTCGGCGCACCAGTCAGGCAGGGGCGCCACGTTCTTGTCGGCAAGCGACTTCGAATAAAATTCGAGTTTGCCGGAGGGCGTGCGAAAGCTCTGACCGGCAGCGGGAGCCATCCTGATCGGTCCGGCCTCGCGCACTTCGTCGGGATCAAGGGCTGCAGGCGTATCGTTCACGCCTCGGAATAGCTCGCGCATGACCTGCGCCTCAGGCATCCGGAAAACCGGATCGGACAGCCCCATTCTTTGGGCAAGCGCTTGCGCCAGCCGAAAATTGGACCATGCCAACCCGCGCGGAGCCGCCGCCCGAGGAGCGTATTGGATGTAATACGCCCCGTAGGCGCGATAGAGATCCTGCGTTTCCAGATAGACCGCAGCCGGTAGCACGATGTCAGCATAACGGGCCGTCACCGACATGAACGGATCGTGCACCACGGTGAACAGATCCTCGCGGGCGAGCCCGCGCCGAACCTTTCCTACGTCCGGACAAGTCACTGCCGGGTTATTGCTGGCGACGAAAAGGCTGCGAATAGGTGGGTCGCGTAGTTCGAGGAGGGCCTCGCCGAGGCGCAAGTGATTGACCGTGCGTGTCGCGACCGGTCCCGAAGGCTTGCACACCGCGTCAGGATCCAACTCACCAAAGTCCCCGGTATAGAGGAGTGAACCGCCGCCGGGCCGCGCGTACGCACCGGTCACGCCGGGCAGCAAGGCGACGGATCGCAGTGCCTGACCGCCCTGCGCGAGGCGCGTCATACCTTCCCCGAGGCGAATGAATGAGGCTTTGGCTCCGCCGTAGAGAGCGGCGAATCGCTCAATATCCTCGACGGTAAGCCCGGTGATCGATGCCACGCGCCGCGGCGCATAGCGCGGCAGGATCTGGCTCTCCAAGCGCTCGAAGCCGATTGTATGCTCGGCGATGTACGCCCGGTCGCACAGGCCGTCGCGAGCGAGGATGTGCATGACACCCAGTGCAAGTGCCGCATCGGTTCCGATGCGGATCGGAATGTGCCAGTCGGCACTCGCTGCCGTGCGACTGCGGCGCGGATCAATGACGACGACTTTAAGACCGCGCTTGCGCTCCTGCACGATTTTCGCCCAGAAATGGACGTTCGTCGTGACCAGATCGCAGCCCCAAGACACCAGCAGATCTGAGCTAACCACCGACTCCGGGTCGGCACCGCCAATCGGCCCAAGGGTAGCGTTCCAGGCCTCAATGGCACAGCTATCGCACACTGTGCCGGCGTCGAAACGGCTGGCCCCGAGCGCGTGAAAGACGCCATTCAAGAGCCCACGATTCATCAGCCCAGTGTGGGCGCTGTAAGCGTAGCCGAGAATGGCCAGTGGACCGGATTCACCGACGATCGCATTCCACCGCGCCGTGATTTCGTCCAGCGCATCGTCCCATCCGATGGGAGCAAATTTGCCCGTGCCCTTGGGTCCGATTCGCCGCAGCGGCGTGACCAGCCGCTCGGGCGAGTTGACCAGTTCGGCATCCCGATTGGTCTTGGCGCACGCAAAGCCCGCAGTGAAGGGGTGATCAGGGTCGCCCCGAACCTGTACGACCTGACCGTTATCGACCGTGACCAGCAGCGAGCACAAGTCCGGACAATCGTGCGCGCAAACGACCCGAATCGTTTCCACTTTTGACCTCTAGGCGACTGGTTTAGTTAAGGCATTGAGCCTGGTCATGCGAACCATCGATAGTCATCGTAGATCAGGATGGCCGGTGGACCGTCATAATGCGCGCTGCCGAGTGAGTGTAGACCAAGCGGAACACCGTGGAAATCACGTCGAAATCAGGTGTCGGCAGCCCTGCAATGGCCCCCGGACTAGCCCTCGTCGGCCGCGTCGACGCCCAGCCAGGCGACCGCACTGAGCGCGGCGCAAAGTGCGCCAATCAGGAACGTGGCATTCCATTCTCCGTGACCCGACAAAAAGGCAACGATGGGAATGCCGATCAGTCCCCCGAGGCTGCCTCCGGTGTTCAGAACGCCGGCTGCGGTCATCGTATTGGCGCCCGCCACCCGCATCGTCGCAGTCCAATAAGCCGCCTCGTTCACTTCCACCAGGCCAAAACAGAGTGTCATTGCAATCACCGCCGCCAGTGGATTGATGGCGTACACGGCGAATATGAGCAATCCCGCCACAGTCGGCAGCGACAGCAGCGGGACCAGCCGCGAGCCCCAGCGAATGCCGCATTTGCGGCACAGCGCATCGACGAGCCAACCGCCGACGCCGGCTCCAAGCCCGGCGCCGATTGGAGGTAACGTGGCGAGCCACCCGCTTTGCGCCACCGTGAAATGCCGCTCCTGGATCAGGTACAGGAATGACCAGTTGGCCAGCAGGAAGAAAACGTAATTCAAAATCGTATAGGACGCCGTGAGTAGCGTCAGATCCCACAGCGGCACCCTGGTGCCAGCGCTTTTACTTGGTTTTGTTGGTAGATCTTCAGGCGCGGCCAGCTCCGCGAGCTCCTCGCCAGAGACCGACGGGTGCTCGCGTGGTGTGCTGCGTGCGTACCAGGCCCATGCCAGTACCAGTCCGAGCGCGGGCAACGCGGTCCAGAACAGCGCACGCTGCCAACCGATAGCCTGCATCAGGACGACGATCAACGCGGGAGTGACCGCCGCGCCCAGCTGCGCGCCCATGGACTGGATGCCATTGGCGAGCCCCCACCGACGCGCTGGCAGCCACGCCCTGACGACGCCGGCGCCTACGGGCCAGAGCGGCGCCTGCGCCAATCCCAGCGTGAACTGGGACAGGAAAAGCGCGCCAAAAAGTGCGCCTCCCGTGAGTACCGCAGGTACCAGTGGGGTGGCGATGGTTGCCACGACCGCGATGGCGCCGGCCACGGCCAGAGTGCTGCGCGCTCCGAAACGCTGACCCAGGCGTCCGCCGACGATCTGCGCAGGCGTATACCCGAGCAGGAACGCCCATTGGATCCAGCCGATCTGCATCTGGCTGAGCGACAGCTCGGGCATGATGCGCTCAGCGGCAATCGTCACTCCCTTTTGCTGGAAGTACGCGATGGTGCCGAAGCCCACCAGCATCGCGAATATTCGCCATCCGACACGGACCTTGCCCAAGCGCGAGGACGGGACCAAGAGAGGTACTAATCGAGGCCGAGCCGTTCGGCGACGTAGCGGCGAATATCCAGACTGTAGTCTTCCATCGGCGCGTAGTAACCGTGATGGTGCGGGCGCGCGGCGATACCGCGCTGCACGCTCTCGCAGATCGCCCAGTCCTGGCGGTTAGTGATGTCCCAGAACTCGACGGCGTCCGACGGATCGAAGCCGGCGCCGGCGACCGCCTCGGGCGCAAACAGGAACTGACATTCGATCAGCGTCCGTTCCGGGCCTGCAGGTTTGAGGATGAAGGCCGCGACATGTTCGCAACTGAGGCTAAGGAAGAGATTCGGGTAGAGCACTTCTCCGAAATGTCGCAGACGTTCGGCCTCGTTGAGGCCAGGAAAAGGGTCTCGAGCCGTCTTGCCGCTGCTGGTAAAGGTGTAGGCGCCGTCGCGATGAGGGATGCCTTGCGCCCACTGCAGATCATTGCCGCCGTTGCGCCGGAAGGCCGGCACGATGTCGCACAGCTCCGGATGCACGCCGCCGCAGTGGTAGCACTCGTTGTAGTTCTCGACGATGATTTTCCAATTCGCCGCGACGTCGTAATGAATCGTGTGCCCGATACTCAGTCGCGCCAGCGGATAGCGCTCGGTGCGGGCAGGGATTTCACCGAGCTGCTCGGTCAGTGACTTGGCTACGGCGGGCATCAGATGCACGAAGATGAATCCGCCCCAGGTCTCCACCCCGACCGGATACAGCGACAGCTTGGTGCGATCGAGACCCTCGATGTAAGGCGTCGCGATCAGCTCGCCGTCGAGGCTGTAGGTCCAGGAGTGATAAGGACAGCGGATTCGCTTGCCGCCCACTACGCCGCCCTCGCTGGCACGGCCCGGAAGCGATGTGCCGCAAAGCTGAGCACCGCGATGTCGACAGACATTGTAGAAGCCCCGCAGGCTTCCGGCCTCATTGCGCACCAGCAGGATGCTTTCCCCGGCTACGTCCAGCACCTTCGAATTGCCAGGGCCCGGCAGCTCGCTCTCGCGTCCGACGCAGTTCCACTCGCGGCAGAAAATGCGCTCTCTTTCCTTGGCGTAAATTTCAGGCGAGCGGTAATACTCCGACGGCAGCGTCTTTTCCAGCGCGACAGGACTCATCGCTCACCTCCTCCTGCGTCACCGCCTGCCACCAGCGGGAAATCGCGCCGATACGGCCGCCTTTCGCTTAAACCGAGCTCCCGGCCGACCAGGTGACCGCTGTGAATCGCATGGACTATAGCGCCCGGCGCGAGCGCGTCACCGGCACGCTGGACGGAGAGTACACCCGCCGCCGCGACATTCGTCGCGCGCTCTTCGAGCGCCGATAGCAGCTCCTCCCGAGGTGCCCTCATGCCGACGATCAGGATCGAGCGGCAGCTGAGCCGCAGCTCCTCGGCCGTAAAGATATGCTTCATGATCGCCGTCTCCCCGTCGAACGCGGACAGCAGATGCAGGGTGGTGACGGGCACCGCACGTCGCGCGAGCGCGCGATGCACCAATGGTAACTCATTGGTCATGATCGTCCAGGCAGAGGCATGTCCGGCTGGCGTCGCATAACGCACTGGAATTCCAAGCCCGGCGAGATGTTCGGCGAGGACGCCGCCCATGTAGTAATTGTCGAAATCGAAAATGAGAGTAGGACCCTCCGGAAGTCGACCGGCCGCGATGTCCTCAGGCGTCAATACCTGGGGGTGATCGAGTTGCCCGAGGGGCAGTTCCATCGTTGCGTAGAGCATCCGCGTCCATCGCGCGCCGGTCGCGACAACCACGCGGTCCGGTGCCAGCTCGATGATCTCATCGACTCCGACCGGGCTGTCCAGGTACATCTCGATGTTCGGCATGGCGTTGAGCCTGCCGAGGCGGTAGTCGAGCACACGACCCCACGTTGCAAGTCCGGGCAATCGCGTCTCAAAGGTCAGCCGCCCGCCGAAGGCGTGCCCGGCTTCGACCAGTGTCACCTGATGTCCGCGCCGCCCAAGGGTGAGCGCGCACTCGAGGCCGGCCGGTCCACCGCCGACAACCAGAATTCGTTCCGCCTGCGCTGCGCGATCGATCCGCTCAGGATGCCAGCCGCGGCGCCACTCCTCGCCGGCCGTGGGATTTTGAGTACACCGAACCGGCACACTGTCGTGCCAGCTCGAAATACAGATATTGCAACCGATACACTCGCGAATCTCATCCAGGCGTCCTTCCTTGATCTTGCGTGGCAGGAAGGGATCAGCGATCGATGGACGCGCGCCGCCAATGAGATCGAGGATGCCGCGCCGGATCTGCGACACCATGGTGTCTGGCGAGGTGAAGCGGCCCACGCCGACGACCGGCTTGCGCGTCAGGCGCTTGACGAACTCAATCACGGGCTCATGGCTGCCTTCGCCTGTGAAACGCGAGGCCGAGCAGTCCGTTGGGCTCGAATCCATCTTCACATCGAACAAGTCGGGGCAATCGGCAAGCAGGCTGATCACCTCGTGGGCCTCGGATTCGGCATTGCGACCGGGACGCGCCCGCAATTCCTCCAGGCTGATCCGCAGCGCAACCCCGCAATCCTTGCCGACCGCATCCTTGGTGGTCTCGATCATCTCGCGCACGAAGCACACCCGGTTTTCGATGACACCGCCGTATTCGTCACTGCGCTGGTTATATTCGGGCAGCAGGAACTCATAGCCCAGATACCCCATTCCCGCATACACGTAGACGATGTCGAAGCCCGCGGAGCGGGCCCTGCGAGCCGCGTCCGCTTGCCACTTCAGTACCGCGCGAAGGTCGCTCCGGTCCATGGTCTTCGGCCGAAGATTGCCCATGAAGCCGATGTGCGTGGCCATCCATGGAGTGCCAGACGGCGACAGCGGTGGCAGCCGACTGGCCCGATTCATTACGCACGCACCGCCATGCCAAAGCTCCACCCCTGCCAGCGCGCCGTGCCGATGCACGGCCTCCGTCATGAGCGCATGCGCGCGGATGTCGTTGTCATCCCACAGCGAGGCAAACGGAAGCGGGGTGTCGTCCGAGCTCGGGTCGATCGAGCAGGCCCCGGTACAGACAACGCCCCAGCCGCCCTCGGCCTTCGTTTCGCGGAATGCGGCCCGGATCCGAGGCAGCGTGTTGGTCATGCCGCTGGCGTGCGGCACCTGGTAAAAGCGATTCGGAGCCGTGACCGGCCCGATCCTGACCGGTTCGAACAGTACCTCGTAGCGGGAATGTTGCGACATGGACGTCTCTGCGTCGATTGCGATATTAACTATACGTTCGTATAAGACTGTGCGTCAAACCATGCGCACGGCCCGATCACGCGTAGGCGCCGCGCCGCAGACCCTCGATCCACATCCTGCACAGCGAGACACCCTGCGCAGGTTGGAAGGCGGCCGGATTGAGGCACCAGGCGAGCCACAGGCCATCCATCAACGCGGTAAAGCCCACCGAGGCCAGTTTGATGCTGCGGATCGGAATTCCTTCGGCCGCGGCCAGCGCACTCAGCAGTCCTTCGACCAGCGCGATGTAGAGTGAATATTCGCGCCGCTGCGCACTGCCCATGCGTCGTGAATGCAGAATCAATCCCCAGAACACCACCCACACGCCCAGCACCTTGCGATCGAGCATCAGCGGGGAAAAGGAAACCGCGATGAAGGCATCGAGGCGGGCCTTAGGGTTTGCCCCGGCCCGCTCGAGGGCCGCATCGATGGATTGAAAGAACGCATCCGTGGTCATGTCGAAGGCGTAGGCAATCAGTTCATCGAATTCGCCGAAATGGTATCGGATCAGTCCCAGCGAGACTCCGGCTTCCGCCGCGATCCGGCGCACCGACAGCCCGGCACTGCCGTTTTTCAAAATGCAACGCAGCACCGCCTCTCCCAAATGGCGGCGACGATCGGCCGACGGTTGCCGCTGGAAGGACTTCGATTTGCGCTTACTCACCTGCCCTCCTCGCCTAAGCGCGTGGCCGCGATGCTCCTATACTATCGTATAGGTTTGTCAAAAGCCTCGCCGCGCCGATATCAACTTGCCGAGAGGCAGCGTATTGCGCGAGTGCGCCATATCCAGGGTCTCGAATACGAGAACATCACGACGATCTCGTCAGCTCGTACTGGCAGATGTTCACTGTCGTCGCCACATTTAACGATTCGATCGCCCCTGTCCCCGCGATCGTGAACGCCGTCGCATTAAGCTCAGCTAACGCGGTCTGCGGCAAGCCGCGAGCTTCATTGCCGTAAACGTAGCAATCGAAATCGCGAAACTCCGGCTCAGTAATACGGCGTCCCTGCAAATCAAGACTGGCAATTCGGCCGAAGCGCGCAGGCAGCGCGTCAATGGGCACATCAATTTCCACTGCTACGTGAAAGATGGCGCCCATGCTTGCGCGCACCGCTTTGCCGTTGTGCACGTCTACACTATTGGGGCTCAGCAGGCAGCGGAACCCACCGAACCACGCGAGCGTACGCAGAATTGTACCGAGATTGCCCGGATCCTGAATCTCATGCAAATAGACTGCGCGCTCACCGGGCTGCTGAGCTTGAGCAACCAGTAGCGGTACCACCGCCGCGATGCCTTGCGGCGAGCGAGTTTCGCTAAGCTGCCTCATGTGACGTGAATTGACCACGTGAACTGGCAGTGAGCTCTGCCAGTGTTCATACTCCCGTGTGAGATAGATTTCACTTGCGCGCAAGCGCGCATCGACGGCGGCCGCCTTCTGCAGCTCTTGCACCAGATGTTCTCCTTCCAGCAGAAAGCAGCCGTACTCCTCGCGGAATTTCTTCAGATGAAGTTTCTTGATGTCTTCGAACTTCACAACAGGCCTTGAGCGACTGCTTCGGCCACCTTGACGCCATCGACCCCTGCCGAGAGGATACCGCCGGCATAGCCCGCCCCTTCGCCGCACGGGTAGAGGCCGCGCACGTTGAGGCTCTGCAACGATCCGCGATCACGCGTAATGCGTACGGGCGAGGATGTACGGCTTTCAACAGCGGTGAGAACGGCATCGTGCCGCTCGAAGGCACGGATCTGTTTGCCAAAAGCAGGCAATGCCTCGCGTATGGCGTCGATCGCATAGCCAGGCAACGCCTGAGACAGATCGCCAAGCCGGACGCCGGGCGTATATGAAGGATTGACCTCGCCGAACTGCGTAGAGGGGACGCCGCGCAGAAAATCTCCCACTAACTGTGCGGGCGCACAGTAGTCGCTACCGCCCAACAGATAGGCCTTGGATTCCAGCGCTTCCTGCAATGCAACGCCCGCGAGCCGGCCGCCGGGGAAATCCGGTTCCGGATTGATGGCAACGACAATGCCCGCATTGGCATTGCGCTCGTTGCGGGAATACTGGCTCATACCGTTCGTGACTACGCGACCGGGCTCGGAAGTGGCAGCAACCACCGTGCCGCCAGGGCACATGCAGAAACTGTAGACCGAACGCCCGTTGCGTGCGTGATGGACGAGTTTGTAGTCCGCAGCGCCCAATTCGGGGTGGCCGGCAAAACGTCCCAGGCGCGCGACATTGATAAGTGACTGCGGATGCTCGATACGAAAGCCGATGGCGAAAGGCTTGGCCTCGAGATAGACGCCGCGTTGCTCCAACATGCGCAACGTGTCGCGAGAGCTGTGTCCGAGCGCGAGCACGACGTGGCGGCTGCGCAGTGTGTCTCCGTTCTCGAGTGTGACTCCTTCGATCTGGCCTTTTTCTATCACCAGATCGGTCACTTTGGCCTCGAAGCGTACTTCACCACCTAGCGAGACGATCTCCTCGCGCATCGTCGAGACGACACCCGCGAGACGAAAAGTGCCGATGTGCGGCTTACTGACGTAGAGAATCTCCGGCGGTGCACCGGCGCGTACGAACTCGTGCAACACCTTTCGGCCGTAAAACTTTGGATCCTTGATCTGACTATATAGCTTGCCGTCGGAGAACAGACCCGCGCCGCCCTCGCCGAACTGCACATTGGATTCCGGAGTCAGCGTGTTCTTCTGCCACAGTGCCCAGGTGTCTCGGGTGCGTCGCCGTACTTCGCGTCCGCGCTCCAGCACAATGGGCTTGAACCCCGCCTGGGCAAGAATCAAAGCCGCGAACAGCCCGCAGGGACCAAATCCTACGATCAGCGGGCGTTCTTTCAGTTGCGACGACGCCCGTGCAGCCGGGTGATAGCTCGTGTCCGGGGCAATGCCCACATGTCGGTCTCTGGCGAGGCGCTTCAGAACCGCGGGCTCGTCGCGCACCGTGACGTCGACAATGCAGATGAAGGAAATGGCCTTGTTTTTCCTGCGAGCGTCGTAGCTGCGCTTGAACAACCCGACATCGATCAGACTGTCGGCAGGGATGGCAAGGCGACTCAGAACGGCCCGACGCAGCGTTTCGAGCGTGTAATCGAGCGGCAGCGGCAGCTCGGTAATGCGGATCACCGGCGTCTTCCTGGCCGGTAGATCCGGCAGAGGGTAGTAGAATCCAGGAATTCTAGCGCATCACCTTAAGAACCATGGCACGAACCAAAAGCAGCGCCAGCTGGCTAGCGCGGCATGTTAGCGATCCCTTCGTCAAGCAGGCTCAGAAGGACGGCTATCGTGCGCGATCGGCTTACAAACTCATTGAGCTGAACGACAAGGACCAGCTGATTCGTCCCGGCATGCGGATCTTGGACCTGGGCTCCGCACCCGGCGGCTGGTCACAAGTGGCTGGCAAGCTCGTCGGCGGACGGGGCCGCGTGCTGGCGACGGATATCCTGCCAATGGACGCGCTGGAAAACGTCGATTTCATACAGGGAGACTTCACCGAGGACGTCATTGTGCAACAGGTGCTGGAGTGGCTCGGCGGTGCAAAGTTCGACCTCATCCTTTCTGACATGGCGCCCAATACCACCGGCATCGATTCGGTCGACGCAGCCAAATCGATCTATCTTTTGGAGTTGGCGCTTGACACGGTACGCAGAAGCTTGAAGTCCCACGCGAATTTCGCTGCGAAGATGTTTCAGGGGTCGGGGTCGGATCAGTATTTGAAGGAACTGCGGAAGCACTTCGCAAAAGTGCTGATCCGCAAACCCGCGGCATCGCGCAAAGAGTCGCGCGAGGTCTATGTGATGGCCAAGGGTTTTAAGGGATAAGTGAAATCTCTGAGCGTCCGGGACCCCCAAGGCTGTTGTCGTATTCTTCTCTAATTCATTGATTTGAAGGATATTTCTTACGCCATGAAAACAGGATCCCGGACCTTGCCTTAATTGCGAAGCGGGCACGCAGCGACTGACTCTCACTCGTACGAAAGCGTCTTTCGCATACTGATCATGCAAGTCATCGATGCGTGGAATTTTGATGTTCGCGCGATGAAGAAATCCTGTGTTCACATCGCCCAGCCCGTAGGTGTCTTCCTGTACGCTGCTAAAACTTGCAGGTGCCTCCCCTCGGCCGCTGACATCCAGTGGGGAATCCCCCCTCTCTGAATGCCGATAATGCGCACGCCCTTCGGAAACCCGTCGCCGCGATTCCATCCTTTCAGTTCTTGCGTCCATCCGCCCTGCGTGTAACCCTAATCAGCACAAAACGGGAGGGGAAATAAGGTGCTCATACCACTCCTCCGCTGATGGGGGGAGCCATGAAAAATATTTTCCGTTCTCGCAATGTCTTGATCGGCGCGGGTTTCGCCGTGACGCTTGGCGCGCTTGCGGTCGCGCACCTGGTAATGGCCCGCGAGGCCCTTGCACAGGGCGACATGGCACCGACATTCGAAGTGAACCCCTTTTGGCCGAAGCCTTTGCCCAATCATTGGATCATGGGCATGGCGATCGGCGCCTGGGTCGATAACAACGACCATATCTGGATGGTTCACCGCGCTGCCACCATCGACCGTACGGAAAGCCAGCTTCAGCAGGGCTTGGGCGAATGCTGTCAGGCGGCGCCGCCGGTTCTGGAGTTCGACGAAGAAGGCAATCTGCTCCATGCCTGGGGCGGCCCGGGCAAAGGCTATGACTGGCCGGAATCCAATCACGGCATCTTTGTAGACCAAAAGGGCAATGTCTGGATCGGCGGTAATGGGGGCCCGGACTCCCAGATCCTGAAATTCACCCAGGACGGCAAATTCCTGATGCAATACGGCAAGTCGGGAGCGCGCCGAAAGGCGGGCGCGGTCGCCGATGCCAACGTGGAAGCCTCGGAGAAGGATTTTGCCGCCGATTCCAACGATCCCAACAATTTCGGCCGCGTCGCTAAGATATTCGTCGATGCCAGGGAAAACGAGGCGTACATCGCCGATGGGTACTTGAACCATCGCGTCGCGGTGATCGATGCCGATACAGGCAAGATGAAGCGCTGGTGGGGCGCCTATGGCAACAAGCCGGACGACACGCCGCTGGGTCCTTACGATCCGGAAGCACCGCATGCGCAGCAGTTCGGCAATCCCGTGCACTGCGCCGACATGTCGGTTGACCGGCTGATCTATGTTTGCGACCGCGTCAACGACCGGCTGCAGGTCTTCACGCCCGAAGGCAAGTTCGTAAAGGAGGCCTATTACAAGCCTGCCACCAAGGCCGACGGCTCGGTGTGGGACATTGCATTCTCCAAGGATCCTCAGCAGCAATGGATCTTCATGACGGATGGTGTGAACGAGCAAGTGGTTGTCTGGGACCGTCAGACCCTGAAGCCGGTGACAACCTTCGGCGACGGCGGGCGGTATGCCGGCGAATTCCGTGGCGTGCACTCGATCGCCATTGACTCCAGGGGAAACCTCTTCACCACGGAAACTTATGAAGGCCGGCGCATCCAGAAGTTCATGTACAAGGGCATGGGGCCGGTGACGAAACTGGATCAGGGAGTGCCGTGGCCCAAAACCTGATGGGTCGGACTCCTGGATTTTTCATGTTGAATGAGCTCATGCGCCGCCGTTCTGCTTTGTTGCTGGCGACGCTGATTTTTCTTGCCTCCCACGCGTTTGCGCACAACATTCCAGTCGGCGCGATGGTGCAGATGTTCGTCAAGCCCCAAGGCCACACCCTTCAAGTGCTGGTCCGTGTGCCGCTGACGACTTATACAGACGCCGAATATCCGCGACGCGCCGGCGACTATGTCGATCTCGCCAGAGTCGACCCCTCTCTGCGCGCCGCTGCGGCTGTAGTCCTGCTGGACACGCTCACGATGTATGAGGAAGACCGGCAGCTCCCAAAACCGCGCATTGTCTCGGCGCGGATGTCGCTGGATTCGGACAACTCCTTCGCCAGCTACGAAACGGCGCTGACCCATGTCACAGGGCCACCGCTACCGCCAGAGACGAACATGTTCTGGGAACAGGGCAAGCTCGATGTTTTATTCGAATTTCCGCTACAGACGGAGCAGCCCTATATCTCGATGCACGCCGCATTCGACCGCTTGGCGCAGCACGAAATCACCACGGTCCAGTATCTGCAACCGAATGGCGTTTCGCGCGCTTTCGAGTTGGAAGGCGATCCCGGATTGGTGAGACTGGACCCCAATTGGTACCACGCCGCAGGCCTTTTCGTGGTTGCGGGCTTTCACCACATTCTTGAAGGCACCGACCATCTTTTGTTTCTATTTTGCCTGGTCATTCCTTTCCGACGTATCCGTCCGCTGATCCCCATCGTGACCGCTTTCACGGTGGCCCATTCAATCACCCTGATCGCCTCGGGATATGGCTATGCGCCCGATGTGCTGTGGTTTCCACCCCTCATTGAGATGCTGATCGCAATGTCGATCGTCTATATGGGACTGGAGAATATAGTGGTCGAGCAACCGACCCGGCGATGGATCATCACTTTCTTCTTCGGCCTGGTGCACGGCTTCGGTTTTTCCTTCGTCCTGCGCAATACGCTGCAGTTCGCCGGCTCGCATGTCCTGACATCGCTTTTGTTCTTCAATGTCGGCGTGGAGATCGGGCAATTGTTCGTGCTGCTGCTGTTCGTGCCCGCCCTCAATCTTCTGTTCCGTTACGTGGTGGCGCAGCGGCTGGGCACGATCATTCTGTCCGCCCTGGTCGTCCATCAGGCCTGGCATTGGATGGAAGACCGCTGGAATGCCCTGGAACAATTTCGCTGGCCCACGATCAGCAAGGGCGGACTCGTGAGCGCGCTGGGCTGGCTCACCGTACTGGTAGCGGCGGCGTCCGTGATCTGGGTCGTGTCCGTCGCAACGCAGCGCCGGGAGCAGCTCAGGGGAGGCCAGACACGCCCTCACTGTACGCACTAACGCGGATTCACGACGGGCCGCAGGAGGAGTATTACTCCAACATAAGATACGTGCTCGCGCAGGAACTCTGGGGGAATACATGGACGCCGTCTGGACCAGGCAATACCCGCCCGGCACGCCCGCCGAAATCGATGCCGTCGCGTTCCCTTCCCTGGTAGCGATCTTCGAAGATAGCTGCCGGCGTTTCGCGGATCGACCTGCCTACCACAACCTGGGGGTCACGCTCCGTTACGCCGACGTTGAGCGGCTGTCCCGGCACTTTGGGGCATACCTGCTCGGGCTGGGCCTGATCAGGGGCGATCGCGTCGCGCTGATGATGCCCAACCTGCTGCAGTATCCGGTGGCGATGTTCGGCGTGCTGCGCGCCGGCCTCACAGTGGTCAACGTCAATCCACTCTATACGCCGCGCGAATTGCGCCATCAGCTGCGCGACTCGGGTGCAAAGGCGATAGTCGTTCTGGAGAATTTTGCCCACACGCTGGCGCAGGTGCGATCCGACACCTCGCTAGAGCACATCATCATCACTGCCGTCGGCGATCTGGCAGCGTTCCCGAAGCGCGCCGCGGTCAATTTTACCGTTCGACGCATCAAACATCTCGTGCCGCCCTACGACCTGCAGGGCGCGATCAAGTTGCGCCGCGCGTTGGCGCTGGGCAGGCGCTGTGAGTTCAACCCCGGCACCATCGAACCGCAGGACCTCGCGTTCCTCCAGTACACCGGCGGCACGACCGGCATTGCCAAGGGGGCGATGCTGACACACCGCAACATGGTGGCTAACCTGCTGCAGGTGGGCGCGTTCTGGAAGAACCTGATCGAGCCCGGTCGCGAGGTGATGATCACCCCGCTGCCGCTTTACCACGTCTTCTGCCTGACCTGTAATTGTCTGGTTTTCATGCAGCACGGTGCCCTGAACGTGCTCATCACCAACCCGCGCGACATTCCGGCATTCATCAGCGAGCTCGGCAAATGGCGCTTCTCGATGATTACCGGCGTGGACACCCTGTATCAGGCGTTATTGAGCCATCCGGGATTTGCGCGCCTGGATTTCTCGGCCCTCAAGCTGGGCGCCGCCGGCGGCATGACACTGCATCCGACGGTGGCCGAGAAATGGCTCGCCATCACCGGACGTCCCCTGGTCGAAGGCTACGGGCTCACGGAAGCATCGCCGGTGATTGCCTGCAACTCGTATCTGGCGCCGCGTCTCGGTTCGGTGGGCCTGCCGCTGCCCTCGACGCAGATCAGCATCCGGAACGGCGATATCGAGCTACCCGCGGGGGAAAGTGGGGAACTGTGCGTGCGCGGCCCGCAGGTGATGCTGGGCTACTGGAAGCAAGCCGAAGAGACCGCCAAGGTGTTGACGGCCGATTCGTGGCTGCACACCGGTGACATTGCCACGCTCGACGCGGGCGGCTGGCTGCGGATCATAGATCGCAAGAAGGACCTGATCATCGTCTCGGCCTTCAAGGTGTTTCCCAACGAGATCGAGAGCGTGGTCGCTGAGCATCCGGCTGTGCTCGAATGCGGTTGCATCGGAGTGCCGGATGCCCGCTCGGGACAGGCGGTCAAGATCTTCGTCGTCCTGCGCGAAGGCAGCTCGCTCGAACAGGATGACCTGCGTCATTATTGCCGCGAACGCCTGACCGGGTACAAGGTGCCCACGTATGTGGAGTTTCGTCTCGCCTTGCCCAAGACCAACGTCGGCAAGATTCTGCGTCGCGCGCTCGCCGAGGAGGAGTCTGCGCGCGCCGCGTGAGTTCAGCTGCCGATCAACAGCCGCAAGCTGCGCCGCAGTCGCGCTCCATAGGGCGGACGCAGACCGATCAGACTGGCGACGTCGAACCGCGTCTGCCGGAATACCGCGCGCGCATGGCTGAAACGATGAAAACCGTGCTCGCCATGATAGGCACCGATGCCGCTTGCCCCGATGCCGCCGAACGGCAGCTCCTCGGCGAGAAAGTGCATGGCCACATCATTGATCGTCACGCCTCCGGAACGCGTGTTGGCCAGCACTTCCCCTTCCTCATCGCGGTCGGAACCAAAATAATATAAGGCCAACGGCCGCGGGCGGGCATTGAGCTCGCCGATCAGCTCGCTCATCCGGTCATAAGCGCAGAGCGGCAGTAACGGCGCGAAGATTTCGTCCTGCATGATCCTCATGTCGGTCGTGGCACCCAGAATCAGTGCGGGTCCCACCAGACGCTGACCAGGGACAGTGCTGTCCGGCGCCAGCAGATGGATGATCTGTGCTCCCTTGGCAGACGCATCCGCCAGCAGCGCCTCGACGCGCTGCGCCTGTCGGTCGTTGACCAGACTGGTGTAGTCCGGATTCGCAGGAAAACCGGGATAGACTCGCGCTGCCCAGAGCCTGGCGTGACGCACGAACTCGTCCAGCCGTTCGCGTGGGATGCACACGTAGTCTGGCGCCAGGCACATTTGTCCGGCATTGGCGAGCTTGCCGAGCAGGATCCGATCGACCGCACGAGCCAGCTCGGCGGAGCGGCCAACCACGACCGGGCATTTGCCACCGAGCTCCAACGTCACCGGCACCAGGTGTTCGGCGGCGGCGGCCATGACCTGGCGGCCCACGGCGGTCGAGCCGGTAAAGATCAGGTGATCGAATGGCAAGCGCGAGAATTGCTGTGCCAGCTGCATGTCTCCGGTCACCACAGCCACTTCCGTCTGATCGAAGTATTGGCCGATCAGCTGTTGCATCAAATCCGAAGTACGCGGTGTCAACTCCGATGGCTTGATCAAGCACCGGTTCCCCGCCGCCAGAATGCCGGCGAGCGGTCCAAAGGTCAGCAGCACGGGAAAATTCCACGGACTGATGAGCCCCACGACGCCGAGGGGCTGATACAGGATCGCGGCACGCGCACCGGGGAACCCCATGGGCAATCCCAGTCGCCGCCGCTGTGGCCGCATCCAGCGCCGCACATGCCCTCGGGCGTACTTGAGCGCATGGATGGCCGGAAACAGGTCCATCAGGCGCGTGATATCCGCAGATCGTTGGCCGAAATCAGCGGCGACAGCCTCACAGATCGGCTGCTGATGGGACACGAGCAGCCGTCGGGCCCGATCCAACCGGTCCATGCGCACGCGCGCGCTCGCCTCCCCTTCCGCGACCACGGCCGCGCGCTGCGCGAGCAGCAATCGTTGCGCCGCCGATA
>Ga0182030_10005779_pt1 | contig 26199 bp, 29 predicted proteins | sample 812S3MmetaG_FD_121299 | JGI IMG/M metagenome (GOLD analysis project Ga0182030, IMG submission 121299) | Permafrost microbial communities from Stordalen Mire, Sweden - 812S3M metaG (Illumina Assembly) | ecosystem: Environmental > Terrestrial > Soil > Wetlands > Permafrost | place: Sweden...
AAGGAGGCCCACGCCTACACTCGCGAAGGTTGCAAGAGTTGCCCCGACTTCGCCGCCGAGCACGCCGACTTGTCCGCAGGCGGCATCGGCGCTTTCAACGACTGGACGCTCGTCATCGTTCGCACCGACCAGGGACGTGAGTTAATGAGTGCGTTGAGGGAGAAGGGCCTCATCGAGACCCGTCCCGGTGACGACGATCCGGGAGCGGTTGCCTTGCTGCACAAACTCGCTCAAGTCTCGCGCAAGCGCTGGCCCGAGACCGCGAATCCTGGGCCGCGGCGCATCCCCGTGCGCGCGTCGTAGGTTCATGGCCCGCACCCCCACACCACCGCCCACCACTATTCTTCTCGTGCGCCACGGCGTCACTGGCACCACGGGCAAGGTACTGCCCGGGCGCGCGCCGGGACTGCACCTCTCGGCCAAGGGCGTCGCTCAGGCGCAACGCGCCGCCGAGCGCCTAAGTGAACTCGAGACGCCCCCGCGCGCCCTCTACGTCTCGCCGCTCGAGCGCACGAGAGAGACCGCCGCACCGATCGCCGCGGCGTTGCATCTGCGGGCCAAGACCGAACGTGGCCTCCTGGAATGCGATTTCGGTGACTGGACCGGCAAGACGCTGGCGTCGCTGAGCAAGAGGCCCGAATGGCGCGCGGTGCAACACGCCCCCAGCACGTTCCGTTTCCCCGCCGGCGAATCCTTCACCGAGATGCAGTTGCGCATTTGGACGACACTGGAGCGACTGGCGCAGGACCATCACGGAGAGACCATCGTGGTCGTCAGCCACGCCGATCCCATCAAGGCCGCCGTGACCTACGCCCAGGGCGTGCCCCTGGATCTCTTCCAGCGCACGATGATCTCGACGTGTTCGATCAGCGCCATCGTCCTCACCAGCGCCACGCCCCTCGTGTTGAGTGTGAACAACACGGGATCATTGAAGGAGCTCATCGCTTCATGAAGTACGAATTCGACAGTCCCGACAAGGTCATGGTGGGGGTGCGCGGCGAGGTCGGCAATCGCCTCTTCCTGCTGCAGGCCCGCCAGGGTCGTCGCCTGGTCATCTTGAAGTGCGAGAAGGTGCAATTGGCGGCGCTGGCCCAGTGGATCTCTCAAGTCCTCGATGACCTGGGGCGACCGGGCCACCTCCCCGACGATTTCACCTTGGAGCCCGAATACGAAGCGGACTTCGCGGTGGGCGACATCGCGATCGCCGTCGACGAGGAACGTGACGTGATCGAGGTCACTTTCGCCTCGGCGGAAGAGGACGACGACGAAGCGACCATCGCCTTGAGCAAGGAGTGGGCCGGCGGTCTCGCCATCGCCATCACCCGACTCGTTGAAGCCGGACGACCGCCGTGTCCCTTGTGCGGAGGGCCCCTCGACCCGCGAGGTCACGACTGTCCGCGCACCAATGGGCACCGCGCGCCCGTGCGCTGAGCGTGCGTCGCGAGGACCAACTCGAACTACTGCGCCACGGCGCGGTGGGTGTCGAAGGCCGCGTCGCCGGCTCCTCGAACCAGGCGCTACTCGTCACACTCGATCTCGACGGCGTCAGCGCGCTGGCCTGTTACAAAGCCGAGGCCGGTGAACGTCCCCTGTGGGATTTCGACGATGGGCTGTGGCGCCGCGAGGTGGCGGCGTGGGAGCTCGACCAACTGCTCGGCACCGATCTCGTTCCCACGACCATCGCGCGCGAGGACTTACCCTTCGGCGTCGGCTCACTGCAGTGGTGGATCGACGACGCGACGGACGACCACTACTTCACTTTGCGCGAGAAGGAGACGCTGCTCGATTGGTTCACCGACCTGTGCGCCTTCGACGTGGTGGCGAATAATGCTGATCGCAAGGGCGGTCACATCCTCTTCGACACGATGCGCTGTTGGGCCATCGACCACGGGCTCTGCTTCCACGAGGAGGAGAAATTGCGCACCGTGATTTGGGAGTACGCCGAAGAGGCCCTGCCCGATCGTCTCCTCGAACCCCTCGCGCGTCTCGGCCAGGGCGAGACCGGTGATCTCGGCTTCTACCTCAGTGCCGAAGAGGTCGAGATGACTCGCCGGCGTGCGCACCAACTACTGGTGGCGAGCAGCTTCCCCTCCCCCGATCAGGACCGCGACTGGCCGCCCTACCCCTGGCCCCTCATTTAGATCAACGGGACCAGGTCACCTTCGAGTTCGGGTACTCCGGACTCCAGCAGGAAGAACGTCACGAGGGCACCGACGCCGAAGAAACCTGCCGCCCACCAAAACGCGACGGAATACCCGTGAATGGTCGCCGCCGTGGCCGTCGGACAGACGGGTGACCCCGCGGAGGGCACACAGATCGATGCCCGACGCGCCGTGATAACCGCGATGGTGTTGAGCAGCGCGGTCCCCACCGAACCACCGATCTGTTGGGCGGTGTTGACCATGGCCGACGCCGCACCCGCGTCACGGGGTTCGATGCCCGCCGTCGCACTGGCCGTGGAGGGCGCAAAAATAAGACCGAGGCCCAGGCCGGTCACCACCAGGCCGGGCAGGACGTGTCCGAAGTAGTCCGGGTACGCCGGCAACTTCGTGAACAAGATCATTCCCATCATGCCGAGCAGCATCCCGACGGGAACCAGTGGTCGTGGTCCGACCAGGGCCAAGAGGCGTGCACTGGCCAGTGACGCCGAGAACGCCAGCGCACCCACCAATGGCAGGAAGAGAATCCCCGTCTTCATCGGCGAGTAACCCAGGGTGTTCTGCAGGTAGTACGCCAAGAACAACGAGATGCCAAAGATTCCGATACTCGTGATGAAGAGGGCGATCAGCGAGCCACCGCGGGTGCGATTGGTCACGATGCGAAGCGGCAGAAGCGGGAACCTCGATCGCCCCTGCCACATGACGAAGAAGATCATCAACACGCCCGCGACCACCAGGCTCAACCACGTGTCGAAGTTGCCCCATCCCGTGGTGACGGCACGACCGAGTCCGAAAACCAGTGCGAACAGGCCCGTACTTCCCAGTACCGAGCCAACCAGGTCGAGATGGATCGTGCTCTCGGCGCGACCGCGGTCCACGAAGACGACAACGCCGACGAGCGCCACGGCCGCGAAGAACAGGTTGATGGTCAGGCACCATCGCCACGACGCCCATTGGGTCAAGGCTCCGCCCAATAACAAACCGATGGCCGCCCCGGATCCGCCCACCGCTCCGAAGATGGAGAAGGCCTTGGCCCGTTCGAGGGGCTCGCGAAAGGTCAGGGTCAACGCCGCCAATGCCGCGGGCGCGAGCAGGGCACCAAAGACCCCTTGGACCGCACGGGCGGTCACGAGGACCGCGAAGGACCGCGCGGCGCCGCCGACCGCGGAGGCCAGAGCGAACCCGACCAGTCCCACCATCAACGACGTACGCCGTCCCCAGAGGTCGCTCAAACGACCTCCTAGAAACATCAGTGAACCGAACGCCAAGGCGTAAGCCGTGATCAGCCACTGGCGATTCGCGGAGGAGAAGTTGAGGTCGACTTGTGCGCGTGGTAACGCGATGTTGATCACCGTCGCGTCCAGCGCCACCATCAACTGTGTGACACTGACGGTCACCAAAACCCACCACCGACGGGTGTGTGACGTGGACGCGATTTCCATATTGATGACTCTTAGCCTAAAGAATCCGCATCACCGTGCGCAGCACGCAATCCCATGAACTTGCCACTTCACATGAAACAAAGGGGTTAGGGGCGCGCCTTGAGGGCGGCGATCAGCGCTGGAAGAACGCTGTGCACGTCGCCCACGACACCGAAGTCACTGATCGAGAAGATCGGCGCGTCCGGGTCCTTGTTGATCGCCACGATGTGAGATGCACCCTTCATGCCCACCATGTGCTGGGTCGCGCCCGAGATGCCACACGCGATGTAGAGATCGGGCTTGACCGTCTTGCCCGTCTGGCCCACCTGATGCGAGTAGGGCACCCAGCCGGCGTCGACAATCGCACGGCTCGCCCCCGGCGCACCGTTGAGCAGTCGCGCCAACTCGTTGACGAGCTCGTACGACGCCTCGTCTCCGAGTCCTCGCCCGCCCGACACCACGACGGCAGCGTCCTCGAGAGCTGGGCCCGTGCGCTCCTCGACGTGCGAGGAGCGCACCGTGGCGGCCCGAGTCGAGGGCACTACGGCGGTGACGGCGACTCGCTCGGCCGCCGCGCCACCGGTGGCGTCGGCCACGAAGGACTTGGCCCGTACCACGAAGAGTCCGGGGCCGCTCGCGCGAAGACGCGCCAGTACCGTCTGCGTGCCGCCAAAGATCGGGTGCTCGCTCTGCAGGCCCGCGCTATCGCGCAGTCCCGTCACATTGGTCAACACCGGTGTGTCCAGCAGTGCCGAGAGTCGTGCGGCGATGTCGCGTCCGTCATTGCTCGCGGGGATCAATACGGCGTCGGGACTCTCACTCGCCAACAACGACGCGAGTGTCGCAGCCACGATGCTGGCTGGCAGCACTGCACCCAAGTCACCGAGGTCCAACAGCCGACTAGCACCAAAAGAACCGACCAGGCTGGCCGCCGCCTCGCCATCGGCTCCCCAAGAAACGGCGGTCACCGTCGCACCCAGTCGCCGAGCCTCACTGATGAGTTCCTTCGAGGTCGACGTCACGCCGCTACCGGCGGGCTCAGACACAACCCACAGATTCGTGACCGTCATGACGCGCTCCCTGAGAGAATCTTGATCTGCTCCAGGAACGAGACGATGCGCGCGGCTCCCTGGCCGTCGTCGACGTACTTCTCGCCAGCGGCCCTGGTGGTGGCCGTCTCCACGGCCACGATGTCCTGTCGGGGGTCGAGGGCGGCGGCGTCAAGACCTAGATCGGCGACACTCATCACCGTGACCGGGCGCGACTTGGCCGCCATGATCCCCTTGAACGTGGCGTAGCGCGGTTCGACCACGCCGGCCGTGACAGTCACCACGGCGGGTAACTGGGTGGCGACCTCGTCGTAACCAGCCTCCGTCTGTCGGTGAACCACTACCGTGTCACCTTCGACGACCACTGACGTGGCGAACGTGAGAGCGGGCAAGTCGAGCAACTGCGCCAACTGCACGGGCAAGGTGCCCGTGTAGCCGTCAGATGACTCGGTCGCGGCCAGAATCAGATCGGGTAATTCACGCGACAACACCGCCGCCAACACCTTGGCCGTTGTGAGGGCGTCGGCGCCCTTGAGCGACGGATCCGACACGACGGTGGCGCGCATCGCGCCCATCGCCAGCGCGCTACGAATGCCCGTCAGGTCGGTGGCGTCACCCATCGAGACCACGGACACCTCGCCCTGGCCCGCGGCTTCGACCAGGCGCAAGGCGACCTCGACGCCGTACGTATCGGCCTCGTCAAGGATCAACTTGCCCGTTCGGTTCAACCGGTGCTCGGCGTCCAGAGATTGGGGGGCTGCGGGATCGGGAATCTGTTTGACACACACGACAACGTTCATACCCCCAATCTAGGTCACGGTTACTTGGAAGTAGGAAGGTGCCGCGCGCGAAGTTCTTGGGCGAGGACGACGTCGTCGGTGATCAGCGCGCCCACGCCGAGATCGAGCATCCGGTCAATGTCGCGGCGCAGATTCGGTGTCCACACGTGCAATTCGATTCCCAGGTCACGGGCGCGGTCGATCACCGAACTGTTGACGCGCGAAAACGCGAAGTGCGCCGAGGTGAGCCGACTGGTGACTACCTGGTCCAATACCGCGTGCGCTGGACGGCGCGTGACCAACCAGCCCACTCGTCGAGTCGTCGACGTCCGGCGCACCTCTTGACAGACGTCGAGGGAGAAACTCGACACCAGGCACTGGTCCGACACCGGCGACGCGTCGAGGAACGCCGCCACGGCCTGGGCGGCTGACCGATTGTATGGAGCCGAACGAGTTGATTTAATTTCAACGTTGATCCTCATGTGGCCCGCGGCCGCGAGGACATCACCGAGTTGCGCCACGTCGCGCTTCGACCGCAAATGTGCGTACGACGTCGTAGGGATCGCGAGCCCATCGACGGTACGGTCGTGGTTCACGATCAGGTATTTGTCCGCGCTCAACCACACATCAAACTCCACGCCATCGGCTCCGATGTCGCGCGCGGCGGCCACTGCCCGCACCGAGTTCTCGGGCCACTCCACGTGATACCCACGGTGCGCGAAGATTGAGGTCACGATAAGAATTGTGCCACTGACGCCCATTTGAGGTCCGAAATACCAAAAACTGCTTGAATTTAAGGGTCCGGCTGAGTAAAATTACCTTCCCGCCCTTAACGGCCTCCGAGGACTTTTTTCGGGGTATTTCGTTAATTTAGAAGGATTTTGTCATGTCGTTGATCTGGAACCGTACTCACGCTTGGGATGACGCCGATTGGCGCGCCAATGCCGCATGCCGCGACACCGAACCCGAGTTGTTCTTCCCCGTCGGCACGACCGGCATGGCCACGGATCAGATTGAATCAGCCAAGCGAGTCTGCATCAACTGCGATGCTCAGAAGCTCTGTCTGGAGTTCGCCCTGGCGACCAACCAGGAGTCGGGCGTCTGGGGCGGCACCACCGAGGACGAGCGACGCAAACTGCGCAAGCAGTGGCTGGCCGCGCGTCGTCGCATGCAGCAGAACTAATTCGTCAGTTCGTCAGTTCGGTCGGTACGACCACTCTGATCAAGGTACCGCCGCCGTCCGCGTACGGCACGTTCGTCATCTCGATGGTTCCGTTGAGTTGTGAGCGAATCAAGTCGCGCACGATCGACAGACCGAGACTCGTCGCCACATCTAGTTTGAAGTCGTCCTCCAATCCACGACCGTTGTCGCGGATCTCCGCCACGGCGTCATCCCCTTCGAGGCTGAGGTCGAGGGTCACGACGCCCACGTGTTCGTTGTCGGGTCCGCCGAAGCCGATGAAGGCGTGTTCGACGGCATTGGTCAACAGTTCGGTCAATGCTAACGCCAGAGGCGTGGCGAGATCCGTCGGCAGCGTGCCCAACTCACCATTGACGACGATCTCGACGGGGTGCAGTGCAAGGACCGTGTCCTCGACGAGCAGCACGATGGAACGCACGATCTCGTCGAACACCACCTCCTCACCCGGCTCGCGACTCAGCACTTCGTGCACCACAGCGATGGATCGCACGCGCCGCTCTGCCTCTTGCAGGGCGACGACGGTGTCGTGCTCGTCGCTACGGCGCGCCTGCAAACGCAACAGGGACGAGATGGTTTGCAGATTGTTCTTGACGCGGTGGTGGACCTCGCGCACCGCGGCTTCCTTGTTGAGGACCAGACGATTGAGTTGACGCAAGTCCGACACGTCACGCAACAGCACGACGACGCCAGTCACGACACCTTGGTCGAACAGAGGAATGCAATGAAAGACAATCGCCACGTCGTTGGAGCGGTCGACCTCTTCCATGGCTGGGATGCCGTATTCGAGGCATCGATCGACGACGCGCATACGCAGCCCCGCCTCCACGAACGTTTTACCCTCCGTCGAGGCGTACACGCCAAGACGGTGCAGGGCGTTGGTCGCGTTAGGGGTGGCGAACTCGACCTCGCCGACCTCATTGATCAAGATGATCCCGTCGCCGACGCGCGGCATCCCCGGTCCGGCCACGGTGTCTTCGCGATAAGGGAACGTGGCGTCCGAGACCATCGAGCACAAGCGCTCGAAGATCGAGAGATATGCCTGCTCGTAGAGTGACGCCGGTCCTCGCAACGGGCCCTGCAATCGCACGAGCACCGCGATGACTCGGCCGTCGAAACGCACGGGGATGCACCACACCGGCACTGCTTGGGGAATTGCCGGCAGCGCCACCTCGCCCACGGCACGGTGCCCTGACTCGAACGCCCTCTTGACCAGGGGCCACTGCGAGGAGGGTTGGATCGAACCGATGAGGTCGTCGACGATGAGCGTCGAGCGGTTGTTGGGGCGAACTTGGCCGAGCACCACGAACTCCTCGTTGTTGACAGTGTTCTCATCAGGTGCCACCAACACCATGTCGGAGAACGAGAGGTCGGCCAGCAGTGACCACGACGCAGTCAAACGCAGCAGGTGGTCGACCGCGGCATCGGTCAGCGACGTGAAGTCCTCGGACAGTTCGGCCAGCGTCGTCACGTGGCACTCCGCAGCGGCACCATGATCCGCTGTCGTTGCTCGTAGGTGGCCAACTCGTGCACGCCGCGGGCCTCGAGCAAAGTCGCGAGGTCGCCGGCACGCGAGCCGACTCGCTCGAGACGGTGAGCGTCCGAGGCGGTGGTGAAGGTCACGCCACGGGCTACCAAGCGGTCGAGAAGGCCGTCGGCCGGATACTGCTCCTTGACCGGTTTGAACCAACCCGACGACGAGCACTCGACGGACACGTCGACCGCAGCGGCGGCATCGGCCATGCGATCCCACAAAGCATCGGGGTTCGTCGGGAGGAACCCGGCGACCTTGATGACATCGGGATGAGCAAGCACGTCGACCGCGTGCGTGGCCGCCAGTTCCTCGAGCGCCCGTGTGTAATCATCCCAACTCTGGTCCACGTCGCGAGTACGCCATTCGTCCATGTGCACTTCATTGTCGATGTCGTCGAACTGCCAGGTGTTGAGCCAATGCACCGATCCAATCAGGACGTCGAAGGGATACTGGCCCACCAACGCCGAGACCTCGTCCATCTGATCGGGGTAGTAGTCGACCTCCATGCCCACCTTCACCGGCAGGCCCTCGGACTTGGCCAATTGCGCGAAGGTGACGTACTCCTCGAGTGAGTTACGCGCGTGGAAGTCGAAGTAGGCGGCCATCAGCGACGAGGTGGGCTCGTAGGCCCAGCGGTTCCAGAAATCGCCGACGGTGGCGCGCAACTCGACGAAGCGGTAGAGGTGCTCGGTCAGCGCCAGTTCGTCCACGCCGTGGCGTTGCGCCTCTTCGCAGTACTGCGCCACCTGGTCGAGCCGGTACCACACCGAAGAATCGTCGTGGCTCCAGAGGTGCAGGTGGTAGTCAATCACGGCTCAGGCCGCGCCGAAGCCCACGTTGCGCTCAGTGGCCGTGGAGAATTCCACGTAGGCGACCCGAGCAGCGGGCACGCCGACTCGACGACCCTTGCGGTCGGTCAGCCACAGCAGGGTGTCGCCTTCCAGGGCGGCCTGCACGTCCTTCTCCAGAGCGTCGCGGTCGGTGCCGTCGGGCAACTCGACGCTGATCTCCTTCATCGACTGCACAATCCCAATACGAATTTCCATGACGACTCCTCCGTCGGTAACGACTTTCCCATGTTACGAGGTTGGGGCAAGATGAAGGTCGTGACTGAAGACTCCCCCAGCCAGCGCAGCGTCCAGTGGGCTGCCACCATGGAAGGTTTCACCCTCGACGAGGTAGTTCGCGCGCATCGCAACTCGGTGGCCACCCTGGACCTCAGCGACCAACGCGTGGCCCGATCCACCTCGCGGGTCGCCCGCGAGGAGTACAGCGACCAGTGGTTGGCGCGCGGCGCTACTCGAGCGCACGGCGCAGGAGAGCGTGCGCGCGAGGAGGAGCCCGACACCTTTCGCACGTGCTTTGAGCGCGACCGTGACCGGATCCTGCACTCGACCTCGTTTCGTCGCCTCTCGGGCAAGACCCAGGTCTTCGTCTTTCCTGACGACCACATGCGCACTCGTCTCACACACGCCCTCGAGGTCGCACAAGTCGCCACGAGCGTCGCTCGTGCGGTCGGTCTCAACGTAGCCCTGACCGACGCGATCGCCTTAGGTCACGACTGCGGTCACGGCCCCGGGGGGCACGCCAGCGAAGAGGCCCTCGATCCCTACGTCGTGGGAGGCTTCGATCACGCGACTTGGGGCGCTGACGTTTCCCTGCGTGCGCTCAATCTGTGTCACGAGACCCTCGACGGCATCCGTAATCATTCGTGGTCTCGTCCGGCACCTTTGACGCCCGAGGGCGAGGTGGTGAGTTGGGCCGACCGGATCGCCTACGTGTGCCACGACTTCGAGGACGCGGTCTCGGCGGGACTGGTCAACGCCGACGAACTGCCGGGTCTGATTCGTGACCGCTGCGGCGCGTCGCGCCGACAACAACTCGGCGCGTTCATCAATGCCATGATCGCCACCATCCGTGACACCGGGGTCATCGGCATGGACTCGTCGCACGCCGAGGCCCTCGCCGCCTTTCGCGCTTTCAACTACCGCTCGATCTACATGCGCGAAGCGTCACAATTGCAGGCGCATCGTGTAGTGGGCATGCTGCGGGGGTTGGTGGAGCACTACGCCGCATTTCCCGCGTTATTACCCGAAGATGACGAGTTCCCCCGCGACGTCGCGATGTCACCCGCGGCCCTGGCCGCCGCCGTCAGCTACGTGGCCGGGATGACCGACCGCTTCGCGTGCCGCAGCGCGCTGACGTTGCTCGACTGGCCAATCGACCAGTTGCCCAACGGTATCGACCGCTGAGGTGGCTACAGCAGTCGAAGCTCCTGGCGATAGACCCGGGCCGGCCCTTGCGACGCCACCTTCTTGGCGAGTTCCCCGAATGCTTGCGCGGCCTCGCTGTCGGGGTGGCCGACCACCAGCGGCTCTCCCAGGTCGCCGCCTTCGCGCAAGGGCGTTTCGAGAGGGATCTGCCCCAGTAGCGCCACACCAAGGTCGGCCGCGAGCTTTTCGCCCCCACCGTGGCCGAAGATCTCGTAGCGCGTGCCGTCGTCGCCGCGGAACCAGCTCATGTTCTCGATGACCCCGCGAACCGACAACTTGAGTTTGCGCGCGGCGTAGGCCGAGCGCTGCGCGACGCGTTGGGCAGCGGCCTGAGGAGTCGTCACGACGTACATCTCGATTCGCGGAAGGATCTCGGACAGCGTCAAGGCCACGTCGCCGGTGCCGGGGGGCATGTCGATCAACAAGAAATCGGGTTCGTCCCACCACGCCTCGGTGACGAGTTGTTCAATCGCCTTGTGCAGCATCGGACCGCGCCAGATGACCGGCTGTTCGTCGGGGACGAAGTACCCCATTGAGACGCAGCGCACACCATGGGCGAGCGTGGGAAGGACGGTGTCGCCCAAGACAATGGGGTCGGCCACCGCCCCGAGCATCTTGGGCAGGGAGAAGCCGTAGACGTCAGCGTCGAGGACACCTACTTGGTGGCCCTGTTGAGCGAGCGAAATCGCCAGGTTCACCGTCACCGAGGACTTACCGACTCCGCCCTTGCCCGAGGAGATGCCCAGTACCCGCGTCTTGGACAAACGGTCGAGGAACTTGGGCTGGTCTGCCCCGTGACCGTGTTCGCCGGGGGACGACGAACCGGTCATCGATCCGCGCAGGTAATTGCGCAGGCGCAGCAGTTCCTCTTCGTTCATGGTGCGCACGTGCAGCGTCGCACCGGGCAAGGTCGCACGGATCGTCGTCTCCAGGTAGTCACGCTGAGGCCAATTCGATGCCGGCAGCACGAGAGTAACGTCGAGTCCCGCCGGCGTCGAGACGACGGCGTCGAGGAAACCAAGCTCTCCCAGGGGCCGAAGCACCTGCGGCTCGACAATGGCCGCGAGGGCGGGGTACTGCGTAGCGTCGAAGGTCACGGCTCATCCTTTTCGGTGGTGTCTATGAGGCTACCGGCGTTGCCCGGGAGCAACGCTCACGGACACCCCCGTACCACCTACACTCTGGACGTATGTCCACGCACATCGAGACCGACCTCGACCCGGCGCTATTCACCGCCACGGTCACCAGTCTCGCGCATTCCTTCGGCGACAATACCCGGCGCAAGATCTACCTCTACTTGCGTGAGAACCCCGGCGCGACCGCCGCGGAACTCGCGCGCCACTGTGACGTGCACGCCAACGTCGTGCGCCACCACCTCGAACGACTGACCGAGGGTGGCTACGTCACCTACGACAACGTGCACCGCTCGACCGTCGGGCGTCCAGCCAAGGGCTATCGCGTGGTCGACACGAACGTCGCCATGGAGGGTTCGGTCCGCCGCGACGCCCTGCTGGTGGCGTTGCTCGAGATGGCGCTGGAACGCTTGGGACCCAAGGCCGCCGAATCACTCGCCCACGATGTCGGTCTGGAATACGGACGCGGGTTGGGTGCCACCGCCAATACCAATGACTCCTCGACCTCCGTCAAGTCCGCCATGTCCTCGATCGCTGGCCTCTTGACGGCGCACGGCTTCAACGCCCGCGTCGAAGAGAGTGAGACCACGCAGTCGGTCGTGGCCGACAACTGTCCCTTCGGGATGGCTGCGCAGCACCATCCCGTCCTGTGCGCCGTCGACCGCGGACTGATCTCGGGCATGCTCGAGGGACTCGGTGCCAAGTCCACCAAGGTGACGTTGACCTCGCGCGCTCGCGGTGACGACACCTGCCGCGTCACCGCCTGAGATGACCGAAGCGACCGGCGCGACCGCGCCGATCGCGAGAGTGTCCCTTCGCGTCATCGCGCAACAATGGGGGCGCATCGGCGTCATCGGCGTCGGGGGTCCGCCGGCGCACATCGCTCTACTGCGTGACCTCGTCGTGCAACAAGAGAAGTGGTTGGACGCCGAGGAATTCGAGCACGCCATCGCCGCGGCGAACCTATTGCCCGGCCCCGCGTCCACGCAATTGATGATCTACAGCGCGTGGCGGCTGCGCGGGGTGCGTGGCGCATTGCTCGGCGGACTCTGCTTCATCGTGCCTGGTCTCATCCTCATCGTCGGTCTCTCCGCTCTCTTCTTCACCCATCACCCGTCGAGATTCATCCTTGGAGCGGCGCTCGGCGCGGGTGCGGTCGTACCAGCCATCGCCGCGCGCACCGCGTGGCAACTCGTGACGCCGAGCTGGCGCCACACCACCAGTACCGTCGCGCGGGTCCGTTGGAGCGTCTACGCAGCGCTGGGCGCCGCTACTGCTCTCTTCGCCCCGGCGCTGGTGGTCCTTGCGTTGCTCGCCTGCGGCGCCGTGGAGATTCTCGCGCGTCGAACTAACGTGCGCCACGGACTCCTTGCGGGACTCGCCACGGTACACGCCGTCGTTCTCGGCGGGTGGGGCGCGCTGAGCTGGGTGGCCTTCAAGGTCGGTGCACTCTCGTACGGCGGCGGTTTCGTGATCATCCCCCTGATGCAACACGACGTGGTGAGCACCTACCACTGGATGAGCGGGGCGCAGTTCTTGAACGCCGTCGCACTCGGTCAGATCACCCCCGGGCCCGTGGTGCTCACCGTGTCGGCCGTCGGATACGCCGCGCACGGCATGACGGGAGCCGCGCTGGCAACGGTGGTGGCCTTCACCCCCTCCTTCGTCTTCGTCATCGTCGGTGCGCGACACTTCGAGCGACTACGCCGCAACAGCACGGTCGGCGCGTTCCTAGCCGGCGCGGGCCCGAGCGTCATCGGGGCCATCGCCGCGTCGTCGACCGCCCTGGCCATGCTGATGAGCCAGGCCTGGCAGGGCGCAGTACTCGCGGTGGCGTTGCTCTGGCTGGTCGGGCTACGCCGTAGCCCGACCCTGATGCTGCTGGGCGCCGGCGTGCTGGGCGCGGTGTTGTCGGGCGTCGTGCCGGTCTAGGCGCTGAGCCCGAGAGCGTGCAACTCCGCAGCGGCATCAAGCAACTGCGCATGGGAGGGGTGAAGACCCAGGAAGACCTTGAACTCGCGCTTGGCCAGGGCCGCATTGCCGGGCGTCCGATACGCCACCATCGCGTAGTACAGACGTGGCGCCGCCGATGTCGGAGCAAGCGTCACGGCCTCGCGCAGGTTGGCGACACCGGCATCAACCACGGTCACGTTGTGACTCGTGGATCCCGCCGAGAATTCGAGCCAACCAGCCTCGGTGAGCGCGACCACGTTGGTCGGCTCGATCGCCAGGATCTGTTGATAGGCCGACAGGGCCGCGACGTCATCGCCATTCGCGACGTCCGCCTCACCCTCGGTGACGAGTTCTTGCAACTTCTGTGTCTGCGAGAGATTCAGCCCTCCCGTCGCCGACTGTCCCGCCTGACGAAGACCGAGATTGGCCCACACGAGGACTCCCGCGGCGACGGCGAAGCACGCGAGTGCGACGATCAGACGACTCCGCTTTCGCTCGCGCACACCGCGGGGTCCCGCGGGCGCTGCGGCGGGCGACTCGCTCACCGCGACCGCTAACTCCTCGAGCGCCACTCGCAAGTCGTCCAGGGCATCGTTCTCTCGCGAGGTGATCGAGGCGAACTCCTCTACGCTCAGTTCGCCCGCCACGTGCTCGCGTCGTGCGTCCTCCAGTGACGCCTCGCGCAACCGGATCTCATCGCGTAACTGGCGTTCGCTCTTCACCGTCTCCTCCGCAGCACGACGCCGGTCACGACGAGTCCCACGAAGACCGCGGTCGGCAACAGCCATAGCAGCGTGCCCACGCCCGACGTCGACGGGCTGAGCAGGATCGACGGTCCGTAGGAGGCCTCGATGGTGGTCAGGATCTGGGTATCGCTCTCGCCTTGGGCCACCAAGGTCACAATCTGGTGGCGCACCGCCAGGGCTGACGACGACGTGCTCTGGGCCACGGACAGGTCCTGGCACGACGGGCACTTCACCAGGTTCTCGAGGTGGGCCACACGCTGAGCTGGACCCGACGTCGAGGGAGCGCTCGCCCACGCCAGAGCCACCACGGCGACCACGGCCAGAACCCAGAGACGAAAAGAGCCGAGGCGTCGGCGCGTCGACGTGGCCGCGGGCGACGGGCTCATGCGCGCACCCTCGCCACGACGGCGTTCAACTGTGCCGTCGTGACGGGACCCAGGAGTTCGGCGACCACGCGGCCGTGGGTATCGATGATGAAAGTGGACGGCGGCGACGTGACGCCATAGTGGAAGGCGAAGGTTCCGTGGGGGTCGGCGATCGAGGGGTAGAACTGCTTGGTGTCCCACTTGACGTCGAAGGCCTTGGCGGCGTCAATGGTGTCGTTGTACACCACCCCCACCACCGCGACACCCTTGAGCCGCTGCTGCCACGCGAAGGTGATCAAATTCGGCTCCTCCACCTGGCAGGGCCCGCACCACGACGCGAAGAAATTAACCACCACGATCTTGCCGCGCTCGGACGTGAGCGAGAAGTCACCACCGCTCAACGTCGTGCCGGTGAGCTGGGGGGCGACCTTGCCCAAGAGGGGACTGGGTACCGAGGTGGCGGATACGGGTTGGCGCGTTACTAACAACACTGACAGACCCACGATGAGGGCGATCACCACGAGCGAGATGACCAAGACGTAACGGCGCCTCACGCGGCCACCTCGTCGCGGTGGCGTCGCCGACCAAAAGAAAGCGCACTACCCACGCCCACCATGAGACCACCGATCCATAGCCACGACAACAAGGGTTCGACGGTGACGCCCAGGACGACCGAACCGGCGGGGACGTTCGCCGCCACTTGTGCCCCTGACGTCGCGCCGTTACCCCCCACCGCGTCGAAGGTGACGTAGACGTCACGCAGGAGGTTGGAGTCGATCGCCGGCGTCCCCACGGGTTGACTGGCTCGCCCATTGAACGTCGTGATGGCCGGACGCAACTGGTGACCATCCACGCTCACCACCAGTTGCGTCTGCTTGTCCAGGGAAGTGGACACGGTGGCGAAGCCGTCAAAGCTGACGTATTGCCCGTCGATCACAGTTCTCTGGTGGGTGGCCAAGGTAACTTCAGCACGGGTCGTGTACGAGGTCGACACCACGATCCCTACCGCGAGGACGACTACGCCCAAGTGCACGATCATCCCCCCTGTGCTCGGCGCACGCCAGGCCGACCACAGGTCGTGGCGGCGCCGGGCGCTCGACACGACGCCGAATAGCGTTCGAAGTGCCGCTCCAGCGGCCCCCACGGACAAGAACACCGCCGCGAGTACTGCCCAGTGCCGCACCCCCGCTGCGATCAAGATCACGACCGTCACCAACGCCACCCACGCCGATATCCGCACGCGCTGCCACAACACACCCGCGTCGACCGTTCGCCAACTAACCACCGGCGCGATGCACATCAAGAACAACAGGGCGACGCTCACGGGCGCGGCCACCGCTGCGAAGTATGGCGTGCCCACGGTGACCTGATTGCCGTTGACCGCTTCGTAGAGCAACGGAAAGACCGTCCCGAGCAACACCACGAAGGCGAAACCCACGAACAAGATGTTGTTGGCGACGAAGAGCCCCTCTCGTGAAGCCGGGTGATCCACGCCCACCGGAGAACGAAGTTCGTCACCTCGCCAGGCGATGAGGGCGACCCCCGCGCCGACCGTCAGGGCGAAGAACCCGATGAGTGCGGGACCCAGCGTGCTCGAGGAGAACGAATGCACGCTCTGCAGCACGCCCGAACGGGTGAAGAACGTGCCTAGCACGGTGAAGGCGAACGTGGCGATGGCCAGCGACAGGTTCCAGATGCGAAACAGACCCCGACGGTCCTGCACGATGACCGAATGGATGTAGGCGGTGGCCGTCAACCACGGCAACAGCGCCGCGTTCTCCACCGGGTCCCAGCCCCAGAAGCCACCCCAACCCAACACCTGGTAGCTCCACCACGCGCCGAGCACGATGCCCACTGAGAGCGCGCCCCAGGCCAGCACGGTCCAGCGGCGCTGCTCGAGGGGCCAGCGGTCATGCACCCGCCCGGTGATGAGCATCGCGATCGCGAAGGCGAACGGCACCGTGAAGCCGACGAAGCCGGCGTAGAGCAACGGCGGATGTACCGCGACGAGGGGATTGTCCTGCAACAGGGCGTTAGGACCCGCCCCTTGTAAGACGTGGGCGGGATTATGAAGGAAGGGATCGGCCGGTCCCACCATCAACAAGATGAAGAATCCTCCGACGACGAACATCACCAGCGTCGCCCACACCACCACCGAATCGTTCGCATCGTCGCGGTAGTGATGCACGACGGCCAACGTCAATGCCGTCAGGATCAACGCCCATAGCAGTAACGACCCTTCGAGGGCCGACCACATCCCGGTGATGGAATAGATCAGCGGGGTGAACGTGGCGTTGTTCTCCGCCACGTAGGCCAGGGAAAAGTTGTGAGTCACCAGGGCGAACTGCATGACACCCACCGCCGCGACCATGCCCCCCAGGGCTAGGACGGCGAAGAGTCCGGCGCGCGACGCACGACCGCGCAGGGTCATCACTTGGAAGACCACTCCGGCGACGCAGGCGAGGAACGCCAGGTCGAGGGCGATTCGCCCCAGCCACGTCAGGATCATCGACTCGTTCCGTTCGGCGCCTTAACCCGATTTGGGTGAGCGGCGATGTACGACGCAGAGTGCTTCACCATGATTTGGGTGCCCTCGAAGTCCAATGACGTCGTCGAAGCGAAGTGCCCAACGACGACGACCGGGATGTTCGCCTGGAAGAGTTGCGGCGGCGAACCCTGCGCGGTGACGAAGACGTGATGGGTGCCCGAACCAGTCAACGTGAAAGCGGCCCCGGAGTTGGTACGAGTGATCGTCCCTGGTTCGACCACGCCTTCCAAGCGGATGACCTTGGTTCCCACCGTCGCGCGTTGTCCCAACGCCTGGTCGACCGTCTCGAAGTAGTTGAGTGACTTAAGGAGTCCTTGACTCAACAACGCGATCACCACGATGACCAGCACCGCCATGACACCCAGGGAGCGCCGCGACGACCGCGAGCGCGACGCCGGAGGTTCTACCGGCGTCAATCGGTCGCCAGATTCAATCTCAGTCACGACGACCTCGCCAGTAGATCGAGAACGCGTAGAGGGCCAAGCCCCCGAAGGCGAAGGCGTAACCCGCGCTGACGTAACCCATCAGACCCCCTCGCGCCGGCGAAGGGCCAACGCCTCATCCACGCTGTGGGCGACCTTCAGATCGCGCTTGACCTCGAGACGGTAACGCTCGCGCAGGAGCCAGAAGAAGAGAAGGGTGAACCCCACGAAACCGATCAACATCGTCCACAGCATGGAACCGTGCACGTTGAGCTGTCCCGTGGACGTCAGCACCGAGGCACCCTGGTGCAGGGTCTTCCACCACACCACCGAGAAGTGGATGATGGGCACGTTGATGGCGGTCAAGATCGCGAACACCGCGCTTCGTCGTGCGCGCAACGCGGGATCGTCATTGGCGCGGCGTAGTGCGAGGTACGCCAGGGCGAAGACCCCGAGGATCGCCGTGGACGTGAGTCGAGCGTCCCAGGCCCACCAGACGCCCCACGTCGGACGACCCCAGATCGATCCGGTGATCAACGTCAGGGCGATGAAGACCACGCTGATCTCCATCGCGCAGTAAGCGATCCGGTCGAGATTCGCCGAACGAGTGCGCTTCCATAGGTACAGACAACTCGCGATCGTCGCGGTGCCGAAGGAAACGTAGAGGGCGACCCAGGCAATGGGCGGGTGCACGTAGAGCAGGCGTACCAGGTTGCCTTGCACGACGTCCGGCGGAGTGACCCACAGTCCCAGCCAGAAGGTCAACGCCAGCAAGAGGAGCGTCACGGGACCCAGTAGTCGTTGGGAGAGCTTGATCATGATTCCTCCAAAACACCGTAAAGCAGAATCCCCACTGCCGTGTACGCCACCAAGGCGACCACGACGATGACCCACCACTCCCACAGTGCTCCCCCATGCAGGGCAGCGCTAAAGGAGCGCTCCCCCGCAATCAGCAATGGGGCAAATGCCGGAAGGGTGAGTACCGGCAACAAAGTTGCCGGGCCGTCACCGCCCTGCGTTAATGCTCCGTAAAGCGTACCGGCTGCCGCCAGGGTGGCGAGCGTGACGAGGATGCTCGGCAGTGCCTGCAGTGTCCCCACCAGGGCGGTGTGCAGGACCAGGACCGATCCCGCCAGCAGCACGAGTCCCGTGATCCAGAGCTCGATGGTGAGAGCCAGAGCTTTTCCTAGGAACACCCCCGCCGGGTCGAGGCCGAGCGTCGCGACCGAGGCCTTCGTACCCGGGGCGTTCTCCAGGGCCTGGGACCGGTTGATCATGAGCAACGTGACGAACAACGTCACCAGGTAGAACAGCCCCGGGCCCGCCGAGGACTTGCCGGCCTGCGTGGGTCCTAGAGCCAGGCCCGACAAGAGCAAGGCGATCACGCCAAAGGGCAGAACCTGCCACAGCAACACGCGACTACGAGCCTCGATACGCAGGTCCTTGGTGGCGACCAGCCACGCGACGCGAGTCACGACGTCGACACCCGACCGCCCACCATGTGCGTGGTGCGCGGTGTCAAGTCGTTGGAGCGCAGCGGATCGTGCGCACTCACCACCACGGTGGCTCCGCCCGCGAGGACGTCACCGAGCAGGCGATCGAAGAACTCTCGTCCGGCGTCGTCGAGCGAGGCGTAGGGCTCATCGAGCAACCAGAGTTCAGGACGGCGAACGAGCAACCAGGCGAGGCCCAAACGGCGGCGCTGACCGGCACTCAGTTGCTTGGTGGTGGTCTCTGCGCGGTGACCGAGGCCCACGCGTTCCAACGCCGTTTCAACGTCGCCCAAGGGTCGTTCGAGGGCTCGCGCCGCGAAGACCAGATTCTCTCGCACGCTCAAGTCGGCGTAGAAGGAACCCTCGTGGCCGAGCCAACCCACCCGACGTCGCAGTAGCCGCAGGTCACCGTTGACCAGGTCGACGCCAGCCACGTCGCCCGCGCCGCTGGTGAGAGTGTCGAGGCCGCCCAGTAGACGAAGCAGGCTCGTCTTACCCGCGCCGTTGGCGCCGGTCACGACCACCAGCGACCCACGTTCGACCTCGAGATCGACACCGCTGAGCAGGGGGAAGCCATTGGACATCACCACGGCGTTGACGAGTCGAACGACCACCTGGTCGCCCGGCAAGGTATTAACTCCGCAGGGCGTCGAGGTCGGAGGCGACCATCATCTCAATCAGACCATAGAAGTCGACGTCGCACTTCCAACCCAGCACTGCCTGGGCCTTGGACGGGTCGCCCACCAACAGGTCGACTTCAGCGGGCCGCAGGAAAGCGGGATCGATCTTGACGTAGTCCTCCCAATGGAGCCCGGCGGCCGCGAAGGCGACTTCGCAGAGCTCGCGCACCGAGTGGGTCTGGCCCGTAGCGATGACGAAATCATCGGGCTCGTCGCGCTGCAGCATGGCCCACATGGCCTTGACGTAGTCGCCGGCGAAACCCCAGTCGCGTTGGGCGTCGAGGTTGCCCAAGGAGATCTGCTTGTCGAGCCCCTCCTTGATCCGCGCCACGCCGTGGGTGACCTTACGGGTGACGAACTCCAGACCGCGTCGTGGTGACTCGTGATTGAACAAGATACCGCTCGACGCATGGAGCTGGTAACTCTCGCGGTAGTTCACGGTGATCCAGTGGCCGTAGACCTTGGCGACGCCGTAGGGCGAACGCGGGTAGAACTCGGTGTCCTCGCTCTGGGGAATGGCCCTCACCCGACCGAACATCTCCGAGGAGCTGGCTTGATAGAAGCGGATCTCGGGGTCGACGATGCGAATCGCGTCGAGCATGCGCGTGACGCCGAGAGCGGTGGTCTCCGACGTCAACACCGGCTGGCTCCAGGAGGTCTGCACGAAGGACTGCGCGGCCAAGTTGTAGACCTCGCTCGGTCGGCTGTCGCGCAACACATTGATGAGGGACACTTCGTCCATCAGGTCGCCCGACAACAAGGTGAGCCGCTCCTGGAAAGCGCTGATGCGTTCGAAGTTCTCGCTCGATGAGCGCCGGACCAGGCCGAAGACTTCATAGCCCTTGCTGAGCAGCAACTCGGCAAGGTACGAACCGTCTTGGCCAGTGATTCCGGTAATCAGCGCACGTTTTGCCATTGAATTCCTCCGGGGTACGGCATCCGCCCACAGCGTTTGCCAATTGTGACACCTTACCACCGGGGCCAAAATGCCCCCGGCGCCTAACGTGGCGCCATGTCGCGTGTGGCCGTAGTGAGTTTTCGTCTCGGGGGAACTGACGGGGTCTCGATCGAAGCCGCAAAATGGGTCGCAGCGCTGCGTCAACTCGGCCACGACGTGACGACCGTCGCCGGTTCGGGTGACGTCGATCGATTGGTCCCAGGACTCGCGGCCAACGCCTCGTCACCGCCGACGATCCAAGAACTGCGCGACGCCCTGGAGGGCTACGACCTCATCATCGTGGAGAATCTCGCCTCCCTCCCACTCAATATCGCGGCGCGCGACGTGCTCTATGAGGTGCTTAAGGATCGCGACGCCCTTTTCCACCATCACGATCTCGCCTGGCAGCGCGATCACCTCGCCCACCTCGATGGCCCTCGTGACGAGCCACGTTGGCGCCACGTCACCATCAATGAACTCTCTCGGCGCGAACTCCACGAGCGTGGCATAGAGGCGACGACGATCTACAACACCTTCGACTGTGATCCGCCTCCGGGCCAACGCGAGAGGACGCGCCGGCTCCTTGACGTCCTCGATGACGAACGGCTAGTGGTTCTGCCGACTCGCGCCATCGCTCGAAAGAACGTGGCGGGAGCTTTGCGTTTGAGCGAGCAACTCGACGCGGTGCTGTGGCTGCTGGGACCCGCCGAGGACGGCTACGACGAAGAGCTCGAAGCGTTGGTGCTCGACTCGTCGACGAGCGTGCGCCGGATGATGCCCGAGGGCGTCACGATGAGCGACGTCTACGCCGCGGCGGATCTCGTCGTCATGTCCTCGACCTGGGAGGGTTTCGGCAATCCGGTGCTCGAATCGGTGACGCATCGACGACCCTTGGCACTCAACCCGTACCCGGTGGCGCGCGAAATCATCTCGTTCGGCTTCGAGTTCTTCGAGCTGCACGACGTCCCCGCCATCGAAGGTTTCCTCCAACATCCCGACGAGGGATTGTTCGAGTCGAACTTGCGAGTGGCCCGTCAACACTTCAACGAAGCCGATCTTCCGGCGCGACTTGACGTTCTCTTATCACGGTTCAGCCTGACCGACGACGATTAGATTGACATCCATGGTGTTGCGCGACGATCGTCCAGTTCATCTCGAGCGACGCGAGCAACTGTTGGAGATCGCCAAGGCGGTCTTCGCCGAGCGCGGTTATCAGACGACGACCATGGACGACATCGCCAAGGCGGCTGGTTTCACCAAGCCGATCCTGTACCAGTACTTCGAATCCAAGTCCACGCTGTACCAAGAAATCGTCGCGCACACGGGCGCCGTCCTCGTCGAGAACTTGATGAAGGCGGTGACCTCGGTCACCACGCCGCGATCCAAGATCGAGAGCGCCTTTCGCGTGTACTTCGACATGGTGGTCAACGACACCGACGCCTTCCGTCTCCTCTTCATCCATTCGCACGAAGGCGAGACGGCCACGGAACTGCGCAAGATCGAGGTCAGCCTCGTAGGCTTTCTCGTCCCCTACATCGACGTGTCCATCGGCCACGATCATCGGCGACAATTGGCGGCTGGCATCGTCGGCATCGCTGAAGGCGCCGCGATCGTGTGGTTGCTCCAGCAAGAGGCGAAGGGTTGGCCGCCGCCCTCGCCCGATGAGGCCAAGCGCCTCGCCGCGCACAGCGCCACCTTGGCGTGGGGTGGACTGCGCGCCGTCCACAGGGACTAACTCTCGCGGGACACGACTCTCGACTCGGTGCTGTGCAACCGGTGGGCTCAGATGACAGTGTGTCTCATCGGATGTGCACGCCGGAGATTGCTCGCGAGATAATCAGACGCTGAATCTCAGAGGTACCTTCGAAGATCATGTAGGTATTGGAGTGGCTCATAGAGTTCCTAGTCAACGTATATTTCCATACTGGCGAGACCCACGAATGAAGTGTTTGGTCCTATTTATAAAGTACGTCCTCGAGTAGTTGGAGTATATGTAGTAGTTCCTTTATTGGCAAGCCTTTTCATCTAATGGATACGCGTACGTCTCGTGAGAATTTGCAAGTCCTAGGGATAGACGCCAAAAGTGAGGAGTGGAAGCAGACGACTGGGACAGGCCAACCGGCGTGTCCGGCGCGTTATGGGGACGCGTCGCTCCGCTCGAATGAGGGAATCTCTGGGCCGCCTTACTCGACCCATCCACTCGCTATCACACTCGCGTGTCGGACAATCATTGCAGGACCAGTTCCGGGAGCTCCGTCTCCGACTGATCCTCCGCCGGGGCGGCCGTTCCCCGGGAGGCGACCACTTCTGTCCAGATGTCGAGCACGAGCAGGCTCAGGTTCGACACGACCGCCGCACCGATGATCGTCGTGATCACCGCCATAAGCCCGCTGCTCACGTGGAAACCGAGTGCGGCTCCGACCACCGCACCGACACCCGCGGCACCGATGCCCTTGACCCGCATCACCTTTGGTGTGTCGGTGCGGAGCCAGCCGGCGTAGACCCCGAGCCAGATCGGCACCGCGATCGAGGCTACTGCCAGCAGCTCGCTGTCGAGCGGTTGGCTCGGCCAGAACCGCAGTACAAGAAGTGCACCGAGGAACCATCCGCCGAGTCCGATCACGATCGGACCGGCCGAACGGATCCACGGGCCCGTCTTGGAACCGGTACCCCCTCGGCGGCGGATCCGGATCCCCAACCCCATAAGCCAAAGGACTGCCAACAAGGCGAAGCCGACCATTGCCCCAAGGAGGTCCTCGGCAATCGCTGTCTGCGACTGCGCTGTGGTGAAGCTGACAACGTTCGCGGTATAGCGGGATGTGTCGACCTGTCCGGTGGCGTAGAACGTGGTCAGCAACTGCGTGCTGGCTTTGGGCTCGTAGTACCAGAAGTCATCTGCGTGCCCGAGCCCGGACAGAATGACCTGATGTCCATTGGAAAGATGCGGCAACAACTCCTTCGTGGCGTTCTGGGCCGGTGTTTCGAAGTCGAGCGTCCCGCCGATGAGCAGCGTCGGAACACTTGAGTTCTGCACGCTGGTGTACTGGTTCTCAATTGGATTGGCCGGCCAGGCGTGCGCGAGGCCTCCTGCCCCCCACAGGAAGACCCCGAGGGGATTTCCGATGATCGAGCCGCGGTCCGCGCCGGAGCTGAAGTAGCGATCGACGGGCTGCGCGTCGGCCATCCCGATGCTGGCAAATTCGCCCCAAACGAACGACTGGGGAAGGGTGAGATGGGCCAACGTTGATAGGAGCCAAAGGCCGCTCGGGTCGCCATGCGCGGCGGAGATCCACGAATCGAGGGTCATGGGTCCAGAGAGTGGCGAATCCACCGCGGTCGCCTCCGTGAGCCCGAGGAATGTCCCGACCCGCACGTTGCCTGGCTCGATTGGCAGCGAGTACCAACTGCTCGGCATGTGTGCCACCGTGTGCTTCACGCTCGCGGCGAGGTTGGTGGTCCGGGCGTGGCAAGCGGGCTGCTTCGCGCATAGTACCGAGTAATTCTCGATACCTTGATCGATTTCGGCTCCGCTGTATATGAAGTTCCCGGGCGGGTTGACCCCGACCATCACCGAGCTGTCGACGTACTTTGGGTACATCCATGAGTAGATCATCGCGAGACGGGTGCCCGCGCTATCGCTGAGCAGGTCGATGCGCTGGTAGCCGAGCGCGACGCGAGCGGCTTCGATGTCGCCGGCCTGCTCCTCCAGCGTGTAGCCGGCGAGGTCTACGCCGGATCGCTCAAGGCGCTTCGCGCACGTGGCGAAGGCCTGGGAGTACGAACTCAACGACGCTTTGGCGAGGTAATCCTTAGATTTCTCGAGCGCCGCAGTCACCTCGGGACAGTTCAGCACCGAGGAGCCGTCGACGCCGCGGTAGCCGATCATCACCACATCGTGGTCGGCGGCCAGGCGGTCCGCTTGGGGGAACGTCATGTTGGTTTCGCCCGGGCCGCCGTTGAGATGGAATATTGGCGCCAGCGGGTGCGATGAGCGAGCCAGGATGCGTGTCACTGGCAGCGCGATCAGGCGCGACCGGGGGTTTGCCCGGTCCTCGGGCACGACGAGCGCTCCGCAATCGGCGCGGTAAGCGCCTTCCTCGGTGGCATAAGTGCACGGGCGCATGGTCAACTGGCCGGCGCGCGCGCCCTGCGGGACCGAGACTGCGGCGTCGCCGGATGCGAAGCCGATGTACGCGAGGCCGAACAGCATCACTCCGATGACCGCCAGGGCAACGATACGACTGAGGCTGTAGATCCGCTTAGTTTTCATGATTATGCCTTCCTTTTCGATCAGCGAATTGCTGACTAATGAACTCGGTTGCTTCCTCGCAAGATTGATGCGCCTCTAAAGCCCTTCAGGGTTGTCGCGACGGCTATATCGAGTGACGTTCCTGTGGTTCCGAAAGCGGACTGAAACTTCGTGGTGTCGAGCACAAAGGGTTCTTCGAACTCGTATGCCATCTCGACCATCCCGCGAAGCGTCGGATTGAAGACGCCGAGGGCGCGCAAGAGTGGCATGGGTACCGACCGGATGCCTACCGGACGCCCAACGTGATTCGACACCAGATCAAGGATCTGCCGCGTCGTGACAGTTTCTGGCCCAGCCAGATGCCATACTTCGTCGACCGCGCCCTCGTGGGTACCAAGGATTGCCAGGCCAGCCGCGACATCGGGCACGTAACTGTACGTGTGGGCAAGATCGGGATTGCCAATGAAGTCAGCTCGACGCCCGGCCAATGCATTCGCAAAGACCCGTTCGCCTAACGAAGACTCAGTAACCCCCGCTCCAAAAAAGTCTGAGGCCCGCCCAATCGCGATGTGCACTCGTCCGACGTCTCTGGCCGCCAACAACTCGGCGGTCATGGCGGCGCGCGTTCGCCCCTTTTCTGTCGTCGCCGCGAGTGGGAGATCTTCGGTCATTGGTACGCCAGACGTGGGACCGTAGCCGTACAGGTTCTCCAGGCTCACGAGTAGTGCGCCGAGCCGCTCGGCGGCCGAGAGCACACCACGCTGGAGCGACGGAAACATCTCTGGCCATTTTGCGTACGGCGCGTTGAGACACTGATAGATCACCGTGGCTCCCTCGGCGGCATCGGTAGTCGTCCGAACGTCCGTGGCGTCGGCCCCACGCCACTCAACGCCCTCGGGCAATTGCACAGGTCGACGCCGAGAAACAACCCGCACTGACCGCCCGAGCCCAGCCAGGTGCGATGCAAGCTCACGCCCGACCTGGCCGGATCCAAACACCACGTGCATCTCGCGCTCGTTGGTTGACACGTCTAGCTACTTTGTTGACGCAGAGCCGACAAGATCGGCGACGTCAGGTTGTACGTGATTGAGTGAAGGAGTCGTCGCGGGAATGCGCATGTGTCGCGAACTCGAGCCCTTTGATGTCGGCGACCACCATGCGGCCGAGCCGAGGAATTTCATGAGGGCTGGCACCAAGATCGCCCTCACCACCGTCGCGTCAATGAGCACCGCAAACGCAACGCCGAGACCGAGTTCCTTC
>Ga0182030_10005780_pt1 | contig 26193 bp, 35 predicted proteins | sample 812S3MmetaG_FD_121299 | JGI IMG/M metagenome (GOLD analysis project Ga0182030, IMG submission 121299) | Permafrost microbial communities from Stordalen Mire, Sweden - 812S3M metaG (Illumina Assembly) | ecosystem: Environmental > Terrestrial > Soil > Wetlands > Permafrost | place: Sweden...
CTCGAGGCGCGCGTGCTGATGATGTCGACCAACAACATCCTGCATCCCGCCAACGGCCAGCCGATCATTGTTCCGAGCCAGGACATTGTGCTCGGGCTCTATTATCTCTCGCTGATGCGCGATGGCGAGCCGGGACAGGGCATGGCGTTCGCGAACATGGGCGAGATCGAGCACGCTCTGGCGGCCAAGGCGATCACGCTGCACACGAAGATCAAGGGCCGCGCCTGGACTTATGATGCGAGCGGCAAGCGCGTGGCTAAGATATTCGACACGACTCCCGGACGGTTGATGCTCGGCCGCCTGTTGCCCGATCACGTCAAGATCCCCTTCGACGTCGCCAACAAGCTCATGACGAAGAAGGAAATCTCCGCGATGATCGACACCGTCTACCGCAATTGCGGTCAGAAGGAGACGGTCATCTTCTGCGATCGCATCATGGCGATCGGCTTCCGCGAGGCTTTCAAGGCCGGGATTTCCTTCGGCAAGGACGACATGGTCGTGCCGGAATCGAAGCCGCGCTTCATCGCCGAGACTTCGGCCCTCGCGAAGGAATACGAGCAGCAATATAACGACGGCCTGATCACCCAGGGCGAGAAGTACAACAAGGTGGTGGACGCCTGGGCGAAGTGCTCGGACAAGCTCGCCGAAGAGATGATGGCCGGCATTTCCGCGGTGCGAAAGGATAAGCACGGCCGCGACGTGCCCATCAATTCGATCTACATGATGTCGCATTCGGGCGCGCGCGGCTCGCCGACGCAAATGCGTCAGCTTGCCGCGATGCGCGGCCTGATGGCCAAGCCCTCGGGCGAGATCATCGAGAGCCCGATCATCTCGAACTTCAAGGAAGGCCTGTCGGTTCTCGAGTACTTCAACTCGACCCACGGCGCTCGCAAGGGCCTTGCCGACACCGCATTGAAGACCGCGAACTCTGGATATCTCACGCGCCGCCTGGTCGACGTCGCGCAGGATTCGATCATTACGATACCGGATTGCGGCTCCACAGGCGGCATCAAGATGCGCGCGATCATTGACGCGGGCACGGTGGTTGCCTCGCTTGCCTCGCGCATCCTCGGTCGAACGGCGGCCGAGCCCTTGCTCGATCTTGAAGGCAAGACCATCGTTCCCGCCGGTCGGATGATCGTCGAAGAAGATATGCCGGCGATCACGGCAGCGGGCATTCAGGAGGTGAAGATCCGCTCCGTGCTGACCTGCGAGGCGCCGAACGGAGTCTGCGGCGCCTGCTACGGTCGAGACCTAGCGCGCGGGACGCCCGTGAACATGGGCGAAGCGGTCGGCGTCATCGCCGCGCAGTCCATCGGCGAGCCGGGAACGCAGCTTACGATGCGCACGTTCCATATCGGCGGCGCGGCGCAGTTGGCGGACCAGTCGTTTATCGAGTCGAATTTCGACGGCGAGGTGAAGATCCGTAACCGCAACCTCTCGCGCAACTCCAACGGCGACCTGATGGCGATGGCGCGAAACGTGGCGATCGTCGTTCTCGACCGAAGCGGGGCGGAGCGCGTTGTGCATCGCGTGCAGTATGGAGCGCGCCTTAAGGTCGATGACGGCGATCAGGTCAAGCGCGGCCAGCGTCTGGCCGAATGGGACCCGTTCACCCGGCCGATCCTGACCGAAGTCGACGGCGTCATCGGCTTCGAGGACCTCACCGAAGGCGCCTCGATGTCGGAGCAGATCGACGAGGCGACGGGCATCGCCAAGCGCATCGTCATTGATTGGCGCTCGTCGCCGCGCACAGCGGCGTTGAAGCCCGCGCTTGTCATCAAGGGCAAGGACGGGAAGATCGTGAAGGTGCCGCGCGGCGGCGATGCCCGCTATGCGCTGCCGGTCGAGTCGATCATCTCGTTCGAGCCGGGCGCGCAGGTTCATGCCGGCGACGTCATCGCGCGCATTTCGATCAACAGCGCCAAGACGCGCGACATCACGGGCGGTCTGCCGCGCGTGGCGGAGCTGTTCGAGGCGCGTCGGCCGAAGGATCACGCGATCATCGCGGAGATCAGCGGCACCGTGCAGTTCGGCAAGGACTTCAAGAACAAGCAGCGCCTGACGATCGTTCCTGCGGAGGAGGGCGCGGAGCCCGTCGAGTATTTGATCCCGAAGTCGAAGCACATTCACTTGCAGGATGGCGACGTCATCGAGAAGGGCGAGTACATCGTCGACGGCAATCCCGCGCCGCACGACATCCTCGCGATCCGCGGCGTCGAGGAGCTTGCGGCGTATCTCGTCAACGAGATCCAGGAAGTCTACCGGCTGCAGGGCGTTCTCATCAACGACAAGCACATCGAGGTGATTGTTCGCCAGATGCTGCAAAAGGTTGATGTGACCGATCCCGGCGACACGGACTTCCTGAGCGGCGAACAGGTTGATTTGACCGAACTCGAAGCGGCCAACGAGATCATGCGCGCCGACGGCAAGAAGGAAGCCGTGGGCACGCCGGTTCTGCTGGGCATCACCAAAGCGAGCTTGCAGACCCGTTCGTTCATCTCCGCCGCTTCGTTCCAGGAGACGACCCGCGTCCTCACGGAGGCGGCCGTCAACGGCAAGGTGGACACGCTCGAGGGGCTGAAAGAGAACGTCATTGTCGGCCGGCTGATCCCTGCCGGGACCGGAGCTGCGATGACCAAGCTGCGCTCGATTGCGACGATGCGCGACAACCTGATCCTCGCGCAAAAGGCGGAGGAATCCGCAGCCGCGCCGGCCCTGCCGATTGCCGCGCCGACCGCAGAGCCGGTTGTTCGCAAGGCGCGAGTCCCGGCGGCGGAATAAATCGCCGTTCCCGACATCGGCAGAACTAAAGAGCCGCCCAAGGGCGGCTCTTTTCGTTTGGGCCGGCCTTATGCAAGCGGTCCGCGGCTCGCCGCAATGCGGTCTTCATTCGGCCGGGAAATGACGGTCACTTACGTTCCGTTAACGTCGATGCAGAGCAGGCCGCCCGCTGGCGGCGAGGATCGAAATGAAGACCATTGTGAACCCCATGCCCTACAACCGCCCTGCGGACGGCTTCGACGCCCCCGCTAAGGCGGTTCCGCTTGCGCCGCTCCTCGCAGGAGCGCGTGCGCGCGGCGTGGCGGACGGCCTGGAATGGCTGGGACTCGCCGCCGTGCTGCTCGATGACCGCGGTGAAGTTCTTCACGTCAATTCCGGCGCGATCGAACTTTTGGGGGAGGACCTGTACCTGCAGGGAGGCCGGCTCCGCGCGCGCGATGGGGCTGTCGATGCCGAACTTGCGACGGCGATTCACACCACGCTGAGCCGCGGGGTCGCGTCTCGGCTTGCTATCCCGTTAGAATCGGGGCGGGGCGCGCTCGGCGCCAGAATCGGCGCGATCGACTCGCTGGACGACGACCCATTCCAGTTGCTTCGGGCGGTAGCTATCTTGGAGCGCCAGTCCGGGCATTCCGCCGCGCAGGGCGCGCAGTGTCGACACTGATCCGGCGGCGAGAATTTTTCGTTACGCGAAATTAATGGGATTTGGGGTTGACGCGGTGGAGATGCGCGAATATGGTCCGCGCGCTTTCGACAGGCCGTAGAGCTTCGTAGTTTTGAGCGACTCGCGCAAAACCCTTCGGCTCTAAACGCTGGCGATTTTATCGACGAGCGAAACATACCTGCCGAACCTGTTCGGCAGGGTTGAAGAGGCAAGACTGCGGCTTGCGCCGTGGTCCTCTGCAAAACAGCGCCCAAAACCCGTGCAGCGGGTTTTCGCGGCGCTTTCAGTTTCGTGCGTAGGTGAGTTGGGAATTTTTTTGCGCCGGCTTTCGGGTCGGACCGAAGCGAGATTGGACGAAGGGCAAGACATGCCGACGATCAGCCAGTTGATCCGCAAACCGCGGCAACCCAAAACCTACCGTGAGAAGGCGCGCCATCTGCAGGCGAGCCCGCAGAAGCGCGGCGTCTGCACTCGCGTTTATACGACGACGCCGAAGAAGCCGAACTCGGCGTTGCGCAAAGTCGCCAAGGTCCGTCTCACCAACGGATTTGAAGTCATCGGGTACATCCCGGGCGAGGGCCACAATCTGCAGGAGCACTCGGTGGTCATGATCCGCGGTGGTCGCGTAAAAGATCTGCCCGGCGTGCGTTATCACATTCTTCGCGGCGTGCTCGACACGCAGGGGGTCAAGGACCGCAAGCAGCGCCGTTCCAAGTACGGCGCGAAGCGTCCGAAGTAATCGCCGAGTTTTGAGGAGCAGGCCATGTCCCGCCGCCACAGCGCAGAGAAACGCGAGATCATCCCCGACGCCAAATACGGCGACGTGATCGTCGCTAAATTCATGAACACGATCATGTACGAGGGCAAGAAGTCGGTCGCCGAGGCGATCGTCTATGGCGCGCTCGACGGCGTCGAGAGCAAACTCAAGACCGACCCCCTGGTCGTCTTCAAGCAAGCGCTCGAGAACGTCGCGCCGGCGGTGGAAGTTCGCTCGCGCCGCGTCGGCGGCGCGACCTATCAGGTTCCCGTCGAAGTGCGCACCGAGCGCCGTCAAGCGCTGGCGATTCGTTGGATCATCAACGCTGCCCGCGAGCGGAACGACAAAACCATGGTTGATCGGCTTTCAGCCGAACTGCTCGACGCCTCCAACAATCGCGGCGCCGCCGTCAAGAAGCGCGAAGACACGCACCGGATGGCGGAAGCCAACCGCGCTTTCGCTCATTACCGCTGGTAAAGCGGCCGCCGACATTCATTTGGGATTTAGATCATGGCGCGCAGCCACGCTATCGAGGATTATCGTAATTTCGGCATCATGGCCCACATCGATGCCGGGAAGACGACGACCACTGAGCGAATTCTGTACTATTCCGGCAAGTCCCATAAGATCGGCGAAGTCCACGACGGCGCCGCGACGATGGACTGGATGGAGCAGGAGCAGGAGCGCGGCATCACCATCACGTCCGCCGCGACGACTACGTTCTGGCAGGACAAGCGCCTGAACATCATCGACACGCCCGGCCACGTCGACTTCACCATCGAGGTGGAGCGCAGCTTGCGCGTACTCGACGGCGCGGTATGCGTTCTCGACGGCAATCAGGGCGTAGAGCCGCAGACGGAAACCGTTTGGCGCCAGGCCGACAAATACGGCGTTCCGCGCATCGTATTCGTCAACAAGATGGACAAGATCGGCGCCGATTTCTTCCGCTGCGTCGACGAGATAAAGACAAAGGTCGGCGGCCGCCCGGTCTGCATCCAGTTGCCGATCGGTTCCGAGTCGAACTTCAAGGGCATCATAGATCTTCTGCGCATGAAAGCTGTCGTCTGGGAGGACGAAGGTCTCGGCGCGAAGTATCATGACGAAGAAATTCCCGCCGAGTTGCTCGAGCAGGCAAAGGAATATCGCCACGCGCTGATCGAGGCCGCGGTTGAGCTCGATGACGACGTCATGGGCGCCTATCTCGACGGTCAGGAGCCGGATTTCCTGACCCTGCAGCGGCTCATACGCAAAGCGGTGCGCCATATCACCTTCGTTCCCATCCTTTGCGGGTCCGCATTCAAGAACAAGGGCGTGCAGCCGCTGCTCGACGCGGTCGTCGCCTACCTGCCCTCCCCAATCGATCGCGAGGCGATCAAGGGCATCGACATGGAGACGGGCGAGGAAGTGCTGCGCCTGCCGAAGGACAGCGAGCCGTTCTCTATGCTCGGCTTCAAGATCATGGACGATCCGTTCGTCGGCACGATCACGTTCTGCCGCGTTTATTCCGGCAAGATCGAGTCGGGCACGACGGTGCTCAATTCCACGAAAGACAAGAAAGAGCGCGTCGGCCGCATGCTGTTGATGCATGCGAATAACCGCGAGGACATCAAGGAAGCTTTTGCGGGCGACATCGTTGCGCTCGCAGGCCTTAAGGATACCCGCACCGGCGACACGCTGTGCGATCCGCTTAAACCGGTCATTCTGGAGAAGATGGAGTTTCCGGAACCCGTCATCGAAATTGCGATCGAGCCGAAGTCGAAGGCGGACCAGGAGAAGCTGGGCGTCGCGCTCGCCAAGCTCGCGGCGGAGGACCCGTCTTTCCGCGTTTCCACCGATCAAGAATCTGGCCAGACCATTCTCAAAGGCATGGGCGAACTGCATCTCGATATCAAAGTCGATATTTTGCGCCGCACCTATAAGGTGGATGCGAGCATCGGCGCGCCGCAGGTCGCCTATCGCGAGAAGCTGACCAAGCGCACCGAGATCAACTACACCCACAAGAAGCAGACCGGCGGCACAGGGCAGTTCGCGAAAGTCACGATTGTATTCGAGCCGGCGGAGCCGGGCCAGGGTTCCTCGTTCGAATCCAAAATCGTCGGCGGCGCCGTGCCGAAGGAATATATTCCCGGCGTTGAAAAAGGCATCAATAGCGTGATGGGCTCCGGTATCCTGGCAGGGTTCCCGGTTGTCGACGTCAAGGCGACGCTGATCGACGGCGCCTACCACGACGTCGACTCATCGGCGCTGGCCTTCGAAATTGCCGCCCGCGCGGCGTTTCGCGAAGGGCTGCAAAAGGGCGGCGCTGTGCTGCTTGAGCCGATCATGAAGGTCGAGGTCGTTACGCCGGAAGAGCACACCGGTTTCGTGATGGGCGATCTCTTATCTCGACGCGGTCAGGTTCAGGGGCAGGACATGCGCGCCAACGCCGCCGTCATAAATGCGATGGTCCCGCTCGCCAACATGTTTGGCTACGTCAATCAGCTGCGCTCGGGCACACAGGGGCGCGCAAACTTCACGATGCAATTCGACCATTACGAGCAGGTCCCGGCGAATGTCGCCAAGGACATTATGGACAAGAACAAGTAGGCGTCGTTCCCGCTAGCAATCGCAACCTGAATACTGAATACAAAGAGGAGTCCGGCCATGGCCAAGGAAAAGTTTTCGCGTAATAAGCCGCATTGCAACATCGGCACGATCGGTCACGTCGACCACGGCAAGACGTCGTTGACCGCGGCGATCACCAAGGTGCTGGCTGAGACGGGCGGCGCCACGTTCACGGCTTACGATCAGATCGACAAGGCGCCGGAGGAGAAGGCGCGCGGCATCACGATCTCGACCGCGCACGTCGAATACGAGACCAAGAATCGGCACTACGCCCACGTCGACTGCCCCGGCCACGCCGACTACGTCAAGAACATGATCACGGGCGCCGCGCAGATGGATGGCGCGATCCTCGTTGTCTCGGCCGCCGACGGCCCGATGCCGCAGACTCGCGAGCACATCCTGCTTGCCCGGCAGGTCGGCGTTCCCGCACTGGTCGTGTTCATGAACAAGGTCGACATGGTCGACGATCCGGAGTTGCTCGAACTCGTTGAACTCGAGGTACGCGAGCTTCTGTCGAAGTACGACTTCCCCGGCGACGATATTCCGATCATTAAGGGCTCCGCCCTGATGGCGCTCGAGGGCAAGAGCCCGGAAATCGGCCACGACGCGGTCCTCAAGTTGATGGAGGCGGTCGACAAATACATCCCGCAGCCCGAGCGTCCCAAGGATCAGCCCTTCCTGATGCCCGTCGAAGACGTGTTCTCGATCTCGGGCCGCGGCACGGTGGTGACCGGCCGCATCGAGCGCGGCGTCGTCAAGGTCGGTGAAGAAGTCGAGATCGTCGGTCTCAAGGCGACCGCGAAAACGATCGTAACGGGCGTCGAGATGTTCCGTAAGCTGCTCGATCAGGGCGAGGCGGGCGACAACGTCGGCTGCTTGCTGCGCGGCACCAAGCGGGAGGACGTTGAACGCGGCCAGGTGCTTTGCAAGCCCGGCTCCGTCAAGCCGCACACGAAGTTCAAGGCCGAGGCCTATATCCTCACCAAGGAGGAGGGCGGCCGTCATACTCCGTTCTTCACCAACTACCGCCCGCAGTTCTACTTCCGCACCACCGACGTGACGGGCATCGTCGAGCTGCCGCAAGGCACCGAGATGGTGATGCCTGGCGACAACGTGACAATCGATGTAGCGCTGATCGTTCCCATCGCCATGGAGGAAAAACTTCGCTTCGCAATTCGCGAAGGCGGACGCACGGTTGGGTCCGGCGTCGTCGTCTCCATCACGGAGTGACGAGAGCACCGATAGAGCCGGGCGGGGCGTGCCGCCTCGCCCGCTTACGGCCAGGGATCTGAACCATGAATACGCAAAACATTCGCATTCGCCTCAAGGCCTTCGACCATCGTGTGCTCGATGCGTCGACGAAGGAAATCGTCTCGACCGCAAAGCGCACGGGCGCGCGGGTTCGCGGGCCGATTCCGCTGCCAACGCGGATCGAGAAGTTTACCGTCAACCGCTCGCCGCACGTCGACAAGAAGTCGCGCGAGCAGTTCGAGATTCGTACACACAAACGCGTACTCGACATCGTCGACCCGACGCCGCAAACGGTCGATGCGCTGATGAAGCTCGATCTGGCCGCAGGCGTCGACGTCGAGATCAAGCTTTGAGGAAATTTGGCGAGCGTTGTTCGTTCTCTCGAACGCGCTCTGAGGGATAAACGCCATGCGTTCAGGCATTATCGCACAGAAGTTGGGCATGACCCGTATCTTCACCGATGCGGGCGACCATGTGCCGGTTACCGTCCTCAAGGTCGAGGGCTGTCAGGTCGTGGCCCATCGCACCCAGGAGAAGAACGGCTATACCGCCCTGCAGCTCGGGATTGGTCGCGCCAAGGTCAAGAACGTCTCCAAGGCCGAGCGCGGTCGATTTTCGGTCGCCCAGGTGGAGCCGAAGCTGAAACTGGCGGAGTTTCGCGTCGCCGAGGACAAGCTTATCCCGGTCGGCGCGGAAATCACGGCGGATCATTTCGCGGTCGGCCAGTTCGTCGACGTAACCGGCGTGACGATCGGCAAGGGCTTTGCTGGCCCGATGAAGCGCTGGAATTTCGGCGGCCTTCGCGCAACGCACGGCGTTTCCGTGTCGCATCGCTCGCACGGCTCGACGGGCGGCCGTCAGGATCCAGGCAAGACCTGGAAGAACAAGAAGATGGCTGGGCACATGGGCGTGGACAAGGTGACGACCCAGAATCTTCGGGTCGTGCAGACGGACGTTGAGCGCGGCCTGATCCTCGTCGAAGGCGCGGTCCCCGGCCACGCCGGCGGCTGGATCGCGGTTCGCGACGCTATCAAAAAGCCGTTGCCGAAGGATGCGCCGTTGCCCGGAAAGTTCCGCGTTCACGCCTCAGCCGCGCCGTCGGCGCCCGCGCAGACCCAAGGGGAATGACGCCATGAAACACGACATTACGTCGATCGAGGGCGTCGCCGCTGGTTCGCTCGAACTTGACGATGCGGTGTTTGGTCTGGAGCCTCGCGAGGATCTGATTGCGCGGATGGTGCGCTGGCAGCTCGCCAAACGTCAGGCCGGCGACCACAAGACGCTCGGGCGCGCGGATATTCATCGCACCGGCAAGAAGATGTACAAGCAGAAGGGCACCGGCGGCGCCCGTCACGGTTCGGCGCGCGTGCCGCAGTTCCGTGGCGGCGGGCGCGCGATGGGTCCCGTGCTTCGCAGCCATGCGCACGATCTACCCAAGAAGGTGCGCGCCCTTGCTCTTCGCCATGCGCTGTCAGCCAAGGTGCGCGCGGGAGAGCTGGTCGTCTGGGAAACCGCGCATCTCGCCGACGGCAAGACCAAGAGCCTGCGCGAGTCCTTCGCCAAGGCTTCGCTGGTCAACGTTCTGATTATTGATGGCGCGGAAGTCGACGCGAAGTTTGCCGCCGCCGCGCGCAATCTGCCGCGCGTCGACGTGCTTCCGGTCCAGGGCGTGAATGTTTACGACATCATGCGCCGCGGCAGGCTCGTGCTGACCAAGGCGGCGGTTGAAGCGCTGGAGGCGCGGTTCAAATGAGCAAGGATACCCGCCACTACGACCTCATCGTCGCGCCGGTCATCACGGAAAAAGCGACGATTGCGTCGGAAAGCAATCAGTTCGTGTTCAAGGTGCGCCGCGAGGCGACCAAGCCGCAGATCAAGGCGGCTGTCGAGAAGCTGTTCGACGTCAAGGTCACGGCCGTGAATACGCTGGTGCGAAAAGGCAAGGCCAAGGTCTTTCGCGGCGTGCGCGGCAGGCAGCAGGATGTAAAAAAGGCCGTCGTTACGCTTGCCGATGGGCATCGCATCGACGTGACCAGCGGCGTTTAAGGGTTAGGGTCCATGGCACTCAAGACTTACAATCCGACGACGCCCGGCATTCGCCAGCTGGCCCTTGTCGATCGCAGCGAGCTCTATAAGGGCAAACCGGTCAAGGCATTGACGGTCGGCAAGTCCGAGAAGGGCGGCCGAAACAATGCTGGTCGCATCACCGTGCGTTTCCGCGGCGGCGGGCATAAGCAGTCCTACCGCATCGTTGATTTCAAGCGACGGAAGTTCGATTCGCCGGCGAAGGTCGAGCGGATCGAATACGATCCCAACCGGACAAGCTTCATTGCGCTGATCAAATACGCAGACGGCGAGCAGGCTTACATCATCGCCCCGCAGCGTTTGACTGTCGGCGATGAGGTCGTTGCCGGAGAGGCGGTTGACGTCAAGCCCGGCAACGCGATGCCGCTCGCGAGCATTCCCGTCGGCACGATCGTCCACAACGTTGAACTCAAGATCGGCAAGGGCGCCGCAATCGCGCGTTCGGCCGGCGCCTATGCGCAGATCGTCGGACGCGATCAGGGATATGTTTCGATCCGCTTGAACTCGGGCGAGCAGCGCTTGGTGCATGGCCAATGCTTTGCCACCGTTGGAGCGGTATCCAACCCCGACCACATGAACGCTTCGCTCAGCAAGGCGGGCCGCAGCCGCTGGCTTGGCCGCCGCCCGCACAATCGAGGCGTAACAATGAATCCGGTCGATCATCCGCATGGCGGCGGCGAAGGCCGCACCTCCGGCGGTCGGCATCCTGTGTCGCCCTGGGGCAAGCCGACCAAGGGAAAGAAGACTCGTTCGAACAAGTCCACGGATAAATTCATCGTCGCCTCGCGGCATGTCCGCAAGAAGAAGGGCTAAGACATGACGCGCTCGATCTGGAAGGGGCCGTTCATCGACGGCTATCTCTTGAAGAAGGCGGATGCGGCGCGCAGCTCGGGCCGTTCCGACGTTGTGAAAATTTGGAGTCGCCGCTCGACCATTTTGCCTCAGTTCGTGGGCATCACGTTCGGGGTTTACAACGGGCACAAGCATATCCCGGTTCTCGTGTCCGAGGAGATGATCGGCCACAAGTTCGGTGAATTCGCGCCCACGCGCACGTTCCACGGCCATTCCGCGGACAAGAAAGCGAAGAGGGCCTAAGCGGTCATGTCAAAGCCAGCCAATCCCCGGCGCCTCGCCGACAACGAAGCCAAGGCGACCATTCGCATGCTGCGGGTCAGCCCGCAGAAGCTCAATCTTCTTGCGCAACTCATTCGCGGCAAGAAGGTCGCGGCGGCGCTCGCAGATCTTCAGTTTTCCAACAAGCGGATCTCGACCGAGGTTCGCAAGGCGCTCGAGTCGGCGGTCGCCAACGCCGAGAACAATCATGAGCTCGACGTCGACGACCTCGTGGTCGCTCAGGCCTGGGTTGGCAAGGATATGGTTATGAAGCGGTTCAGCCCTCGCGCGCGCGGCCGAGCGGGCCGCATCGAGAAGCCATTCTCGAACATCACGATCGTGGTGCGTGAAGTTGCGGCCAAAGCCGCCGACGCGGCCTGAGGAGTCAAGCGATGGGACAGAAGATAAATCCGATCGGTCTGCGCCTCGGCGTCAACCGCACATGGGATTCGCGATGGTATTCGGCGACCGGCGAGTACGGCAAGCTGCTGCACGAGGATATGAAGATTCGTGAGACCTTGATGGAGAGCCTCAAGCAGGCCGCGATCTCGAAGATCGTGATCGAACGTCCGCACAAGAAGTGCCGCGTCAACATCTATTCGGCCCGCCCGGGCGTCGTGATCGGCAAGAAGGGCGCGGACATCGACAAGCTTCGCAAGGAAGTCGCCAAACTGACAAAGTCGGAGGTCGCGATCAACATTGTCGAGGTGCGCAAACCCGAGATCGACGCAACCCTGGTCGCCGACTCGATTGCGCAGCAGTTGGAGCGCCGCGTCGCGTTCCGCCGCGCGATGAAGCGCGCGGTGCAGTCAGCGATGCGTCTGGGCGCCGAGGGGATCCGCATCAACTGTTCGGGGCGGCTGGGCGGCGCGGAAATCGCGCGGCTCGAATGGTACCGCGAGGGCCGCGTGCCATTGCACACGCTTCGCGCCGACGTCGATTACGGCGTCGCGACCGCACACACGGCTTACGGCACCTGCGGCATCAAAGTCTGGATCTTCAAGGGCGAAATCCTCGAGCACGATCCGATGGCCCAGGACAGGAAGGTGACGGAAGCCGATCATTCGTCGACCCATCGTCCGCGCCGCGAGCCGCGCGAGCGTGATCGCGACCACGGCCGCGACGCGGCCTGACGAGAATTGAAAGTCAACGACCATGATGCAGCCTAAGAAGACCAAGTTCCGCAAGGCGTTCAAGGGACGAATCCACGGCGTCGCTAAGGGCGGCTTCGAGCTCAACTTCGGCGAGTTCGGCCTTAAGGCGCTGGAGCCCGAGCGGGTGACGGCCCGGCAGATCGAAGCCGCGCGCCGCGCGCTTACGCGCCACATGAAGCGCGCCGGTCGCGTCTGGATTCGCATCTTCCCGGACGTGCCGGTTTCGAAGAAGCCGATCGAGGTTCGAATGGGCAAAGGCAAGGGCGCGCCGGAGTTGTGGGTCACGCGCGTCGCGCCAGGACGCATCATGTTCGAGGTCGACGGAGTTCCCGAGCAACTGGCGCGCGAAGCGTTTGAGCTTGCCGCCGCGAAGCTACCGATCAAGACGCGTTTCATTCAGCGCATCGCGGAATAGGGAGAGAGCCGATGAAAACGAAGAACCGTCTCTCCGATCTGAAGGTCATGACCCCGGATCAGCTAGAGGACGAAGCGCTGAAGTTGAAGAAAGAGCAGTTCAACCTGCGCTTTCAGCGCGCGAGCGGCCAGTTGCAGAATACCGCGCATGTGCGTGTCGTACGTCGTGACATCGCGCGCGTGAAAACCATTGCGGCCGCCAAGCGCACCGCCAAGCACCAAGGCTGAGGGAACAATCATGCCGAAGAGAATTCTCCAGGGCGTCGTCGTCAGCGACAAGCAGGAAAAAACCCTTGTCGTGAAGGTGGAGCGCCGGTTCACGCACCCGCTGCTGAAGAAGACCGTCCGCAAGTCGAAGAATTATCACGCCCACGTCGAGACCAAGTCGCACAAGGTCGGAGATACCGTTTCGATCGAGGAGACTCGGCCGATTTCGAAACTGAAGCGCTGGATCGTCATCGACGAGGCGGCGAAGGCCTGACGAGGTTCCCCGCAAAAGAGTTCATCCCGGAGGCGCGAGCCTCCTTCAGGCAAGGTCCGGCTGAAAAGCAGGAAACCTGTCTGACCATAAAAGGCGACTAGGCCATGATACAGATGCAAACGAACCTCGACGTCGCCGACAATTCCGGCGCGCGGCGGGTGATGTGCATCAAGGTGCTTGGCGGCTCGAAGCGCCGCTACGCCTCGATCGGCGACATCATCGTAGTTTCGATCAAGGAAGCCATACCGCGCGGTCGCGTGAAAAAGGGCGACGTGATGAAGGCGGTTGTCGTTCGCACTGCGAAGGATATCCGCCGCGCCGACGGCTCGGTGATCCGCTTCGATTCCAACGCGGCCGTCTTGATAAACAATCAGGCGGAGCCGGTGGGCACCCGCATCTTTGGGCCGGTTCCGCGTGAGTTGCGCGCCAAGAACCACGTAAAGATCATTTCGCTCGCGCCGGAGGTGTTGTGATGGCTGCGAAGATCAAGAAGGGCGATAAGGTCGTCGTGCTGGCGGGTCGCGACAAGGGCCGCACCGGCGAAGTGAAGGCGGTTCACCCTGTCGACAATCGCGCAGTCGTGACCGGCGTGAACGTCGTCAAGCGGCATACGCGCCAGACCGCGCAGACAGAGGGCGGCATTCTCTCGAAAGAAGCGCCGATACACCTATCAAATCTTGCGATCGCCGATCCCAAGGACGGCAAGCCGACCCGCGTCGGTTTCAAGACTCTCGATGACGGCCGCAAGGTTCGCGTCGCCAAGCGTTCTGGAGATTTGATCGATGGCTGAGGCAAAATCCGACAAGGGCGGCAAGGCTGGCGCCGACAAGGGCGCAAAGACCGAGAAGGCCAACGCCAAGGCGGCCAAGCCCGAAGAGGGCAAGGTCGCCAAGGGCAAAGGACGTCCTAGCCAAAGCGACGCCGCGGTCGCCGGCCGCCCGAAGAGCGCACCGAAGGACTACGTGGCCCGGCTCAAGAAGGTCTATCACGACGAGATCGTGCCGCAGTTGGTCAAAGAGTTCGGCTATAAGAACGCGCTTCAGGTGCCCAAGATCGAGAAGGTCGTTCTCAATATGGGCGTGGGCGAGGCGGTCAACGACACGAAGAAGGTGACTTCGGCCGCCAACGATCTGGCGCTGATCGCAGGACAGCGACCGGTGGTGACGCGCGCGCGCAAGGCGATTTCGACCTTCAAAGTGCGCGAGAACATGCCCATCGGCGCGAAGGTCACGCTGCGCCAGACACGGATGTACGAGTTCCTCGATCGCCTGGTTACGATCGCGCTGCCGCGCGTTCGCGACTTTCGCGGCCTCGATCCGAAATCGTTCGACGGTCGCGGCAATTACGCGCTTGGCGTCAAGGAACACATCATCTTCCCCGAGATCGACTACGACAAGGCCGAAGCCCAGTTGGGCCTCGACATCGTCGTGTGCACGACAGCCAAGACCGACGCCGAAGCGCGCGCGCTGTTGCGCGCGTTCAATTTCCCGTTCCGGCAGTGAGCGTGAGCTCAAACGCGGAAAATGGAGGCCTTTGATGGCAAAGAAGAGCGCAATTGAAAACAACCTCCGCAAGATGCGGATTTCGAAAAAATTCTCGGCGCGGCGCAAGCGGCTGCTGGATATAGCCAACAACGACAAGTTGGCCATGGAAGCGCGTTTCGAGGCGCGCATCAAGTTGGCGGCGTTGCCGCGCAACGGAGCGGTCACGCGCGTGCGCAATCGCTGCGAGGTGACGGGTCGGCCGCGCGGCTATTACCGCAAGATGAAAATGAGCCGCATCGCGCTGCGGGAGTTAGGCAACAAGGGCCTGATTCCCGGCCTCGTGAAGTCGAGCTGGTGAGGAGGTTGGCATCATGGCTGTGAACGATCCGCTAGGCGATATGCTCACCCGCATCCGCAACGCGCAGATGCGCAAGCGCGGCAAAGTTTCGACCCCGGGCTCTTCGCTGCGCCAGAAGGTGCTCGACGTCTTGCAAGCGGAAGGCTATATCCGCGGCTACTCGACCACCGACTATGGCAACGGCCGCACCGAGTTCGAGATCGAGCTGAAATATTTCGACAACGAGCCGGTCATTCGCAAGATTGATCGCGTGTCCAAGCCGGGCCGCCGCGTTTATGTCGCGGTCGATGGCATGCCGCGCGTCGCCAATGGCCTCGGCGTCTCGATCCTCTCAACGCCGAAGGGCGTAATGGCGGATCATGCTGCGCGCGAGAATCATGTGGGCGGCGAGGTTCTTTGCACTGTGTTCTGAGCCCGGAAAGGCTTTGAACGCGCAACACTGGAATTTGAGCCATGTCTCGTATCGGCAAGAAGCCCGTAGCCATTCCCGCCGGCGTAACAGCCAAGCTGGACGGCCAGTCGATCGCCGTTAAAGGCGCGAAGGGCGAATTGAAGTTTACTGCCCCGGAAGACGTAGTCCTCAAGATTGAAGGCAACGTCGTCCATGTGGAGCCTCAACGCAAGGACAAGCGCGCGCAGGCCATGTGGGGCACCGCGCGCGCCCGGATCCAGAATCTGGTCGTCGGCGTGACGAAGGGTTTTGAGAAGAAACTCGAGATCAACGGCGTCGGCTACAAGGCCGCCGTCGCCGGCAAGAACCTGCAGCTGTCGCTCGGGTTCAGCCATGACGTGCTGTATCCGATCCCGGCCGGGGTTACGATAACCACGCCCAAGCCTACGGAAATCACGGTCGCTGGGATCGACAAGCGTCAAGTCGGGCAAATCGCCGCCGAAATCCGCGCATTCCGTGGCCCCGAGCCCTACAAGGGCAAGGGGGTAAAATATGTCGACGAGTTCATCTTCCGCAAGGAAGGCAAGAAGAAGTAAAGGGCGCCGCTATGGCCAAGTCCAACAGTTCCACGGATCGGCGCAAGGCCCGCATCCGCCGCTCGATTGCCGCCAACGCCGGTGGGCGCCCGCGGCTGAGCGTGTTTCGCTCGTCGAAGCAGATTTATGCGCAGGTGATTGACGACCAGAAGGGCGTCACGCTCGCCGCCGCGTCCTCGATAGAAAAGACCTTGCGCGATGCGTTGAAGACCGGCGCGGACGTGGAAGCGGCGCGTCGGGTTGGCAAAGAGATTGCCGAGCGCGCCAAGAAGGCGGGCGTCGAAAAAGTCGTCTTCGATCGTGGCGGCTACATGTATCATGGGCGCGTCAAGGCCCTTGCCGAGGGTGCGCGCGAAGGCGGCCTCGACTTCTAATCTTAGTTCAATCCCCTAAGCGAGCGGCGCGTAAAACTTAAGCGCTGCGCAAGTGATGGAAAGAAAAAATGGCGCGTGAAGGAGAAGGCGGCCGCGGCCGCGAGCACAGCCGAGAGGAGCGCGACAGCGAATTCGTCGATCGCCTCGTCCACATCAACCGTGTGGCGAAGGTCGTGAAGGGCGGGCGCCGCTTCGGATTCGCTGCGCTTGTCGTTGTCGGCGATCAGAAGGGCCGGGTCGGCTTTGGCCACGGCAAGGCGCGTGAAGTGCCGGAGGCGATCCGGAAGGCGACGGAAGCCGCCAAGCGCGGCGTCGTCCGCGTGCCGCTTCGCGAGGGTCGCACGCTTCATCACGACGTCCAGGGCCGCCACGGCGCAGGCCGCGTCGTCCTTCGCGCCGCTCCCGCGGGCACCGGCATCATCGCGGGCGGTCCTATGCGCGCGGTGTTCGAGTCGCTTGGGGTTCACGACGTTGTCGCCAAGAGCCAGGGATCTTCAAACCCGTACAACATGATCCGGGCGACGTTCGACGCGCTTGCGCACGAGGACAGCCCTCGTTCGGTGGCGCAGCGCCGTAGTTTGAAAGTGTCGACCTTGCAGTCGCGCCGTCAAGGCGTCGAAGCCGACGCTTCGGATTCGTGAGGGGCAGGCCGGATATGAACTCGCACTCTACTCTCACCATCGAACAGGTCGGCAGCAGCATTGGACGCCCTGAAGACCAGCGCGCGACGCTCAAAGGCCTCGGCCTGAACAAGATCGGCCGGCGCGCGCGCGTCGCAGACACGCCCGCCGTTCGCGGCATGATCGCCAAGGTTGCGCACCTCGTGCGCGTCGTCGACGGCCAATGAGGATCGCGTCATGAAGCTCAACGGCATAAAGGATAACGAGGGGGCCACGAAAGCGCGGATTCGCGTCGGTCGCGGAATCGGCTCGGGCAAGGGCAAACAGTCGGGTCGCGGCGGCAAAGGCCAGACCGCACGCTCCGGCGTTCGCATCAAGGGTTTCGAAGGCGGCCAGATGCCGTTGCATCGACGCCTGCCGAAGCGCGGGTTCACGCCGCCGTCGCCGCGCGACCTCAATGAGGTCAATCTCGGCCGCGTCCAGAGCGCAATCGACGCGGGCAAGCTCGACGCAGCGAAGCCGATCACGATCGAATCGCTCGTTGCTGCGGGGGTCGTGACGCGGGCCCGTGGCGGCGTAAAAATTCTCGGCAAAGGCGAGATCAAGGCGAAGGCGACGTTCGAGGTTTTCGGCGCTTCCAAGAGCGCCGTTGAAGCGATCGAGAAGGCCGGCGGCAGCGTCAAGACCCTTGCACCTCAGGCTGCGCCTGCGCAATAGCTGCGTTCGGTTCGCCGGGGCTCGCATTTGGCCGCCGCTGGACCATATGATCGGGATGGCGCGCGCCGGCCGGCGAAGGACTTAGTCGCATCCGCGGTCGCGCGCGGCTGAACGGGCCGGTGGGCCAGCGTCGCGAGAGGCGCTGATCCAGCGCGCAGGGACAAGCGGAGCGCATACTCATGGCATCGGCGGCCGAACAACTCGCAGCGAATATCAACTGGTCGGCCTTCTCCAAGGCCGACGAGTTGAAGAAGCGTATCTGGTTCACGCTGGGCGCGCTGATCGTTTATCGCCTGGGCACGTACATCCCGATTCCGGGTATCGACCCCGCCGCCTTCGAGGCGTCGTTCGTCGGGCAAAAGCAGGGCGTGCTCGACATGTTCAACATGTTCTCGGGCGGCGCCGTGCAGCGCATGGCGGTATTCGCGCTGAACATCATGCCCTATATTTCCGCGTCGATCATTATCCAGCTTTTGAGTTCGGTGATCCCCTCGCTCGAAACTATCAAGAAGGAAGGGGAGGCGGGGCGCAAAGTTCTCAACCAATACACGCGCTATCTCACCGTCGTGCTCGCCGTATTTCAAGCCTATGGCATTGCTATCGGCCTTGAGGGGCGCCCGGGGATCGTGAGCGATCCAGGCTGGCTGTTCCGGATCTCCACGGTTCTCACTTTGACCGGCGGGACGATGTTCCTGGTCTGGCTTGGCGAGCAAATCACCTCGCGAGGCGTCGGCAACGGCTCGTCGCTGATCATCTTTTCGGGCATCGTCGCCCGCTTGCCTCAGGCCATCATAGAATTGTTTGAACTCGGCCGGCAGGGCTCCATCTCAAGCGGCCTCGTGCTCTTGGTCATGGTGATGGTCGTGGCGGTCGTCGCGTTCATCGTCTTCATGGAGCGGGCTCAGCGCCGTGTTCCGATCACCTATCCCCGACGTCAAGTCGGCAACAAGATGTATGAGGGACAAAGTTCGTTTCTTCCGCTGAAATTGAATACGGCCGGCGTCATTCCGCCTATTTTTGCCTCGTCGCTCCTGCTGCTACCGGCGACTGCGGCCAATTTCGCTCAAGGCTCGACCGGATCGGGCGTCCTGTCGACGATATCGACGCTGCTCGGGCGAGGCAGCCCGCTCTACATCATTCTCTACATTGCGCTGATCGTCTTTTTTGCGTTCTTCTACACCGCGACCGTCTTTAACCCGGTCGACACCGCCGACAATTTGAAGAAGCACGGCGGTTTCGTGCCCGGCGTCAGGCCGGGCGAGCGCACGGCGCAGTACATAGACCAGATCCTCACGCGCATAACGGTACTGGGCGCCGGTTATCTCGCCCTGATTTGCCTCCTCCCGGAGCTGCTCATATCCTACGCCTCGCTGCCCTTCTATTTTGGCGGCACGTCGCTTCTGATCGTCGTCAACGTCACCATGGATACGGTGGCGCAAATCCACGGGCATTTGCAGGCCCACCAATATGAAGGCCTTATTAGAAAGGCCAAACTACGGGGGAGGAAGAGATGAGGCTGATACTGCTCGGGCCGCCCGGCGCCGGAAAAGGCACTCAGGCGACGCGGCTGGTTGAGAAGTACAGCATCCCTCAACTCTCAACAGGGGATATGCTCCGCGCCGCGGTCAAAGCCGAAACCCCCATCGGTCTCAAAGCCAAGGCGGTGATGGAGTCGGGGGCCCTTGTCTCCGACGAAATCGTGGTCGGGATCATTCACGATCGCATCGGCGAGCCCGACGCCCGCAACGGCTTCATTCTCGACGGCTTCCCGCGCACCGTCGCGCAGGCTGAGGCGCTTGATGCGATGTTGGGGCGTGACCGCAAGCAGCTCGATGCGGCCATCGAATTGAAAGTCGATGCGGAGAAGCTTGTGTCGCGCATCGTCAAGCGCGCCGCTGACGCTCATGCCGCCGGTCAACCGGTTCGCAAGGATGACGATCCCGAGGTCTTCAAGACGCGCCTGGCCGCCTTCTTCCGCGATACGGCGGCGGTAACGCCCTATTACCGCGCAAAGGGCATCCTTCATGTTGTGGACGGCATGGCGAGCATCGTGGACGTCTCGGCCGCGATCGACGCAATTCTCGCTCCCGCCGCGTGAACTTGGGCACGCCAGCGTCCGCCGTCGCTGGCGTCGAGCCTGAGACGCGGGTCGAACGGCGCGGCCGCGCCGCGGTTATCGTTCTAAACCGCCCCCGGGCGCTCAATGCGCTAACGCTTTCGATGGTGCGGGAGATCGCGAGCGCGCTTGATGAATTCGAACGTGACCCTCGAGTGGAACGCGTCGTCATCTCAGGCGCCGGCGACCGCGCGTTTTGTGCGGGCGGAGATATCCGATGGCTCTATGATCGAGGGAAAGCGGGCGACCACGCGGCGCAACTGACGTTCTGGCGAGAGGAATATCTCCTTGATCGACGCATCAAGCGCTTTCCCAAGCCCTATGTCGCCCTGATCGACGGCGTCGTGATGGGCGGCGGCGTCGGGGTTTCATTGCACGGCTCGCACCGCGTCGCCAGCGAACGAGGCGTGTTCGCGATGCCGGAGGTTGGCATCGGATTCTTCCCCGACGTTGGCGCCACATGGCTTTTGCCTCGCCTGCCGCGCCGTATTGGCGTCTACCTCGCGCTCACTGGCCTGCGCGCCAATGCGGGCGATATGATCGCTCTAGGCCTGGCGACATCCTTCACACCCAGCGCTTCCTTCGCGGCGCTTGGCGAAGCCCTCGAACACGAGGAGGGTCCGATTGAGGCGATCCTCGCCCGGTTTCAAGCAGGTCCCCCACCTGCGCCGCTGATGCTCGAAGCCCCCCTGATCGAGGCGGCCTTCGCTCGGCTCGATATTGCTTCGATCCGAAGCCATCTTGAAAGGGCGTCCGAGCAGGGCTCGGAATTCGCAGCCAAGGCTTTAGAGGCCCTCGGGAGCAAGTCCCCAACAAGCCAAGCAATAGCCCTGCGGCAAATGATCCTTGGGGGTCGCCTGGATTTCGAAAGCGCGATGGCGACGGAGTTTCGCATTGTCTCGCGAATTTGCCGCGCACACGACTTTTATGAAGGCGTGCGCGCGACGATCGTCGACAAGGACAATCTTCCCCTCTGGAGCCCGGCTCCGGGCGAGCCGATAGACTCCTCGACGATAGACGCCTATTTCGCGCCGCTCGGCGCGGGCGAACTTGAGTTTCCGCGAGCGGCGCGGTGAAGCACCTCATGCGGCAGAGCCGAGATGGCGTCACTCAGATCATAGACGTGGCGCCCCGTGCGGAAGATGGCCCGTCAACGATTTGGGGCATCCGCCCAAAATGGGCGACCGTCCTGGTCTGGTACATGCGTACGCTAGCCTGGGTCTGGGTCGCCAAGGGCCTCTTCAACTGGTCCGTCGTGCTTGGGTTCAACCCTCGATTCGGCGATTTCGCCATGCTGCCGCGCGCGCTGCAGGGAACGATCGTCTTCTTTGCGGCCGTCGATCTGCTTGCAGCCGTGGGGCTTTGGCTGGCGGCGCCCTGGGGCGGCGTGCTCTGGCTACTTTGCGCGGTGATCGAGGCGATATCGCCTCTGCTTGGCGCGCGGGGCACTTTCGTCGGCGCGCTGGGCGTCGGCCTCAACGTGGCGTTGGTCTGCATCTATTTCGCGCTCAGCTGGGCTGCCGAGCAAGAGCGTGATTGATCGCTTCGCCTGCGTGGTTAACACTCCCCCATAGTAAACAAGCATTGAGATTCAGTCTAGGTTTACCAGCTTCAGGAAACCTTGGATTCATCTTGATTTTTAGCGCCGTATTCATGGGCCCCGCCTAAAGTCGTCTTCATCAGGGACCGAACAAGAAGCTCGGCCGAGGCGACAGAAACGGGTGGGTGCACAATGAATTATCTTGCAGTCAAAGGGGAAAATCCGGGTCGCTCCGAACGGATGGCGGCGGTTAGACCAGTCTATCTGGAAACTCTGACGATGGTCGAACGTTTGCACCGTCGTCTGTTGGACGTCATCAAAGACGAGTTTGATCGGCGGGAGCGTTCGGACGTCAATGCGGTGCAGGCGCTGTTACTCTACAATATCGGCGATAAGGAGCTAACCGCCGGCGAACTGCGTACGTGCGGCTATTATCTCGGCTCGAACGTTTCCTACAATGTCAAAAAGCTCGTCGAGATGGGCTTTCTGCATCATGCCCGCTCGCGCGTCGACCGCCGCTCAGTGCGCATCAGCCTGACCGACAAAGGCCGCGAGGTTCACGAGATCGTCGTCGCGCTCTACGACAAGCACGCGATGACGGTCGAGCAGATCGGCGGCGTCGTCAGCGACGACTTTAGCCGCATGAATCAATCGCTTGCGCGCCTCGAGCGCTTCTGGGCGGACCAGATCAAGTATCGCCTCTAACCGGCTTGACGGGTCTATGGGAAAGGGACGCCTCGCGGCGTCCCTTTTTGCGTTTTGCGGCCGTCCATAGCCGCGGCGCGGCGGTAACAGCTTCGCGCGTCGCTGGATGCGGCCACAAAATCGCCCGATGAATCGGTTTCTTCACCATTGAATAAATAATCCTACGCTACACCCGAACGAACCGGTCATCCCGATCGAATCGCGAGGCGCGCAGGCGGACGGTCGGACGCCGCGGGCGCGGGGTCTTGATCCACAAACGGGGCATCGCGTTTCCATGGTCGCTATTCAGTTTGCGCGTTTACCTCTTGGCCGTTTTAACCGGAGCGTCGCCGCCTTCGCTATCGCGGCGGCCGCGCTGGCGCCGCTAGTGGCTCACGCCGACGACGTCGACAGCGGTCAGGCGGAGTGGCGACAGAATTACGAGACATCGGAGCGCATCTCCGTTGGGCGCGAGACGACGCCGGTTCTTTCGCCGGCTACGGTCGCGGCGACCGAAGCCGCCATTCAAACCTATCAGGGCATTGTCGCGCGCGGCGGTTGGAACACGGTGCCGAACGGCGCAGACCTCAAGGTCGGCTCGAAGTCGAAGGCGGTCCAGGCCCTGCGCGAGCGGCTGATTGCTTCCGGGGACCTCGATTCGGTTGCCGGCATGGGCCCGACGTTCGACTCGTTTGTTGAAGCTGCGGTGAAGCGCTTCCAGTCGCGGCATGGGCTCAGTCCGACGGGGGTCGTGGGCGAAGCTACGTTCGGCGAACTCAATGTCCCCGCCGAGGCGAGACTGCAGCAGTTGCAGACCAATATCGTGCGGCTGCGCGCCTTCTCGGGCGATCTCGGGTCGCGTTTTGTGATGGTCAACATTCCCGCCGCCGCCGTCGAGACGGTCGAAGGGGGCGTCGTCAACTCGCATCATGTCGCGGGCGTCGGCAAGATCGATCGCCAATCGCCGATCATGCAGACCAAGGCGACGGAGATCAACTTCAATCCGTTCTGGACCGTGCCGCCCTCACTGATCAAGAAAGACCTGATCCCGAAGATGAAGGCCGATCCGAACTATCTGACCGACGAAAAAATCCGCGTTTTCAACAAGGACGGCCAGGAAGTCTCCCCGGCGTCGATCAACTGGAACTCGAACGAGGCGACCAACTACAAATATCGCCAGGATACCGGGGCGGATATCAATTCGCTCGGCGTCGTGCGCATCAACATTCCCAACCCTTACGGCGTTTACATGCATGACACGCCTTCGAAGGGGATCTTCGGCGACGATTTTCGCTTCGTTTCGTCCGGTTGCGTGCGCGTGCAGGATGTGCGCGATTACGTCGCGTGGCTCCTGAAGGACAATCCCGGCTGGGGCCGCGACCAGATCGACGAAGTCATTCGCAGTGGCGCGCGGACCGATGTCAAACTGACAACTCCGGTCAATGTCTACTGGGTCTACATCACTTCCTGGGCGACGCCCGACGGCATCGTCCAGTTCCGGCCGGACATCTACCAGCGCGATGGCGCGGGCCCGGGGCCGCTTGCCTCCGCGGTCCCCGCCGAACCGCTGGCGTTACCGCAGGAATAATCGTCGCCGCCGTTCAGGCGGCGACGAAGAGACCGGTCGCCTTCGCGTAATAGAGCAGGGCGATCGTCTTGGCGTCGCGGATTTCGCCGCTGGCAATCTTCGAGAGCGCGTCAGCGAACGGCATTTCGATCACCGTGATGTATTCGTCGGCGTCGACGCCGCCGCCTTCGCCGGTGCGGTCTTCTGCGCTGTAAGGCGCGACGAAGCAGGCGATCTTTTCTGTCATGCCGCCGGGGCTCGTGAAGATATCGAAGGCGTGTTGCAATCCCTTGACCCGCACGCCGACCTCTTCCCAGGCCTCGCGCGCGATGCTGACATCCGGCGCCTCAACGTCGAGCATTCCCGCGCAGACCTCAATCAGATCCACCGAGCCGTCGCAAAGATACGCGCCGAGCCGAAACTGCCTGACGAGCAGGACGACGCCGCGAGCGGCGTCATAAAGCAGAACCGCGGCCGCCGGCTTGTAGTGATAAATTTCGTGATCCAGCGTGCGGACCGCCCCGTCATCCTCCTCGATCTCCGCGCGCGTGCGGGTCAGCCGAAACCGCCCGTCGGCAATGGGGATTTCGCCGAGGAAGCGGGCGCGTCTGGTCATCAAAACTCCGCGCTCAGCCGCTCGACCTAGGGCTGTTGCCCGACGTTGGCCGGCGGCAGCGGGCCCGCATCCGTGGGGAAGTAGCGCCGCGTCGGCGCGCTGCGCCCGTTATTTTGCATGGTCGGGCCGCCGGTATCCGTCGGTCCGGCAATCACCGGCGGCGGCGCGGGGGGCTTCGGCTTGCGCTTCTTGGGAGGCTTGGGTTCCTGCGCGGGCGTCACCGCGGCGTTGGGGTCGGCGTCCGCGCCATCCGGCGCCGCGCTCGGCGCATCCGCGACTTCGGGGGCTTCGCGAATCATCTGCCCGTCGCCTTTGCAATCGGTCAGCCAGATATCGTAGACGGGATGCTCGATCCCGTGCAGGCCCGGGCTATCGGCAAACATCCACCCCGAAAAGATGCGCTGATAGCTCTTGTCGACGTTCACTTCGTCCACCTCGGCGAACACGTCGGTCTGCGGCGCCTCGGTTGTCGGACGCGAGTAGCAGACGCGCGGGGTAATCTGCAGCGAGCCGAACTGGACGGTCTCGTTGATCGCCACCTCGAACGAAATGATGCGCCCGGTAATTTTGTCGAGACCGGCGAAAACGGCGGTCGGGTGCTTGATCTTGTCGGCGAGCGCCGGTGTCAAGGGGAGAGCGCCTATCGCGCATCCCAGCAGCAGGGGCGTCAGCCAGCGTCTTGATTTCATGGGTTGGTTCGGGCTCGTCGCTTCGAGGGCCGCGCTTCCGGGTGGGCGCTCGGGTTGCCCGCAAAGCCGGGCGAAATGAAGGCGCGCCTTTAGCCGCCCGGAGTCCAGGCCTGATAATCCCCGCCGGTGGCCTGCCTCTGGCCGCGTCGCAGCGTCGAGCCCTTCGGGCGGATCGCCGCCGGCGTTCCCGTCGGATTGCCGCGATGCGGGAGCTCCCATTCGCGCGGGCGGTAGTCCTCCAAAGACGGCGGCGTATCGACGGTATGATGCAGCCAGCCGTTCCAGCCGGGCGGCGTCATCGACGCCTCCGAGACGCCGTTGTAGATCACCCATCTGCGCTCGAAGCCGAGCGCGGGATCGATCTTGCCGCCGCGCGAGCGGTAGTACGTATTGCCGAATTCGTCATGGCCGACGAGTTCGCCGTGGCGGCGCGTGTAGACCAGCGTATTCAGCGTCGCGCCGTTCCACCACGTGAAAAATCTCAGCAGAAACTGCTTCATCGGCTCCGGCCGCCAAGGCAAATCGTTCGCGCCCGAAAGCGCGTGCGGACTATGGCGACGCGAGCGCCGCGTGTCCAGTTCGAAAGGGCGAGTCTCACGCCTTCGGCTTGGCGGCGGTAGAATTCTTCCGTGTCGATTTCTTGCGCGTGGTCGCCTTTGCCTTACCGCGCGCGCGCTTGCCGGGAAGCGGCGGGACAACCACGGCGTCGACGCCGCCGCCATAGGTCTTAAAGCGCTCCATGGTGCGCAGCACCTCCTCGTCCGAAAGTATCGCGGGGCGGCCCGCGACGATCGACAGGTAATACATCCGCGCGAGGTTTTCGAGTTCGTGCGCGCGGTTCATCGCGCTCATCAGGTGCTCGCCGCTGACCAGGACGCCGTGATTGCCGAGCAGCAGCGCGTGCCGGTCGCCGAGCCCCTCGACGACGAGATCGGAGAGTTCCTTCGTGCCGTAGGGCGCGTATTTCGTGCATTTGACGACGGGGCCGCCGAACAGCGCGATCATATAGTGCGCGGCGAGAATAGGCTTATGCAGCATCGCCAGCGTGCAGCCGTAGACGGGATGGAAATGCACGATCGATCCGACGTCGGGGCGGGCGCGCATGACGTCGAGATGAAACCGCCACTCGCTGGA
>Ga0182030_10005781_pt1 | contig 26193 bp, 19 predicted proteins | sample 812S3MmetaG_FD_121299 | JGI IMG/M metagenome (GOLD analysis project Ga0182030, IMG submission 121299) | Permafrost microbial communities from Stordalen Mire, Sweden - 812S3M metaG (Illumina Assembly) | ecosystem: Environmental > Terrestrial > Soil > Wetlands > Permafrost | place: Sweden...
AACTGCCCGGCATAGGCGTATTCGCCCTCGTCGCGTTCGAGAGGAAAATTCCGTAACCGGAAGCGGATGGATCCAAAGAGCAGGATCACCAGTAGCAAGAGCGCAACATAGCCGTACCGCGAGAGCGACCTCCGGGCACCTGCGCTTTCCAGAGTGAACACCAGAAACTCCTTCTGACTGACAGCTCTCGCCGTCATCTCCATCCCATGGGTGTACAGTCATTTATAAGTATGCGGAACACTCTGCAGGCACTCCGAGCATCAACTGTTGGGACCACGCCCACTCGGTGCGGTGCCGCTCGTTCAGAGTTTACTTGGAATCCTCTCTTACTGTCCGCATGCGCTTGAATTTATATCGCACTCGCTCGTGTCACTCTCGTTGGGTGGTAAAGCTCATGCAATGCGGCGTTGAATTGCCTGAGAGTTGCGACCGAGATTAAGATGGAGTAGACCATGCGTGAGATCATTGCCGCAATGCAGCGCACGTGGCTTGTTGAACACCGATGCCAGGCGGCAATCTGCATCAATTGTGACTTGCTTGATTGCACGACTCCCTCGGAGAAGCCGTAAATGATAGACGGAAGACACATCACGGTGGTCTTGCCTGCCTACAACGCCGAAAAAACACTCGAATCAACGATACGCGAAGTGCCGGAACTGGTTGATGACGTTATTCTGGTGGACGACCACAGCTCAGACAGAACTGTGGAGTTAGCGCACCAATTCGGTCTCACTTGTTTTGTTCACGACAGAAACTACGGATACGGGCGCAATCAGCAGACCTGCTATCGTGAAGCTCTGGCCGCTGGCGCGGATGTGGTGATCATGGTGCATCCCGATTACCAGTACACCCCGCGTCTCATAACGGCCATGGCTAGCATGATCGCATACGGCGTCTATGACGTTACCCTCGGCTCGCGAATTCTTGGAGGCACGGCTCTCCGGGGCGGGATGCCTTTGTACAAATATGTGTCCAACCGTTTATTGACTGCCTTTGAGAACCTGTTTCTAGGCGTCAAACTTTCCGAGTACCACACCGGATATCGTGCATTTAGCCGGGAAGTATTATTGAAACTGCCCCTGATTGAAAACTCCGACGACTTTGTCTTCGATAATCAGATGCTTGCGCAATGCGTTCACTTTGGTTTTCGCATTGGAGAAGTTTCATGTCCCACGAAATACTTCGAGGAGGCATCTTCCATTAACTTTCGCCGCAGTCTCATTTATGGATTGAGTGTGCTTCGAACCACCATGGAATTTGCGCTGCAGAAGTGGGGCATTGCTAAATTCCAATATTTCAGCGCTGAAGGACGCACCCTCCAGACAGATGTCGGCGGCTATTATTCGCCTATGCGTGTGCGAGATAGTAAAATCCAGTAGCGCGTCGCAGCAAGTGGACAGTCCTGGATGCTTAGCTGCTGGCGGGCGATGTTTTTCGAGTCTAGCATTTTCCCCAACTTCTCCTCATAGCCGATTTGTATGCTACAGTCTGTCTAAAATGTTTGAGTTTGTTGACCGTTATAGGTTGAAGATCCTCGCACAAGTCGGCATCGCTGGCTTGGCGATATTGTTACTGTTCTGTGGGCTTACGGATAAATATCTTTGGCAGGACGAAGCTGAGACCGCAGTGCTTGCCACGCGGATGCTCAAGTTCGGCAAACCACTCGCCTACGACGGGGTAAACCTGATCGGCACCGATAGGTTTGACGCGGACGAGTACGCCGTCGGCCGGCAGGCGGCTGATTGGAAGGACGGTCTTGATTATCACCTCCGGCGCAAGGAGTTCAAGCCTGATACCGCTTGGAAGTGGCAACCCTGGGGACTGTTTGCTGTCACAGCAGTAAGCATCAAAGCGTTGGGCCCAACCACATTGGCTGCCCGCCTGCCGTTTGCTCTGGCGGGTGTGGCGACTGCACTTCTGCTATTCCACTTGGTGCGCAAGTATTCGGGCAGCTTCCAGATGGCTCTACTCGCGTCGCTCTTTTTGTTGTGCAACCCATACTGGATACTGCATGCACGTCAATGTCGGTATTATTCTCTATCGAGCCTTCTCCTGGTGCTCACCCTCCTAAGCTATGCACGCTGGCAAGAGAGTGGCAAGGGCGGCACGGTCGCGTTTGTGGCTGCGGCTTGGTGCTACTTCCAGATCGATTACGGAACCGTGTGGCCAGTGCTCGCCGTGTTGTTCCTTGACGCGTTTCTGACGAGAAAGCACAGTTGGAGGCATACCTCGACCGTCTGCGCTGTGCTCGCCGTCACAATCGCACCGTTCTTGTATTACTACGAACTTTGGGGCAGGGGAGTGGGTCAGGACACAAGTTGGAAACAGCGCTTTCTGGCCAATCTGTTCAACATGAACGAATATGTGGTGCCGGTTTTGGTCGTGTTGGCGTCCGCGGCGCTGCTAGCGTGGCACTGGAAATCCCTGGCTCCTGCCGAGCGCCGTCTGGTTGTAGTGTCCGAAGGCATTATTCTGGCGCTGGCGTTATGGGTCCCGACCGTGTCGGTTGTAGCTTTCCTGCGTTATGCCATCATCGCCGCGCCCTTGGGTTGCCTGTTGACCGCCTGGACAGTGGTGCGGGTATTCGGTTCGCGTAGAGTTTGGCTCATCTGGCCGTGCGCAGCGTTGCTGATTGTGACCCCCTGGGCGAGCCTGCCGCTGCACGCCCTTGTATCCCCAAGCTACGCGTACGCTCTGAACCCATGGTACCGCGCGGAGTTTTCGGCTCTGCGCAACGAAGACTTCAGTCACCAACAGGACCCCAATCGTCTGGTAATCGATTGGCTCAAGAAGAACGCTGCGCCATCGGACGAAATCCTCATCAACTATGAAGACAAGCCCATGATGTTCTACCTGCCGAACCCCATCCGGGGTGGGGTCTCGGCTTTCCGCGTGGCCGATGATTCCAGAATGCCGCCGCGCTTCGTGGTATTGCGATTGTCGGTGGGTTTCGTGAACTGGCCTATTTTTCTTAGCGAGGTGCGGCGCTACCGATGGACTCAGGTACCAGTTCAGGCCCCAGACCTGCCGTGGGGCAACAATCCTGATCCCATGAGCCAATATGAGATCCGATCGCAGCGGCCAGTCCTCTTTTTCGCGCAGCGCGTTGGTCCGTAATGGACTCTACAGCAGATTTGGCGATGGGATCGTGACAGCAGTGAACGTGTGGAATCAGCACATCTGGATGTGTGACTTGCGTTTTGCAAACAGCAGGTAGGTTTTGTCGGTGGAGAAGATTGTGCGAATCTACTTGCTGGTTCAATCAAGAGCTCGGGAGTTTCAAGAATGCTAAACTTCACAGTTGCCGACTTGATTCAGACCACGTATGCGACTCTCGCGTTCGCGTTGTTTCTCCTTCCTACCGGGTATCTTCTGGGTCTCGCCAGCAATATGCTCGGCATGCGCGGTCGTTCGGCGGTCGAGAAGCTGTTGTTCTGCGGTGCGTTTTCCATTGCAATCACACCCGTCGTCGCCGTCTTATTGACGCGAGTTTCGTCCTACAAAGTTACAATCGCGGTATTTCTCTTGCTGGACTTGATCTCCATTTGTATTCTCATTAGGCAGCCCCGGCTTTCTTTAGGATTCTCCGGTATTCTGCGCATCACATGGATTCCGTTTGGTATGGCTCTGGGCTGGTTCCTGCTGGTGCAGTTCTCACTCGCCGATCTGCAGATAGGTCATCGGCTTTACGTTAGCTTTGTGTCTTATGATCACTCGGTGCGGGTGCCCTTGGTGGAGGCTGCGGCAAGGAGCGGCGTCCCACCCCTGAATCCTTTTTACGGAATAGGGAAAATTCCTGTTCTTCGCTATTTCTATTATTGGTATGTAGTGTGTGCGTTGCCGATGCAGCTATTTGGCCTTGGGGCCAAGGCGTGCCTTGACGCCAGCGTGTTCTGGAGCGGCCTGGGGTTGGCTTTCACGGTTCCTCTTTTTCTGAAGCATTTCTTCGGCGAGACAGAACATCTCCGTGGAAAGTCGATGATTGGGATCGCACTGTTGACCGTTACCGGCTTGGACCTTCTTCCCTATGCCGTGCAGATCCACCGCTATCACACGTTGAAGCCGGATATGGAGTGGTGGGATCCCAACCAGGTCACTTCTTGGATCGGTTCGTTGCTGTGGGTGCCGCACCACGTAGCATCACTTACGGCTTGTATGGTTGGACTGCTCACGCTGTCCACGATCAATGAAACTGATTCAACTCGTCAAACAGCATGGGCTGTAGTTTTGTCGGGGCTCGCCCTGGCAAGCGCTGTCGGGCTATCGATCTACGTGACCTTCACCTTTGCGATCTTCGCGGTTTGTTGGGCCATACAGACTCTTTGTCAGAAGAAACTCAAGACATTCATAGCCTATATTGCAACCGGCGTTTTAGCGCTGCTGCTCTCATGGCCGTACCTGTTGGATTTGCTTTCAAAAACGAGTGTGGGTGGTGACGCTGGTGGTGAACGGTTCGCCTATTTCGCTATCCGCAATTTTCCCGATGCACTAGACCTTCTTGGCAAATTAGGACTGCATAGCCATTTGCTGATGGAACTGGCGAAGCTGCCGATCCTTTTGTTCGTATACCTTCTTGAATTCGGGTCCTTTGCCCTGATCTTTGCGCTCTGTCTGCGGCGGGACTGGATGAACCGATTCACCTTAACCCGGCAGCACCGTATGGCGTGGATGATGTTCGCCGTCTGCTTGCTCACCATGAGCATCGTGAAGTCGGACACAAGCGGTGGTGGAAACGACCTTGGCTTCAGGGGAATGCTAGTGGTTCAGTTTGTACTGCTGGTATGGGCCGCACCGGTTGTCTACGGTACCTGCTTCCAAAGGGCTGGCGGTGCTCCGCCAGGACTTCGAGCGCCATGGATAAGAATCTCGTTGATTTGTACCCTGGTGCTGGGTTTGGCTGGGACTATCTGTCAGGTTCTCGTACTAAGGTGTTATGCGCCTCTTGCGGACGCGGGAAAGGCGGATGCGTTTTTCCTGGGAGTTCCGGGATTTGGGGAACGTACCTACCTGCTGCGGGAAGGTTTTGGACGCCTGAGCGAATTGACCTCGTCGAATGCCATCGTGCAATATAACCCGGTGGGGAGCGAGGTTCTCATCTCTCATTTGTATTCGACCCGACAAGCTGCGATGGGAGACCAGCATTGCGGAAGTGCTTTTGGTGGCGATTTGGAGAAGTGCAGCAACGCGTTTCCCTACTTTGCTACGGTCTTTAACGTTCCGGACACAGTGCGCACGTGGAGTTTGGACACATTTTGCGATGACTTTCATGTGAACGTATTGGTGGCCGTAGACACTGATCCTGTGTGGGATGATCTTAGTAGCTGGGTTTGGACTAGGCCAAGTCTATTGACTAACCCATCGATGCGCGCCCTCCCTTGCGGGACGGCGCATTTCTCTGCGGCGAGAGAATAGGTAGTAACTGAGGGCTCAAGTGCTAGGCTTCCAATGTGGCAGGTTCTTAATCTCACATGAGGAATATGGCCAATCCCAAGCCAATAATCTGTGTGAGATGCCGCAAGCAGATTATGGTGAACTTTGAATTTCCCCATTTGTTCTTTGTGCATCTATTTGGGAGGATCGACGTTTATGGATTATTTTTCAATAAGTTAAACATCGTGAGTGCTGAATTCGTGAGGGCCCAGGCAACGGCGGTACAATTGCATACTGGTTAAGATGGAGTCAGCAGTGAATAGGTTCTTAAAGTCAATCCCAGTCATAATTCTGTTAAGCCTGCTCCCAGCGGCATCGTGGGCGTCAGTGCATCCCGTTCCCCTCGATCCTAACCAGGATCCCGCAACCTGTGCGCAATGCCATGAGGACAAAACAAAAGGCAAGTCGGTCCATTCGGCGATTGCCATGGGCTGCACCAGTTGTCATGAGATTCGCGTGAAGAAAGACGTCACCCGGCTAAAACTCATCACCACCACCACGGTTGCCCTCTGTGTCACCTGCCACGCAGATAAGAAGGCTGCAGATATCAAGGGAGTAGTTCATCCTCCGGCAGTGCGCGATTGTGTAAAGTGTCACGATCCACACACCTCAGACAACAAGAATCAATTGCTCAAGCCTGCCAGCGGCGACAGTAAAGATTCGAATCTTTGTCTCTCCTGCCACAAGACGGGAGTAGATGTTCCAAAGGATGGCAGTCGCCACGCTGCGCTGGATATGGGTTGCGACACATGCCACATCACCCACAAGACGGGTCAGCGTGGCAAACGTGAGTTTGAGTTTCATTTGACCAAGGATGCTCCGGCGCTCTGTATTGACTGCCACGATTCGAAGGATGCGGCGCTGATCAAGGCCCATCAGGGGCAGCCGTTCGGAACGGCGGATTGCCTGACTTGCCATGATCCGCACCAGTCGGCACAAAAGCACTTGATGGCCAAGTTCACTCATATGCCGTTTGCTGGTGGCCAGTGCGACTCCTGTCACGCCCCAGCCAAAGACGGCAAAGTGGTGCTGGTCGCGGCCACTCCAAAGGAAATCTGCGTCACCTGTCACGCGGATAAGGCGGAACAGATAGAGAAGGCCAAGGTACAGCATCCAGGCGCCGCAGGCGATTGCACTGATTGCCATAATCCCCACGCCGGCAACTCTCCCGGATTTCAGAAGCCAGATGCAGTAAATGTCTGCCTGGGATGCCACAGCGAGCAGGCAGAGCAGCAAAAGAAAGCGCATCTTCACCAGCCAGCGTTCGTGCAAGGATGTTTCACCTGTCATGAACCTCACGGCGGAGATAATCTCCACCTGCTGCGTGCCGCCACTCCAAACAAACTGTGCCTCGAGTGTCATGGACCTGACTCCAAGCCAGTTAAGATGGAGAGTGATCATCTGGTGTCGATCTTTGACGGCAAGGTGAAACTGCCCGAGGGGTATTTCGCCAAGGTACCCATACTGCCTCTGAAGTACAATTTGGGCCATCCGGTCGAAGGCCATCCGGTTTCTGACGTGATGGAAGCGGGCGACCTCACCAAAGTCAAAACTCCAATCAATTGCATGACCTGTCATCAGCCGCATGCTTCCGCACAGGCTGACCTATTGGTAAACGACCAAGCCAATAACGCACTGTTTTGCGCCACTTGTCACAAAACCGTGCAAATGCAGGTCAAATAGCGCGTAGTTAACTAAGAAGAGAGAAGTAGCGATGGGAAAGCGGTTTCACAATTCGGTTCAATCTGGAATAGGATGGCAGGCACTAACGATGCTGCTCTCCCTGATGTTGGCAATGAGTGCGGCCTCTGCTTTTGGACAGCAGAAGAAGAATGCAGAACCGGCGGCAGCGACCCCGTCACTTGTAGGAATTGACATCAAGAAAGTTGTGTGGCCGCAGCCCCCCAATATCGCTCGAATCAAGTATCTGGATTATTTTGCCGGCGAGAAATTGCCGGATTTTACCCCGAAAGCCAAGAAGAAGAGTGGCTGGATGGATCGCGTTGCAGGAATAAACAGCAACCAGGATGATGTTTCAGCTGCCCTGAGGAACCACTACTTTCTCGGCGAGCCGCATGGTATGGCCGTTGATTCCAAAGGCAAGCTTTTTGTCGCAGACGGCAAGGTAAGTGCCATTTTCATCTTTGATCCAGAGACCCACGAAACAAAGATGATCAAGAATGGAAAGGACGCCAGTTTTAAGCTAATTATGGGCTTGGCGATGGATGACAACGACCGTTTGTTCGTCGCTGACTCGGGCGCTAGACATATTCTGGTTTTCAATGCCGAGCATCATCCTGAGGCCGTGATCTCCGAGGGCCTCTCAAATCCGGTGGGACTGGCGATTGACACTGAAAATCGCTTTCTGTACGTCGCCGATGTCAATCTCGATCAAATACTGGTTTACGATGCTGACTCCTTCCAACTTCTGCGCAAGATTGGCACAACCGGCAAAGATCACACCCTGACCACTGCTGGCGATTTTGCCAAGCCCAGCGGAGTCGCCGTGGATTCAGATGGCAATCTTTATGTCGCCGACATGCTCAACGCTCGCATTGAGATCTTCGATGCCGATGGCAACTTCATTCGCACCTTTGGCAAGCGCGGTGACGGGCCTGGCTACTTTGCTATGCCCAAGGGCGTAGCCATCGACTGCGATGGTCACATCTGGGTAACGGATCCCCAGCAAAACCGTATGCAGGTGTACTCATCGGAAGGCCAGTTATTGATCTACGTTGGGAATGGGCAGGGCCTTCTCCCGGGAATGTTCTCCGGCGTGCAGTACGTCACCATTGACAAGCAAAATCGCGTTTTCACTTCTGAAGTGTTTCCCGGCCGAATACAGGAGTTCCGCTATGTCACCCAGGTTGAGGCTACTGAGGAATTCAAGCGGAGGGAGGCGGCTAAGAACAAGCCTGCCGCGCAGAAACAGGGCACAGCCGGGCAGCCGGCATCGCCACCGGAGAAGAAAGACTCCAAGGATTCTGCGTCAAAATAGTCACAGAGCGCCCTCGTACTTCGTCGTAAGCCTGGCATCTCTTCCTGTGCGGGCGCTCATAGCCACGATTTTCTGGATCAGTTCATCGATGCACGCCTGCCTTTCAGCGGCGTGCATTTCTTCGGTCACTCGCTCCAAAGAACATGAGGGTGTGCGATCCGCCTGCCCGGTGTGGAATATAACCTAAGGTCCAAGGCTCAATTGCGCTAGATGCCACATCCGTCCACTCCGAAAAATCTCAGTCCTCGCCATGGCCATGCTCCACAAGACGCAGCAGAGAGGATTGTCGCATCGTGTTGTCAGTAACTTACCAAGTTACGCGCCAGAGACTCGTTGGAACCACCAACGATGGCGACAGAATTGCACTCAGTAAGGCAGCAAGAGGTTGTACTCCTCGTCGAAGTTAGGACGTCGAGGGCAAGGCGGAGTGCGGTTGGTCCCGCTTCCGGTAGTAGCAAGGGATTGGATTCACTTTGAAGTAGCTGAAAATTATCAGGAGGCTTCACCTTTTATGAAAAAGTTCATGTTTATTCTTCTGGCTGTTGTGATGCTCGCCAGCCTAGCAGCAATGGCACAGGTTGCCGCCGGCACCGCTACCTCTTCTGGCGGAAACGGCGCTGCCGTCCCCACGGTTGACGTTTTGGGCGCCCACAACAACTACGGCCGCGGCTGCGCTGGCTGTCACGCTCCTCACAGCGGCGCTCGCGGTGCGGGCGGCAATGCTGTTGCCAACGGTACCGTCATCGATCCTTACACCGGCGCCAACGCTCTGTTTGCGCAGGACATGGGTCCTCTCTATGGCGCGTCCTTCGACTTCAGCGACCTCTCGAATGGTGCCGCTGCCGGTGGCGCCACCTCAGGTGTTAGCTCCAACAAGTACATCTTCGTGGCTCCCAGCAGCCTGGTTGGTGCGACTGCACAGGGCCTCAGCGACATCCGTGGCATCGTAATGTGCCTGGCTTGCCATGACGGCGCGAACGCCAAGGGCGCGATGATGCAGAACCACGCTTATGAACAGCAGATCAATGCACTGCCCACCAGCTACGGTGGCGGAGCAATCCCGACCCTGCTCGGTGCGGATGGTTCGAGCAGCGCGTACCACAATGATCACCCGGTGGGCGAGAATGCCACTATTTCTGCAGTGTTGGGCACCGCTTACGGAACCGGAGCCGCCACCAATGGTCTTAACTACACCATTACCGGCACTACGCCTTCGCAGGGAATTAGCGCCATCGCAGCAGTGGGACAGTATTCCACGTTCATGACCAGCTACGGCGCCCCGGCGCTGATGAAGGGCGCTCACAGCTACGGAACACCGGTCAACGCTGCCGGCGTGCCTTACGTCGTGTGCACCACCTGCCACAACCAGCACAGCATGAACATTTACGCTTCTTCCGCCACCAGCCCGATCGCTGGCGTCACCAACGGCACCTACGCCACCTACTTCTTCATCAACGGCCCCTACAACGTCAACGACACGACCCATATGTCCGGCGGAGCCGCGATGGCCTCGACCGCACAGTCCACCACTCAGTTCTGCCGCCAGTGCCATTTTGGCGAGTCGAACGAAGCGGCTGGCGCAACGAACATCAAGACGACGTTCTAACTTTAGTACCTGTTTCACCGGGGGAGAGAGAAGTTAATCTCTCCCCTCTTTTTTGAACCTGTGAGGAAATATGAAGTATTCGCTCTATATCTGCGCCGTGCTAGTGATGGCGCTTTCGTGTGCCAGCGGTCAGATGGTTTCCAGTCATACTCCCACCGCCATTGGTTCAGAGGTTACTCCACTCGCATCGGCGGCCGGCATTCAGGTTACAGGCAAGCCCGTCGTTCGGGTGAATGGAGTTGCGCTGACTGACCGTGACCTGGTACGTGAGATGTTCGCACTTTTTCCATACGCAAAATTGCACAATGGCTTTCCCAAGGAGCAGGAACCGGCAATCCGGAGCGGGGCCTTGGAAATGATTATCTTTGAAGAGCTGGTTTATCAGGATGCGGTCCGGCACAAGATGACGATTGCTCCGCAGCGGCTGGACAAAGAAGAAACTAAGTTCAAACGGCAATTCGGCACTCAGGCGGAATACAACCAGTTTCTGGCGTCTGAGATGGATGGGTCGAAGGCCAAGCTGCGACAGGCAATGAAGCGCTCTTTGCTGATTGAGGCTTTGCTAAACACCGAGGTGGATGCCAAGTCGGCGGTCTCGCTCAGCGAGGCTCGAGCATACTATAACACTCACCCAAAAGCCTTCGAACATGGCGAGAACGTGTTCATTCAGACCATTTCGATTATCCCCCCCGCCAATGCCAATCAGGAAACGCTGAAGGAAGCGCGGAAGCGTGCCGAGAATGTGCTGCAACAAGCGAAGGCAACGAAAACCTACAAGGAATTCGGACTGTTGGCAGAGCAGCAATCGGATGATGACTACCACGTCAGCATGGGTGATCACAAGGCCGCTGACAGCAAGAAATTGCCGCCGGAAATTGTGAACGCTGCGCGTGCGATGAAGATCGACCAAGTAAGCGATCTTATACAGTTAGGCAGCGCGTATACCATCTTTCGTTTAAACGGCCACGTCATGCCGGGCAAAGTGACGTTTGAAGAGATCAAGAAGGAACTGATTCCCAATTTGCAAAAGGAGAAATATGAGAAGCTGCGTGTGGCTTTGGGAAAACGCCTTCGCCAAAATGCAAAGATCGAGAAGCTGTAGCGCACCGCACGTTGAGCCATGGAAAGCATGGCTAACCTTCTAGAATGCTGCACGTCTAAATACCACATAGTTCGTGCTCGACTGAGTGCCATGGAAGTGAATTCAGCTTGACCAAAGTGCATATCATCCGGATAGCCTCGCTGGCGTTAGTCGGGCTGCTTGTAGCATTGCCGGCGAGCGCACAAGTCAAGTTTGGCGCCTTGACTGCGGGGATGGATGGAACCCTTGGAGTTGGTTACGGCGCCAGCTATGCACCAGATCAACCCACCGGTACCGGCTTGGGATTGACTGGATTTGGCAACCTTCAAGGCAATTACTACGACCCCAGGTTTCTTACTTATGCCGTCTCCGGGGCCTACAATCGCTCTGAGTCGAACACACAGGGGGCTGGGGGATCGCTCACCAATGGTAGCAATATTGGCGCTGGCGTTGGTCTATTCACAGGTAGTCACTTCCCCGCTTCCATTTCCTGGGGCAAGACGTTCGGAACCAGCGGCACCTACGGCCTCCCGGGCGGCGTTCAGGGGTTTGTCACCGATGGAGACTCTACACAGTTCTCTGCCGGTTGGAGCGCCATGCTTCCCAACCTGCCGACACTGGCTGCATCATACAACCAGATAAGCTCGACCACCTCTATCTTTGGCACCTCACAAGAGGACCATTCGACTTCGCGCAATCTTAATTTGCAGAGCAACTATCGTTTGGACGGTTGGCCGATGTCAGCGCATCTCGCTGAAGTTTTCTTAACCACGCAGACACCCTCATTTCTCTCTGCGGGTGAGGCGAACGTGGGAGATGAACACGCGACGAATTTGAACTTCAGCACAAATCATAAGCTGCCGCTGTATGGCGGGGTTGGGCTTAGCTATTCCTATGACAGCTACAGCGGCGGCTCTGGTGGCACGCGCGATAGCGGCTCTGGCAATAGTTTTTCAGTAAATGCAAGCTTCGTGCCCACAAGACGGTTTACCACCCAGTTCCAGTTCCAGTACAACGGCAATCTCCAGTCTCAGGTGGAAAATCAGTTGATTGGTGCTGGGAGCGTAGCTCCACGGGTGAATCTGGGTTCCAACAGTCACACACTCTCTTTCAGTAACTCTGATAGCTTCCTCATACTCAGCAACCTGGGCGCCTCTTGTAACTTCTCGCGGGTTCAGCAGGAGGTCTATGGGACTACCATAGCTGAAGACACGTGGAGCGCTGTCGTGAACTATCATTTTCAGAGAGCGCTCTGGGGTTCGGTACTGTTGTATGCCGGAGCCAATGATCTAGCTGAGAATGGCGCGAATCAAGGGGCAAGCCTGTCGGCGGGCGCAAATTTCAGCCGTCTCATTAAGGCCTGGCAGTTTGGCGGAGGCTTTTCATATCAGCAAAGCGTGCAGACGATCGTGGCATTGGTCACCACGTCGAACTATTCGTATAATGCGTCTGTAGGACGTCCGCTCACCAGACGACTCGTTTGGAATGCCGATTTCCATGGATTCCACTCAGGATTCAACCAGGTGGCGGGGCTAAGCAACAAAACTGAAGGAGTTGGAACTAACCTTCTCTACCGCGGCTTTGCTCTAGCCGCAAATTACTCCGAATCTGTCGGCACCTCGTTGATCACCCAGAACGGCTTGGTCGCGGTTCCGGTCGGAATTCCGACTCCGGTGCTGGGAGCAAACCAGTATCTGCAGACGAGCGGAAAATCGTATAGTGTGAGCGCTTCCGGCACCTTGCGACAATTGGTGCTCACAACCGCTTACACCAATGTGAATGAGGCGACTTCCTCGCCGTCCGCGAATTCTAACAACTCCTCGACTGTCATGTTTGCGAACGCGTCGTACCCATGGCGGAAGATGGGTTTTGTTGCTGGCTATACACACCTGACGCAAGGCGTGGGGGTGTCAGGTGGGGGCCCCGCGAGCTTTTCGTCTTACTACATCGGAATACAGAGATGGTTCAAGCCGTTCTAACTCGTCGGCCGATCACAGCCAAACTGTGGATTTGTGTGATGGTCGTGTTTTGGCTGTGGTTTCCTGCCGAGGCCGCACGCGTCAAGAGCGATCCCAATCTGCCTCCTCCTCCGGATCTGCTGCTGGAAGGTGGCCGTAAGCTGGCATTCGAGCAGACGTTCTCCTCCGAGCGTGATGCGCTGGGTCAGCGTGGCTTCTGGACGAAAGTGCTTGACGTTGTTGCAGGAGAACCACAACGGCATTTCATGATACGTCCGTACGGCATCGCTGTGGATTCTCGCGGCAGGGCCATTGTGACAGACCCAGGTATGGGAGGGATTCATATCTTTGACTTCGAACAGCACAAGTACAAATTTATCGCGCGGAAGAATAAAGATGATAATTCTTTGCGCTCGCCGCAATGTGTGGCAGTCGACGCCCAAGATAATATCTATGTAACTGACTCGGAGAGCGGAAAAATCTTCGTCTTCGATGCGAACGGAAAATTCAAGCGAATCATTGGTAGTCTGCGCGGAGGTGAAGGCTACTTCAAGCGCCCAACCGGAATTGCCGTGGACTCCAGCATGCAGAGGATTTACGTCACCGACACGTTGCGCAATAAGGTCTTTGTGCTAAATATGGATGGTAGTGTCATACAGACAATAGGTGCAACCGGAGACAGAATTGGCGAGTTCAATTTCCCAACTGAACTTCTGTTGCACGGGAATGAAATCGCTGTCGTGGATGCTATGAATTTCAGAGTGCAGATCTTTGACCGCTCCGGAAATTTCCACTATACAGTCGGCGCACTCGGGGACGGCATTGGAAGTTTCTTCCGTCCGAAGGGGATCGGCTTTGACGGCGAGGGACACCTTTACGTCGTGGATGGAGCGTGGAACACTGTGCAGATTTTTGACGACAAGGCAGAGTTGCTCTACAACTTTGGGACCAGGGGTTCTGAACTTGGCGCTTTTGAATTGCCATCGGGACTATTTATTACGCGGAACGACCGCATTTATGTAGTGGATTCCTCCAATAGGCGGGTTCAAGTGTTTCGGTATTATGGAAAACCGGCAGAGGAGGGGAAAAGGTGAAAATACAGCCTTGGTTCGCATGTGTGATCATCCTCGCCTTCGCGGGCGGTTTGCAGGCGCAGCAGCGGTTTGCGGGCGATGTTTTGGGTGCACATGACCTGTCGCCTGGCGGGCAATCGCCGATTAAGGGAGGAGGGTTGCCCCCATGTCAATACTGCCATGCGCCTCATTCCGGAACGGGCAAGGGTCCATTGTGGGCCCAACAACATTCCACGCAAGCCCACAAAATGTACAGCAGCAATACGCTTCCTCAATTTGAAACGTTGCAGCAGCCTACAGTCGGAAGTCCTAGCAGCCTTTGCCTGAGCTGCCATGACGGCACGGTGGCCCCAGGAACATCTGTGCCATATGGCACCATCAAGATGCAGGGCAAGATGAACCAGATTGACATTTTGGATCCCACTTTAAGTGGCAACCTGCAGGGCTCACATCCGATCAGCTTTAATAAGCTTCAGGATTCTCCAGATCTGGTGCAAGGTCTGTCAACAAACCATCAGACGATGGACCCGCAACGCAAAGTTCACCTGGTAAACGGAAGTGTTGAGTGTGAAAGCTGCCATAATCCACACGTGCAGAACGTTGACAAAGTTTCTCTGAATTTTCTAGTCCGCGAGAGTTCCAGTGGCCAGATGTGTCTGGCATGCCATGGTACTAGTCCGCGAACGGTGAATAATTTATCGAACCCTCTGGCGCTTTGGTCCACAAGTATTCACGCAACAGTATCCAACACTACACTCATCGCTGCGAATGTCGGCTCATACTCAACTGTGGCCCAGAACTCCTGTTCGATCTGCCATGTCGATCACAGCGCGAATGGTTCGGCAAGGCTCCTGCGGGCACCGGTTCCGGTAGTGGCTGCACTCGACGCTGCAACGCAGAGTTGCATTTCTTGTCATAACGGCAACAACAACATTACGCCGGCTTTGCCGAATGTTTATGCTGAGTTTGCCAAGCCAACGTCCCATCCTTTTCCCGCTCTTTCGGGCAACAACACGCACGACCCCACGGTTCCACCTCCGCCAGTCGGTTCGGCTGAGGCCACAGTGTTGAACAACAATCGGCATGCGACCTGTGTCGATTGCCACAACCCTCACGCGTCTCAACAGGTCGGAAGCACGTTTCCTTCTCCCCCTCTGATTCGCGTATCTCAGGCTGGTGTAAATGGAGTTAAGAGTGACGGGATCACCCTTGACGCCGGGGCAGCGCAATATCAGTACGAGAACTGCTTCCGCTGCCACGGTTCCAGTACCGGAAAAGGCAAGCTTCCTATTCAACCGACATTCGGATACTTTCCAACTCGGGTTGCAGCATCTACACAGGATGCATTCAACGTAAGTCTGGAATTTGCCTCCACGGCCAGTTCGAGTCATCCTGTGACTCACGATCGCTCCTCCACGCTCCCGCAGCCAAGTCTTCTCTTGAATATGCTGAAGCTGGACGGCATCTCGCAAGGCAGAACAATCGGGGTCCGTATCTTTTGCACCGACTGCCACAATAGTGATGACAATCGTGAGTTTGGAGGAACCGGACCAAATGGTCCCCATGGTTCGCTCTATCCGCACATTCTCGAACGCCGCTATGAGATGAGTAAAGTGAGCAGTGGGCCCGGGAGTTCCATTGCAAATCTCTACCCCGGCATGCAGACAAGCGCCGGAGGAGCCACTCCCGGACCATGGGCATTGTGCGGAAAATGCCATAATCTGACAACGCTGCTTAACGATAACTCAGTACATGCGATGCATGTTACAAACTCGCAGGCGGGCGCGTCCTGTTCGGTTTGCCATACAGCGCATGGCATGGGTTCTACGTCGCCAAACATTAGCGGCGGAAGCTTGGTAAATTTCGACACTAATATCGTGGCTCCGAATAACTTGAGTGCTAGTGGGCCGTTAGGCTTCTCTTACAACGCAGCAAACAATACCTGTGTCCTCGTTTGTCATACGGCCAGCCACAATTATGACGGCACCGTGACGCAGTTAGGAGCCACCCCGCAGGCGAAGCATGGAATTCGCATAGTCCATTAATAATCGAACTGAACCGCTAGGGGACGATGCCGGTTTATGGGTATCCTCATAAGAGAGTAAATCGTGACATCAATGCCAGCGACGACTCCATCAACTAATAAGACTAAGGAGCGCCCGGACCACAAGGTGCAGTTCATCACGATAATCGAGATTGTCGTGCTTGGCATGCTTTTTACGGTGGGTGCCCTCCAGGAAGCGAGGCATCTGGAATCGCTGACCGAATCCAGCGTGTGGCTGCAATTGCGGACGGGTAGCTGGATACTGGATCATCATTCTGTGCCGCGCTTGGGGCTGTTCTCGCGCTTTGACGAGCTGAGTTGGGCAGACTCGAATTGGGGCTCACAGATATTGCTGGCTGTTCTTTATCGAATGATCGGATTGCGCGCGATTCCAGTCATGCAGATGGTTCTTCGTACTTTGGTGGCAATGTCTGTCTTTCTGCTTGCTGGGGGTCGCAGGGGTGGATTCTGGTGGGCGATTGCGCTGTCACTGTGTGCGCAAATCGCGATGTTCAATTCATCAACAAATTCATTGTTGCTCAATGCGGTTCTGTTGTCGGTGGAACTTTGGGCGCTCTTCGCAAGCCGCGCAAAGGGGCGGCAAGGTCTGCTGCTCTGGATGCCCTTGTTGATGCTGGCGTGGGCTAACTTGGACTGGCATTTCGTCTTTGGGTTGTTCGTGCTCCTTCTTTTCCTGGGAGCGACTCTCGTCCAACAGATCTGCGGAGATAAGGCATACGCTAACGTTCGGTCGCCCGTTCCTTCTGCCCGCATAGCCATGATTGCGGCCGCTTCGTGCGTTGCCTCGTTACTCTCACCGTCTTCGTATTACTCTTACGCTGCGGCATGGCAGAATTGGCTCGGAGAAGTGGAACTAACGCTTATTCCAGAGATGAAGCCTATGAACTTCCGTACGCCGGAGCACTTCCTGCTTATGTTACTTACAATGCTTGCATTCTTGGCTATTGGCCGCCAGCAGACGAAGGATCCGTTCAAATTGGTATTGCTTGCAGTGAGTGCCTGCATTGGCTTTGCCTTTCAAAGCGAAACATGGATCACCGCGGTGGTTTCAGTCGCCGTGTTGGGAGACGTGTTCTTTGCCGCTAACGATGGCCCGGATGAGCTATCGTACTCATCCAAGTCGGCCTTATGGGCAGTTCCCGCTATCGTCTTGATCATTTTCGTTTTATCAGCATCGCGGATTCCATCCAGCACGGATGCCTTACTCGAAGTGACAGCCCGTAAGCTCCCGGTCCGCGCCTGCAATTTCATCAGGTTGAACCACCTTCCAGCTCCGATATTTAATGAACTGCCGTGGGGAGACTTTCTGATCTGGTATCTACCCGGCTATCCTGTATCCATCGATTCCAGGCATGATCTTTATGGCGAAGAAACTCTCAAGTCCTACTATCAAGTGGCGACTGGTAGGAGGCTATCGTCTGAGTATCCTGCGCTTTCTGCCGCAAACACATTTATCCTAAGCACAGAAAATGGATTGGTCCGTATCCCGCAGATGTACCCCAACCCACAGGCAATATTCCAGCAGGCTTTCCCGGGATTTCATGAGGTCTATCGCGATAACTTGGCCGTGGTACTGACCAAGCAGAAATAAGTCCGAACTAACCGTAATTTCGTACTTCTGGTTGGTCATCGCCACATCAGGCGCACTATTCAGCATCGCCGAAACGGCCTGGATCGTAATCGTGTACGCTCACTTCCCGGCGGGGGAACTTGACAAGGTCGAATTCTCCGATGTTTGCAAGTCGAATATGTGTTGGCGCACTTGGCTGGCGAGCGGCATTTGCCCGGTTGCCTCGTAGAGCCGAGCCAACCTGTCCCAGCGCCTCACCACCAATGGCGTTCTCTGGATCGCCTCCTGCTGGAATCTGATCGCCTCGTTCCAGTGCGACAGGCGCCTATGCGCCTCGGAACGGTATTCGTCAAGTTCGGCGTAGACTTCCGGGGCAAGCGATTCGGCGCCATTGCGGTACGGGCTGTTCCTCTCCGCCTTGGCAAACGAGACCAGCGACTGTTCCGGATTGTTCAGAACCATCTGCAGTTTGCCCATCGTTACGTAGATGTTGTACGGCTGCATGGATAGTTCTGCCGCGTGCTCCAAAGCGTGCAGTGCGTCTGCAGTGCGCCCCTGTTTTCCGTAAAGGAGACTCAGAGAGTACCAGACGCTGCTAGTCTCCGTGATGGCGAGTGAGGCACGGTATTCCTGCTCGGCTTCGGCGTAGCGTTGCCCTCGCTCAAACAACAATGCACTTAGAAAATGCACGCTGGGATCTTCGCGATAGAGCGCAGCCGCGCGGCTCAGAGACTCCTGTGCTTCGCGATCTCGATGAAGGTCGTAAAATAGCGCCCCGGAATTCAGGTAGAACTGGTGCAGCGCCGGGCGCGAAGATGAATCGGATGCCGTGAGCGGCTGGGTGAAGCAGTCAATCTGCAGGCGGTTAATCCATGGCGCGTTCTGCGGACTGTCTCGCAGAAGGACCAGCGAAACGTCGTCCATGTAGATAGGCCGCCAGCTCTTGCTCTGGCAAAACTTGAACGGATCCATCTGTTGCAGACTGCGCAGTCCTACGGTTGAAACCAACAGCACATTCAGCTTCCAGTGCTCGGCTTCGTTCTTCCACGCCGGCGAATCAGGGTCTTCGCTGTAGAGGTTGAACTGTTCCAAGCCCAGATTGCCACTGTTTCCCCGCCCGTCGATAAAATCTGGGTACTTCGGACCAAGGCTCCAGGCTGCATACCCACCCAGTTCGTAATCTTCAAAGACGTTTCCCGGAAGTTGCTCGCGCCGAATGAAGGCCGCTGCACGCGATGGAAACCAGGATGACTCGCCGGCCCCAAAACTCAAGCCCGGACTGAACACGACGTAGCTGCGATTGGACACAAAGTCGGCAACATGCAGCAGCGCCACTGCGCAGAGCACCACCGCGATAAGAGTGGCGACACCGGCCGGTACTTGTAACCGAGGCGAGGTGGTATTGCCTCCGTCATCTGATGCACTGGTGAAAAGCTCTTCGAGCAAGGTAGCGCCCAAGGTAACGACCGTAATGGCGAAAAGCCCCATGTAACGAGCATGGGTCAGTGTGGCACTGAGCGCAAACACGAGCAACAATGCTGCCCCGATCTGCCTTTTCCAAAGGAACAGTCCAGCGAGAAGTACGCTTAACAGCAGAAGCCATGTAAAGCCATTCAGAATGTCTCGTACATCCAGCAATTGGTGGAGCATATGGGTAGTAATGGGGATACCCGCGAACTCAGCAAGGGCAACGTTGCCATTGATCGTTCCCTGAACTGAGCCCGCTACGCCCATCATGTTGAGCGTCGCGGCGTAAATTCTGCCTCCCCATGGGTTCGCCAGCGTGGCCACTGCACACGCTGCCAGCCAAGGCAATGCACCTCGCAGCCGCACGAATGCACCCGCGCGTCGCTCGGCATATATGAGGTCGGTGACTTCGAGTAGCAGGTAGGCTCCAATGGCAGCCAAACCCGCGACGAAGCCAGGATGAAGATTGACCCAGAGCAGCATCAGTACAGGCAGCAGCCAAAGGCGAACCCTTTTCCCGTGCTGATAGGCCCATAGTTCGCAGATGAAAATTGCAAAGAAAACAGTGCTGAACAGATCAGCACGCGGAGCCGTTCGAGCGGCAACGCAGGGTACCGCGAGCATTGCCAGAAAGGCGCTTGCAAAATCTCCCCGTCGTACGAATATCGCCACAACCGCCAGACACGCCAACGCACAAAGCAAACTCAATCCCACATAGCCAAATCCACGGTAGGTAAGATAAAGCAGCACACCCGCAAATGGAGGATAAGTCCACGGCTTGCCAGCGGAAGGAAACGACAGAACATCAGTGCGAGGAATTTGGTGATGTTGCAATATCCAGCGGCCGGTCGCAAGATGCCAGCCCATATCGCTATCGGCCACTGTGTGCAATCCGGCACAGAACGCATTCAGCAGCACTAGGAAAACAAATACCCAACGCGCAACGCGATAACATTTCTCAGGTGAGAATCGACTGGGATATTGCCTGTGAACTGAAGGTTCCATTGTCACCAACCCAACTCGCGTTCTCCGATGTCGCGCCGCCACGGCCCATCCCAGGCTAACTCAACGGAATCCATTACCGGCGTGCGAAAATGATCGCAATAGGATCCTCATAGACCACCTCGAACCTCGAGTCGAGTTTGAGAACCGAGGAGAGAGCGTATTTCTTCTCCAGCAGAACACACCCAGCCTCATTGAGATAAGGGTCGTCCTTGTACTGCACGGCATCTTGAGCTCTGTGGAAAATACGGTCAAGTCCGTCGCCGTACAAATCATTTCTACCGTCGATGGCGACAGGATATTGAGGCATGTACCAGATTAAGAACCCGCCCCAGTCAAGGTTATTGTATATGGGGCCCGGCAACGGATTCGTGCGCAAATAATTGGCCGCATCAACCGGAAATATCTCGCTGACTGTGCTTCCTAGCGAGCGCTCGTTGAATCCGAAATTACGAGAGAAAAGAATCAGGAAAAACGCGATCGTTAACAGCACCGATCCGCGTTCAATCCTCGTTTCTTTCGGGGTCTCTTCTGATGCGGGGAAATCGGCGATGAAAGCAGCTGCGGTGATCGCCAGAAACCATCCGTCGCGCAGCGTTCGAAACCCGACGATGCTGGCAAAGATCAAAAGCGCGAGTTTGAACAGATCGATTTGTTTTCGCCAACCCACGGCGACAAATCCTCCCCCAGCCAATAACAATTGAACGAAATGATTACTGAAGCGAAAACTTAACGGTTGTAATTCAACAATCATTTCGTAGCTGTAATGTGCATGGGAATAGGAAAGCACAACACCGTAGAGGTGATAACCGTAGGGGCCGATCAGTGTCGCCAACAGGCAAGCAACAAAGAGCACGGCCAGCGGTTTCGTCGGGAGGGATGGCTCACACAAACTTGAGGGGGTAATCCCAAGCAAATCTGTCAGCCTCGGCAGGAGTTGAGCCGTGACGAACAATCCGAGTACAAACAGCCCATAGATGAACTGTATATGGAGGTTAGCCCAGACCAGAAACAGCCCAGGTAACCAATACAGGCCTTGAACTCTCCCATTGCGATTGGCTTCCAGAAGTGCGGTCAACAATACAATATAAAAGAGGATGGAAACAAACACCGGCCTCGGCATGAGCATGAACAGGAAGGTGTACAGCGTGCATCCTGCGAGTAACCAAGCTTCCCAGAAACGGCCACATAGCCGTCGCATACTCCAGAACACTGCATAAGCATTCGCGAGGGTCAGGACTACTCCAAGCAGTCCAATGCCCATCAGTCCAAACCAGTGATAGGCGCGGGAAAGGACGACCTCATAGCCCCAACTGTATGCAACCCAGGAATGGTTGGCAGCGGTTTCCGAGAAGATGCCGGTGTGGGGAACCGAGCGGTTTGCAATAATCCAGTCGCCAACCTTCAAGTGCCACCAGCAGTCGAGGTCGCGGACACTGTACTTGTAATCCACAGCGACTCTTGCTATCCAGATCAGCACTGCAGAAAGGGCAAGAAATCGCGCCAAGCGCTGCTGGAGTAGACCTTGCAGTTCCTGCAGTGCATTCATTGTTCTGAATACCTCAACATTCAAGCGCCCATCAAGCCTGCTTGATCTTAATTGACGAAAGCGGCCAGCGTGGATTGAGATTGCAACAGCTTCCTGCGCCGAGTTTACATTCCCGGTTTGTCAGTCTTCTTGTTGCCCGCTGACATCTTCTCATGCTCTTTCGCGGCAGCGACCATCTTCTCCAAATTGGCCCGATTCGGATTCTTCGGATCGGTAATCTTCAACAGTTTCTCCCAAGATGCGATTGCACCCTTCATGTCACCCCGGACCTGCCACTTCAGCATCCCAAGATTGTAGAGTGCATTGGCGAACTTCGGGTCCAATTGGAGCGCCCGGTCCAGCGTGGAGATGGCCTTTTCTCCACTCCCCCCGTAAAACTGCGCATTGGAGAGTTTCGTCAGTATGTCCGCGGTCTGCTTTACATGGGCTGCTTTTTCGTAATATGCTGCCGCCTCATTGAATTGCTGGGCCAAGTAGTAATCGCCGCCCACTTCAATCAGTTTGTCTCTATCGTTCGGGTTCTCGTTCAACTGCTGCAGCAGCGGTGCAACCTTCTTGTCGGCCATTCTCTTCAATTGATCGGGCGTCATTTGTTCCGGAGTTACACCAGGAGGTATGACACCTGGTTGGGATGACGTCCCACCTTGCGCCTGAGTCATGGCAGATGCGGTTTCACCGGAGATCTTCGACGACCTCGAACCCCGGGCGAGATATCCCGCTGTTACGCCGGCAAGCAAGAAAAGCACGGACAGGGCATATACCTGTATCGAAGTCCAGCTGGTCTTTACGGATTGATTTTCGTCACTCATTCTTTAGCTACTCCTCTTGCAAGATAATACCGAGCGAATGTGGCTATTCGTCTGATCGACGGAGCACAAAGATTGCGGAGGGAATACTCCAGAATAGTCTCACCCACCAATGACATTGCAGCCGTGCCGCCAAAGTCATAGATTTCGCAAGAAATCTTTACGCCTTATTGTTCAATGGGTTATAGCTGCTAACGTCGCAAGCGTCTTCGTCGCGGCAGAACTTTGCGGAAAAAGACGCTTGCCTGAGTTGGTTTTGCCCCATTGTCGTAGGGCTTACCGGAATGGGTGGCTCGGCAGTTCGACCAAAGGCAGCCGTAAGCTCCCGGTTCCGCGTAGTGCTGGTCGCAGCAACGCGCGCTCGATTTTCCCGGACCGATGATTTTTATCATATGCCGATGCCCGCGTCAGGATTTAGACTATTTGCTCAGTTAGAAAACATCGGCTACGTATGATTTGGGTTTGCGGCTTGCAATCCTGAGTAAACAGACTCGATATTGAGCGGAGTCCTGCGCCATATGCCCCATCTCTAGCCGTTCCAGTTGATTGATCGTTCTTCGTATTTCTTTATAAATACGATACTTATGAAATTATTTGCAATTTGGACTACCAGTTGCATATCAGCATTGGTGCGATCCAAGGAGTAGGAGCCCTGCATGGGTTTGAAGTCGATCTGGACCAAGATTTATCAAACGCTCGCTTCCGTGCGAACGGGTATTTTCTTAATTATCGTCGTTGGCATTTTTTCGGCAGTTGGCACGGTTATTCTGCAGCGCCCAACCTCTGAGCCAGAGGACATGGCACATGCCTATTCAGTGGAAACCCTGATGTGGCTCGACCGCCTCGGCCTTACTGATATTTTCCACGCCTGGTGGTTCCTCGTACTGCTGTGCTTGTTCTGTACCTGTCTGATCTTTGTATCGGTGGACCGCTGGCCGAACGCCTGGAAGGTTTATGCCCATCCGGTTCGTTTTGCTACCGCACCCTTCCGCGCAAGCCTTCCGCAGACCGTCAAACTGGCCGTCAAAGACGGAGCCGGTGCCCTCTCGCTTACGGAAAGCGTTCTCAGCGGGTTTGGATTCAAACCAGAGCGTGTGACTGAGAACGGAGACACCGGAATTTTCGCCGAGAGGCAGCGCTTCTCGGTCTTTGCCGTTTACCTGGTCCATCTAAGTCTGCTTTGCATTTTTACCGGATACATCGTGGACGGCATTGTCGGCTATCGCGGCAATATTCGGGTTCCCGAAGGTCAGGCGAGCGGCCAGATCACGCTGCGTGACAATCGCGGCGGCGAAAGCAAGAAGACCCTTCCGTTCCTGATTCGCTGCGACGGAGCCGGAGAAGAGACCTACGCCGACGGAAGTCCGAAGAAATGGTGGTCGAAGCTGGCGCTCATTGAAGGCGGTAAAGAGGTCGCCACAAAAACAATCGTGGTGAATGACCCCTTCGTCTACAACGGAATTCGCATTTATCAGTCGAGCATGGGACAGTCCAGCACGCCCAAGACACTCACCTTTGAGGCCATACCAGCCAACGGCGGAAGCCCGGAGACGGTCGAAGTCCCGCTCAGCGGCAAGGCGGTGTTGGCCGATGGCGAGAGCCTCAGTATTCTGCGCTGGGTTCCGGATTACTACGTGCAAGACAACGAGGTTTACCAGAAGTCGGAGGATCCGGAGAATCCCGCCGTACAGCTTGGCCTGACCAGCGCCGGCGGAGAGACCAGGAAGCTCTGGATTCTTTATTCTCAAGGCAACAGCACCAAAGGACAGCAAGCGCCATACCAGTTCGCACTGAAGCACGCGACCTGGTCGAAATTCACCGGCCTCGAGGTTTCCCACCAGCCCGGGCAGTTCGGAATTTGGACTGGTGTTGTGCTGATGGCCTTTGGATTGGTGATCGCCTTCTACACCCAGCATATGCGCCTCTGGGCCGCAATACTCGATGATGGAAAGGGCGGAAAGCTTCTTTGGGTAGGTGGCACCACCAACAAGAATCGCGACCGCTTCCAGGCGAAGTTTGAACAGATCAAGACAGCCCTGCAGAAATCAAGCGGAGCTGCGACGAACCCGAAGACGGAAGAGAACACACTGACCAAGGCATAGATGCCGAGGTCGATGCAGGAGTCATAAAGTTATGTCAGACGCACGAGTGGAACAACAGCAGCCGGCCAGTGGTGCCGCCCTGTTGGTTCTAGTTGGATTGGGAATTGCCTTCGCTCTTCTGGTGGCGCTACTGGCTGCAGCCAAAGCGCACACCGGGCCGATTTATGGCGAAGCAAACATGCTCTATGCGGCACTGGTTCTGTATACCGGGGCGGCAACGCTTTACATGGGATATGGCGTAACTGGCATCGAGCGCTACGTAAGTGCCGCCTCGCTGCTAACGGCGCTCGGATTTGCGGCAAACACCGCTGCCGTGGCGCATCGCTGGTCCGTGGCCGGGCGTCCGCCTTTCTCCAATATGTATGAGATGCTGCTCAGCTTCGTCTGGACCCTTGCGCTCCTCACGCTAATCGCCGAGAGAGCATATAAGGTGAAGATCATCGGCTCCATCACCATGCCAATCACCGTCGTTTCGGTGATCCTCATGCAGTTGCTGCCCAGCGATGTTCGTCCGCTGGTTCCCGCGCTGCAATCAACTTGGTTGCAGGTGCATGTCACGCTGGCGATGCTCTCCTACGCGGCGTGTGCCGTCAGCTTTGCCTTGGCCATGATGTTCCTCATTCAAGACAACATGAAGACCGAAGCCTTCCAGGCGATCACCGCCACGGGCATGATCTGCGTGTATGCGGGAATGTTGTTCACCCGCTTCCGCAGCGGTAGCCTCGCCGTGACTGCTTACGATCTGGAAGGGAAGACTGAGGTGATGATCTCGCGCGGACATCCGCTCTTCATCCAAATCCCAGATCTTGGCTGGCTCTACCTTTTGATTCTGCTCTCGGCGGCCGTGCCCTTGGTCCTCTATATCGCAGGACAAGTAAAGAAGGATTCCTCGCTCTTTGACATTGCGAGCAAGGGAATGTTCGTTACAATCCTGCTGCAAGTGGCGGGGCTGGCAATCTTCGTAGCGCGCGTCAAGAACGGCCTCTACAGCTCTCCGGAAGCCGATGGCCAGTTTGCCACCTCTCTTCCGGCCAATCCCTTCCTGCTGGCGGGCATCGTTGGCGGAATCGTCGCCGGTCTTCTCTATCTGTTGCTCCTGTGGAGACGCGAAGGCTTGCAGAAAATGATGCCACCGGCTGACGTGCTCGACCGCGTCACCTACAAGATCATCTGCATCGCATTCCCCCTGCTGACCCTGATGATTGCCGCCGGCGCCTACTGGGCCAACCAGGCATGGGGCAGCTATTGGAGCTGGGATCCGAAGGAAACCTGGGCGGCCATCACCTGGCTGGTGTATGCGGGATACCTGCATATGCGTATCACCCGCGGCTGGAAAGGCCGCCGTGCCGCGTGGTTTGCCATCCTCGGCTTCGCCGTCGTGATCTTTACCTTCTTCGGCGTCACCTATCTGCTGCCAGGCCTGCACGCCTATGCGGCTGGCTGATCTGGTTTGAAATGGATGGCCGCCGCGCTTGTCGCGGCGGCC
>Ga0182030_10005782_pt1 | contig 26189 bp, 12 predicted proteins | sample 812S3MmetaG_FD_121299 | JGI IMG/M metagenome (GOLD analysis project Ga0182030, IMG submission 121299) | Permafrost microbial communities from Stordalen Mire, Sweden - 812S3M metaG (Illumina Assembly) | ecosystem: Environmental > Terrestrial > Soil > Wetlands > Permafrost | place: Sweden...
CAAGATGGTAAAAACACCGCTATTGGTGAGGGTCAGGTTCATTGCGGCGCCGTAGCAGCCTGAAGACAAGCTGGCGATCAATTGACCGCTCGGATTGTAAATGTCGGCAACTGTCGTGTCACCGCCGCTGGTGCAAGTGGCCGGCCCCCAGAGCGCAAGCGATAGCATTTGCCCCGCTGTGCCAGCATAAGAATACTGGTCAACCTCACTGACTGATGTGGTTGTATTTGCAACCGTCTGGCCGCAAGAGATAGAGGTCTGGCACAGGGCCAACCGAGGGAAACAAAGCAGTCCGAGCGCAACGGAGGCCAAAAGCAGCCAGGAAGACCGCCGCGACGAACGCGGGGAGATAACCGCTTCTGGACGAGGCGTCAAAAATAACAGGCATTGTGTTTTCATATCAGCTTGTTTGTTAATTGTTTCGATTAGAGCGTATGATTAACTATTCATTTTGGGAGGAAATACGGACAGGATTCAGAAATTGTGAAGGAACTACTGCCGGCCATGCAATGTGGCAGCCGCCGTCGGCAATGGTCCGGAGCAGGCGGCGCTGACCGGCCACGCGGGCGATATTCACTTGCTCTTTCATTTCAACTTCTGATTCGAGAAATTGGCCGCCCAGGTTACGCCCGGCGGTTCTGATTGGACACGCACCTTTGGCAGTGATCATCCCGTCGATGCAGAAATCGCTCCGTCTCTGGGGCGATTGTCGCAACGCGACGCTGGCGCCAATGCCGCCGTCTGGTGTGTTGACCGGGGTCATCGTTGGGAGAGAATTACATGAAGGGATTACACCCGACAAGCGAAAACTGGGGCGAATGGAAAAGTGGGTTGGTCCCGCATGGGAACGGCGGCCCAACGGCCACGAGCACCGTGTCCGACATGCGGGACATGATGAAGGCCCAGACGGGGAGACTTCCATCACGGTTGCCAACGCGGGCGCTTGGCCAGCCACGCTGATGAAGGGGTGAGCCGGCTTCCCGCTCTTGTTCGGCACACTCCATGCTAGCAAGAATTCAGGGTTCCAACCAGGATTCACACAAAGTGTGTTTTTCATCTCAGGCTCGCTTTGGCTGTTAAAATATCCATTGCCGCCCCTGTTCCCATTGCACCGGGACAAGGGCGGCTGTGTTTCAACCCGCGCGGAGGAACCGGGCGCAAGTCGAACCAAGTGTTGCAGGCCGCTGGCGGCCGGGACGTTTAAAAATTAATCGTGTAAGACGCGATGATTGAGTTGTTCCCCACCGTGTTCAAACCACTCGGCGTGAAGGCGAGGTGTTTGTAACCCAAGCCCAGGGCGCTGGATCCGCCGAACTTGTAGCGGATTCCCGCCTCCACCTGCCAGGCGAAATCGGTCTCGCTGGCGATCTGAGAGGCGGCGGCGGTATCAGTGATCGAGAGGTCACAGCCGGCACCCGCGCCCGCGTAGGCAACCCAGTGGGGATTGAAATGCCAGTTCAAAACGACATTGCCCAGCACCGGCACCTGATAGTAGTCTCCACTGGCCGGATGGCTGGGCCCGCCTAATGGCGTGGCTTGGTCCATCGAGTTGTAGAGAATGCCTGTTTCCAATTCCGGCCCCAAGGTGAGCTTGTCTGCTATCTTGAATGCGTAGCCCATGGAGATGTCCCAGCGCAAACCAGGGTCGAGTGAAATCTTGCCCACGCCGGGAACCACCAGGTCGTCCATCAGGTTCACGCCGGCGTCGGTGTTCATATATAAGCCGCCGGAACTGGCGTCACCGGCGTGGAGTAAAGGTGCGCCAACCAGGAGGCAGGCGGAGGCGATCAGGGGAGCGAACCGAGGGGTTTTGAGGGTGAATTTGTTCATATGTATCTAGTTTTTTTAATGTTTGCTTGCGTTGCATTGATTCAAACCTCCGGATCCCACGGAACACCATGGGAACTTCCGAATCCTTGAAGTTTGAAATTCGTATAACTCAATACGAAAGCGAGATCGGTGGGAATGGCACAGATGAGGCATTCCACGCCTTGACGCGGCCAGGCATACCGCAATTGGAGTAGTCTTCGAGCTTTCACAACTGGAAGTGACGGGCCACAGCTTCGCCGCGGGAGCGGACCCCGAGTTTTTCGTAAATGTTGCGGAGGTGCGTCCGAACCGTGTTGTACTCCACGCGCAACCGCTTCGCGATCAACTCATTGGTCAAACCGTGTTTAGCCAGGAGGATGATTTCCCGTTCGCGTCGGCTCAGGTTTCCGGCCGCGGGCGTCTTCGTGTCCGGAAGTTGTTGAAAATGCTGAAAAATCAAACGGGCCAGAGGGGGAGAGGCCCAACCGCCGCCTTGATGCACAGTTTCGATGGCTTCGATCAATTTGGCCGGGATGGCGGGTTTGAGCACGCACGCCAGTACGCCGGCTTTGAGCGCGTCAAACAACTGCTCGGGTTGATGGAAATGAGACAGGGCAATCACCCGAAGCTGGGGCAATTTTTGGCGCAAACGGCAAATACATTCCAGTCCGCCCATGCCCGGAAGGCCCAAACCGACGACGACCACCTGCGGTCCGGAGGCGGGCAACAGCCGCAAGGCGTCCTCCGCGCTGGAAAAGCCGCCGACACAGCGCAAGCTGGGTGTTCCCGCAAAAATGGCCTCCAACGCTTTGCACAACGTCCTGTTGCCTTCGACCAGGCAGACTCGAATTTCAGATGATGATCCAGTTGCCATTTCAACTGATGGCTCGACAAAAACCAGGGGAAGGTTACGGGTAAAATGCAGCCGAATGGATCAACCGCAGCGGTGCGCAACCTCCACGGATCAGGGCTAAAAGGAGGACAGACGGGGGTGACTTACCACCATTCCGGGTGGGGCTGATTATCGCTGTTCCAAAGGCAGCGGCTTTGGCTTGTGGCCGCCATCCAAAAGGTTTTGGTCGCCGCCTGCGTATGGCCATCGCAGAACAGCATGTTGGCCTGCCCATCATGCCAATCTCCCACCCCGTCATAGCCCAAGGGCAGGACGGTGTAAGGGAAGACAATGTACAACTGTATGGGAATGTTGGTTTGGGGCTGGGTCCCCGGCGCCGCAGGGATGAACGCGGGGCTGTCGCCTATCGCGATCATCTTCGAAGCCGCCACAATGCTTCCGCTGGAGGCGGCCTGACGCGCACCTGTGGTCATGCTCAAGGTTCCCCCCAGTCCCGGATTGGACGGGGGCGATCCGCGCCAAACCGCGCCAAAAGTATTATAGCCGTAATGGGCCGTGATCGCCGAGCCGCTCCAATTAAAAATGCTCACAAATTGAGTCGAAGGTTGGATCGGGAGCGGGCAGTAAAATATATTGTCTGGAACGAGAGTGCCCAACGCCTGTTGCCAGGCCCCTGTGCTTCCATCCGAAGTGGCTAGTGGATAATATCCGGCATCCTGGGTGTAGAGGTGCAGGGCAATACCCAATTGGTGAAGATTGCTCACGCACTGGACTGCCCTGGCTTTACGTTTGGCGTTGGCAAGCACTGGCAGGAGCAGACTGGCGAGCAGCGCGATGATCGCGATGACAACCAGCAACTCCACAAGCGTGAACCCGAAAGGGCCAGCCAATTGGCTTTGGCTGTGATCCTGTGCAGGGGTGGTGCGGTTGGCCGGATTCAAGCGCGCCCTTCCAGTTACGGTTTGGAGAAAACGCGGAAAAACTCCTGCGTCCCCAGCGGCGCAATGTTGGTACTCCAGGAATTGGTGAAGGGCTGGGAGAATAGTTGCCAGGACGGGGTCGTCAAATTGCCTGCAGTCTCGATTCGATAGCTCGTTCCGTTCGTGCCCGCCCTCCAATTGAAGGAAGCCGTGCCGTTGCTCAATTGGAATTGCAAACCGACGACCGGGGACAAAAGGTCCTGCGGATCGCTGGCTTCAAAGACACGGAGCGTGGTCGAGGCCGAAGTGAAATTCGCAGGCGGAATGGAGGTTTGAGGTTGTGAAATAACCTCAGCCGCCAGCCCGATGCCCCGCACCAGCCAATAATACTCACGAAAGATATTTGTCTGGGGCGACACCCCGGCCACGGTGGTGACATAAGTGTCAACCTCGTTGACGCGCAATGCTGGCACCGCGCCAAGTGTTGGCAAAATGACCGTGCCATAGGCGTCCACGACCGCCTGGCATGTAAAATGGGTTGATCCCAACTTGACCTGCAGGAAAACCTGATTCCAATCCACCGTGCGGCTCCAGCTTTGCCCAAACTGCAGGGGACACGGAAATTCGAGGGTTGGCGTCTCGAAATCCGCCAACGGGGTCACAGGTTGGTCAATCGGATCGTCAAACCCGTAATAGACTCTCCCGGTGTTGGTGAGGCTATAGTATCTCCATGCCTGATCACTGCTGTCGGATTCGTCGGTGTCGCGCTCCGCATAAGTGGCGTCAGGAAAGGTTGAGGCGTCGCCCGCATCGTCAGTGTCGACGATATCCGTTCGCTGAATGATCTCGCTGCTATTCTGCGCGAACGACAAATCCCACAACTGCGGGCCGTTGGTTGCGCCCGGCAAGCCGCCAACCGAAACCGAGGAGCCGAGGTAGCCGCGGAAGTACTCCCCGGTCCGGGAGGGAAAGTCGTTCGTGGTAAACACGATTTGCGCGCCTGCGGGAAGGCAGCACACCAAGCCGACAAGCGCTGAACCAAGCTCCAAGATGATTGTTTTCATTGCCAAAATCATACGAGATAGCTGCCATGTTGATCGGACGCCTCAAAAGCGGACCCCGGCGCCATCTGGTTTGGTCGTTTATATCAGTTCCTGTTCGCGTGACAAACTAAAAACGGCTGCGCCAATGGCGGGCGGCGAAAACCCGGTGGGTATTCCCACTCCAAGTGGTGATCATGGATGTTGCAAGGATTCAGACATTACCTTGATTTTCCCGACAATAATCTCCTTTTGTTCCAACGCCCAGGAATCGCCCGGATTCCGGAGCAGTAACTGATCGAGCCGTTCTCTTGCCGTGCCAAGCGCGCCCACACCCAACTCCAATTCAATGCGTTTGTGGAGGAGGATCTGGTTTCCGGGCTGGCGGCTTTCCCATTTCTCGAGCAAGTCTCGAGCAAGCTCGTAATTCTCGAGCAGGAATGCGAAATCGTAATAGGCAGCCAACTCTGCCGCCGAACAGTCGTCTGCGGCACACACCCGCCGGGCATTCTGCAAACATGCGCGCCGTGCGTCCGCCGAATCGGGTTGCTGGCTGCGCGCAAGTTCGAATTGGCTTTTGGCCGCCAGGTAACGGGCCAGCCGGGGCAATTTGGGCAGGATGGAAGGAGAATCGGCGGCCATTTGAAAGAGACTGGCTTGCATCGAAAGCAGAGGGATGGATTTGGCACCCTCACGGGGTTGGCGCCGGTCCAGGAGCATCCCGGCCAGCGCCGGCACCAACGCTTCCGGGTGATGTTGCCAGCCGGATTGAACTTTTTGAACGGCGGACCTTGGATCGCTCAAGAACGGAATCGCCAGACTCCGGACGGCGGTGAACCCTTCCAGTATCCCTTGTTTCACGCAGGGCAACTGCGGGATGCGGACTGCCTCCTTGGGGTTGGCCGGGGCAGGAAGGTCATTGGCAAAAAGCATGGGGGCCATTTCGAGCATCACCTCGTTGAGATTAGTCTGCGGCGAACTCAAAAACGTGTTGACATCATAATACTCGGCCGCGGCCGCCATTTGTTGGCAATTGGATTCCAGCCTTTTCAACATTTCCGGGCTGGCCGACCCGGCGAGGGAGGCCAAACGGGCCTGGGCATCCGGGAGCAGGCCTTCCAAGGCAAGTTCGGTGGCCTCGAGAAAAACGGGCGACGGGTCTTCCGGATAAAGCGTCTTGAAGATGTGGCTTTCCGTTTCCAGTTCCTGGCGGCGGCCCAGGAGGAACTCCAGACCCAAGGTATGCACATGGGCGCCATGATGGTAAGGGTTCGCCAGCAGGGCTTGCTGAAAGAGGCTCAACGCATCCAGCGTGGACTGCGCCAGCAACCCCTTGGCGAACACTTCATCGGCGCTGCTCAACCCGGCAGCCAACGCTTCGAGTATATGATGGACCCCGCGATCCGAAGTGCTTTGATCGAACAACTCGTGTTCTCCCACCCTGAGGAGGACAAGGCCGCGCTGGCTTCCCAAGTCGGAGCGATGCACCAGCTTCGCCAACTCGGCTTGAGAGCGTTGTGGTTCATTCAAAACCGTCCACGCTTCCGCCCGCTGGAGATGAAGGTAAATTCCATCGTGATACCCGGCCGCCTCCGCCTCGTCCAAATGTTGGAGCGAGGCGCGCCACTGGCCGCTTCGCGCAGCCAATTCCGCGCTGCGCAACGCCGTAACCTGGCGCGCCGCATCACGCTGGGCTTGAAGACCTTGAGTGACGAAAAAGGCTGCCGAGGCAACGACCACCACAGCGCCCGCGGCCAAAACATGGAACATGTTGCGCTGTCCCCATTTCTGAAGTTTCAACAACGGGCCGGGCCGCCGGGCTTGCACGGGGCGAAGCTCCAGCGCCGCTCGAATGTCACCGCCCAGTTCCTCCATCGTTGCATAGCGGGCCACCTTTTCATAAGCCATCGCCTTTTCACAAATGGCGGCCAAGTCGCGCGTAATAGAGCCGTTGAAGCTGCGCAGCCGCAGCGGAGGCCCGGCCAGAATCCTGCGCTTTAACTCCTCCAGCCCAGGATCGCTGCCATCCGGCTCGAAATAGGGGGAACGCCCGCTTAACAGTTCGTAAAGCATCACGCCCACCGAGTAAATGTCCGTCTGCGGGCCGATTTGGTCCAGTTCGCCCCTCAGCAACTCAGGCTCTGTGTACAAAACCGTCATGCTCAAGCCGGATTGGGCGGTGGCGTAAACCGACTCAGCGCCGCCGCGGACCGCGTCCTCGCGGTCGGTTTGAATCGGCGCAGAGTTGACCGGCGCGAACGGTTCCTCAAAGTTCTTTCGCGCCTCCCTCAGAACGTGGGCGGATCCCCAATCAATGACGCGCACGTCGCCAAAAGCGCCCACCAGAATATTGGATGGCTTGAGATCGCGGTGGATCACGCCCCGGCTGTGGGCGTGAGCCATCACGTCGCAAACCCGGAGAAGCAACTCTAAGGCGCGGTTGACCGGCCACTCCGGGGCCGCGGGGTCGTGGACCTTTCGCCAGATGTGGCCAAAGGTGGTCCCGGGTAGAAGCTGGGTGGTGTAAAATGGCCTGCCCTCAGGATCACGCCCCGCATCGAAAATCGGCAACACCCCGGGGTGCTCCAACTGGCTGGCAATCTGGGCCTCCGCCACAAAACGGTAAAACGCGGAATCGGCTTGCGCCCCCCCCGCTACGAGACATTTCATCGCGACCACACGGCGAAACTCAAAATCCCAAACCTTCCATAATTCTCCTTGGCCGCCTTTCCCGATGTATTCGAGAAAGTCGTACCGCTCCCGGAAATCCCGGCGGACCGCAAGTCGTGAAACCACTCCGTCAAGTGGCCCGGGCACGGCCCCCGGCTCCGGCTCCGGCGCGTCCTCGGGGGAATCCGCGCTCAATGCCTCTTTCAACAAGCATTCGGGGCACACTCGGAAAGGGTGGTCCGGCTCTATGGGAGCGCCACAAGTGTCACATTTTCTCATCTGATTGTGCCCCACACCAGGGACGGTCATTGCGCCACTGGCGGAGGCTTCACCACATTAGTTCGAGAAGGAACCACTCCAGGTTACGGCTTGGCATGGACAAATACGGATATGAGGTGCCTGATTTCCGCGTCAATCTCGCCTTTTCCAGGGCCAACCAAGTCTTTCACTTCCTTCCGAAGGTTCCGCGGGAAACTCTTGCGGAAGCGGGCAAAGGACTGCTTGAAGGCGTTCTCATTGATTCGCAGTGATTTCGCGGCTTCCGCCTGCGAAATCTCGTCCCGAAAATGGGCCAAGAGATACCTTGAATGAGTCGAATTGCCAGCTGCCTTCTGGAAGATTTGCTGGGCAATTGCCCGGTCAAACTCGCGGTCAAATCGGCCCGGATCCTCTGCGCTCGCCATGTCCAGCGTGCTGAGAATCGGATCGGGGTCATCCACCGGAAGCGGTGTGCGCTTCAGTTGCCTCCACTTATCAATCAGAAAACACCGCAGAACCGTGCAAAGAAAGCAGCGGAATCTGCTTCTTTGATTTCGTTGCGCCTTGAAGAGAAATCCCTCGCGAACATCCCATCGCTGGTGAATGCGGGTCAGGAAAAACTCCTGTGTATATTCCTCAGCATCCGCGTGAGAAACCCCGTGCCGGCGGAAGAAATTGTAAATGGCCGGCCGGTAGCCCTCGCAGAAATCCTCCAGCGCGCTCCACGCGGCCTGGTCATCCCCCTTTTGAATCACCTCGATGATCAACGTCCATTGCGTTGCCGGGTAATTCGAAGAATTGCCCTCCGACGATCTGTTCATAATCGTGCTCAAGAACAGATGGGAGACTGCCCATGTCCCGCGATACCCGCAAGCTGAAATCCACACAACCACAAGAATTCACAAAATAATCGTTGGCGGATCTGCGGCGAAATCTGATTTTTCAAATGCGACAAACGACCTTTCGCAGTCCCGGTCGGCCCATGCGAACGCTGCCAAAGTGGACATCTCCGGTGTGCTCCTTCAAAACCAGGGGATCCCATGCAATCCGGCCAAGCCAGAACCACTCTTCATTGTCCTGACTTGCCCGGACGCCGATTGGCAAAGCCAGGCGAGTACGGTCGATCCCAAGACACACATCCACCGAAATGGGCATTGTCCCATCAAAACGAAAATCCAATGGACGGTGGTGCGAGCGAGGTCGTCGGAAACATCACGCCATAAAGCGACGAAAACGAGGTTGCACAGAAAACCATGGAGGCCATTTCTAAGTTCGAGTCAAAGTCGCAGACGCGGCTGCGGTGGTCCGGCTCGACCACGAAGTGGTCCACCGATTGATCGACAACGACCTCCTCGCGGGCACATCGGTGCGCGGCTTGGTCTGGCATGACCCGCAAGCAGGGGAACATTACGCTACCGCCGCCGGCATCGTGCTGCTGGCAAAAGATCCTTCGGCTGTTTTCCCGCGGTGCCGCATCCTGGTGGATGCGTATCGCGGGGCAGAACCGGATGGGAATGCCAACTATAATGCCGTCCGCCCCCGGCCTACGATGCGGCCATTGGCGCGCATCTCGGCCAACATGAAGGCGCGTAACCTTGGCGCCTCATTTCTCGAATCAGAAGTTGAAATGAAGGCGAGAATGAAATTCGTGTATCCCTGGTTGCTCTGCACCGCCGGAACGCCACACCTGTCGGCGTCGGCGCTTGGACAACGCACTCAGCAAAACTATTTTCAAACTCTCAGAATGCGTCCGTATTTCTAGCTGAGAGCAACAGATAATCACATACTCTAATCAGCCAAGTTAGCACAAGTGAAGTCGAGAAGCCTCATGATCGATTGGATGATCTCTGATTCAAAATCTGATGCACCGAATTCGGATGGGCCTGCCGCCGGCACTTGGCGATTTCGCTTGCGGAAGGCCGCTTGTTTGCCCATTTTCCGTCCGAAAGATCCAGCAAGCGATAAAAGACCAAATGAAGGCCAAAATATGAACGGGTTCTTGCGCGGTGTGTGCGTTCAACGAAACGCAATAAGGTTTCGTCAGGCATTCATTTTTTCCATCATTTCCCGATCGCCAAGGCCGTGCAAAGATCGAACGTCACCCAAATTCATTATGAAACAGTGTTTTCTTAACCTCTCAACGTGGGGCTGCCTACTTACGCGATGTGATGTCCGATTAACGGCAACGCCGCAACGGTTACATGGATCGGCGGGAGCGATGCCGTTAACCACACGCCGAAAACCTTCAAACCTGGACCGACGTTTTCTCAATTGTGCCATCACTCGGCATTACGCAGACGAATTTGCCGATCACCACCAACACGATTTTTACCGTGCGGTGGCGCCTTGATCGATCTTCACTGAACCACCTATGGTGACAAAGCCAAAATTATGAAAATACAAACCTTTATTGCGACAACCACCTGTCCCAAGACGAAGGCCGGGAGCTTAAGAGCGGCCTGTGCCGCAAGACTGCTTCCTCTGCTGATGCTGTTGACTTCCGGGGCAGCACAAGCCCAATTCACTTTTGTAATAAACAACGGCACGATTACCATTACGGGGTATAGCGGCGGCGGCGCGGTGGTCATTCCCAGCGCGACCAATGGCTATTTGGTAACCGGCATCGGAGCGGGCGCGTTCTCCGGCAGCAGCGTGACAAGCGTTACGGTCCCGGCAGGCGTCACCAGCATTGGATCCGACGCGTTTTCCGACTGCCTCGGGCTGACGGCGTTTTATTTCCAAGGCAACGCTCCCAGCGCTGATTCATCCGTGTTCACTTACGACTACAATTTGACCGCTGTTTATTACGTGTCGGGCGCGACGGGTTGGGGAGCGACGTTCGACGGGTACAGCGCTGTTGGAGTGGCGGCAGATTATGCGGTGACGGTGAGCGCGTCGCCGGGCGCGGGCGGCACGGTCAGCGGAGGGGGAACGTTTGCGGCGCTGAATTTGCAGACGGTGACCGCGACGGCAGCCAACGGCTATACGTTTAGCAACTGGACGGAGAACGGGATCGTGGCAAGCACGGCCGGCGGTTACAGTTTCACGCTCATAGCGAACCGCAATCTGACCGCCAATTTTGCCGCCAATCCAGTCACTTACACGGTAACCGCGAGCGCGTCGCCGGGGGCGGACGGCACCGTGAGCGGCGGAGGGACTTATGCGTCGGGCAGTTCGCAGACCGTGACCGCGACCGCCGCGAGCGGATGCACGTTCGCCAACTGGACGGAAAACGGCAGGGTGGTCAGTTCGTCAGCCAGTTACACCTTTACCGTCGGCTCGAATCGGAATCTTACGGCCAATTTTATTGCGTCGCCATTCACATTGTATGTGCCGAGTTCATTTGGCGCGATCTCGACGGTGACGTCCGCGGGCGCAGTGGGTACGCTGGTGATGTATTTCGGCAGCCCGGCGGCGATGGTGACCGACCAAAACGGGAACCTGTATGCGGCGGCCGGGAATGTGTATAAGTTCACGCCCAGCGGGGCGATGAGCACGTTTGCCAGTGGGTTCAGCGAGCCGACGGGCCTGGCCTTCGATGGGAGTGGAAACCTCTATGTGGCAGACTTCGAATATGGAAAGATCTCAAAAGTCACACCCGCCGGGGTGGTGAGCGCGTTTGCCGCCGGGTTTCCTACCGATCCTCACCTTGGTGGAAATGGAACCTTGTCTTTGGCCTGCGACGGAAATGGAAACGTGTATTTGGCGGATTACGGCAGCGGCATTGTCTGGAAGATCACACCTGACGGGGTGGTGAGCACATTTGCAAGCGGATTCTGCACGACGCTCAGTATGGCGATTGACGCAGGGGGAAACCTGTATCTGGCGAATTTCTATGGGACGGTGGCAAAGATCACCCCGGCCGGGGTGGTGAGCACGTTCGCGGGCGTGTCGGGTTATGTGACGGGCCTGGCCTTCGACGGAGGTGGAAATCTCTACGCGTCCAGCACGATCGCGGGCGCGATTTCGCGGATCACCACCGCTGGGGATGTCAGCACTTTTGAAGGCGGTTATTCCGGGCCGATTGCCATCGCATCGGCGCCGACACCGCCGACTGTGACCACCCAGCCGCAAGACCAGGGATTTATCGCCGGACAGGGTGTGGCGGCCAGGTTTGGCATCGGCGTCAGCGGCCAAGACATCGCCTATCAGTGGCAAGTTTCGACCAACAGCGGAGCGACCTGGACCCCGCTAACCAACAACACGAATTACAGCGGAGCCACAACGGCCACGCTGACAGTGACCGGCATAACCCCGGCGATTTCAGGCTGCGAATACGAATGCGTGGTGACAAACGCCCTCGGATCGGCCGTTTCTGGTCCCGCCACATTGGCGAGCGTCCCGTTCCTCATGTATGTGGCAAATCAGGACAACGGCGGTGTGGCTGAAGTCACGGCCGACGGAGTGGGGAACTTGTTCACGAGCGGGTTTAGCAATCCGGAAGGGTTGGCCTTCGACGGCGCCGGAAATCTCTATGTAGCGAATCAAGGCAATGGGACGGTCTCCAAGGTCACGCCAGCCGGGGTGGCGAGCATCGTTGCCAGCGGGTTGAGCAAGCCACAAGGCATGGTGTTGGACGGGAGTGGAAACCTCTATGTGGCGAATTACGGCGATGGCATTGTTTCCGAAGTCACGCCTGCCGGGGTGGTCAGCGCGTTTGCCAGCGGGTTCAGCGAGCCAACGGGCCTGGCGTTCGACGGCAACGGAAACCTCTATGTGGCGAATTACGGCAACGGGACGGTCTCCGAGGTCACGCCCGCCGGAGGAGTGACGACCTTCGCGAACGGATTCAGCAACCCGATAAGCCTGGTGTTCGACGGCGGCGGAAATCTCTATGTGGCGGATTATGGCAATGGCACGGTCTTCGAAGTCTCGCCTGCCGGGGGTGTGAGCACCTTTGCGGGCGGTTTTAGCAGCCCGCGAGGCCTGGCCTTCGACGGAAGCGGAAACCTCTATGTTACGGAGGGACTAGCCGACTATGGAGGGGGAAGCTTCTATGTGTGGGATTACGGCAACGGCCCGGTTTCAGAGGTGACACCGGCCGGAGTTGTGACCACTTATACACCCACCATATCTGTCTTGTCTGCCATCGCCATTGTCACGGCGCCGGCCCCGCCGACCATAACGATTCAGCCAACAAACGTGACCGTGCCTGCGGGCGAGGCGGCGGTATTTTCAATTGATGTGAGCGGCGCGCCTGGATCGAACACATTCCAGTGGCAAATTTCAACCGACGGCGGAATGACGTGGACGCTGCTGTACAACAACGCCACCTACAGCGGAGCTGCATCGCCGACGCTGACGGTGGGCGGCCCAACGGGGAATTTAAGTTGTCAATATGAATGCGTCGTGGCGAATGCCGTTGGATCGGCCACCTCCAATCCCGCCACGCTGACCTGGCTGCCTTTCCTGATGTATGTGGCGAATTATGGCAACAGCACGGTTTCGGAAGTAACGCCTGGCGGGGCGGTAAGCCCGTTTGCCAGCGGGTTCAGTTCCCCGAAGGCTTTGGCCTTGGATGGAAACGGAAACCTTTATGTGGCGAATGCCGGCAACAACACAATTTCAAAGGTCACGCCCGCCGGAGTGGCGGGCGTCTTTGCCAGCGGGGTTACCAACGCAACCGCCCTGGCTGTGGACGGGAGCGGAAACGTCTATGTTGCCTGTGAAGGCAGCGGGACGATCCTGAAAGTGACGCCGGCAGGGCTGGCGGGCGCTTTTGCCGGCGGGTTTGCTGATCCGACGGCATTGGCGCTGGACAGAAACGGAAACCTGTATGTGGCTGATTACAGCGCCGACACGGTTTCAAAGGTCACGCCCGCCGGGGTTGTGAGCGCTTTTGCCAGCGGGGTCTTGAATCCGGAAGGCATGGCGTTTGACGGAAGTGGAAACCTCTATGTGACGGAATTGACCGGCGCGATGTGCAAAATCACGCCCGGCGGGGTGGTGAGCGCTTTTGCCAGCGGGTTCAGCGAACCCAAAGGCATGGCGTTTGACGGAAGCGGAAACCTTTACGTGGCGAATTTGGGCAACGGCACGGTTGCGAAGGGAACGTCCGCCGGAGCCGTGAGCCCATTTGCGGGGGGGTTCAACGACCCGGAAGGGATCGCGATCATGACGGCGCCGGCTCCGTTGACAGCGAGCAATTACACCATTGGCGTGAGCGCCTCGCCGAGCGCGGGCGGCGCGGTAAGCGGCGGGGGGACGTTTTCCGCGGGCAGCCCTGGCTGGCAGACGGTGATCGCCAGCGCGAATGGCGGGTACATATTCGCAAATTGGACGGAGAATGGCAAAGTGGTAAGCTGGTCGCCCGGATATTCCTTCCTGCTTGCCGGCAACCTGAATCTGGTTGCCAATTTTACCCAGCTTACATACCAGACTTTGGACGAGCCGCTCGCCAAATCGGCGTCTGGCGGCGGCACGCGGGCCGCCGGGATCTGCGGCAGCAACATCGTGGGCTATTATACGGCCATGAACGGCTCCACTATCGGCTTTCTATACAACGGCGGCGCGTGGACCCCGTTGGAAGACCCATTGGCCTTTGGTGACACCACCCCAAGCGGCATCTCCGGCGCCAGCATCGTCGGATCCTATGCCAACGACAGCACTCACGGCTTTCTTTATAGTGGCGGAACCTACACGACTTTTAGTTATTTCGACGGATTATATGGCAACGCCAGCGCGAACGGCATTGATGGGGGGAATGTGGTCGGATCATTTCCTGATGACAGCGGCCTCCACGGTTTCCTTTACAACGGTGTAGCCTACATTACTTTGGACGATCCCTATTCGGTGCCGGTGTATATTGACGACTACTTGCAAACCGGCTGTTACACCACAGCCAACGGGATTTCCGGCAACACCATCGTCGGATCATTCGCGATACCGGCTTTTGAAGGTCTGGGCATCTCGCACGGGTTTATATATGCCAACGGCAACTATACCACAATGGACGTTCCCGGCGCCACCGGCGGCACTTCCCTCAACGGGATTGACGGGAGCAACATCGTAGGCTCTTATACGGACAACAACGGGGTTCACGGCTTTTTCTACAACGGCAACACTTACACAACCCTGGACGATCCGAATGGGGTTGGTTCCACCTGCGCGCTCGGCATTTCCGGCAATGCGATTGTCGGATACTATAGCGACAGCAACAATGTGGCTCATGGGTTTATTGCCACCTTCGCGTCCAATGTCTATGGCACGATAATAGCGAGCGCCTCACCCGGCGTGGGCGGCACCGTCAGCGGAGGGGGAACGTATGCGTCGGGCAGTTCGGGGACGGTAACAGCCTCGGCCAGCAGCGGCTATACGTTTATCAACTGGACGGAGAATGGCACGGTGATGAGCACGGCGGCCAATTACAGTTTCACGGTCAACAGCAACGCGACGCTGGTTGCGAATTTTGCCGTCAAACCAGGTTATTACACGATTTCCGCAACCGCCTCGCCAGTCCCGGGGGGCGTGGTCAGCGGGGGCGGGGCGTTTGCCTCGGGCAGTTCGCAGACCGTGACCGCGACGGCCAATGCCGGGTACACGTTCACCAACTGGACGGAGAATGGCAGCGTGGTGAGTTCGGCGTCCAGTTACACTTTTACGCTGAACAGCAATGTGAATCTGGTCGCGCATTTTACTGCCAATCCGTCCAGTTACACGGTAACGGTGAGCGCATCGCCAAGCGCGGGCGGGGCCGTGAGAGGCGGAGGGATCTATGCGCCGGGCACTTCTCAGACGGTGACCGCCACAGCCAACAGCGGCTACTTGTTCGTCAGTTGGACGGAGAATGGCGTCTTAGTGAGCGAGTCAGCCATTTACAGTTTTACAGTCAACGGCAATCTAAATTTCGTGGCCAGTTTTATTACCAACACGGTTCCTCCGCCCAGCGTTGCCTGGATTCAACCGACGAATAGCGCGGTTACGGTTGCGGCCGGAAGCAATGTGACCTTGTCGGTGTCGGCCACGGGCACAGGCCCATTCAGTTACCAATGGCAATTGAATGGAACCAACCTGCCCAACGGGATTATCACCACGGTGGCGGGGAGCGGGGCCGGCGGCTTCGCCGGAGACGGAGGCCCGGCGACCAACGCGGCATTGAATCAACCTGGCAGCGTGACGCTGGACGCCGCCGGGAACCTCTACTTTGAGGATGAAGGGAACGAGCGCATCCGCAGGGTGGGCACCAACGGAATCATCACGACGGTGGCGGGCAACGGGGGGTATGGTTACTCCGGCGACGGGGGCGCGGCGACCAATGCCACGTTGAATTATCCCGCGGGCGTGGCGGTGGATGCCACGGGCAACCTGTTCATTGCCGATTCCTCCAACTACCGCATTCGCAAGGTGGGAACCAACGGGATAATCACCACCGTAGCGGGTAACGGGACATACGGTTACTCCGGTGACGGTGGCACGGCAACCGATGCGGAATTGACTTATCCCACTGGCGTGGCGGTGGACGCCGCCGGCAACCTGTTCTTTGGGGACGCATATAACAACGTCATCCGCAAATTGGGAACCAACGGGATAATAACGACAGTGGCGGGCAACGGTTATCAGGCGGGAAGCGGCTATGGAGGCTATTCGGGTGACGGGGGAGCGGCGACCAGCGCGGAATTGTGGGGGCCATCGGGCGTGGCGGTGGCCGCCAATGGCAGCCTGTTCTTCTCGGATGAGTCCAACCAACGCATCCGCAAGGTCAGCCCCAACGGGATTATCACCACGGTGGCGGGCGGGGGAGGCAATTATCCCGGCGACGGGGGCGCGGCGACCAACGCGGCATTGGATTTTCCGTATGACGTGGCGGCGGACGCCTACGGCAATGTTTTCATAGCGGATCAGTTTCACGCCCGCGTCCGCAAGGTGGACGCCACCGGAATTATCACCACGGTGGCGGGCGACGGGACTAACGGCTATTCCGGCGACGGGGGCGCGGCGACCAATGCGGAACTGTACGCTCCTTTGGGGGTGGCGTTGGACGCGAGCGGCAACCTGTTCATCGGGGTGGAATTTAACGACCGCATCCGCAAAGTGGTCTTTTCAGGCCCGACACTTGTATTAAATGATACAGGGGCTGGCAATGCCGGGGCGTATGACGTGGTGGTGTCCAGCCCGTACGGGAGCGTCACCAGCAGCGTGGTCAATTTGGCGGTCATCACGCCGCTGCAAGTGACGACGGTTTTGTTGCCCAATGGCACGAACGGCGTGGCCTACAGTCAGCAGTTGTCCGCCGCCAACGGACAACCGCCTTACAGATGGTCGTTGCTGTCCGGTTCGCTGCCGTCCGGTCTGACCCTGGCGACCAACGGTTTGATTTCCGGCACGCCGACGACCAACGGGACGTTCAATTTTACTGTCATGGTGACCGACGCGCTGGCTGGGACTGCGACCCAGGCGCTGGCGTTGACGGTGCCGGGTCTGCCCAGCGTAACTTGGATTCAACCGACCAATAGTCCGGTTGCGCTTGTGCCCGGAAGCAATGTGACTTTTTCCGTGTCGGTGAACGGCCCCGGTCCCTTCAGCTACAGATGGCAACTGAATGGAACCAACCTGCCCAACGGAATTGGAATTATCACCACGGTGGCGGGCGATGGTCCTACTACTACATCACAAACTACAACAGAAGATTATTCCGGCGACGGGGGCGCAGCGACGAACGCTGGATTGAGCGTTCCTTGGGGCGTGACGGTGGACGCCGCAGGCAATATATTCATTGCTGATTCGGGCAACTTCCGCGTCCGCAAGGTTGGAATTAACGGGATCATCAGCACGGTGGCGGGCAACGGGACGCACGGTTACTCCGGCGACGGGGGGCAGGCGACCAATGCCGAATTCTGGGAGCCCGTTGGCGTGGCGGTGGACGCGACCGGCAACCTGTTCGTTTCGGATTTTATGAACATGAACATCCGCAAGGTGGGAACCAACGGGATTATCACCACGCTGGCGGGCAACGGGACAGCAGGATACTCCGGTGACGGGGGGCCGGCGGCCAGCGCGGAATTGAACTGGCCCCAAGGGGTGGCAGTGGACGCGGACGGCAACCTGTTCATCGCGGATTACAGTAATCAGCGCATCCGCAGAGTGGGGACCAACGGGATTATTACCACGGTGGCAGGCGCCGGGACATACGGTTACTCGGGCGACGGGGGGGCGGCCGCTAACGCGCAATTGAGTTATCCTGCCAGCGTGGCGGTGGACGCAACTGGCAACGTGTTCATCGCCGATTTCGGTAATCAGCGCATCCGCAAAGTGGGGACCAACGGGATTATCACCACGGTGGCGGGCGACGGGAACGCAGGCTACTACGGGGACGGGGGCGCAGCGACAAATGCCTATTTTGCAGATCCTTCCAGCGTGGCGGTGGACGCGACGGGCAACCTGTTCATCGGAGATGTATATAACGATCGCGTCCGAGAGGTGGGGATCAATGGGATTATCACCACGGCGGCGGGCGACGGGGGGGAGGTCTTTTCCGGAGACGGGGGCGCGGCGACCAATGCTGAACTGGATATGCCTGAGGGCGTTGCGGTGGATGCAAGCGGCAACTTGTTCATTGCAGATTATTATAATAACCGCATCCGCAAAGTAGTCTTTCAAGGCCCGTCACTGGCATTGAATAACGTGGGTGTCAGCAATGCCGGGGCGTACGACGTTGTGGTGTCCAATCCATACGGGAGCGTCACCAGCAGCGTGGTCAATTTGACAATCAAGACACCGCTGGAAGTGACGACGGTTTCACTGCCGATGGGCACAAACGGCGTGGCCTACAACCAGACGTTGACCGCGTCCGGCGGGCAGCCGCCCTATAGCTGGACAAATATATCAGGCGCATTGCCTCCGGGACTGGCACTGGCCACCAACGGCGTGATTTCCGGAGCGCCAACGACCAACGGGACTTTCGATTTCACCGTGAAGGTGACCGACACATTGGGTGGGACGGCGACACAGGCATTGGCGTTGACGGTGCCGGTTTTGTCCAGCGTTACTTGGATTCAACCGACGAATAGTCCGGTGGCAGTGGTGGTCGGAAGCAATGTGACGTTTTCTGTGTCAGTGACAGGCACCGGACCCTTCAGTTACCAATGGCAACTGAACGGAACCAACCTTCCCAATGGAGTCATTACCACGGTGGCGGGCAGGGGAGTGTATGGCTTCTCTGGAGATGGGGGCGCGGCGACCAATGCGGCCTTGGACTATCCCTACGGCGTGACGGTGGACCCCAACGGAAACATCTTCATTGGGGATACTTTTAACGCGCGCGCCCGCGAAGTGAACACCAATGGAATTATCACCACGGTGGCGGGCGATGGAACATACGGTTACCTTGGCGACGGGGGAGCGGCAATCCATGCAGAACTGGAATATCCTGAGGGCGTGTCGGTGGACGCCAAACGAAACCTCTTCATCGCGGACCTTGGAAACAACCGCGTTCGCAAGGTGGAAACCAACGGGATAATCAGCACGGCGGCGGGCACCGGGACCGGAGGTTACTCTGGCGACGGGGGGGCGGCGACCAACGCGGAATTGAATGCTCCCAGCGACGTGGCGGTGGACAGCACGGGAAACTTTTTCATCGCGGAGTTTTCCAACTGTCGTATCCGTAAAGTGGGCACCAACGGGATTGTCACCACGGTGGCGGGTAATGGCGCGAACGGTTACTCCGGCGACGGCGGCGCGGCAACCAATGCCGCGCTGTCTTATCCCACCGGCGTAGCGGTGGATGCCAGCGGAAACATCTTCGTCGCCGACTTCGGCAACGAATGCATCCGCAAAGTAGGCGCCAACGGTATAATAACAACGGTGGCGGGCAACAGGACAAGTGGTTACTCTGGCGACGGCGGTCCGGCGACCAATGCAGCTTTATACTTGTACTATTCCAGGGTGGCAGTGGACGCAAATGGAAATCTCTTCATCTCGGACGGTGGCAACAACCGCATCCGCGAAATAGGCGCCAATGGGATCATCAGCACGGTAGCAGGTGATGGGACGGCAGGTTACTCCGGCGACGGTGAGACATCTATTCATGCGGCACTAAACACTCCGATGGGCGTGGCGGTGGATGCCGGGGGGAACCTCTTCATTGCAGACTACGGCAACAACTGCATCCGCAAAGTAGTCTTTCAAGGCCCGTCACTGGCATTGAATAACGTGGGTGTCAGCAATGCCGGGGCGTACGACGTGGTGGTGTCCAATCCATACGGGAGCGTCACCAGCAGCGTGGTCAATTTGACCATTCAGACGCCGCTGGAAGTGACGACGGTTTCACTGCCGCTTGGCACGAACGGTGTTGCGTACAACCAGACGCTGGCCGCGTCCGGCGGGCAGCCGCCTTACTTTTGGACAAATGTATCAGGCGCATTGCCTCCGGGACTGGCTTTGACTAGCAACGGCGTGATTTCCGGCGCGCCAACGACCAATGGGACTTTCGATTTCACCGTGAAGGTGACCGACACATTAGGCGGGACGGCGACACAGGCATTGGCGTTGACGGTGATAGGTTTCCCCACAGTTACGGTTCAACCTACGAATAATCCGGTTGCGGTTGCGATTGGAAGCAATGTGACTTTTTCCGTGTCGGTGACTGGCACCGGACCCTTCAGTTACCAATGGCAACTGAACGGAACCAATCTTCCCAACGGGTTTATCAGCACGGTGGCGGGAAACGGGACAGAGGGTTACTCCGGAGACGGTGGTCCGGCAACCAATGCGGAATTCTTTTTGCCCTATGGCGTGGCTGTGGATGCAGCCGACAACCTGTTCATTGCGGACTTCTATAACAATCGCGTTCGCAAAGTGGGAATCAACGGGATTATCACAACAGTGGTAGGCAACGGGTTAAACGATTTCACCGGCGATGGCGGCCCTGCGACCAGTGCGGAATTAAATGGTCCCGCTGGTCTGGCTTTTGACGCCAGCGGCAACTTGTTCATTGCCGATGTTGGCAACAATGTCATCCGCAAGGTGGGCACCAACGGGATTATCACGACAGTGGCGGGCAATGGTTACGGTGCCGGAACCGGTGGAACCGGCAATGGAGGTTACTCCGGCGACGGGGGCGCGGCGACCAATGCTGAATTAAATAGCCCCAATTCTGTGGCGCTGAACGCCGTAGGCGACTTGTTCATTTCGGATGTGGATAACCATCGCGTTCGCAAAGTGGGAACTAACGGGATTATCTCCACAGTGGCAGGCAACGGAACAAGCGGTTACTCGGGCGATGGCGGCGCGGCGACTAATGCGGAATTAAGCAGTCCCATTGGCTTGGTGTTGGACGCTGCCGGCAATCTGTTCATTGCAGACATTTATAACCTCCGCATTCGAAAGGTGGGCACAAACGGGATTATCACGACGGTCGCGGGCAACGGGACATATCCACCAGGTTACTCCGGCGACGGGGGTGCGGCGACCAATGCGGAATTGTATGATCCTTACGGACTGGCTATGGACACTACCGGCAACCTGTTCATTGGAGATTCGGAAAACCAACGCATCCGCAAGGTGGGCACAAACGGGATTATCACGACGGTGGCGGGCAATGGTTATGGTGCCGGAACCGGCAATGGAGGCTACTCTGGCGACGGAGGTGCGGCGACAAATGCCGAATTAAATAGTCCAGAGGATGTGGCCGTAGATATAACGGGCAACTTGTTCATTGCGGATGTGGAAAATCAACGCATCCGCAAGATGATCACTCAAGGCCCGACACTGGTATTGAATGATGTGGGTGTCAATAATGCAGGGGCGTATGACGTGGTGGTGTCCAATCCATACGGCAGTGTCACCAGCAGTGTGGTCAACTTGACTATTCAGACACCGCTGCAAGTGACGACGGTTTCACTGCCGATTGGCACGAACGGTGTTGCCTACAACCAGACGTTGACGGCGTCCGGCGGGCAGCCGCCCTATAGTTGGACAAATATATCAGGCGCATTGCCTCCGGGACTGGGGCTGGCCACCAACGGCGCGATTTCCGGCGCGCCAACGACCAACGGGACTTTCGATTTCACCGTGAAGGTGACCGACACATTAGGCGGGACGGCGACGCAGGCGCTGGCGCTGACGGTGATAGGTTTGCCCAGCGTTGCAATTCAAACGACGAACAATCCGGTTTTTGTCGCGGTTGGAAGCAATGTGACTTTAGGCGTGTCGGTGACTGGCACCGGCCCCTTCAGCTACCAATGGCAACTGAACGGAACCAATGTTCCAAGCGGAATAATCACCACGGTGGCGGGCAATGGGACCGCGGGATACTCCGGCGACGGGGGCGCGGCGACCAACGCGGAATTGTACGCTCCGCTTGGTGTGGCGGTTGATGCCGCCGGGAACCTGTTCATAGCGGATTTTTATTACAGCCGCATCCGTAAAGTAGGAACCAACGGGATTATCACCACCGTAGCGGGCGGGGGGAGCAGCGGTTTGGGTGACGGCGGGGCGGCGACCAATGCTGGATTAGTTGGTCCCGAGGGCGTGGCAGTGGACGCCCACGGCAACCTTTTCATTGCGGACAGGGACAACCAACGCATCCGCAAGGTGGGCACCAACGGGATCATCACCACGGTGGCGGGCAACGGGACATTAGGCTACTCCGGGGACGGGGGGACGGCAACCAATGCCAAATTGGCTGATCCCTTTGATGTGGCTGTAGATGCCACCGGCAACTTGTTCATCGCGGATTATGGTACCAGCCGCATCCGCAAAGTGGACACCAACGGGATTATCACCACGGTGGCGGGCAATGGGTCATTCGGCAACTCCGGCGACGGAGGCGCGGCAACAAATGCTAAATTTAACAGCCTCACAGGCGTGGCTGTAGACGCCACCGGCAATCTATTCATCGCGGATTACGAAAGCGAGCGCATCCGCATGGTGGGCGCCAACGGGATCATCAGCACGGTGGCGGGCAACGGAACCGCAGGATACTCAGGAGACGGGGGCGCGGCGACCAATGCGGAATTGTATAATCCCAAAGGCGCAGGCGTTGACGCCAACGGCAACCTGTTCATTGCGGATGAGTATAACAACGTCGTCCGCGAGGTGAGGACCAATGGGATCATCAGCACGGTGGCGGGAAACGGTTACGATGCGGGAACCGCCAGCGGCGGCTACTCCGGCGACGCAGGCGCGGCGACCCATGCGGAATTGTATGCTCCCTTTCGTGTGGCTACAGACGCTGCCGGGAATCTTTTCATTGCGGACTCCGGGAACAACGTCATCCGCAAGGTGATCAATCAAGGGCTTGTGGTCACAGGCCCGACGCTGGCATTGAATGATGTGGGTTTTGGAAATGCCGGGGCATATGACGTAGTGGTATCCAGCCCGTATGGCAGTGTCACCAGCAGCGTGGTGAATTTGACCGTCACGACACCGCCGGTTCTTTCCGCCGGCGGTTTCAATACCAGCGGCGGATTGCAGCTCTTCGTTTATGGACAAACCGGACAGGCCTACACCCTGCAAGCCTCAACCAATCTGGTGAATTGGGTTTCAATATTGAACTTCACCTGCACTAATTCGCCAACGTATGTCGTTGACCCGGCGGCGAAGAACTTCCGCTATCGGTTTTATCGTCTTGCGCAAGGAACCCTGCTCGTTCCAGCATCGCCGGTAGTGCTTGGATTCGGATCGGCGCAACCGTTGAGCAGCAATGGTTTGGCTCTAATGCTGCAAGGACCGGTAGGTTCCAACTACGTGATCCAGGCTTCAATAGACTTGGTCACCTGGCTGCCCGTCACAAACTTTGTCAGCACTAATTCACCGTTTTATTTCAACTTCCCAACAGCGACGAATTATAGCCACAGATTTTACCGGGCGGTGATTCCGTAGCTTTTGGCCTGCCTGCGCGCCGTCCTCTTCATGCCAATTCCGGCATCCTGACGATTGACCAGTTGATCGAGCAACACATCACGGTTCGCCTCACTGATCAAGCCACAGTTCGCCAGATGATGCGCAAGGGCATCCGTGCTGACGTAGAGGCGTTTTGCCAGCGCCAACAACCCCTCGTAACCGAGATCGTCACCGCTATGCAATCCTTTCTTCAGCAATTCCGGCGGCATCAGCAGCGCGGCGGCAAAGGCATTGGCCCGCTTCTCAAGGTCGCGCGGCGCCCAAGGCCCGGAGATCATCGCAAGGTCGCGCCCGTGAGCGCGGTCATGGAGAAGATGGCAAAGCTCGTGGGCGAGAATGAACCGCTTGCCTGATGGAAACTCACAACGCGGATTTCGCCGGTTCACGAAAATATATGGCGCGCCTTGTGCTGGCTGGACCGCCAGACCTGCCGTGGCGGCGTCGTCTAATTCAATATCCGAAAAAGTCACCCCCAACCTTTCGAGATGCTCCTCAACATCTACGGCCCCGCCGCGTTTATGACGAATACCCGCCTTTGCCCTCCACTCCTGCGCCAGCCGATACCCATCTGTCCAAGGCGATTCACCGGCGCACAGTGGTTGCGGTTTCTCGGCCAACACCGTCCACTTTGTGGAGGGCTTCTTGCCCGATGACTTCACCAAGTGTGTCGCAATCTTTAGAACATCGCTCTCGGTTAGTGTAGGGGACGCTGCGCCGAACATGACCGACGCTTCACAACTGCCGGCGACACACAACAGATTGCCTACAGCCGGCTCAAACCAGCGCTTTATTGACTCATTGTAGCCGGGGCAATCAGTCTCAAGTTTATCGAGAAGTTTTTGCCAGCGCTTTAGCCAATCTGCCGGGGTCGCTCCAAGGCCAGCCAAGAGGGCAGTTCGGCCTATTTGGCGGGCACCGCTTGCGATACCTGCAACCTGCTCGCGTAGTGTTAAAAGACGGCCTGATTGCGGCTGCTCTTCGACCAGTGCCTCGATGGCCTGACGCAGCACATCGAAAAGGGGTCTCGCCACAGCGTCCGGTGTCACCCGATATGATCCTGACCCGTGCAGGAAACGAAATCCATCGGGTGCGCCAACCTGCGCGGCTTCTCCCCATGAAAATTCCACTTCATCGCGCAAACGACGAATCACCACGTCAGGGAACAGGCCGCCAAACCGGCTCGTCCGCAGGCAGTGATGCGAGGTCCACAGAGTATGCGCCTCGTCCGCAGCCATATCCCAACCGCCAGCCCGCTCGAATCGCTCAGGACGATCCGTCTCCGCCAAGGACTGCCAAGCAGTCTCGCCGGCATTCGACACGGGCGTTCGTTGCTCGTGGAGCAGGAAGTCCCAAGACTCCGCCAGCCACTCCAGCGTGGGCAGGAGATACCACTCCACCGCCTTCCGCACTTCGCTGCGATCCACATGCTCGCAAAGATTGCGGCCCCCGATCCAAATTTGCAGACGTCCCCATGAAACATCTTCTTCAGGACTGGCAAACCCCGCGTCCAAATTCGGAATAAATTCCACTCGCATGGCGAATCGATTCGGATCGCCCGCCTCCAGTGCTGGCCGTTGATGGAGCTTCAAGCTCACTAAATATCCTCCCAATACCGTTTGATTTCTCGCAAAGTTACGACACCAGCCTCCATCAATTGATGTCGGACTGCTGCCGGAACGTCTTTCCAACTGGTGGGATAACCGTGCCAGCGATTCTTTGCGACATTGTGCTGCTGGGCGCAGAAAGCCCGCCCCTTGTCGACCGCGTAACGCCTCCGCCCCTCCACGACGCTCGCATGAAGAAGCTCCTGGGCGCGCTCCAAACTGATGTCCTGAGGGCAAAGCGATCCCTTGCGACCTGGTTGCCAGGGCGCTTTGTGCTTCGGATTGCCTTCGTAAACCGGCTTCATGTCCACACTCATATTAGCAAAATGGCTGCCAATTCAACCAAATAAATCGCTCTGCGCGGCGTGATCACCTCACCTTTTGCAGGCGACGCGTCAGATTCTTTGGCGTACGGCTTCTTCGGGTCGGATGCGCAGAACGCGGTAGCCGCCACTCCGGTCAGCCGCTTCTATGCATGGGGAATTAATAATTCTCGCGTTCGAAAGGTTTTTCCCCGGGTACGTTGTCTCTGCCGAGAGCTTGGCTTTATCCCTCAAGCTCCACTGGCCCCGAAAACAGGGCAGAATCTACTCTTGGACCTTCGCCAAGGTGCAGTACTATACAGTACACTTTTCCAAGTAATTTGAGGTCGGTTTGCCCATTTGAATCCGCAGGCGAAAAACGGCAATAACCCATGCCCATCAGACACTTACGGCACTTTTGCTGAATTTGGCCGAAACAGATTAACAGGTTGTTGAACTGTTTCGTGTGTCAGCCAGCGTCGGTTGTTGCTGCCCCGGCGCGGCCAAAATGCCCGCGCTGCGGCAGCGGCGGCGGCGCAATTCACGCCAACCTCGAAGCTTTGGATGCAGGGATTGAGCCGACTTGGCGCTGCGCGTGGTTGGTGGTCGATGCCGGAGTCGTTGCTCTGATGCTCGCCTTCCACGGCGTTGCCGCGCTTTCGGTCGTTGTCGCCCAGTTCGTCGTCAATGGTGCGATGTTCCTGTTCTTATTCCAGGCGCTGTCGGGCAGATGGTCGCTCCCGGCGCCGGAGCTGGAAGCCGTGATGATGGTTACTGTCAGTGCGGTGGCACGGCTCCGGCGTCGCCGTCGTAAGGGCTACGGACGAATGGTTTTTGAAACCCTATGCGGGGGTTTGAGCTACCCAAATTGCAATGCTCCAATCCATCAAAAG
>Ga0182030_10005783_pt1 | contig 26187 bp, 27 predicted proteins | sample 812S3MmetaG_FD_121299 | JGI IMG/M metagenome (GOLD analysis project Ga0182030, IMG submission 121299) | Permafrost microbial communities from Stordalen Mire, Sweden - 812S3M metaG (Illumina Assembly) | ecosystem: Environmental > Terrestrial > Soil > Wetlands > Permafrost | place: Sweden...
GGCCGAGCTCGCCGGCGCTCTGGGAGCCTGAACCTCGGTGTCGCCGGAGGCCGGCGCGGGCGCAGGGGCAGCAGCAGGGCGAGCTGGAGCAGAGGAGGAGGCGGCCCGCGGATCGCCGGTGACGGCCAGCGGTGTGAAGGAGGCGCGACGCACTGCCCCCCCGAGCACGACGGCCGCGGGTGACGCCGAGGCGACCGCAGAGCTCGGGGGAGAAGGCTGTGCTCCGACAGGCTGTTGGGGTTTCGACGGCGTGGACCCGGTCGGCGCTTGGAGGGAAGACTCGGCGGTCGCAGACGCGACGGGAGCGGCGGCGGACGTGGATCCAGCTGCGGGGAGCGGCCGTGTGGCCGGCTGGGGCGTGGGAGTCGGGTGGGCGCCCGCGCCGCTGGGCGTCGATTCGCCTGTCCCTGGGGTTTGAGCGGCTTCAGCGGGGTCCTGTGTGGCCGGCGTGGCGGTGGCGGAGACGGTGGTGATGGCGGGCACCGCGGACGCGGCCGCTGGCGTGGACGCCGCAGCGGCGGACGCTTGCTTCGCGACAGACACGGCGGTGGCGAGCGCTGCGGCGGCGCTGGGACTCACCGCAGGCGGGGAGGCGGGAGCGGGCGTTGAGATCTGCGCTGAATCTGCGCCGGCGAGAGCGGCGAGGAGCGGGGTCGTGGCCGCGGGCGCGGCGGTCGCTGTGGTGGTGACGGTGGGCGCTGCTGCGGATGACGGCGTGCTCGAAGCCGGTGTCGCAACCGCGGGCGTGGCCTCGCTGGCGGCGGCGGTGCTGGATACGGGCGCGGTGGCCGGCGCGGCTGTCGCTGCGGCACCAGTTGGTGCGTGATGAGACGCGACGACTGCCTTCGCGAGCGGTGCGCGCTGCGGGCGGCCAGCGGCCGAGCCGCCAAGCGCGCCGGCTGTCTGTTTTTGGCCTTCCGCTTGTGCGGTCCGGGCCCAGTGTTCGGTGAGCGCGCCGTGGAACGACGCGTTGCCGGGTGGGGCTCCCGGTGGAGCGGCGCCCGCGAGCGGCGGCGCGGTTGCGGGCGGAAGCACGAGCGTGGGCGCGACGGTCATGCGGGCACCGCCGAGGGGGCGTTCGCGCGGAAGGTTTCGGCGTAGCCGAGCACTTTGGCGACGTAGCTTTCCGTTTCCGCGTATGGCGGCACACCGCCGTACTGCTGCACGGCGCCCGGACCGGCGTTGTAGGCTGCGAGCGCGTCGGTGGCGTTGCCGCCGAACTGGCGCATCAGCTGCCCGAGGTAGCGCGCACCCCCTTCGATCGATTCGGCCGGGTCGAGGGGATTTGCGACACCCATCGATGCGGCCGTGCCGGGCATCAGCTGCGTCAGGCCGGCCGCGCCCGCGCTGCTCTGCGCGCCGGCGTCGAAGCCCGACTCCTGTTGGATCAGGCCCTGCAGCAGCGCCGGTTCCACGCCGTTGCGCTGAGCGGCCTGTTCGATCAGTGCGCTGTATTCGCCAGGCGCAGCAGCGCCCATGGGTGTGGCGGCAGGCGCGTTGCTGGAGAGGTCGGCGGTGGTGGCCGCCTGCAGCGCTTCGGCGAAGTCGACGGGCGCGCCGGTCGCCGCCGCCGGGGCGGGCGATGCCTGGGCGGCGGTCTGTGCGGGCGAGGAGTTTGCGATCCGCCCGGTGCGTTCGATCATCGACTGCAGCTGCTGTACGCGCTGCGCGATCGCAAGCTCGCCCGCGGGCATCCCCACCGCTTCGGGGCTCATGCGCGGCTCCGGCGGAAGCGCTGCGTTGCGATCTCGTCCAGCGCGACCTGCTCCACGCGCTCGGACTCGCGCCTGTGCTGGTCCTCCTGGCGCTCGCGCAGCCGGTTGAGCATCTCGTGTTCGCTGGCCGCCGTGATCAGCAGCGCATCGCGCTCGCGGACTTCAGCGTCGCGCTGGCTCAGCTCGCGCACGGTGTCGGCGCGCTGCGCCTCGACGCGCTCGACAAACGCCTGCCGCGCAACCAGCTCGGTGGCGCTGATCGTGGCGGCGCCGTCGGAGGCGGAACGCTGTTCGTTGTGGGCGTGCTGCATGTGCGCGTCGGCCGCATCCAATTCCGCCTCGCTGCGCGAGCGGCGCGAGATCGCGTGCGCCAACTCCTGCTTGGCCGCAGTCTCCTTGCGCTCGCGTACTGCGCGCACGCGCTCCAGGCGAAAGCGAAAGGCGGATCCGGTCATGGCCCCGTTTATCGGACGGGTCGATCCGTTCTTTAGCCCGAAGCTCAGACGGACCGCTGGAGCCGGCCGTTCAGATGCTCAGACCGAGCGCCGGTATCGCCGGCAGCTCGGCGGCGCCTTCGGGAGCGAGCGGGCCGGGATCGGACTGCTGGCCCGCCGGGTGGACCTCCTCCGCGTCCGGAATCTCCTCCTGCTCGCCTGGGTGCTCGCCCGTCAGCGAGGCGGCCAGTTCCAGCAGGCGCAGGTCGGTGTCGCGCGGGTCGCTGTACTCGTCCACCGCCTGGCGCAGGAACGCATTAATCTCGTCGCGATGCGCGAGCGCGGCGTCGAGCGGCGGGTCGCTGCCGTGCTGGTAGGCGCCGATGGCGACGAGATCTTCCTTGTCGTGCAGCACCGCCAGCGCAGCGCGCAACTGCTGGGCGGCGCGTGCCACTGGCGGCGAGACGATCTCGCCGACGAGGCGGGAGACGCTCTGCAGCACGTCCACCGCCGGATAGTGGCCCGCGTGGGCGAGCGAGCGCGTGAGCACCACATGTCCGTCGAGGATCGCGCGCACGGCGTCTGCAATCGGCTCGTTCATGTCGTCGCCGTCGACCAGCACGGTGTAGAGAGCGGTGATCGACCCGGTCCTGCTGGTTCCTGCCCGCTCCAGCAGACGCGGGAGCAGCGCGAACACGCTGGGCGTGTAGCCGCGCGTGGCGGGCGGCTCGCCGATCGCGAGGCCGACCTCGCGCTGGGACATGGCGAAGCGGGTGACGGAGTCCATCATCAGCATCACGTCGTGGCCCTGATCGCGGAAGTACTCGGCGATGGTGGTGGCGGTGAAGGCCGCCTTGATGCGCACCAGCGCGGGCTGGTCGGAGGTGGCGACGACGACCACGGAGCGCTCCAGCGCGTCGCCGAGATCGCGCTCGATGAACTCGCGCACCTCGCGGCCGCGCTCTCCCACGAGCGCGATCACGTTGACGGAGGCGCTGCTGGAGCGCGCGATCATTCCCAGCAGCGAGGACTTGCCGACGCCGGAGCCGGCGAAGATGCCGAGGCGCTGCCCGCGCCCGCAGGGCACGAGCCCGTCGAGGGCGCGCACGCCCAGCCCCTCGCGCTCGCTGATACGTGGCCGCGACAGCGCGCTGGGGGCGGCGGCGATGGTGGAACGCTGGAAGCCGTCCGCGGCAGGACGACCGTCATCGGGCATGCCGAGCCCGTCCACGATGCGCCCGAGCAGGCCGTCGCCGACCGTCACCCTGAAGGGAGCGCCGGTCGCCAGCACGCGCGTGCCGGGGCCGATGCCGTGCAGCTCGCCGAGCGGCATCAGCAGCGTTCGCCCGTCGCGGAAGCCCACCACCTCGGCGGAGACCGACGCGCGGTTGCGGTCGGTGCCGACGAGACACACCTCGCCCACCTCCGCCTGCAGGCCGGTGGCCTCGATGATGAGCCCGATCAGGTTGCTGACAAAGCCGTGGCGGCGGGCGAGATCGGCTTCGTGGATGGCATCGCTGGCCAGCTCCAGCGCGCCGGACACGCCGGCGCTCACGGGTCTGGCTCGCCCGCTTCGAGCGCGCTTGCAACCACTTCACGGGCGCGCTCGAGCTGCGTGGAGACGCACGCGTCGACCTCGCCTTCCACCGTGCGCACGATCGCACCGCCGGGCTCGATCCGCTGGTCGGCCTGTAGATCGCACTGCTGCAGAGCACCCACCTGACCCTGCTCATCGCCGATCGATGCAGCGACGAGATCGATGTCGTCGGGATTGAGCAGCACGATCATCTGGCGGCGGTCGTTGACGCGCCGAAGCGCGCCCTGCACGACCTCCACAACCAGCTCCGGGCGGGCCTGCAGCGCCCCCGCGAGAATCTTGCCGGCGAGATCGAGGGCCAGCCGCACCGCCTGCTGTTCCAGCCCCGCGATCGCGTTCTCGCCGAGCGCTTGCACAGCGGCGGCGGCCTCGCCGAGCGCCTGCACCGCCTGCGCGACCTCGGCGCCGGCCTCGGCTCGCCCCGCCTGCACTCCCTCGGCGTGAGCGTGCGCGCGGATGTCGTCGGCTTCGGCGACGGCGCGCGCGACGATCCCCTCCGGCTCCAGCGCCTCCGGGGGCTCCAACTGCTCGAAGTCGAAGCCCACCAATTCAGGCATCGGCGGCGCCCTCCGACTCCTCCTCGTCATCTGCTTCCTCGCCGCCGTCGCCGTCCTCGTCGTCGTCGTCGCCGCCGGCTTTGCGGATCACGATCGTGCCGGCTTCCTCCAGTTTCCGCACAACGCCCACGATCCGCGTCTGCGCGGCGTCGACTTCGCGTTTCTTCTGGGGCGGCGCCACCTCCATCTCCTCCTTGAGCATCGCCGCACCGCGCTCGGACATGTTCGCGAGCAGAATGTCCGCGACGTCCTGCTGGGCTCCGCGCAGGGCTGTGACGAGATCCTTCTGGTCGACCTCGCGCAGCACCTGCTGGATGGCGCGCTCTTCGAGTTTGGCGATGTCCTCGAACACGAACAGCAGCGCCCGCACTTCGTCGGCCAGCTCCCTGTCGGTCTCTCCCAATTTCTCCAACACCGTGCGCTCCACCGAGCGATCGGCGTGGTTGAGAATGCCCGCGAGCGCCTTCGCGCCGCCGACCGTCGCAAACTCGTGCTCGGGCTCCTCCCTGAGCTTGCCGCGGATCGCGCTCTCCACCGCCTCGATCACATCGGTGGAGGTGGTTTCCATGCGCACGATGCGCTGGGCGATGTCGGGCTGCTCGGCTTTGGGCATGTGCGAGAGCACCTCCGCCGCCATGCCGTGGGTGAGGTTGGCGATCACCAGCGCCTTCGCCTGCGGGGCCTCGCCGCGCAGCAGCCCCGCCACGCGGTCGGCCGGCACCTGGCGCAGAAATTCGAACGGCCGGCCCGCGCGCGAGGAGCTGAGTCCACCGAGCAGCTCGGCGGCGCGCTCGGGACCGAGCGCGCGTTCGACGACCTCATAGGTGTACTCCACTCCCGCGAGCACGTCGCCCGAGCCGCCGCGGCTGAGCTGCGCCACCATCTCGCTGAAGATCTGGACGGTGGTGTCGGGGCCGACGGTCGTCAGCTGCGCCATCTCGCGCGTGACGCTTTCTATCTCCTCGTTGCCCAACAGCTGGATCAAGGTGGCTGCGCGCTCCAGCCCGAGTGCCGCCAGCAGCACCGCCGCCTTGCGGGTGCCGCTGAGCTGTTGCAGCCGCGGGCTGTCGATGGCGGTCGCGCTCTCGCGCAGCGCGGGCAGGGTCTCGGTGGCGGCCACCTAGCCCTCCTGGATCCAGCTTCGCACCTGTTGAGCCACGATCTCCGGCTCGTTGTCGGCGAGGTTTTCGATCTGCATCCGCAGCGGATCGCTGTTGAGCTTGATGTCTGGCATCGCGCCCGCGCCGCCGCCGGCGCCTCCAGGCGAGGAGGACCCAGCTCCGGCCAGCGCGGGCTCCGGGCGAGGTGCGGTTTCGCGTTCGAGCTCTGACAGGCGCACGGGCGCCTCCAACTCGCGCAGCCACACGGGCTCGCCGATCTCCTCGGTCTCGCGCTTGCGCAGCGATTTGGTGCTCAGCAGCAGGAACACGATCGCGCCGATGCCCAGCAGCCCGTCCTTCGCGTAGGTGAGCATGCTGGAGGCCGCCGCGGCGGCGACGGGCTTGGCGAAGGCGATCTGGCCGATCGAGATCGTGTCGCCGCGTTTGGTCTGGATGCCGGCGGCGTTGGTGATCGCTTCGCGGATCGCCGGCAGCGCGCTGGCGGGCACGGATTTGTCGAGCAGCACGGACACGTGCTGGCTTTCCACGACGCCGGGGGCGATGGTGGAGTGCACGACCGTCTTGCTCACGCCCTCCGAGGTGTTGGTCTGTTCGTGCTTGTAGTTCGATTTGCCGCCCGCCGCGCCGGCGGCCGCGGTGAGGTTGGCCGTGCCCGTCGTCCCGCCCGCGCCGGTACCGGTGCCCGTCAGCGTTTCCGTGTTCTTGCTCTGCGAGAGCGGCACGCCCGTTTTGGCGTAGGTGAGCGATTCCTGGCTGGTCTGGTTGACGTTCATGTTGGCGTACACGAGCACCTGCGCCTTGCCCTGTCCAAGCGTCTGCGCGAGCATCGCATCGAGGCTCGCCTCTGTGCCCTGGTCGTAGTGCATCTCCGCTTCCTGCACAGTGGTGCCGCCCGAGCCGGAGCTGCTGCCCGCCTGCGGCCACAGCAGCTGCCCTGACGCGTCGGTGATTGTGACTTTGCTGAGCTGCAGGCCGGAGACGCTGGAGGTCACGAGCTGGGCGATGCCACGCACGGAGCTGGGGTCGAGGCTGGTGGTGCCGGACAGCAGCACGGCCGCGGAGGAGACGCCCTGCGTTTCGCCGAAGACCTGGCTCTGGGAGTTGGGCAGCACCAGCTCCACCTCCGCCCCTGAGACGCCCTGAATCGAGTTGATCGTTTCGTCGAGCTGACCCTGCAGCGCGCGTTGATAGGTGACCTGCTGCTGGAAGTTGCTTTCGCCGAGATTCTGTTTTTCGAACAGCGAGAAGCCTGGCTGGGAGCCGCTGAGCAGCCCTGCGCCGGCCAGCGCCACGCGCGCCTGGGAGGTCTGGTTGGACTGCACGGCGAGCGCAGTGCCGTTGTTCTGCAGCTCGTAGCTGACGCCGTGTTCGCTGAGCGTGCCGGTCATCTTGCCCGTCTGCGAGGGGTTCAGGCCGCTGACGAGCGTGGTGTAGCTGGGCGCGGTGACGGCGTGTAGGAACAGATAGAAGAACACCCCCGCAACCGCCAGCGCGCCGCCGAGGACAATCCATGCGCGCGGTGTAAGCCGGTTGGCGAGCTGGGCGATCGGCACCGATCAGGCCTGTGTCTGGAAGATGCTCTGCATGGCTTCCGTCGCCTTCGTGCGAATCTGAGCGGCGAGATCCATCGCCATCTGTGCTTCCTCGACCGTCACCACCGCGCTCTCCGGGTCCTTGGCCGTGCCGGTGGCGAGCGCTTGAGAGGCGCTGTCGGCGCTCTGCTGGGTGCCCTCCAGCGAGGTGATGGCGCCGGAGAGTGCGCTGCTGAAGGACCCGGACGCGCCGCTCGGCGCTTCCACGCCCCCGCCGGCCGGCAGCGCTTCGGCCGCGTTCGCCGCCGCAGTCTTCGGCAGACTCGCGCTCTGAGTCAGCGTCAGTTCGCTCGCCAGCGCGCCCACGGGCGGGATCATTTGAGCACTCCCAGCGTGGCCGTGAACATCGACTTGGCGGTCTGCATGGCGGTGACGTCGGACTGGTAGGACTGCTGCTCGGAGATCAGGTCGGTCATTTCGGTGACCGTGCTGACGTTCGGCATCAGCACGTAGCCCTTGGCGTTCGCTTCCGGGTTGCCAGGGTCGTAGACCTGCTGGTCGGGCGCTTTGTCGGCCACGATCGCCGTCACCTCCACGCCGCCCGCCGGCTCTGCGCCCTGCGTCTGGAGGGCTCCCGAGAGCGCGCCGGGAAAGCCTCCCGAGCCGACCGGCGCGAGCACCACCTCCTGGCGCTGGTAGGGCTTGCCGCCGGCGCCGCGGGTGGTATCGGCGTTGGCGAGGTTCTCGGCGGTGACGTCCATGCGGATGCGCTCGGCGCTGAGACCGCTGCCGGCAACGCTGATCGCTTCGAACAGACCCATCAGCCGTTCAGACCCATGGCCGCGCGCATGATGCTGTCGCGAGTGCTGAGGACCTGGGTCAGCGCCTGGTAGTCGAGACCGTTTTCGGCGAGCTTCGCCGATTCCTGATCGACGCTGACGCTGGCGCCGTTGGGACCCGCGTCGGCGGGCAGCGTTTCAGTCTGGAACTGGAGTTCTTCCAGCGAGCCGCCGCTGCCGACGGCGTTCTGCAGGGCCGACTCGAAGTTGACTTCCTGCGGTTTGTAGTTCGGCGTGTCGGCGTTGGAGAGGTTGTTGGTCAGCGCCGTCTGGCGTTGCCAGGAGCCGCGCATGGCGGTTGCCAACAGCTGCTGGGTGGGATCGATGAAAGTCATGGCTGCGAGGTTCCTTTGACTCTTCCGCCGTCCATGGCCGATCGACCGACACTCTCCGCGAGGTCGCTGCAGTGGCCATCGAGGGGCCAGCCCGGTGATCGGCAGCCGCGCGCGGATCTTTAGAGCGTCAGGCGCTGATGTCGGTGAGCGGGCTGCGACGGACCTGTCCGCCGTAGCCGTCGGCTGCGCGCCTGGTGCGGCCGGTGGTGGCGATCTCCACGTGCATCGCCTCGCGTAGGCGGATCAGCTCGATGCGCGTGCGCTCGTGCATGAGCTGCGCGCGTTCGATCAGCGCGGCGGCCGCCGCGGGCGGGCGCGCCGGCAGCCCGGCGATCAGCTCATCCCAACGTGCGTTCAGCTCGATCAGAGCGTCGAGGTCGGCGCGACCGGCGAACTCCAGTTCGGACTCGGCGTGGGCGTGGATGGCCCGGTAGCGCTCGAGCAGCTCCTCCGTGCCCGTCGCCGACTCTGCGCTCACGCGTTGTCGACCTCGGCCGCCGCCTGCTCGAAGGCGTCGCGCAACTCGCCCAGCAGCTCGCTCACCTCTTCCAGCTTCGCCGCGTCCTTGGAGATGCGCGCGGAGTTCAGGTGCGCGAGGCAGAACTGGTAGATGGCGTGCAGGCGGTCGGCCATCTGCCCCTGGTTGTAGTCGAGCGTGGAGTCGAGACTGGCCACGATCATTTCAGCGCGCCGCAGCGCATTGTGGGAGCGCTCGATGTCGCCCTCGTTCATCGCGGCGGTTGCCTGCCGCAGAAAACGCCTGGCAGCGTCGTAGAGCATCACCACGAGCTGACCCGGCGTCGCCGACAGCACGGCGCTCTTGCGATACGCCTGTGGTGAAGCGGCGAGATTGCTCATACCTGCATGGATGATCGGCCCGGCGCGCCCGAAGTTGAGCGCTGCACCAAGCGCCTCAGATGCCGGAACTGGTGAGCGATGCGGCCTGACTGCTCATCCAGGTCGCCTGCGAAGAGTTCTGCGAGATCACGCCTTCGAGCTTCGCGTACTCCTCCTGCAGGTTTTTTTCGCGTTGCAGCAGCAGTTCGTTCATTGTGGTGATCTGGCTGGTGAGTTGCGTCACCTCTTCGCCGTTGCCGGTGACCCGCGCTTCGAGCGCGCCCCCCGGTTCGGAGACCCCGCGCAACTGGGTCTGCAGGCTCGCCGACCATGTCTGCAGCATCTTCTGGACGCCTTCGGGGTTGGCTTTGACCGCTTCGGCGAGCTTGGTGGCGTTGAGCGTCAATTTGCCTTCGATCGACGACTGCGAGGCGGTGCTCCCCGACGGGGCTCCCGTGCTGATGCCGATGTCCGACGGGCTGTTCATTTCCGTGCCGAGCCCTGCCAGCGGTTCGTACATCGTCTGGCGCAGGGTGCCCATCACGCTGCTCAGTTCGAGGTCGCCGAAGAGGGTGCCGGTGGCAAGTTCCGCGGTCGTTGCGGTCGAGCTTTCCGGCGGCTTGGTGGTGAGCTGCTTCTGGATCGCTTCCACGGCCGCGTTGTAGGTCTTGATGAACTGCTGCACCTGCGCTTCCACCGCCGAGGCGCTGACGCCCGGAGGTTGCACGTCGATGGTGACGGGGCCGGTGGTGGTCAGACCCGTGAGCGACAGTGTCACGCCTGGAATCGCGTTCTTGACAGTGTTGGAGGCGGAGCTACCGGCCACGCCGTCGATCGTGTATTCGGCGTTCTTGCCTTCCTTGGCGCTTTCCGCCACTTCGGCGAGCGCGCCGCCGGGATCTGTGACTTTGATGAATTCCGCGCCCGTGTTGCCGGTGGCGCGGTTGGAGAGCGCGATCGAGCCGTTTTCCAACACAGCGGCGTACACGGTGGAGCTGCCGTTGGAGTTGATCGCCGTCGCCAGTTCTTTGGCGGTGCCTCCGGCTTTCAGCGTGAATTCCTGGGAGTCGATTGTGACTTTGTCTTCGCTGACGGGACTCGTAAACGTAAACGTGCGCTGTGCCGAGTTGGCAAGCTGTGTGACTTCGATCTCGTGGCCGCCGATCGCGGCCCCCGCGGTGGTGGTGGCGCTGACGCGCGTCGGTTCGCTGGAGACCACATTCTGTGAGCTTTCAAAAAGCGACGGCAGCACGAATTCGGCAGCGGCGAAGCTCACCTGCTGCAGCGCGGTCTGGATCGCCTGCAGCGCCTTCTGCTGGCCTTGCAGTTTGGTCTCCTCGCGTGTCAGCCTCGTGACCGGCTCGCGTTCTGCGCCCATCAGCGCGGAGATGATCGCCGTGGTGTCCAGCCCGGAGGCGAGGCCGGTGATCGTCAGCGGCGAACCGGCGCCGGACCCGACCGTTACTCCAGATGTGGACATCGCGTACTCCTATCCCAAGGGTTTTCCGGCGGCGATGTCCAGAGCCTGTGCACTCGTGAGCGCCGTCGTGGTGTCAGTCTCGGCATCGTGCAGCTCGATCGCGACTCCTGCAACAGAACCGTCAACGGAAAACCGCAGTTCTCGGCCTTCCTGCTGCATCTGGTCGTGCACCCTGGCGGCTGCCGCCATCTGGTCGAGCACCTCCAGCGGCGGTGCGCTGCGTTGCACCTCGACCGTGCCAGCGCGTTCGCTGGCCTCCAGCTCGGACGCGAACGTGCCGCCCTCGCTTTTCACAGCAGGCGCTGAGGCGGTGATGCTGTGAGAACCCTCGGGGCCCTTGAGCGGCATGATCGGCAAGTCCATCTCGTCTTTTTCCTCCTTGAAAACGTTTCCGCGCGGTCAATTCCCAAGGGCGTCGTTTTGTGGGTGTTCGCCCAATGTCATCGACGTCCTCCTGGAAAGCTTTAACAATCATGCCTTATTGGCAAGACGTCGCTACCCCTGGTAGCGACGTCTCCGAGTGGCTCGAAGATCTCCGCTAACCGACAGTAAAGGCGCCTGCTGTCGTCTCAATTATCTGGATGTCTTCAACAAATGGTCGTCTATCGGATTGCGGCCAACAATTTCGTAGCCATCGCATTGTCAGGATCATGCCGCAAAGCTGCCTTTGCGAAGTCGCTGACCTCGGTGGTCATCCCACGCACCGCGGCCACGCGCGCCAATCCGACGAGCGCGCGCGCATCGGGGTCCGCCTGGCACACGGCCATCCACTCTTCCGCGGCCGACGCCGCGTAGCCGCGACGGAGATACATGTCGGCCAGCATCTCCCTGCGCTCGCGCGGCTCGAGCTCGACCGCTTCGAAGACACCGAGGAGAACTTCAAAGGATTGGAAGTCCTGTACCCGCAGCAGCGCCTCCAACATGACGATCGCCAACCCGGCGGCGGCGCCGTCCAGGCGGCTGTCAACACCCTGTCCGAGCGCCGCCAGCGACCACGTTCCGAACAGCTCGAGCTCGTGCGCGGGCAGGCCCACGGTGCGGGCGCGGGCGAGCACCGCCTGCAGATCCCGACCGCCGGCCAGGATCGACGCGAAGCACTCCGTACGAGCGGCCATTGCCGCCAGCGGATCGGCCGGGTCGATCCGCTGCACCTCGCTCGCGGCCTCCGCGTAGCGGCGCTGCGCGAGCAGCGTCTCGCCGAGTGCAACGCGCGCGCGGCCGGAACTCGGCTGGGATCTCAAGACGGCCCTGAACTGGCTCTCGCCGACCGCCGCCGCGCCGTTCTCGTACAGCGCCGTGCCAAGCATGAAGCGGGCGGAGGGAGACGGGTCTGGAACGTTGCGCTCGAATTCCCCCAGGGTCGTTTCCGCGTCGATGCCGTCGGCAAGCAGCGCGCTCGCATAGGGGAGCACCGCCCCGAGGAAGTGCGGGTGCTCGCGCAGGCAGCGTTCCAGCAGCTCCCTTGCCACCCGCAGCTCTCCCCGTTCACGCCTGCACTCGGCCAGGTGGAACATCGCCAGATAGGTCCCGCAGCCGACGGTGGCGGTGTACTGCGAGGGAGCGTCGCCCATCTCCAGGCAGCGCTCGAAGCATTCGATCGCCGACTCCCCGCGGCCGAGCGCGGCAGCCGCGAGCCCCTGCTCCATCACCAGATCGGTGAAGCCGGGGTACAGACCGAGCCCCTCCTGGGCACGCTCGATCGCCTGCTCATGGCGGGAGCAGGCGCGCAGCGCCTTCACCAGGCGGCTCGTGAGCGCGGGGCCGAACTGATAGCTGTTGCGGTCGGGCAGAGACTGGAGCAGCGACCAGGCCTGCTGGAACTCGCTCAGCGCCTGCTGCGGCTCGCCCGCGGCCGCGTACTCCGAGCCGAGGTTGTAGTGCAGGAACGCCGTGGGTGGGCCTTCCTCCTGCTGCAGGCGCAGCAGCTCGATGTTGCGCCGCGACTTCTCGCGGCTGTCGCGCACCGCGCCCAGATAGCCGTAGTGCTCGACCCGCACGTCCGTCGCCTCCAGACGCTCGGGCAGATACCCCGGCAGGCACTGGGCGATCTGCTCGTGCAGGCGGCCGACGAAGCGGTAGCCGGGGCGGTTGCGGTACATGCGCAGCGCGTTGTGGGTGACCGCCGTGCCGTCCTCCATGTCCCCCGTGTAGTTGGTCTCCGACAGGTAGAACGCCTCGCGCCACGTTCGCCCGGCGAGCGCGCGCAGCTTCGCCGCGTCCTCGCCCACCAACACCTCGTCTGCATCCAGGTACACGAACCAGTCGCCGCTGGCGAGATCCAGCGAGACGTTGCGCGCATCGGCGAAGGAGCCCGTCCACTCGTGGTGGCGCACGGCCGCGCCGAAGGACTCCGCGATCTCAACCGTGCGATCGCTGGAGCCGGTGTCGACCACGATGATCTCGTCCACCGCATCTGCCACCGCCGCCAGACAGCGCGGCAGCATCTCCTCCTCGTCGCGCACGATCATGCACAGGCTCAGGCGCAATCCGGGCGCCGGATGCGCGCGTCCGGCCACCTCGATCGCGCGGCTTGCCAGCGCACGATCGGGCACTGCAGGGGCGAGCGCTCGCTTGACCTCCCGTCCGAGCGCCCGACGGCGGCGCAACTCGGCCATGTTCGTCTCGAGGCTGCGCTCCGGGTCCAGGCGCGCGACCGCCTCGAACATCGCCTCGGCCACGTCGAAGCTCCACAGCTCGCACAGCGCCACGCCCGCATACTCCAGCAGCAGCGGCTCGCGCGGCTCGCGCTCCAGCGCCTCCACCGCGCCCACGGCCACCGCGGCGAACAGGAGCGAAGGATCGAGCCCAGCGGCGCCCGCGTCGAACATCAGCCCACACTCGATCAGGCGCTTGGCCGCCCAATAGCGGCGCTGCGGGTCCGCGATCTCCTGCGCCCGCCCGAACAGCCACCCGTAGCGATCCAGCTGGCCCGCAGCGAGTGCGCTCTGCGCGTGCCGGGGCAGCTCGATAGCCGGGATCTCTGTCGCGTCGTGCGGGCCCATTTCCATGCTGGTCATCGACCGCCGCCCCGGATATCTGAGTGGCTGTCAGCTGCCGGAATCGATCGAGGCTGATAGCTAGCTGCCGACGAATCCCGCGGGGGTGCGGATTTCCCACATGCGGGATCCGCGGTTACGACCGACGCAGGGGTTATCTTCGCGGCGGCGAATCATCTTCCCGGTTCAACCGCCGGCGTAGGCGAATACCTCGATGCAGCAACCAGGCGGGCCATCCCCCTGTCACCCCTCGATAACAGAGCAGGAGAATGGACATAATCGGAAAGCGTGACGTGCGGACGCCGGCAGCCGACGTGCTGGCGACCTGGCGCGAGTATCGGCGCACGGGCGACCGTGCGATGCGCGACAGGCTCGTGTCCGTGTTCACGCCGATGGTCCGCTACATCGTCTACCGCAAGGTGCGCGAAGTACCGGCGGAGTGCGACGTCGAGGACTTTCTCTCCTGCGGCCTGGAGGCGCTGATCCGGTCGATCGAACGTTACGACCCGGACAAGGGCGCGACGCTCGAGCAGTACGCGTGGACGCGCATCCACGGGGCCGTGCTCGACGAGCTGCGCCGCCACGACTGGGCGCCCCGCTCGCTGCGGCGCGACGAGCGGGCCATCAACGGCGCGCGCGAGCGCTTCTTCTCCACGCACGAGCGCCAGCCCAGCCGCGACGAGCTGGCCGAGCAGGTCGGCATGACCCCAGCCGAGCTCGCCACCCGGCTGGACGAAGTGGTGCTGGCGGAGGTCGGCTCGCTCAACCGCATCGTGCGCTCCGACGAGAGCGCCACGATCGAGCGGATCGACACGCTGGAAAGCCTCGACAGCGAGAGCGATCCGAGTGCCAGCGCCGAGCGCACCGAAGCCAAGGCCCGCTTCCGCGCAGCCTTCGCCCGCCTCAGCAGGCAGGAGCGCGAAGTGGCGGTGCTGCTGTACGTCGAGAACTGGACGCTGCGCGACATCGGCGAGCGCCTGGGGGTATCGGAGAGTCGCGTCTCACAGGTCCACACCCAACTTCGCCGCCGCCTCTACGAACAGCTCTCAGGCGAGGTCACGTTGTTCTCAGCCGTCGGCTGAGTCCCGCCCTGCAGCCGTTGAAAGACCGGTTGCAGCGGGCGCCCCGTCTAAAGAATCGCGCCCCTCGGCCGACCACCGGGAGCGACATGGACCTCGGCCTCTTCATCGCGGCGACGGGTATGGTCGCCGAGCAGGTCCGCCAGGATCAGCTCGCCAACGATCTCGCCAACGCCTCCACCCCCGGCTACAAGCCTGACGAGTCGCCCCAGTACAACTTCGGCGAAGTGCTGATGGCCAACACGCTGGACGGCGCGCAGGTGGGCAACGTGGACCTGGGCGTGGCGGTGGGCAAGACCTACACGGACATGAACACGGGCACGGTGCAGGAAACCGGCGAACCGCTGGACTTCGCGATCGTGGGCCACGGCTTCTTCGCCGTCAAAACGGCGGCGGGCGTGCGCTACACGCGCGACGGCCAGTTCACAGCATCCGCCCAGGGCCTGCTCACCGACGGCGAAGGCAACCCGGTGCTCAGCCAGGCGGGCGCGCCCGTGAAAGTGCCGGCCAGCGGCAGGGTGGAAGCAACGGCGCTCGGCATCTTCGAAGTCCCAAACGCCGCCAAGCAGGGCGAAAACCTCTACACGGGCACCGCCAAGGGCAAGCCCACGGGGTCGATCCGCACGGGCGCGCTCGAGGGCTCGGGGATCGACGCGGCCAAGACGATGGTGGAAATGATCGACGAGCTGCGCAACTTCCAGTCGGGGCAGCAGGCGATCCAGGCGATCGCCCAGACGCTGCAGTCCGCCTCCACGCAGGTCGGCTCGATGAACGGCGCCGGCTGATGCTCCCCGGCCTGCTCTCAGCCGCCGCTGGGCTCTCGGCGCAGCAGCAGCAGCTGGACGCGATCGGCAACGACATCGCCAACGCCTCCACTCCCGGCTACAAGGCCGAGCGCGTGGAGTTCAGCGACCTGCTCTACAGCTCCTCCGACATCGTCTCGGGCGAAGCCGACGTCGGCGCGGGCGCGCGGGCGCGGCTCGCCGGTTTTAACCCCACTCAGGGGCCCATCAAGGAAACGGGCGAGCCGCTGGACCTGGCGATCGAAGGCACGGGCTTCTTCGAGCTCACCCGCCCCAACGGCGCGATCTCGCTCACCCGCGCCGGCGACTTCGGCGTCGACGCCGGCGGCTCGATTGTCGCCAGCGACGGCAGCCAGCTGGTGCCGCCAATCAAGCTGCCCGCGGGCGTGACCGCCAAAGAAGTGCGAATCGCGCCCGACGGAACCGTGAGCGCCGGCGCCAAGAAGCTCGGCCAGATCGCGCTCGTGAGCACGGCCGCGCCCAACCGCCTGCTCGCAGACGGCGCCGGCGGCTTCACGCCCACGAGCGCCAGCGGTGCCCCGCAGCCCGTCACCACCGCCAAAATCCGTCAGGGGGCGCTGGAGGAATCGAACGTGGACCTCGGCCATGAGATGGCGCAGATGGTGGAAACCCAGCGCAGCTTCCAGCTGACCAGCAGTGCCATCCAGACGGAGAGCCAGATGATGACCTACGCCAACCAGCTGAGGCCGGCGTGAACATCCAGGCGCCCAGCCCGCCGACACCGGCACCGGCACCGGCGGGCACAGCCCTGCCGACCGTCAACCAGGTGTTCGAGCCGGCCTCCGTGCGCCACGGATCGCCGGCCGTCCAGAAGGCCTACAGAGCCGATCTGGCCTTCGAACAGGTGCTCGTGGAACAGCTCGCGAAGTCGCTCACCGTCAGCGCAGGCGTCGGTGGCGAAGAATCCTCGGGAGAAGACGAAGGATCGGGCTCCTCCTCAGGCGCGGAGGCGAGTTCGCTGTCGTCGAGCCTGCCGCAGGCGCTGAGCGCGGGCATCATGAACGCGGGCGGCCTCGGGATGGCGGCACAGCTCGCCAACCAGCTCCAGACGATCTCGCCGCAGTCCGCTGCGGCCGGCGGCGCGGCGGTCTCGCCCAGCAGCGGCGGCACGGAAACCGCGCCCAAGGAAGCCCCGACGGCGTCCGCCCTCAGCGGGGGAACGGCCGCATGAACGCGACCGCGCTGGCCCCCCACGAGCTGCCAGCACACGACCGTGCGCTCGGCGCCGAGCTGCTCGCGCACCTCGATGCGCAGATCGCCTCCGCCTCCAACCTGCTGGCTGTGGTGCTCGACCAGGGCGCAGCCATCCGCGTGCGCGACGTCACGGCGGTCGTGCGACTGGCCGGCATCCTGCGCGGCGAGATCGGCCACCGCCAGCTGCTGGAGGAGGAGCGCTCGCAGCTGCTCGCGCGGTCGGCCAGCCGGCTGGGCGTCGCCGTCCAGACGGTCACGCTGGGACTGATCTGCACGCTGCTCGACAGCTCCAGTGCCGAGCGCGCCTACGCGCTGAGCGCCCGCCTGCGCGGGCTGCTGGGAGAGCTGCAGCGCGAGCACAGCGCCAACCGCGCGCTGATGCAGTTGGAGCTTGGCTTTCTCGACCACCTGATGGGAATCCTGGCGCTGGACGGGGTCAGCGGCTACGACACGCGCGGCTCCTCCACGTCTGTCATCCAGCCACGCCCGCACGGCGCGCTGCACGTCCTCGACCTGCGCGCCTAGAAGGTCTGAGATGTCGATCCCCACGCTACAGGGACTGCAGACGGCGCTCAGCGGGCTGATCGCCGAGCAGCAGGCGATCGACGTCGCGGGCAACAACATCGCCAACGCCAACACCGAAGGCTACACGCGCGAGTCGGTGCTGATGGGCAGCACGCCCCCGATCGACATACCTGCGCTGTCGCAGGTGACGGGCAAAGGCGCGCAGCTGCCGACGGGGGTGAGCGTGGAAGCGTACACGCGCATCCGCAACGCCTATCTGGACTCGCAGTACCGCACCCAGAACAGCGGCCTGAGCAGCGCGAACACGCTCTCAGAACGCCTGCAGCAGGCGCAGGCGACCTTCGCGGAACCGTCAAGCACGTCGATCGCCTCGCAGCTCTCCGCGTTCTGGAGCGCCTGGAACGGCCTCGCGAACGACCCCGAAAACGAAGCAGCCCAACAGGGCGTGGTGGGCGCCGGCGAACACCTCGCCGCGTCGCTGCACGAAGTCGGCGCGGAGCTTGAAGCGATCTCCGCGCAGGTTGGCGAACAGTACGCCAACATCACCGGCCCAACGGGAGAAGTCGCCAGCTACGCCAACGAAATCGCCCAGCTCAACGGACAGATCCGGCTCGACCAGGAAGCCGGCCAGCAGCCCAACACGATGCTCGACCGTCGCGACCTGCTGCTGGACAAGCTCTCCGCGCTGGGCAACATCACCGTCACTCAGCAGCCCAACGGCTACGACACCGTCAGCTTCGGGGACGCCGCCAAACCGCTCGTGGAAGGCACCAGCGTCAACTGGCCGCAGACGCTCACCGCTGTCACGGGCGGCCAGCTCGGCGCGCTGCTCGGGATGACCTCGCCCACCGGCGCGCTCACCAGCTTCCAGAACGGGCTCGACGGTGTGGCCGCCACGCTCGCCAGCAGCGTCAACGCGCTCACCAGCACGCCGTTCTTCTCCGGTAGCACCGCCGCCACCCTGACGGTGGCCGTCACAGCCAAAGAAGTGCAGGCCGGCACGGAAGCGAGCTACAACTCGATCGCGCAGAAAGTCGCGGCGCTGCGCGGCGGCGAAGCGGACCAAGGCTACGCGACGCTCGTCGAGCAGGTGGGAACTGCGGTCAGGAACGCGAATAACGAAAAGACCAACTCACAGACCACGCTGGCGACCGTCGCGAACCTGCGCGAGAGCGTCTCCGGCGTCTCACTGGATGAAGAAATGACCAACCTGATGAGCTTCCAGCGCGGCTACCAAGCCTCGGCACGCACGCTCACGACGATGGACGAAATGCTGGAAACGCTGATCGAGCACACGGGAAGGGTGGGGCTTTAGCGATGACGACCGACCGCATCACCAGCGGCATGATGTCCGCGAGCATGCTGGGCAACCTCAACAACTCGCTCGCGCAGCTGGACCGCACCTCCGAAGAAATGTCGTCCGGCAAATCGATCCTGGAACCGTCGGACAACCCCTATGGGGCGAGCCGCATCATCGAGTTGCAGAGCCAGCTCGACGGCCTCGGAACCTACGCGACCAACGCCCAGGAAGGCACCAACTGGGAGAACACCGCAGGCGCCTCGCTGTCCAGCATCGCCTCGATCCTCGCGCGCGTGCGCGAAATGGTCGTGCAGGGCTCCAACGGCACCTACAACCAGGTCGACCTGAAAACGCTCGGCAGCGAGGTCACACAGCTGACCGAAGCGATCAAGCAGGACGCCAACACGCAGTACGCCAACCAATACGTGTTCGCCGGCACCGCCACCAGCACTTCCCCTTACCAGCAGGGCGAAGAAGACACCTACCACGGCAACAGCAACGCGATCACGCGCGTGATCGGCCCGGGATCGACCGTGACGATCAACCCCGACCTCGCCTCCGTGCTGGGCAACGGCCAGGCCTCCGGCGACGGCAAGGTGCTGGACACGCTGCGCACGATCGCCGAACACCTCAACGGCGGCACCCCCGAAGACATCGAAGCGCTGCGCTCCACCGACCTCGAAAACATCGAAACCGGCAGCAACGCGCTGACGGCGCTGCAGGCGACGAACGGCGCCGTCACCAACCAGCTCGAGATGGCCACCACCCGTATCGAAGGGCTGCAGGGCGTCGCCACGGCGAGTCTCTCGGGAACCGAGGACGCGAACCTCGCCCAGGTGGCGATCGCCTTCTCCAACGAGCAGGCCGGCTACCAGGCCGCCCTGCGTGCAGGCGCGACGATCATGCAGGAATCGCTGCTCAACTTCCTCCATTAGCAGGGCAACAAAGAGAGGCGCAAATGTCAGTGACGTTCGAGAGCATCCGCTTCGGGACCGTAGAGGTAGCCGCGGAGGACACCGTCGAGTTCCCGCTCGGCCTGATCGGCCTCGGCGGCCTGCGCTACGCGCTGATGGACCGCAACCCCGGCACCGGCTTCCTCTGGCTGCACTCGATGGAAGACCCGGCGCTCGCGCTGCCGGTGGTGCCGCCGCAGCTGTTCTTCGAGGACTTCGGCCTGGAACTCAGCGAGGACGACGCGGAGCGCACCGGCCTGTCGGACCTCTCCGCCGCAAGCGTTTACGTGACCGTCCGCGCCACGCCCGACCCACTCGATATCACCGCCAACCTGCGGGCGCCGCTGGTGATCCTCGCGGGGCGCGGCTACCAGGTCATCAACCTCAACGACAACGCGCTGCTGCAGGCGCCCCTGTTCACCGTCGCCGATCACAGCGCCGCCGAGCAGGCGCATACCAGCGACGCCGCCTGAGTCTGCTGCATAATCAGCAGCGATGCTGATCCTGACGCGTCGTCCCGGAGAGCGCGTCGTCATCGGCGACGAGATCCTCATAACCGTCATGGCCGTGAGTGGCCATACGGTCAGGCTCGGCATCCTCGCGCCCCCCGGCGTCGAGATCTACCGCGAGGAGATCTGGCTGGCGGTCAAGGAGGAGAACCGCGCGGCCGCCGCTGCGGCGCCCGACGCCCTGCCAGCCGATCTGCCGGCGCCGCCCGCGGCCCGTAAGCCCACACAGTCCTGAGCAGGGGCGATCTTGCACCGGCGCGCGCGTCGATGTAGGGTGGTGTGTCCAGGGGTCAACCCTGGCTGTGCGGCAGTGCGCCTCGTCGGCGAGGCGGATCGGGTGTGCAAGGAACTGCGAGCCTGAACCGATCACCTCCCGCGATACGGACGTGCCCCACGCCAAAATCCAAGGGAGGAGCAAGCTATGCCATCGAACCGTTGCAGGGGGCGACGCGTCACAGGACGGCTGACAGTCGTGCTGGCGCTCACGGTTGCGGCTTTCTGCGGTCTCGCGACCAACGCGTTTGCAGTCAAAGTCGACATCGTCACGCAGGGTGAAATACCCGCCAACCAGCCGAAGAAAGTCGCCTATTTTCACGGCATCCAGGAAGCGGTCAACAACACCAAACACGGCGACTTCGTGCTGATCGAACCGGGCGTGTACGACGAAGAAGTGAAGGTCACCAAAGCGCACTCCGACATCTACATCCGCGGCATGAACCGCAACACGGTGATCGTCGACGGCCAGGGCAAGATCACGCCGGGTGGCCGCAACGGCATCGAAGTGTTTGAGGCCAACAACGTGTGGATCGAAAACCTGACCGTGCGCAACTTCGAACGCGAAAACATCAACGGCGCAGGCGGCAACGCGATCTGGTGGAACGGCGGCGCGGAGACCAAACACATCCACGCGCACGGCTGGTACGGCGCCTACCTCACCGCCTATGACACGGGCTTCAACGGCGGCTACGGCATCTTCACCAACAACGAGACAGAAGGCGAATGGAACAACATCTACGCCTCCGGTTTCAACGACTCGGGCATCTACCTCGGTGCCTGTGCCGAATGCAAGGCGCGCATCAACAAAGCGACCATGGAAGACAATGCGCTTGGCTATTCCGGCTCGAACTCAGGTGGCAACCTCGTGATCGAAAACTCGGTCTTCAAGGACAACACCTCGGGAATCGCGCCCAACTCCGAAAACCCCGGTGACGGGCCGCCGCCTCAGAACGGCGCCTGCGACCCGATCCCACCAAAGCGGACCAAACACGACCCACTGCCAACATTCACGTCGACGGAAATCGAACACTGCACGATCTTCCGTGACAACCTGATTGAAGACAACAACAACCTGTCGGTGCCCGCCAACGACTCTGCCGCAGCTGCGCCTTGGGGCGTGGGCATGGAGCTTCCAGGCGTCTACGGAGACCTGGTGGAAGGCAACACGATCAGGGGCAACGCAATGAACGGCGTGCTCGGCTTCGAATACCCCAACCCGTTCCCGCCGGAAGCGGACACGATCTTCTTCGCGTTCTCCGGGAACAAGGTCGCCAACAACACGCTCGAAGACAACGGTTTCTTCGGGCCTGAGATCAACCCCGAACACAACTACACGGGTGACATCACGTTCGCCGGTGGCATTTTCAACCCCGAAAACACCAACGACTGCGCCTCGGGTAACACAATCCAAGACGCCGTATACCCTGTGAACCTGGAAGGCACCTGGGGCTGCCAGAACAAAACCACGCCCAACCCCAGCGAACAGGGGTTCGCAGCGATCGAATACCTGATCGAATCGCAGTACATCTCAGAACACCGCTCCGAATACGCAGAAGTCAAAGGACAGCCCGCGCCGGCGGCGCAGGAAACGATGCCCAATCCCTGCGAAGGGGTGCCGGCAAATCCGCTGTGCCACTAAGAGCTAGCGCACTAGTGGCTTGACAGTCAGTGGTGGCGACGCCGTCCCTCGGGACGGCGTCGCCTTTATGAGCGCGACCGTATAACCATGGTATTGCAGGGTCGTCTCGGCGATACACGCGGCCCGCGCGCGTCGGGAGCTGCCCGCGACTGCAGCCGAACGCTCAGCCCAGCTCGACGAGCGGGAAGGCGCGGTGGCGACGAGGTGGCACGAGGAAGTTCTGCCGCCTAGTGGCCGTGATGAAGCGCTCGATGCCCTGGTTTTCAGGCGCCACTTTGTACTGCTGAGCGAGGTCCAGCGAAGCCTGGCTGCGGCGCATCGCGAGGAACTGCGCGGCGGTGGGCACGAACATGGCGAAGTGCAGCTTCGGCTGTGAGGAGCCGTCTGGCACGTCGAGGGAGTCGAAGCCGGGACCGTCTGCCCTGATATGCAGCGGTGTGTGGTTGACCGCCCGACTGCTGCGCTGCAGCGCTGTCGTATGGCCAAGGTGCGGCTGGCCGTCGTAATTGGTGGAGCCCGCCGCTTCGCGCGCGGCCGCTTCTGGCCCCACATACAGGTTTGCGATCGCCGTCGGCCCGCCGCCGTTTGAGAACTGGTCGGCGTTGCCGCGCCGCGGCACGGGGTTTGCGCTGAACATCTCGGCCGCGCGGCGCACATATGTTTCGCCGGGCCGCGCGTAGAACTGCTGCAGATCCTGGATGTTGTGCGAGAGATGCACCACCGAGCCGTGGTCGAAGTAGTCGCGCGAGCGCGCCGTGGTGAGCTTCGCCGAGGCGTTACCCAGGAACGTCACGATCGGCGGGGGACCACTGCTTCCCACCTGCTGGGAGACGAAGCCCATCCACATCGGTGACAGGGGGTTGATGTCACCCGCGTAGGGCAGCGCCTGTTCTTCAGCGACCTTGCGCGGCAGCCCCTGCTGCGTGAAGGTCAGCCGCCGCGAGGTGATCGTGAGCAGCCCTCCCAGACCCGACACGCCGATGTCGGCGCCTGCGAGCGTGGCGCTTTCCCCCGCCAGCCAGCTGAGCACGTCGTCGATCACAGCGGTGGAGTCGCTGCGCAGCATCAACAGCATGTCGTTTGACTCGATCTGCACGGGCACGTTGAAGCGCAGCTTCGCGATCGTGGGGTTTTCCGGGGAGACATCCGTGGGACCCGGCACCGCCTCCTCGAAGGCGGGGCGTTCCGGTTCGGCTGCCAGCCGCGGCATGTGCGGCGCGACCAGCGAGCCGCCGATGCCGCCCGGCAGGCGCTGGAAGTAGGGCACGCCGTAGGCCACCGTCATGAACACGCCGCCAGGGCTAAACGCGTAGCTCTTCTCGACCTGAGCGAGCGCGAGCGCGAGCGCCCCCTGATCGGCGGTTGTGGGCATGCGCGTGAGCGCCACCGTCGCAAACGTGGTGTACGTGGGCGCGAACAGCGTTTTCACGCCTTCGATCGCGACCGGCCGCGGCAGATATTTTTCGATCGCGAACTGCACTTCCGGCAGCCCCGCCGGGGCTGCCGCGGCGGCGCGCTGCGGCACCAATGCCAGCAGATCGAGCGCGCCCATCGTGGAGGCCGCCACGCCGAGACCCAGCGCGCGCTGCATCAGCGAGCGCCTCGTCATCCCCAGTCCAAGCTCTGCCTCCATGCGTGACGATCGTAGACGCAGACTGCCTGTCAGGTCAATAGAGAGAGGCCCAACACCAGCTCCTGGAAGCGCTCGCCGCGCTCGGCGAAGTCGCGGAAGTTGTCGTAGCTGGGGGCGGCCGGCGAGAGCAGCACCGCCCCGCCGTCGCTTGCCAGCCCCCGCGCTAGTTCCACTGCTTGGTCCAGATCCGAAGATTCGACGGCCCGCTCCGGTGGCACACCGGCCGCGCGCGCGGCCGCGATCAGGCGTGCGCCCGTGCTCCCCACCCCCACCACGCTCGCTTCGCGCTGCGCAAGCGCGCGCGCCAGCTCGCCGTAGTCCTGCCCCCTCTCCTGTCCCCCGCCGATCAACACCAGCGGGCGATCGGGGAAGCTCGCGAGCGCCGCGAGCGCAGACTCGGGAGTGGTGGAGATCGAGTCGTCCACCCACAGCACGCCGTCCCGTTCAACCACCGGCTGCAGGCGGTGGGGTAGCGCCCGGAAGTCCGCCAGCGCATCCGCCAGTGGCGGTATCGGGACGTCCATTGCTTCCAGCGCTGTCAGCGCGGCGCAGAGGTTGAGCGCGTTGTGGGCGCCCGCCAGCGGCAGCTCCGCGAGGGAGAGCTTCCCATCGCCACCCAGCGCGATCTCATCGCCCTGCAGGTGCCAGCCGTCGGGCTCCCCGAAGGCGAGGACCTGCAGCCCCCCCTGCGCGCGTGCCAGCTCCAACTCCTGGGGGCGCACCACCGCCGTCTGCACGCTAGCGAGTCCCAGCAGCCTCAGCTTCTCTTCGCGGTAGACCTGCTCGGAGCCGTGCCAGTCGGCGTGCTCCCGATACAGGTTCGTCAGCAGCGCCACCTGCGGCCCGCTCTCCAGATCGGCGATCTGGTAGCTGGAGAGCTCCACGATCGTCACCTGCGGCTGCTGCTCCAGATCCAGCAGGTCGAGCGCGGGGACGCCGATGTTGCCCGCCAGCGCCACCGTCACGCCGCCCGCACGCGCGACGTGGGCGGCGAGCGCCGCCGTGGTGCTCTTGCCCTTCGTGCCCGTCACCCCCAGCACGCCCTGCCCGCCGCGCTCCGCCAGCCACAGCGAGGTGGCCGTCGTGACCGGCAGGCCCTGCGCGAGCAGCGCCTGCAGCTCCGGCCGGTGGATGGAGACCCCCGGCGAGCGCACCAGCACCTCGCAGCCGTTCAGCGCCCGCTGCGCCTCAGCTGCCGAGACCACCTGAACGTCCGGCGAGCGCAGCTTCGCTCGTACATCCTCAGCCGGCTCCTCGTCGAACACGGCCACCGCGATCTGCGCCGACGGCAGCCGTCGCGAGAGCTGCTCTGCGAAGGACGCGATCTCCCGCCCAGCGCCCCACACGCCCACGCGCGCGCCGTCAAGCTCCGAGAAGCGCACGTACGTCCCCCATCAACTCGGGCGGCACCTCGTGCTCGTCGCTGAGCGCCAGCGCCGCCTCCGGATCGCCATCCGCCGCGGCGAAGCGCGGCAGCACCTCCGCCACCAGGCGCCGCACCACGCTGTGGCCCGCCCAGCGCTCCTGGGCGGCCAGGAGCCTGATCGCCGCGAGGCTCTCCTGCTCCTCGCCCACGCACTCGAACGGCTTGTGCCCGCCCGTGGCTGTCAGCAGCGCAAAGCCCTCGAACTGGCGCTCGTCCGCCAGCAGGTCCGCGCCAAAGATCTCCCGCAGATGCGCCGGCTCGCAGAAGGGTGCCAGCACGAGGAAGACGAAGCGGCACTTCGGGCAGTCGCAGCACCAGGAGGCAGCCCGCAGCTCGGGATCCAAGCGGAAGATCGCATTGCAGCTGGTGAACGCCCCGTGGTAGCGCTCCAGCCGCGCGAACGCGCGCGCGATCGCCAGCTCGGAGGCTGGGCGCAGAATCGAGAACAGCCGCAGCCGCTCGTCCGCCTCCGCCAGCGCCGTCGACATGAGCCGCTCCGCACGAAGACTCTTTGAGAACTGGTGGTTGACCTCCACCCCGTCCCAGCTCACGTTGCCAGCCGAGGCCGAGCGCTCGTTGGCCATCGCCACCGCGTCGAAGCCGTTCAGGGCGGCCGTCAGCAGCGCCACGCAGGACACGATCGCCGTGATCGGCACGTGCCCGTTGATGGCGCCCACGCGGTTGAGCGCCGTCAGTCCCGGATCCAGGCGCCTGCGCACCAGCAGGCGCGGCAGTTCCGCGGCCGCCACCGTGCGCGCGATCGGCGGCGCGTCGCCCACCGAGAACAGCGCCAGCTCACGGCCGCTGCGGCGCACGATCTCCAGGGCCACCGCCGAGTCCTTGCCGCCGCCCACCGGCACCAGCACACGCTCCACCGGCTGCTGCGAGCGCTCCGCCAACGACCGCTCGACGCGCGGCGCCACGGGCGCTCCGCCATTGGGGAAACTCGGACGCGGTAGCGCGGCCAGCCCGTTCGTGTAGGCCAGCTCGCCCAACCCCTCGCTGTAGAGCGCCTCCAGCAGCGCCACGGTGGCCGGCGGCGGCGCGCCCGTCTCGCAGCTCACCCTCCCCGGCAGCGCCGTCTTGAAGTAGCTGACCCCCGCCACCCAGTGCAGCAGCGCCAGCAGGCCGTCGACGCGTTCGTGCTCCCCGTCGCTCAGCGGGCGCTGCAGGGGAACTGCGAACTCCTCCCTAAAATTAATCCTGTCGTCGAGCGCGTAGTCCAGCGTTACGCGACCGTCCGCATCAATGCGCCGGGCGACGAAGCGGAAAACGCGGAACGCGGTTGGGTCGAACCGGGCCTCCGGACGGTTGGGCGCCACTGCCATCGACCAAGCCTAGAACGCCCGCATCGCCCTTGGGCTCCGGCTCGCCTGTGAACAGCCA
>Ga0182030_10005784_pt1 | contig 26184 bp, 21 predicted proteins | sample 812S3MmetaG_FD_121299 | JGI IMG/M metagenome (GOLD analysis project Ga0182030, IMG submission 121299) | Permafrost microbial communities from Stordalen Mire, Sweden - 812S3M metaG (Illumina Assembly) | ecosystem: Environmental > Terrestrial > Soil > Wetlands > Permafrost | place: Sweden...
AAGACGCAGGACGACGTCGTGCGCGGGAGGCTGCTGGGCACTCTCAGCGCGGCGGAGGACCCGAAGCTCGCGGCGCGGGCGCGGGACCTCGTCCTCGACGAGCGCATCAAGTACACCGAGATGCTGACGCCGCTCTGGGTCCAGCTGGGAGCACCCGAGACGCGCGACGCGGCGTGGGCCTGGCTGAAGGAGCACTGGGACGCGGTGGCGGCGCGCGCCTCGAACGTCCTCTTCGAGGGTGTGCAGCTCGTGAGCATGCCGAGCTCGTTCTGCGACGACGCGCACGAGCACGAGGTGGCGACGTTCTTGAAGGACCGTGCGACGAAGATCGACGGCGGCCCGCGCGTCCTCGCCAAGACCGTGGAACAGATTCATCTGTGCGCCGTCAAGCGGCGGGCGGAAGAGGACAACGCGAGAACCTTCTTCACGAAGAGGTGAGGTAGCCTCGGCTGTGGTCATGCGCTGGCTCGCCCCACTCGTCGCGGTCGCGGTGTCGACGGTCTCGTCTCCGGCTGCCGCGCAAGCCCACATCGACTCGGCCGTGGGTCCCATCGAGGAGCATCACCTCGACAACGGAATGACCGTGGTGATCCAGGAGGACCACCGCGTGCCGCTCGTGTCGATGGTGATGCGCTACGACGAGAGCGCGGTACGTCCCGGTCTTCAGGGGACCGCGACGCTGACCACGTTCCTCATGCTGGGCGCGACCAAGCACGTCGCGGCGGGCGATTACTATCGGCTCCTCGCGCGCGCGGGCGCCACCGGCGCGGCCGACCGCACGCAGCCGAGCGCGACGACGCTCGAGGTGACGGTGCCCTCCAACCATGTCGCCCTGCCGCTCTGGCTGTGGAGCGAGCAGATGGGGTACTTCGACGGCGCGCTCGACGACGCCCAGGTCGCCACGCAGCGTAACAAGCTGCGAGAGCAGCGCCGCGTCAGCCTCGAGGGCTCGCCCATGGGGCGCATCGACGCCATGGCGTTCGAAGAGCTCTACCCGCCGGAGCACCCGTACCACTTCCTCGAGTTCACGCCGCAGGACGTCGACCGCATCGACCGGCCGGCGGTGCTCGCGTTCCACGACGCCTGGATCACCCCGCCGCACGCGACGCTCGTCATCGTGGGCGACGTGGTCCCGGCCGAGGTATCGGCCCTGGTCGACAAGTACTTCGCGACCATCCCGCGCGGCGTCGTACAGCCGCCGGCCCCGCCGCCGCTCGAGGCGCTCTCCGGTGAGACGCAGGTGGACGTCGCGGCGAACGTCCCGCGAGCCCAGGTGTTCCTCCGGTGGCGTACGCCGCGCCTCCTCACGTCGGAGGACGCGCGTCTCGATGTGGTGGCCCGCCTGCTGGGGGGGAGCCGCACGGGTTGGCTCTTCTGGAAGCTCGTCGACGAGAAGAGGGTCGCGGTGAGCGTCTCGACCCACCAGCGGTCCGACGTGCTGGGATCGCAGTTCGAGGTCCGCATCGAAGGAGCGAACGGGAAGACCGCCAGGGAGATCCTCGCCGCCTTCGACGCGGCGATGGACGACATCCGCCTGCGCGAGCCGACGAAGAAGGAGCTGGCCGGGGCCATCTACGAGACGGTCATCGACCGCTTCCTCGCGCTCGAACGCGCCCCGACGCGGGCGTTCGACTTCGCCCGAACCCGGACCCTCGCCGAGTCGGCGGATCCGACGAAACACGATCTCGGTCGGTATGGGCGCGTGGATGCCGGGCACGCGCGCGACGCCGTGGTGAGGTTTCTGCCGCGCGACCGGCGGGTGGTGCTCCTCGTGACGCCGACCCCCGGTGCTCCCGCCGGGGGCCAGCTCGTGGGCAAGCGCGTGACGCAGGCGACGACGCCATGAGAGCTCTCGGCGTCATCGCCCTCCTCGCGGTCTCCGCCGGCGCTTGCGGGCCTGCGCAGCCCCCTCCGCGGGTGACCGAGCCGCCCCCGGTCGTCATCGCGCCCCCGGTGGCGCCGGTGGCGCCTACCGCCAGCGCGCCCGTGGTCGTCGACGAGAGCTTTCGCGAGCACCCGCCGGTGGCCGAGGCGCCCAAGACGTTCGTACCTCCGGCAGGGACGCACGGAAAGCTGCACAACGGCATCCCGGTGCTGGTGGTTCACCAGGCGTCTCCCTTCGTCGCCATCCGCATCGTCGGCACGGGCGGGGTGCCCGACGTGGGCGTGGATCACGCCGAGGTCGTAGGCACGATGATGCTCGCGTTCCACGCGGGGACGACGTCCCGCTCGATCTACGACATCCGGGACACCTACGTGACGCTCGGCATGCAGGAACCGGAGACCAACTGGTACGCCGACACGGTGTCCATCTCGTTCGTGGCGCCCGTGTCGAAGATGCGTACGGTCGTCGACCTCGCCGCCGACTTCACGCTTCGCCCCTCGCTCGACAAGATGAACTTCGAGCGATGGCGCGAGCAAGAGGCCAACCGCGACGAAGACCAGGCGAACGACGCCGCGCTCACGGCGGACCGGGTGCTCCGGCGCGTCCTCTACGGGAGCCATCCCTACGGTGCCGGTGTCCTGTCGGCCGCGAAGACCCGCGCGGTGAAGCGCCCGGACATCGTGGCGCTTCACGGACGCGCGTTCGACGCCTCGCGGCTCTCCATCGTCGTCGCGGGCGGCGTCGACGAGAGCGACGTGATCGCGGCGCTCGACGACGCGTTCGGCACCGTCACGGCGAACGGTCCGGCGGGAGGCGGCGCGGTCCGGGTCCCGGCGGCGCCTTCGGCGGCGCGGCTCGTCGTCGTGGACAAGCCGGGGACGGCCATCGCCGCCATCGCGACGGGCTTCGTCGGCCCGGCGTACGGCTCCTCCGACGCGGAAGCCTCGGTCGCAGCCCTGGGTGTCCTCGCCGATGCGTCGTTCGGACGCGTGACGGTGCGGCTGCGCCAGGAGCTGAGCGACGTCCCGTGGGTCAATTCGACCACGTCCGAGCAGCGCACCAGCGGCGCCCTCGGCTGGCGAACCCGTGCTGCGACCGACCGGGTGGCACCTGCCCTCGCGGAGGCGGATCGCATCGTGCGCGCCTTCGCCATGCAGGGCCCCACCGAGGAGGAGCTCGTGAGCGTGCGGGACCGGGAGGTCTTTGCGTCGGCCGCGTCGTTCCAGACGGCCGCCGAGACCGCGCGCGGGTGGTCGTGGGCTCTCGCCTACGGGCAACCGGATGACGTCATCCTGAAGGAGCCGCAGCGATACGCGGCGCTCACCGCCGACGCCGTCAAGAGCGCCGCCGCGCATTACCTCGACGCGGACCACATGCGCACGGTGATCGTCGGAGACTGGGCCAAGCTGCGCGGGCCGCTCGTGGCGCTCGCGTGGGGGTCCATCGAGGTAAGGAATACCCAGGGAGTCCTCTTGCGGACGGAGAGCGCGCGCCGCGCCACACGTTAAGGAAACGTCGACCATGCCGATCACCCAGGTCCTCCGCACCATGGGCGCCGACGCGCCCGAGACGAGCGCGCCGAGCCAGCCGTGCGTGATGCTCATCTTCGGGGCGTCCGGCGATCTGACCAAGCGGCTGCTCGTCCCCGCGCTCTACAACCTGGCCTGTGACGGCCTCCTGTCGGAGAAGTTCGCGCTCCTCGGCACGGCGATGGACGCGCTCACCACCGACTCTTTCCGCGAGCGGATGAGCGCCGACATCAAGAAGTTTCACACGCGGCCGGAGTTCGACCAGAAGGTCTGGGACCAGCTCGTCGAACGGTTTCACTACGTGCCCGGTGGCTTCAGCGACGCGTCCCTCTTCGAGACGCTGAAGGCGGACGTGGCGAAGCTCGACACGCAGTACGACTGCGGGGGCAACGTCCTCTTCTACTTCGCTACGGCGCCGCGCTTCTTCGGCCTGCTCTGCGACAACCTCTTCAAGGCCGGCTTCAAGGACGGCCCGGGATGGAAGCGCATCATCGTCGAGAAGCCGTTCGGGGTGAACCTCGAGTCCGCGAGGCAGCTCAACAGGGAGGTCCTCGCCAACTGGGACGAGACGCAGATCTACCGGGTCGATCACTATCTCGGGAAGGAGACCGTCCAGAACCTCCTCGCCTTCCGGTTCTCGAACGGCATGTTCGAGCCCCTCTGGAACAAGAACTACATCGACAACATCCAGTTCAACGTCGCCGAGGCGGTCGACGTCGAAGGGCGCGGTGGCTACTACGACTCGTCCGGTGTCCTGCGGGACATGATGCAAAACCACATGTTCCAGATGCTCTCGTATCTGTGCATGGAGGTGCCCGGCTCGTTCGAGCCCGACTCGATCCGCAACGAGAAGGCGAAGCTCCTGCAATCGGTGCGCACGTACACGTCGGACGAGGTGGCGCGCTTCGTCGTCCGAGGCCAGTACGGTCCGGCGGTGGACGACGCGGGCAACGTCGTGAAGCCTGGGTACCGTGGCGAGCACGACGTCGCCCCCGAGTCGAAGACGGAGACGTACGCCGCGGCGCGCCTCCACATCGACAACTGGCGCTGGGAGGGCGTGCCCATCTACCTGCGCTCCGGCAAGGCGCTGTGGAAGCGCGGCACCGAGATCATCGTGGAGTTCAAGAAGGCGCCGGAGGTCATCTTCCGGGGGACACCCGTGGTGCACCTCGGCCCGAACCGCCTCATCTTCCACATCCAGCCGTACCAGGGCATCGAGATCCAGTTCCAGGCCAAGGTCCCGGGCCCGAGGCTCCAGCTCCAGCCGGTGCACATGCGCTTCGCGTACGGCGATGCCTTCAAGGCGTCGCGATACACGGGCTACGAGGTCATGGTCTACGCGTGCTCCCACGGCGACGCGACGCTGTTCTCGCGAGGTGACGTGGTGGAGGCGGCGTGGCGCGTGGCGCAGCCGCTGCTCGACTACTGGAACGCGACGCCGGCGGACTTTCCCGACTACGCGCGCGGCAGCTGGGGACCAAAAGTCGCGGCCGATCTCATCAAGCGCGATGGCCGCCACTGGCACGAGGTCGTCACCGAGGAGGTCCTCAAGAAGGTGCCGCTGTTCAGGGACGGCGACATGCTGTTCCTCGAGCAGGTCATCATGGCGCTGCGCGCGCAGCAGGTGTCTCGCGGGGATCTCATCATCAAGAAGGGCGACATCGGGCGCGAGCTCTACCTCGTCGCCCGCGGAGAGGTCGCCGTCCTCGACGACGTCGGCAAGGTGATCAAGGTTCTGTCGGACGGTGACGTCTTCGGTGAGATCGGCGTCTTGATGTCCAAGCCCCGCACGGCCGACGTGCGCGCCAAGACGAGCTGCGACCTCTTCGTCCTCGACAAGACGGACTTCAGTCGCATCCTGCGGGATAACCCACGCTTCGCGAGCGCCATCCAGCAGGTGGCCAGGGAGCGCTACAGCGTCAACGTGCACACCGACGCGCTCACCGCTCCGCACTGACCTTCCATCCAGATCGTTGCACGTAACGGCGGAGCGCCGTGTTCTCGAGCGACACCGGTGACAGGTACTCGCCCACGCGCTCGCGCTCCCACCACGCCCCGTCGGCGCGCGACGGCGTGAACTGGTACCGCCAGATGCCCGCGCGGATCCATCGCGGGGGGGCTGCCCGGAACGGGTCCCGCGCCAGCAGCGGCTCGGGGGCGGGGTCGCCCGACAGGAGCTGCCACACGAGGTGCACGAGCCACGGTTCGTCCTCGATGGGCTCGCCCCTCGCCGCGTAGTTGCCGACGAACCACATCTGCCAGTCGAGCCGCAGGTGGTAGGGCGTGATGACGCAGGGGCGGCGGCGCAGGTCGCCGGGCATGCACGGCAGCTCGTACTCCTCCCAGCGCGCGCCATCGTCCGGGACCTCGTCGCGCGTCCCCTCGAGGATGACCTCGAAGCGTTTGCGGTCGACGCTGCCGAACGCCCCGTAGGTGTTGACGAGATCCAGCGGATCGAAGCTCGTGTTCATGCGCTGCTCGGACGACAGGAGGTTGGCCACCGGCCCCACGCTGAGGACGGCCACGACGACACCGAGCACCTGGGGGACGCGCCGCTGGAGTGTCGTGGCCCGGAGTGCGGAGAAGCGCTCGAGCAGGGCCGCTCGCCGCTTGCCTGGCAGGAGACGCGACCAGAGCGTGTCGTCGAAACACGCGAGGGCCGGGACGATGGTCAGCCAGTTGAGGAAGGACAGGTTGCCGCTCACGATGAGGGACACCTGGAAGGCCACGAGCAGCAGGCCCGCCGCATGCCGCCACCGCCGGAAGCCGAACGCGAACCAGGGGACGACGAGCTCGACGAAGTGGTTGAAGAGGACCTGAAGCGCGTGGGCCCCGTGCGGCCAGTGGTGCATCGTGAAGGACAGCGGGTTCGGGCTCGGCTGGGTCTCGAAGTGGTAGTCGAGGCAGCTGAGATCGCGCCAGCACGCGTCGCCGCGCAGCTTGATGAGTACCGCGCCGAGCATGATGCGGAAGATGAGCCACCGGAGGAGCCACACGACGATGACCGGCGCGGGCATGCGCGGGAACGGACGCACCGTCGTCACGGGGCAGAGCCACACCGCCAGGAAGCCGGTCTCGAGGAGCTGGATCTCCCAGCCGTAGCCGTAGAAGATCTGCCCCACGTGGACGAACGACATGTAGAGGAGCCACAGCGTGAGTTGCAGGAGCGCGTTGGTGGCACCGCAGAGGGCCGCCGCGGAGAGGGCGATGCCGGCCCAGCACAGCAGGTGCATCGCGCCGTCCGACGAGCCCAGCCAGAAGAGCGTGGGGATCCGCCAGTACGCCGCCGCGCCCAGGTGACTGCGCGCTCCGTGGAGGAAGTCCGTCGCCGGTAGCAGGCCGTGCGAGCCGAGGAGCGGGTCGAGCTGGCAGGCGAGCGAGAGGAACGCGACGAGGTACACGAGCCCGAGGAGGCGCAGGACCGCAAAGCGCGTGAGCTCGTAGGTGGCGGGCTCGTGGAGGAGACGGTGCCACCACGCGGTTCGAAACGCTCCGGGGTCTTCGTCGCCATCGGCCACGGCTCCGATGCTACGACGCCTCCCTCTTCTCTCCGCGGCAACACTATTTGCATGCCAGGCGCAACAATCACGTCTCCGAGCGACGAAGGGTTCGCCATCCTGTCGCAGAGCCGTCACAGTCTCTCCGTGCATCGCTGGCTCACTCTTGGCGCGTGCGTCTCGCTCCTCGCCGGATGCTCCGGGGGCGCAGCGGACGGCCCTGCGCTGGGAGGCGACGGAGGAATCGACGCCGCCACCGGTGGCGACGGCGGTCTCTCGGACGCCGGAGCCCAGGGCGACTCTCCGGTCGCGGCGGGCGACACCGGGACGTCGCCCGGCCTCGACGCCGGCGAGGACGCCGAAGGAGACGCCGACGTCCCCACGACGTGCACCGGAGACGCCGACTCCGGCGCCGGCTGCTACGCCATCACCTGCAACGCGGGCGGAGTACACACGCTCCAGGCCAACCGGGATCGCCTCGTCGCCGACCTGGCGAAGCGCAAGTGCACCGACAGCTGCACGCTATGGGCGGGCCTCAACGAGGCCGAGCGATACATCTTCGTGATGGATACGACGTACCTCGGGGATACGGCGAGCCGCCTCTATCCGCCGTCGTACGCCAACCTCGAGACCGCGCTGGACCACGCCGTCGCCCTCTACAGCGTCAACGGTCCCCTCGCCGGTCAGGGCACCGACGGCAGCGGCCGCGGGGGCAACGACTACAACCGCATCTACCTCGGCTTCGACGACCTCGCGAAGTGCGTGATGCGAAACTTCGCCCTGGCGAACCCCACGTCGGAGGCGGCCTACAACATGTGGGTCAAGTCCGACGACCTGGCCGGACCCCACGCGCCCTTCACCCAGCGCGAGATGATCTACTGGTACAAGGCCATCACCGACCTCCAGTCGAACGGCCCCCAGTTCCACCACTGGCACCAGGACTCCGACTTCACCCAGTCGGGCATCGACACGCGCCTCGGCGTGTGCGGCAACACCGATCGCTCCCTCACCGAGCTCACGATCGCCTTCGATTTCTACCACAACAGCGATCCGCTCGGAGACTACGCAACGCGCGGGGGCTACGGCTGGCAGATCGTCGACCAGCACTCCAGCATCACCGCGAACTGGAGCTACATGCCGACGGGCTGCCCCACCACCGCGCCCGTGAACACCGACCCCTATGGAGGGGGCACGTTCGCCGGGATGGGACCGAGCCTCGACGCAGATGGCGGCGCATGCACGGCCCCCGTCCTCGGCGACGCGGGGTGTGGGCCCTGAAGGCCCACGGGTAGCTTCAGTCGTCGTCGCCCGACAACCGGGCACAAGCCCGGAGGTAGGCGTCCGGCTCGTCGATCTCCTTGGCCTCGACCTCGGCGCGAACGCCGGAGTCGATCTGGCCCATCACCTCTTCCAGCAGCTCCCGGGGATCGACGTCGTAGTGCTCGCAGAACTCCGACCACGACTGGTAGCCGGTGTCGCCTTTCCGTCCCTTGACGTCGGTGATCCGCCCGTCGTCGTGCACCTCGACGGCGTCGGGCAGCTCATCGTCGTCTAGCTCGAGGGTAAGCATCGGGGGATGGCAAGGCTCCGGCTACTACGTCTACAGCTACCCGCCTCCGTCTCAGCTCACCGCGTCCTTGATGGCCTTGACCGGCCGGGCGCGCACGGCCTTGCTCGCGGGCTTGGCCGCGAACTTCTGCTTCTCCTTGGTGAAGGGGTTGATGCCTTCACGCGCGGGGCGCGCGGGCTTCTTCACGACGACGAACTTCGCGAAGCCGTGGAGCACGAAGATGCCGTTCTTCTTGAGCTCCTTGTGGCCGATGTCCACCAGCGTCTCGACGACCTCCTTGACGTGCTTGCGCGAGACTTCCTCGCCCACCGCGTCCGAGACCGCCTGAAGGATCGCGCTCTTCGAGAGCGGCTTGTTCTTCTTGGAATCTGATTTCGCCATGTTCGTGCCTCCTGTGGCAGAGGAGAGTTACGGCCGACGCACCTTCCATGGCAATGGAAATCGAGGGCAAACGAGCCCGTTCGCGCCCTTTCTCGCCCCGTCTCACGCTCGAACGAAGTCGATGAACCCCTTGCTCGGCTCGGTGGCGACCAGCCGGACGCGCACGTGATCGCCCACGTCGAGCCCCCTTTCCCCCTCCACGATCCGCCCTTCGGCGGGGGGATCCACCAGCCTGGCGAACGTCCCCTTGTCGGCCGCGCCCGTCACGATCGCGTCGAACTGCTGCCCGATCCGGTCCGCCAGGTACACCGCGGCCGCCTGCTTTCGCGTGGTCCGCTCCACCTTGCGTTCATCGTTCTCCTTCTGGGTGCAATGCGTCGCGATGGCCCCCAGCTCCTCGTCGGAGTACGGCGGGGGCGCACCGGCCAGCGCGGCCTTGACGAGGCGCTGCGTGACCAGATCCGCGAAGCGACGGTTCGGCGCCGTCGAGTGCGTGTAGTCCGTCACCGCGAGGCCGAAGTGGCCGTCGTGAGGCTCGCCATAGCGCTCCAGCACGTACTCGCCGGGGCCCATCAGCTTCACGACGGAGACCGAAAGGTCGGCGAACGTGTCCGGCGCCGCCACCTTGCGTCGATCGAGGAACGCGGCCAGCGCTCGCGAGCTCGGCTCGGGGGGCAGGACCTCGCCGCTCTGCTTGGCCAGCGCGACGATCCGCATCCAGCGCTCCGGCGCCTTGACCACCCGGCGGATCGACGACAGGTGCCGGTCGTCGAGGAAGCGCGCCATCGCCCCGTTCGCGGCGATCATGAAGTCCTCGATGAGCGCGCGAGCGCGGCTCTTCTTGGTCAGCTCGATGCGCGTGACCGATCCGTCGTTGGCGACGACGGCGCGTGCTTCGATGGTCTCGAGGTCCAGCGCTCCCCGCTCGTAGCGGAGCTTCTTCAGGCACTGCGCCGCGGCATCCTGCAGACGCAGCTGCTCCTGGAGGACCTTGCTCGCGCCGACCTTCGCCGGGGCCGGACCCGATCCCTCGAGCCACGCGCCGACTCCGTCGTAGGCGAGCTTCGCGTGGTTGTTCACCGCCGCCCGGTACACGTCGGCCTTCACCACCGTGCCCGCGGGATCCACGTCCATCTCCACCACGATGGCGAGTCGCTCGGCCCCGTCGCCCAGCGACGTGTGATCCGTCGACAGCGATTCGTGGAGCATCGGGAAGATCCTCGGCCCCGTGTAGATGGTGCAGGTGTTGTGCGCCGCGTACGCGTCGAGCGCCGAGCCCTTGTGCACCAGGGCGTCGACATCGGCGATGCCCACGCGCACTCGGACGTGGCCGTTCGGGAGCGCCTCCGCGACCTCGATCTGATCGAGATCCCGCGAGTCGTCGTTGTCGATCGACGACCACGGCAGCGAGCGGAGGTCCTGCACGCCAGGGCCGGCGGGGCTGGCGGGACGAAGCTTCGCGGCTTCCGCCTGCGCGGCGGCGGGGATGTCGGGCAGAAACTGCGCGTCCATCATCGCGTGCCGGGCACCTTGCACGAGATCGAAGTGCTTCGCGGTCGACATCAGGGAGCTCCTTTTCGGGCATGCTACCCGGGCGACCATGCCTGACGACAACGCTTCCTCCGCACCGGTGCCCCCGCCCGCGACCGGACCCGAGTGGGGCAAGGGCACCCGGAGCGACACGGAGCGCAAGTTCCTGCTGGGCCCGCGCCCTCGCGGCGTGGAGCTCGGGGAGGCTCTCAACATCTTCTGGCAGTGCATGCGCGGCTTCCGGGCGCTGCACTTCGTCGGCCCCTGCGTGACCGTGTTCGGCTCCGCCCGGTTCCGGGAGGACCATCCCTACTACGAGCTCACGCGCGAGGTCGGCCGGAAGCTCGCCGAGGCGGGCTTCACGGTGATGACCGGCGGGGGGCCGGGCTTGATGGAGGCGGCCAACCGGGGCGCGAAGGAAGCCGGCGGGTATTCGGTCGGCGCCAACATCGAGCTCCCGAGCGAGCAGAAGCCCAACGCCTACCTCGATCGGTGGGTCGAGTTTCCCTACTTCTTCGTCCGCAAGCTCATGCTCCTCAAGTACTCGTACGCGTTCATCGCCATGCCCGGCGGCATCGGGACCCTGGACGAGATCTTCGAGACGGCCGTCCAGATCCAGACCGGCAAGATGAAAAACTTCCCGCTCGTGCTGATGGACAAGAGCTACTGGGAGCCGATGATGACGTTCATGCGCGACACGCTCCTGGCGCATGCCACCGTGGACGCCGCGGACGTGACGCGGTCGGTGCTGACGGATTCACCGAGCGAGGCGGTCGAGCTCATCCGAGCGCAGGCGATGAAGCAGTTCGGCCTCACGTATGGCCCTCCCCCGAAGAGGCGGTGGTTCCTCGGCGAGCGATGAACGACGGCCTCTCGCGTTGACGAGCCTGGTCCCGGCGGATAGGTCTGGGTGCCATGACCATCGCAAAGAGCCTGTTCGTGGCATCGCTCGGCATCGGCATGGGCCTCGCGGCAGGGAGCGTCGGCTGCGGGGGATCGAGCACCCCGGCGCCGGCTGCTACGCCGGCCGGCAAGTCGGCCTCCACCATGGACTCGGACGACGACGGCATCTTCGACGACGTCGACCTGTGCCCCAACGAGAAGGAAGACGGAAAGGGCAGCGCCCCGAAGGACGGCTGCCCCGATGGCAAGGGCAAGACCTGAGAGCTCGGCGTAGGCCGCTCTCCCCCTACGCAACCCAGGGCTGCCTCGAGCCCAGCTCACGGACGGGCAAGGCGCCCTTCTCGATCACCCCGGTCTTCGCATCGACGACCCGATAGGCCAGCGTGGAACGGCCGAGGGGCTGCGCTTCGACGAAGATGCACCGCAATTCGCCCGCCTCGAAGCCGCACTGGGCCTGGATGGAGGCCAGAAGCTGCTCCTGATGGAGGTGCCCTTCGCCGAAGTTCCAGCCGAGCGCCATGCCCGCCACGAGCTCACCGTCCACCCACTCGTAGTCCTCCAGGCGGTCCACCGCCTTGGGGACGAGGATGGGGAGCGCGCGACCGTGGAGGTGCATCAGGCGAAAGCCCATCACCTTGCCCACGAGGCCCACCGCCGTCGGCCGATCGTAGAAGCGGGCGAGCTGGTCGTAGATCCACGCGCTGCTCATCGTCAGGTGCCGGAGCTTCCGGTACGCGTCGCCCCGGAAGAGCCAGACCGAGTAGGCCCAGTTGCCGGCGTAGTACCGCATGGCCAGAAGAAACGAGAGCCGCCCCGGGAAGAAGTTGCCGAAGAGCGGGAGCGCCACGAGCATGACGACGAGGAACGCCGCGATGCCGGGCGGGCCGACGCTGAGGATGGAGACGTCGGGGTGCGCCCAGAAGAGCGCGAAGGCGCCGTAGACGACGGCGACGTTCCACTCGATGGGGACCCCCATGGGGACGTTGCTCGTGATGTAGCCGTGGAGCAGCAGCATGAGCACGATGGCGACGACGGGCGGTGTGCCGAGCGGCGTCGCGAGGAACGCGATGGGCACGCCGAGCTCCATCGCGGTGCCCGCGTGTCCTGCCCACGTCGCCAGCGTCGAGGGGCGAAGGTCCCGCGGGTAGTCGCGGTACATGCGCCGCCGCAGCCAGGGGAAGCGCGTGAGCGGGCCGTTGCTGGTCATCACGCAGACGACCGCCGGAAAGTGGTGGTTCAGCTTGGAGAAGCCGGCCCAGAACCAGAGCGCAATCTGCACCGCCATGGCGCCGGCGATCCAGTCGCGGGCGAAGGCGAAGCAGACGATGGTCACCCAGTAGTGCTCGCCGCGGGCGGCGAGAAAGAGGGTCTTGTCCATGACGCCGAGGAGGGGGACGAGGATGGCGAGCGGCAGGAAATACTCGAAGCCGGGCGTCGAGGTGAGGAGCGCGCGAAGGCTGGCGACGAGGAGGGCCACGTAGAGGAGGACGTCGAGGGAATTGCGTGTCCGGCGGCCGACGACGGGTGCGCCGGGGAAGAGCGGGAGCTTCGTGGTCCCGGGACGGAGGAAGTAGAGGAAGCCGCCGATGGGCGGGAAGTAGCGGCCCGTGAGAGGTCCGCTGCCGCAGCCGAAGCCGAGGACCTCGAAGAGCAGGCTCCAGACGATGGCCTTCTGGAAGGCGATGGGGCTCAGCCACCACGACGCGATGGTGGATGGACCGCCGAGCGACGGGCTGAAGCTGCAGAAGAGCATCCACCCGCCCACGTAGACGACGACCTTGAGGGCGTAGGCCAGGAAGACGCCGTGCGGCGTGCCGTAGCCATGCATCGCCCACGCCTCGCACACCATTCGCCCGCGCTCGACGAGGGGCTTCTTCGCCCACTCGAGGGCGTCGTACGGCGGAGGGGTCGGCGCGAGAAAACCCATCGGATACGCGAGATATATCGCAGGGAGATGGGGTGACACCCATTTGGGTGACGCGCGCGCAACACGGGAAGAGGGAAGGCTCGGGCAGTCGTTGACGGATAAGTGAACGAAGCCATGCGCACTCTCCTCGCCATCCCTGCCCTGGGCCTCGCCCTCGGTGCCTGCGCCGGGGCACGTCCCCCGGTCGCAGCCTCCCCGGCGACGCCGTGGCGCCCGGTGGCGGGTGCGGCGAGCATCGAGTGCCACTGGGACCAGCACACCGAGCCACGACCGGGACCCGCCCTCGAGGCGGCCTGCACGGCCGATCCGGCGTGCGGCTGCGCCACGCTGGGGCATGCGCTGCTCATGGAGAGCCATGGTGCGGTCGAGGCGCGCGCGATCGAGGTGCTCGACGCCGCCTGCCATCGCGGCGTCAGCGTGTCCTGCGACGAAGCGTCGATGGTCGAGGAGCTCTGCGTCCGCGGCACCGCGCGACCGAGTCCTGTGTGCGACGTCCTCGCGCGGGAGGGCCGCCTGGGATCGGCGGAGATGCAGGCCCGGTAGGGGCCGGCCGTCGGCCCTTGCCACGCTTCCGCGGTGCAAAGTAGCCTCGGAGACTGGGGAGAGGGTCGGGGGGAAAGTGCTTGCCGCCCGTGCCCGACTAGCTATAGGGAGCGGCTCGACGAGATTTCCGAGCGTCGATCTTTTTGGGAGGGTGCGATGAAGACGACCTGGCAACGCCTGTTGGTTCTCGGTGTGCTCTCCATGGGGCTGGTGAGGTGCTTCAGCTCCTCGTCGGGAGGGGGCACCACCTGCAACGCCTTCGCCGAGGCGCAGACCAACAGCGAGTGCGGTACCTGCGTCGAGAGCCAGTGCAGCAGCCAGATCACGGCGGCCACGGCTCCCTGCGCGGACTTCGTGAGCTGCATCTGCGCGACCGGGGGAAGCGCAGACAGCTGCGCGGCCAAGCTCGAAGAGGCGTCCTGCCAGCCTGCAAGCCAGGCGCTGACGACGTGCGCGCAGAGCAAGTGCTCCACCCAGTGCACGGGGATCGACGCGAGCTTCGCGGATTCGAGCAGCGGCGGCCCGGAGACCGGCGTCGACGGCACCGTGGAGAGCGCCGTGGAGAGCGGGGTCGACGCGACCGCGGACAGCAGCAGCAGCAGCGGCGGAAGCTCGGGTTCCAGCTCGGGTTCCAGCTCGGGCGGCGGAGAGGAGGCTTCGACGACGGACGGACCGGCCGAAGCGGCCGTCGAGGCGGGCGTGGAGGCGGGAGTCGAAGCAGGCGTCGAGGCGGGTGTCGAAGCAGGCGTCGAGGCGGGCACGGACGCGAGCGACGCCGGCGGATGCGTCGCGGGTCAGACGTCGTGCAGCGGCACGTGCACCAACACGACCACCGACAACTCCAACTGCGGCACCTGCGGGACGGTGTGCAACGGGGGAGAATCCTGCGCCGCCAGCGCGTGCTCGTGCCCGGCGAGTCAGACCTTCTGCAACGCCGCCTGCACCAACACGGCCACCGACAACAACAACTGCGGCACCTGCGGGCATGCCTGCACGGGCGGCGCGGTCTGCTTGGGCGGCACCTGCGGCACCGTCTGCAAGGCGCCCACGACCACGTGCTCCGGCACGTGCACCAACACGGGCGTCGACCCGCAGAACTGCGGCAGCTGCGGCAATGCGTGCGGCCCGTACCTGAACGCCCAGCCGGGCTGCGACACGGGCAGCTGCGTCTATAGCTGCAACGCGGGTTATCTCGACTGCGCGTCGACGACCGGTTGCGAGATCAACGGCCAGTCCGACCTCAACAACTGCGGCGCCTGCGGCGCCACGTGCGCCCTGTCCATGGAAGAGGACGGCGGGGTGACCGACTCTCCCGTCTGCAGCGCCGGTGTCTGCAACTTGAACTGCGCCGCCAACTGGCTGAACTGCGATAACGACAACTCCAACGGCTGCGAGACCGAGAGCGACTATCTCAACTGCGGCTCGTGCGGCCATCAGTGCAGCGACGAGCAGTCCTGCTATCTGGGAAGCTGCTCCTATAATGAGTAAGGGCGGGAAGAAACGCCTTGCCGGCTCATCCGCGCGTCCTACACTGTAGGCTCGGCGTTTCGTACGCCGCCTTCCGGAGGGTGCGATGAGGACGAACTGGCAGCGGCTTTTGATCATCGGTGTGCTCTCCGCGGGCCTGGTGAGGTGCTTCAGCTCCTCGTCGGGCGGCGGCACCACCTGCAACGCGTTCGTCCAGGCGGAGTCGAGCTCCGCCTGTGGCACGTGCCTGCAGAGCAAGTGCGCCAGTCAGATCGCGAGCGCCGCCAGCCCGTGCTCGGACTTCGTGAGCTGCGTCCGCGGCAGCGGTGGCAGCTCGGACAGCTGCGCGGCCAAACTTCAGGAAGCGTCCTGCCAGCCGGCGAGCCAGGCGCTCGCGATGTGCGCGCAGGAGAGCTGCCCGAGCCTGTGTGTCGCCGAGGCCGGCTCGATGGACTCCGGCATCGACGCGAGCCACGACAGCGGCCAGCACGACGCGACCGTCGAGAGCGGCGCGGACAGCAGTGGCGTCGATGACGGCTCCGGCGGCGACGCGTCGACGATGGACGCCCCCGTCACCGAGACGGGCGGCGGGGACTCGGCGGCGGAGGCTGGATGCCCCAACAACGAGACGTCGTGCAGCGGGACGTGCACCGACACGACCTCGGACAACGCGAACTGCGGCCAGTGCGGCCTGGCGTGCACCGGGGGAGAGTCGTGCCTCGCGAGCAAGTGCGCCTGCCCGACGGGTCAGACCTTCTGCGGCAACGCCTGCACCACGACGAGCACCGACGCCGCCAACTGCGGCACCTGCGGGAACGCGTGCCCCACCAACCAGGTGTGCGCGGGCGGCTCCTGCGGGGTCGTCTGTCTGGCGCCGAGCACGCTGTGCAATCCGACGACCTGTACGAACACGGGAACCGACACGAACAACTGCGGCACCTGCGGCACTGTCTGCGGGCCCTACCTGAACGCCAGCCCGGGCTGCGACCTGGGCACGTGCACCTACTCCTGCACGGGCTCCTACCTCGACTGCTCCTCCACGTCGGGCTGCGAGACCGACGGCCAGACCGACCGCAACAACTGTGGCTCCTGCGGGCACGCCTGCGTCGGAGCATGCATGACGTGTAGCGGCGGGGGATGCGTGCGGATCCCGAGCTGCGGCTAGCGACGCGCTCTCGCCGCGATCAGCACTTCACGCGCTTCATCTCGGGATCGTAGAGCGGCTTCAGCGACGCCACCGCCGGGTACTTCTTCCCGGCGATCTCCACCTCCCAGCTGCCCGCGTCCAGGTAGGCCTGCGTCACGGGCTCGCCCGCTTCCACCATCACGAGGCCCACGGCGCCTCCCACCGTGAAGCCGTACGACGCCGCGCGGACGTAGCCCACGGCCTTGCCGCTGCGCCGGACCACCTCGGCGTGGAACATCATGGGCTCCGGATCCTTCACGAGCACCTGCACGATGCGGCGCGTGAGCGGCCCTTCGGCCTTCTTCGCCAGCACGGCGTCGCGTCCCACGAAGCCCCCCGGCTTCTTCAGGTCGACGGCGAACCCGAGGCCGGCTTCCAGCACCGAGTCGGTGTTGTCGATGTCGTGCCCGTAGTCGCGGTAGCCCTTCTCCATGCGCAGGCTCGCGAGCGCCTTGAGACCCGCGTGGCGGAGGCCGACGCTCTCGCCGGCGGTCGTGAGGCGGTCGTACACGTAGGACGCCTGCTCGGCAGGGATGTAGAGCTCGTAGCCGAGCTCCCCCAGGTAGGTGATGCGAACGCAGAGGGCGCGCGCGTAACCCAGGTCAATCTCGCGGGCGGCGCGGAATGGGAACGCCTCGTTGGAGAGGTCGGCCGTCGTCACCGACTGCACGAGCTCGCGCGACCGGGGCCCCTGGATGTTGATCTGCGCATAGCCCGAGGTCACGTCCGTCACGAAGGCGTGGGCGTCGCCCATGTGCCGGCGCATCCACGTCTCGACGTGCCGGTGCGCCGTGTCGGTCGCCACGACCCAGTAGCGCTCGTCGTCGAGCTTGGTCACCGTGAGGTCTGCTTCGATCTTGCCGCCCTCGTTGAGCCACTGCGTGTACGTGATGACGCCGGGCGCACCGTCCACCTCGTTGGCGGAAATGAAGTTCAAGAGGCGCCCCGCGTCGCGTCCCTCCACGCGAAACTTCGACATGAAGGACATGTCCATGAGGATCACGCCCTCGCGCGTCGCCCGGTGCTCGGCCTCCCAGTAGGGAAACCAGTTCTGCCTCCCCCACGACAGCCGCTCCACCTCGGGCTTCACGCCTGGCGGCGCGTACCAGTCCGGTCCCTCCCACCCGCTCACGTCCTTGAAGTAGGCCCCGTGAGCCGCGAGCCGGTCGTGCACCGGCGACCTCTTGGCGCCGCGCGCCGTCTCCATCGACCGCGTGGGGTAGTGGCACTGGTAGACCATCCCCAGCGACTCCACCGTGCGCGTGCGGCGGTACTCGGGGTTGGCCTGGTAGGTCTGAAGCCGGTCGATGTTGAACCCGGTGACGTCGACGTCGGGGCAGCCGTTGATGATCCAGTGCGCCATCACGCGTCCGAGGCCTCCGCCCGTGAGGATGCCGATGGAGTTCAGCCCGGCGGCCACGAAGTAGTTCTTGAGCTCCGGCGCTTCGCCCACCACAGGCTGGAGATCCGGCGTGAAGCTCTCGGGCCCGCAGAAGAACTTGCGGATGCCGACCTCCATCGAGACCGGGACCCGCTTCATGGCGGTCTCCACGTACGGACCCATGCGGTCCCAGTCCGGATTCAGCTCACCGAACGAGAAGTCCTCCGGCACGCCGTCCACCTTCCACGGCGCGCACACCGACTCGAAGAGACCGACCATGAGACCGCCGACCTCCTCGCGGAAGTAGCCGAACGAGCCCGGGTCCTCCAGTACGGGGACGGAGCCCGAGAGCTCGGGGATCTTCTCCGTGATGAGGTAGTAGTGCTCGGCCGATTGCAGCGGGATGTTCACGCCGGCCTTCGCGCCGAGCTGCCTGGCCCACATGCCCGCGCAGTTGACGACGTACTCGGCCTCGATGTCGCCGTACTCAGTCCGCACACCCGTCACGACGCCGCGCTTCTTCAGGACGCCCGTGACCGGCACGCCCTCGATGATCTTCGCCCCCTGCATTCGGGCGCCCTTGGCCAGCGACATCGTGATGTCGACGGGGTTGGCCTGCCCGTCTTCCTTCACGTAGAAGCCCGCCAGGATGTCGTCGGTCCGGGCCAGCGGAAAGAGCTCCTTGACCTGCGAGGGCGAGATCTCGTGCACGTCGACGCCGCAGTAGCGGTTGAACGCCGAGACGCGGCGGTACTCCTCCAGGCGATCCGGCTCGGTCGCGACCTCGATGAAGCCCACCGGCTTGAACCCGGTCGATAGCCCCGTCTCGGCTTCGAGTCGGCTGTAGAGGGCGCGCGTGTACTTTCGCATCTCGGTCGACGTCTCCGACGTGGAGCCGAACGTCACGATGAGCCCCGCCGCATGCCATGTGGTGCCCGACGTCAGCCGGTCCCGTTCGAGGAGCACCACGTCCTTCCAGCCCATGTGAGCCAGGTGGTAGGCCACCGAGCACCCGATGATGCCGCCTCCCACGACGACCACGCGCGCATGCTTCGGAAGGACGGGCTGGGACATGGGTCCCGCACATATACATGCAGATCAGCCGGGTACAACGGGAGCGAGCGGCTTGCGCGGCGCGCGGGAGAAAAGTCGCAGTGCGAGCAGAAGGCCCAGGGCATTGAACGCCGCGGCAGCGAAGAACGCGGCGCCGGGGACGTGAGGCGAGGATCCCTCGGCACCGAAGCGCGCGAGCAGAGTGGTGCCGATGATGGGTCCCACGATGGCGGCGATCCCGTTCAGGCTGTTGAGTGAGCCCTGGAGCTCACCCTGCTCGCTCGGGCCGACCTCGCGCGAGATGATGGCCTGCACGGCCGGCCCCGCGAGGCCTCCGAGTGCCAGCGGGACGATGAACACGAGCAACATCCAACCGTGACTGGCCAGCCCCAGGAGCGTGTGCCCCGTCACGGCCATCAAGAGGCCGACGAGCAGCGCGCGTCGCTCACCGAGACGCGGCACCACCGCCCGCACGAGGCCCCCCTGCACCACCGCCGTCGCGAGACCGACGACCATGAGCGACACGCCGACCATGCGCAGGCTCCAGCCGAAGCGCGACTGCGTGTGAAGGGCCCAGATGCTCTGGAGGATCCACTGCGCCATGAAGGAGCACATCATCGTCCCGGCCAGCCCCAGCACGACGGGATAGCGCCCGAGCGCGCGCAGAGAGCCGAGCGGGTTCGCGCGGGCAAAGGAGAAGGCGCGCCGGTTCGCAGGCGCGAGCGACTCGGGCAGGATGAAGAGCCCGTACATCATGTTGACGAAGTTGAGACCAGCGGCGACGAAGTAAGGTACGCGGAGCCCGACCTCGCCGAGCACCCCCCCCATGGCGGGCCCGAGGATGAAGCCGAGACCGAAGACGGCGCCGATGAGGCCGAAGCTCTGCGCGCGCTTGGCCGGTGGCGTGACGTCGGCGATGTAGGCCCCCGCCGCCGAGAAGCTCGCCCCGGTGATGCCGGAGATGATGCGGCCGATGAAGAGCCACGAGAGCGCCGGCGCAAGACCGCTGAGCAGGTAGCTCGCGGCGGCGCCGAGGAGCGACAGGAGGATGACCGGCCGCCGTCCGAAGCGGTCGCTCAGGCCGCCGATCACGGGCGCGAAGAGGAACTGCATCGCCGCGTAGAGCGACACCAGGATGCCGAAGTAGTGGGACGCCGCGCCCAGATCGCCTCCGAGAAAACTGGCGACCAGGCGGGGCGCGACGGGGATGAGCAGCCCTAGGCCGAGGGTGTCCAGCAGTACGGTGACCAGGACGAAGGCCGTGCCGGCGGGGCGGGACCTGGCTTGCTCGGCCATCGGAGAAGAGCCTCCTCTTTATCACGAGGCACAACCTCCCGAAGGTCGGTTAGCCTCGTCCTCCGATGAACGCCGGCCCGCTCGGCTCCACGTTCGACCCGCACTCGCCCGAGGCGCTGGCGATCTCCACGCTGTTCGGCCAGACGCTGGTCGTCTGCGGCATCATCGGCGTCGTCGTGGCGGGGCTGGTCGGCACCTGCGTCGTACGCTTCCGCGAGGGCAAGCGACCCGGGGAGCCGGTGCAGAACCACGGCAACCGCTCGCTCGAGATCACCTGGACACTCATCCCCCTCGCCATCGTCATCGGCCTCTTCGTGCTGACCGCGCACGCCATGGCGGCCTCCGACCCCCCGGCGAACCGCGATCCGGACATCGTCGTCGTCGGGCACCAATGGTGGTGGGAAGCGCGCTACGCGAGCGGGGCCATCACGGCGAACGAGATCCACGTGCCCGTCGGCAAGGATCTGCTGATCCGCGTCGAGTCGGCCGACGTCATCCACGACTTCTGGGTGCCCCAGCTCGGGCGCAAGGTCGACGCCATCCCCGGTCATCCGTCCTCCATCTGGATGCAGGCCGACGTGCCGGGCACCTACCTCGGAGCCTGCGCGGAGTTCTGCGGAGCCGAGCACGCCTGGATGCGCATCGTGGTGGTCGCCGAGACGCCGGCGGATTTCGACGCGTGGGACCAGCATCAGCGCGAACCGGCGGACTGGTCCCCGCGGACGAGCGAAGCGGTACGCGGCGAGACGGACTTCCGCACCAAGACCTGCATCAGCTGCCACACCATCAACGGGCTCGGCGGCACTCGCGTGGCTCCGGACCTCACGCATCTGGCCCAGAGAAAGACGCTCGGCGCCGGCGTCCTCGCCAACGATCCGGCCAGTCTCGCGCGCTGGCTGAAGGACCCGCAGGGCGTGAAGCCCGCGAGCCACATGCCCGATCTCAACATGGACGACGGCGAGGTGAACGATCTCACCGCGTACCTGGAGACGCTCCGATGAGCACCGCGACGTCTCCGCTGGCCGAGGAACATCACCCGGCGCACGAAGCGGACGGGCCGTTCGCCTGGGTGGCCACCGTCGACCACAAGCGCATCGGGATCCTCTACCTGGTCACGGCCCTCTTCTTCTTCTGCGTCGGCGGCATCGAAGCGCTCATCATCCGGCTGCAGCTGGCGCGCCCGAACGGGACGCTCGTCTCGGCCGAGACGTTCAACCAGCTCTTCACGATGCACGGCACGACGATGATCTTCCTCGTCGTCATGCCGACGCTCGTCGGCTTCGGCAACTACCTCGTGCCGCTCATGATCGGCGCGCGCGACATGGCGTTCCCGCGGCTCAACGCGATGAGCTACTGGCTGCTGCCGTTCGGTGGGTGCCTCCTGCACTTCAGCGTGATGGCCGGGGGAGCCCCGGCGGCGGGGTGGTTCGCGTACGCGCCGCTGACCGAGACGCCGTTCTCCTCCACCCAGGGGACGGACTACTGGGTGCTCGCGCTCCTCGTGCTCGGCGTCGGCTCGGTCGCCACGGCCATCAACTTCATCGCCACGATCCTCACCCTGCGCGCTCCGGGGATGACGATGGGACGCGTTCCGCTCTTCGTCTGGATGACGTTCGTCACGTCGTTCCTCGTCATCCTCGCGCTGCCGATCCTGAACGCGTCCATCGTGCTCCTCTTGGTCGACCGGCAGCTCGACGCGCACGTCTTTCTCGCGAGCGGCGGCGGCAACGCCATCCTCTGGCAGCACTTCTTCTGGACCTTCGGACACCCGGAGGTCTACATCATGGCGCTCCCGGCTTTCGGGATGATCTCGGAAATCATCCCCGTCTTCTCGCGAAAACCCATCTTCGGCTACGAGTTCGTCGCGGCGTCGACGGTCGCCATCGCGATCCTCAGCTTCGGCGTGTGGGCGCACCACATGTTCGCCGTGGGCCTCGGCCACACCGCCGACATCTTCTTCGCGGGGGGGAGCATGCTCATCGCCATCCCCACCGGCGTGAAGATCTTCAACTGGATCGCGACCATGTGGGGCGGGTCGATCCGCTTCACGACGGCCATGCTCTTCGCCACGGCGTTCCTCGTGGAGTTCGTCATCGGGGGCCTCAGCGGAATCACGTTCGCCGCAGCGCCGATCGACTGGCAGGTGACCGACACGTACTACGTCGTCGCGCACTTCCACTACGTGATCTTCGGCGGGACTGCGTTCGCGACGCTGGGCGGCATCTACTACTGGTTTCCGAAGATGAGCGGGCGCCGCCTCGACGAGCGGCTCGGCAAGGCGAACTTCTGGCTGATGGTGCTGGGGTTCAACACGACCTTCTTCGTGCAGCACATCCTCGGCATCCTCGGCATGCCGCGCCGCGTGTTCACGTACCCCGATCTCCCGTACTGGGGCGTCCTCAACATGGTGTCGACCGTCGGGGCCTGCCTGATGGGGCTCGCGTCGCTCGTCCTCGTCGCGAACATCGTCTTCAGCCTGAAGCGCGGGAAGCTCGCCGGGGATAACCCCTGGGACGGGTGGACGCTCGAGTGGGCAACGACGTCGCCGCCCCCGCACGACAACTTCGCCGAGGTTCCGCAGATTCACGGGCGACGGCCGTTGTGGGATCTCGCGCACGGCAAGGACCCGAGCGACTCCCAGGCCACGAAGCCGAAGCCCGAGCGCACGTTCGACAAGGGAGCCGTCGCGGTCTGGAGCTTCATCGCCTCCGAGACCGGGTTCTTCCTCATCCTCATCATCGCCTACCTCTTCTTCAACGTCGGCGCCGGGGCGGACGCCCCCGGACCGTCGGCCGCGATGCTGGACGTGAAGAAGACCGGAGCCTTCACCGCATGCCTCTTCGCGAGCAGCTTCACCCTGTGGCTGTCGGAGAAGAGCCTCCACAAGAAAGAACACGCGGCAGCGGCGCGCTGGCTCTTCGCGACCATCGCCCTGGGGGCCGTGTTCCTCGTCGGGCAGGGCAGCGAGTATCTGGGGCTCTTCCATCGCGGGGTCGGCGTGGCGACGAACCTCTTCACGACGACGTTCTTCACGCTGACGGGCTTCCATGGCCTGCACGTGACGGCGGGCCTCTTCGCGCTGATGATCGCGCTCGGTCTGCTCCTGGCGGGTGACTTCCGCCGGCGGAGCTCGACCTTCCTGCGCACCATCGGGCTCTACTGGCACTTCGTCGACGTGGTCTGGCAGGTGGTCTTCTCCATCGTCTACCTGAGGATCCGCTGATGGACAGCTGGGGGCTTCTCACGTCGTGCTGGCGCCTGGACCCGCTGGCGGTCGCCGTGTGCGCGGCCGCGGCGATCGCGTACGCGGCCCCCGGGCGTCGCTCGGGCGTGCGCCCCCTGCCCTTCGCGATGGCGCTGCTGATCTTCGTCCTGGCGCTGGTCTCGCCGATCGGTCAGCTCGCCGACGGCTACCTCTTCAGCGCGCACATGCTGCAGCACCTGCTGCTCGTGCTGGTCGTCCCACCCCTCGCGCTGCTCGGCGTGGCCCCCGCTCTGCGAGCTCGCGCGCCGGGGAGGGTCGGCCGCATGCTCCTTCGTCCCATCGTGGCCTGGGGGCTCGGCGTGGGCGCCATGTGGCTGTGGCACGAGCAGACGCTGTGCAACGCGGCGTCGCAGAGCGCCGTCGTCCATCGCGTGCAGGAGCTGTCGCTCCTCGTCATGGGCACCGCCTTCTGGTGGCCGGTCCTCGCGCCGCGCGAAGAGTCGCGCCTGCCACCGCTGTCGGGGGTGGTCTACCTCTTCACGGCCTGCGTCGCGTGCACGCTCCTCGGTGTCCTCATCACGTTCTCGCCGGTCGAGGTGTGCTCGGTCTTCGCGCACCCGGTCGACCGCCTCGGTGTGATGCCGCTCGTGCGCGACGGGTGGGGCCTGACGGTGGAGAAGGACCAGCAGGTGGGTGGGCTGCTCATGTGGGTGCCCGCCTGCCTCGTCTACGGGGTCGGCATCCTCGGCGTTCTGGCACGGCTGTTCCACGAGCACCCCGCGGCCGCAGAGAGCAAGGGGGTGCCTTCATGACGGAGCAGCGCACCGAGCCGCGCGCGGGCTGGAACAAGCCGAAGCCGGACGTCATCCCCCGTTCCACGGCGTGGCCGGCAGCGATGGCGCTGGGGGTCACGCTCCTCGCGTGGGGGCTCATCACTTCGCCGGTCGTGCTGGGCGTCGGCGTGACGCTCTTTGCCATCTCGCTCGCCGGGTGGATCGGGGAGATTCGTCATGAGCACTGAGAAGGACGAACCGAACGTCGCCGAAGGTGGCCACGACGACCATGGCGAGCACGACGAGCAGCCCCCCGCCTCACCGGAGCTCGTCGCTCGGCGACGGTTCCTCGCGCGCGTCAGCGTGGGACTGGGCGGCTGCATGGGTCTCGCCGTGGGCGCGCCGCTGGTTGGCTTCGTGGTGGCGCCGCTCTTTCGCCAGGTGCCCTTCGAGTGGCGCGCGGTGGGCAAGGTGAACGCGTTCAAGGTGGGCGAGACCGTCGCGGTCATCTTCGTGGACGCGTCGCCCCTCCCGTGGGCGGGCGTGACGGCCAAGACCGCGGCGTGGCTGCGTCGCAAGAGCGAGACCGAGTTCGTCGCCTTCGCCGTGAACTGCGCCCACCTCGGCTGCCCCGTGCGCTGGCTCCCCGACGCGCAGCTCTTCATGTGCCCCTGCCACGGCGGCGTCTACTACGCGGATGGCTCGGTCGCCGCCGGGCCGCCGCCGCACTCGCTCTCCCAGTACAAGGCGCGCATCACGGGCGACGACGTCGAGATCCACACCGAGCCGATCCCCATCGACTGACCCGATGCTCAAGCGACTCCTCCAGAAGACGTGGGCTCTGCTCGACGACCGACTCGGCATCGGCGCGATGCTGGGCCCCCTCATGCGCCACCCCGTCCCGAGGGGCGCGCGCTGGTGGTACGTCTTCGGCAGCGCGACGCTGTGCGCCTTCGTCATCCAGGTCGCCAGCGGCGTCACGCTCGCCTTCTCGTACATCGCCTCCTCGTCGCAGGCCTACGACACGCTGCTCTTCATCACGAACGAGGCGCCGTTCGGCCGGTTCCTCCGCGGCCTCCACTACTACGGCGCGTCGGCGATGGTGCTCATGGTGGGCCTGCACATGGCGCAGGTGTTCCTCGCAGGGTCCTACAAGTTCCCGCGCGAGATGAACTGGATCACCGGGGTCCTCCTCCTCGTGTTCACCCTCGGCATGGGATTCACGGGACAGCTGCTGCGATGGGACCAGAACGCGACGTGGTCCGTCGTGGTCGGCGCGGAGCAGGCCGGGCGCGCTCCGGTCGTCGGCCCGTACATCGCGCGCTTCGTGCTGGGCGGCGACACCATCGGAGGCGCGACGCTCAGTCGCTTCTTCGCGATCCACGTGTTCCTGATCCCGGCGATGATCTTCGCCTTCCTCGGGCTTCACCTGATGCTCGTCATGCGGCACGGCATCTCCGAGCCTCCGACGCCGGGCGACCCGGTGGACCCGAAGACGTACCGGAAGAAGTACGAGGCGCACCTGAAGAAGGACGGTGTGCCGTTCTGGCCGGACGCCCTGTGGCGCGACGCGGTGTTCGCGTTCGCGATGGTGGCCGTCATCGTCGGCCTGGCCTGGGTCCTCGGCCCGCCGCTCCTCGACAAGCCACCCGACCCGAGCGTCACCGACGCCAGCCCCCGACCGGACTGGTACCTCCTCTGGTACTTCGCCATCCTCGCCCTCTGCCCGCCCAGCCTCGAGACGATCGTCATCCTCGGGTTCCCGCTGCTCGTCGGAGCGCTGCTCTTCTCGGCGCCGATCCTGTCCAACAAGGGGGAGCGGAGCGCCCGGCGGCGTCCGTGGGCGGTCGGCATGGTCGTCGTGACGGTGCTGATGATCGGCTCGCTGTGGGTCGTGGGGGCCCGTTCGGATTGGTCGCCGAACTTCGACGCGAAGCCGCTCTCGGCGGAGGTCGTCGGCACGACCAGCGGAACCGTCGCCGCCGGGGCGCGCTACTTCCACGACAAGGGGTGCCTCAACTGCCACCTCATCGGCGAGGAGGGCGGGCGTCGCGGGCC
>Ga0182030_10005786_pt1 | contig 26184 bp, 22 predicted proteins | sample 812S3MmetaG_FD_121299 | JGI IMG/M metagenome (GOLD analysis project Ga0182030, IMG submission 121299) | Permafrost microbial communities from Stordalen Mire, Sweden - 812S3M metaG (Illumina Assembly) | ecosystem: Environmental > Terrestrial > Soil > Wetlands > Permafrost | place: Sweden...
ATATCTTGAGCAATTAAGCGAAGCCAAAGCATGTCCGAAGCCGCTGATTGGAAACAAAAATATCGCGACTCGCTCCTGGAAATGGAAGCCGAGGAAAAACGCTGGCGCGACATCGAACACGTCCTGCGTCGTCTCGTCGGACGGCTGTGCGCGGCGGGTATGGGAGTGAACCCGCAACTTGACGATGAGTTGACGGTGCTGGCGGCCGCCAATCGGCGCAACGCCGACGCGCTCGAACTCGAAACGCTTGCCGCCTCATTGACCACCACGGTCGTGGCCGTCGATGCGATCGCTCCAGTCATGAGTGTTGCAGCGGCGCCGCTGCGCTGGAATGCGACGTGTGCCGAGTTGGCGGCGCTTCTCGAACAGCTGCGCGCGGCCGACAGCGACGATCCGGCTGTGCAAGGTTTGCTCGCCGATCTGACCGCCGCCAGCGACGACGCGGCATTGGCGAGCGTGATGGCCGGCACCGCCGATCTGATTCATGCACGCCGCGACGCGCTCGCGGGCGAACGCGAGCGGGCCGCCGACGTGCTGTCGGAAGTCACCAAGCGCCTTGAGGAAATGGCGGGCTACCTCACCGAATCAAACAGCGCCAGCCGCACCCGTTTCGACGATGCCCAATCGCTCAACGACACCGTGATGTCGCATGTCCGGGAACTCAACAACGAGGTCAGCGGAGCCACCGAACTCGGCCTGCTGCAATCCATGGTCAGAACGCGCCTCGACGCGGTCACAGAGCAGGTCTGCGCCTTTCGCGCCCGCGAATCGGACCGCGTACTGGAATCGAATGGCCGCGCCGAGCGCATGCGGGCCCGCATTGCAGACCTCGAGCGCGAGACACAGGAACTGCATTGCAAACTCGATTTGGAAAAACACGTGGCGCGCCTCGACCCCTTGACCGGCGTCGCCAATCGCAAATCCTACGATGAGCGTTTCGCGCTGGAAATCGGTCGCCGCGCCGCGGGCGATACGCCGCTGGTCATGCAGCTGTGGGATATCGACAACTTCAAGATGATCAATGACAGCTACGGGCACCGCGCCGGAGACCGGGTCCTGCAAAGCGTCGCCGCCTGTTTCAAGAGTTCGCTGCGCTCCAGCGATTTCGTGGCGCGCATCGGCGGCGAGGAGTTCGCGGTGCTGTTGAACGGGCTGAAGGCCGCCGAGGCGATGAAGCTCGCGAACCAGTTACGAATTGCGGTGGAAAGTTTGCGATTCCATTTTCGCGGTGTGCCGGTGCGGGTGACAGTCTCCTGCGGCATCAGCCAGCTTACCCCGGACGACTCCCCGGAAACGGCCTACGAGCGCGCCGACCGGGCCCTGTATCAGGCCAAGGGCGGCGGCAAGAATCTATGCGTCGCCGCCTAGGCCCCTGCTGGTCGAATTTTCCAGAGCTAACAGATATTTAACGAATTTTTTGATCTTTTCGCACGGATTTTTGGCGCCACGTGTGGCTAAAATCATTTCCGCGCCAATACTCCAACACTACAGATACTTCGTTGCCACCGGCACCGAGTATGGGCGTCACGGGGACTGTGCATTGCAACAATCGAGAGTTTCTCGCAGGGTTTCTATGTCTGCTCCGGATACCATCGTTACCGAACCGTCGATCGCCGTCCCGATTGGCCACGTCAGCGTTGCAATCGAACAGCGCCGCGCCGTCGGCCTGCGCGCGTGGCTGCTGACTGCATTTCTGTTTCTGATACCGCTGGTGACCTATTGGCCGGCGACCTTCCACGACTTCGGTTTGCGCGACGACTACTCCAATTTGCGCGAGGCGCATGAGGAGCCGAGCACGGTTATCAAGTTTTGCGCGTCGCATGCTCGTCCCATCTACGGTTGGCTGTTGCAAGCCACCTACGGTCAAGCGGGCACGGTGCAGAACCTGCAGTGGATGCGTTTTGGCGCCTCGTTGTTGTTGGGCGCGCTTTCCTTGGTTACTTTTCGCGGCCTGCGGGCACTCGGGTGGTCGTTCAGCAGCAGCTTGAGTGTCGCGGTGCTGCTGGCATTGATCCCGTCCGCACAAGTGATTGCCGGCTGGGCGATCGGTTGGCCGTATGCGGCGGCGGCTCTGTTGTCCGTCGGCGCGTTCTTTACCGTGGAAGGCGCGCTGACGGTGGGGATGAGTGCGGGTGCCGCCCGCGCCGTCAGCCAATGGCTGGTGGCGCTTGGACTTTTGGTCGTGAGCGCGCTCATCTACCAGCCGAGCGCCCTGTTCTATGTCGTGCCGCTGGCCGCCGCCTTGATCGTGCAGCGGCATCGCAGCTTGGCGCAAACCGCGCGCTGGAGCGGAATTCACCTAGGGTTCGTGGTCGCCTCGTTGGGCCTCGCGTATGGCGTGATGAGCGTGCTGTACGCGACTCAGGTGTTCGTCAAATCCGGGCGCGTCGCCTTCGAGCATCATTGGGCCGAGAAAATCGGCTGGTTCCTGCAAGAATGCCTGCCTAATGGCCTCAGCCTGTTCGTGCTCAACGACAACAATCATCGCGACCATGCGTTGTACTTCGGCGGCGCCACAGTCGTCGGCGCGCTGCTGTTGGCGGGCGCGTACTTGGAATGGCGCCGTTACGGACCTGCGCGCGGCATCGTGTGGCTGAGCGCCCTACTCGGGCTGCCGGTATTTGCCTGTGCCGTCAGCCTGATCGCATCGGAACACTACGCAACGTATCGCACGATATTGGCGATGACGGCGGTACTTCTCTGCTTTATCGTGGCCTCGGTTCGCGCACTGACAGAAAGCTTGGGACCGGGCGGCCGCCGCATGTTGGCGACCGTCGTGGTGTCGATCGCGTTCCTGACCGCGCAACACCATGTGTACGCGCTAATCGCCGTACCGCAGGGCAACGAGTGGCAGTTGATCATGAATGGGGCGAAGCACGTCCGCCTGGATGGTGCACACCCGCCGCGCATATTTGCGATCGCATCGACGCCGGCCGATATTTCGACGGCGACGATTTATCACGATGAGTTCGGCTCCTTGTCGACGAACTCCGAATGGGTGCCGAAAGAAATGTTCAAGCGCGCGATGCACGATTTGCATCCGGAAGTTGCGAACCTCGAGCGGCGCTACGAATTCGCATCGGGAGCTAAATTGCCGACCGACCAGCACTTCGATGTCATCATCGACCTGCATCGGCTGCGCCAGTTCTACGCCGACAATTGAGGCTTGCGGTTAGAGTCCGAGAAAATCGCTGACCCGCCCGTGTGCAATCGCGGCGCGCACCGCCAGCGGCCACAGCGAGTGCAGGGGCAGAGTCTTAAGCCCCGTGATCGGCATGTCGAAACGCGCTGCACGATCGATCAATCGGCCGGCAATTTGCGCGCCCATCGCGGTGCTCATCGCGACTCCGCGGCCGTTGTAGCCCAAGCAGATCAAAACTCCGTCGGCTGGCTCATGCACGTGCGGATAGTGATCCCGCGTCATCGCGAGCCGCCCGCCCCAGGCGTGCGTCCAGCGAGTTTCCGCGAGCTCCGGCCACAGGATGCGGGCGTACTTGAGCAGATGCGGGATCGCTGTGGTAGAGGCGATCTCGCGCATTGGACCGCGCCCACCGATCACTAGGCGCTGAGCACTATCGACCCGGTAATACACGGTAATCGCGCCGCTTTCGTAGAGCACCGCACGGCTCGGCATGACGCGGCCGGCGATTGGTCCGGGCAGAGGCTCGCTCGCTGCAATCGCGCCGAACAGCGGCACTATCGATTGCCGCAACGCCGGCCAGAGATCGTCTGTATAGCCGTTGCTGGCGAGCACGACTTGGGGGGCAGTAACCGTGCCCGTGGGGGTCGTCACCTGCCACAGTGCGCCGGTCCTCTTCATGGCGATCGCTCGCGTGCCACCATGCACGGCGGCGCCCGCACGCTGCGCCGCGCGCGCCAGGCCGCGCGCATAGCTCAAAGGATTCAAATCTCCGCCGCGCCGATCCCACATCGCGACCGAATACCGAGTCGTCCCGGTCGACCGTTCGAGAGCCGCTCCTTCCAGCAGTTCAATCGGAGCGCCACGTCTGGCCAGTTGCTGCGCGGAGTCACGCACTTGCGCGGCGTGCTTCGCCCGTGTGGCGGCGCGCAGCGTGCCGTTGCGACGCGCCTCGCAGCGAATGGCGTGCCTCGCGATGAGATCGAAGACGAACGCCGGCGCGCCGCCGGCCAGAGCATTCATTCGCGCGCCGAGATCGCTACCGTAGTCATGTTCGACGCGGTCCGGATCGGGCTTTAAGCCCGGATTCACTTGCCCGCCATTGCGTCCGGAGGCGCCCCACCCTGGGTGCTCTGCCTCGAGCAGCACCACCGCCGTGTTGCGTTCCGCGAGATGCAATGCCGTCGACAACCCGGTGATGCCGCCGCCAACCACCACCACATCGGCGCGCGAGTCGCCGTCGAGCGGCGGCGTCGCTATCGCGGGCTCGGCGGTATCCTGATACAAGTTAGCCAATGGGACCCCTGCAATGGAGCTGTGCCGTGCTCGGCGCCTTGATGGTCGGTATTTCGAAGGCCGGCATCACCGGGCTCAGCATTTTGTCGGTGGCACTATTCACTCACGTGTTTCCGAGCAGCAAACAGGCCAGCGGCCTGGTGTTGCCGCTGCTCATCTTCGGCGATTGTGTCGCCGTTCTGACGTATCGATCCCACACCCAATGGCGCTACCTGTGGAAGCTCATGCCCTGGACCGCCGCCGGCGTCATTCTCGGCTATTTTGCGCTCGGCCACATCTCCGACAAGGCGGCGCGCATCATGATCGGCTTGATCATCGTGTCGCTCTGCATATTGGGGTACTGGCGGCGTTATCGTCGCACTCAAGCAGAAAGCCCTGCGGCTTGGCACATAAGTCTCGCGGCAGCGGTCGGCGTCACTGCGGGTTTCATCACCCTGGTTGCGAACGCCGCCGGGCCGCTGATGGCGATTTACTTAGTGGCGATGCGCATGCCAAAAATGCAATTCGTCGGCACCGCCGCGGTTTTTTTCATGGCACTCAATTTATTCAAAGTTCCGTTTATGGTGAATCTCGGCCTCATTACTGCACAGAGTTTCGAATTCAACCTGATGCTGGCGCCGGCCGTATTGCTCGGCGCCTTGTTCGGCCGCTGGCTGTTGGTGCGCATCAATCAGCAGCTGTTCGAGAACCTGGTGCTGGCCTTGAGTGCCGTCGCCGGGGTGCTGTTGATCGTGTGAGGCTTAGAACTTCTCCCCGAACTTCAAGCCGATGGTACGTGGCTGATTCGGCACATCGTAGACCGCAATTTGTCCGCATTGTTGGATGTCACACTCCGCGTAGCGATCGAGCACCGCGCGTTTATCCGCGACGTTATTGACGTACAGATCAAAAGTCAGCTTGTTGATTTCGAGTCCCGCGGAAACATCGGCGACGGCATATGCCGGCTCGTTGCCGAGTTCATCCGCGGCGACCACGCGCAAGTCGGAGTTGCGGGTTCCGACGTAAACGCCCGAGACCTGGACGTTGCCCTTGTACTGCGCGACCGGGAATGTATAGCGCGCGGTGATGTCGCCCTTGAATCTCGGCGTCACCGGCAGGCGCGTGCCCGACGGCGCATAGCCCTCATAGTTGGGCGCAAGACACGCCGGGTAGTTGTCGCAGTAGGTCTGGGTGAGTTTTGCGTCGAGCAAGGAGAAGCCGCCGGAGAGGGTGAGGCCTTCGGTCACGGCAAACTCCAACTCCGATTCGATGCCCCTGATCTCGGCATTTCCGGCATTGGCGATGATCGTGAGGGCGTTCGCGCCGAGATACGCAAACTGGAAGTTCTTCCAGCGCTCATCGAAAATCGCGCCGTTGAAGCGCAGCCGATGATCGAGCCACGTGGTCTTCCATCCCAACTCATAGTTGGTGAGATAATCGGGCTGATAGGGCGGCAATGTTCCGCCGCCGTTGCGATTCACGCCCCCGGGACGAAAGCCCTTGGACCATGTCGCATACACCATGCGATCTTTGTCGATCTTGTAAGTTAAGTTCAATTTCGGCGTGTCGCCCGATTTCGAGGTGCGGCCGTCGAGGTCCTGACAAGGTGCGCCGTGAAAAGGAACGAACGGGGTGAAGCACGTCGCCACGCCCTCGTGGCTGCTGTACGTTGTATTGAAGCCGTAGAAGCCTTGCAGCGTATTGTCGAACTTGTAAAACCGAATGCCGCCGTTGGCGGTTAAGTACTGGTTGAAGTCGAAGGACGCTTCGCCGAATTCGGCGGAGTCGCGGTCGACGCGCTCCTGATCCGTGAGCCATATGGTTCCGGGCCAACCCGGCACCGAAATATTGTAGGGCGCCACCGACCCCAAGGGATCGTTGCCGTTGTCCACCACATAATCCTGCAGGATTTCGTGGACTTGGCGCTGCAAGAACACGCCGGCGGTCACGCGAAACCGGTAATCCTTGGGCGAGGTCATGCGCAGCTCATGGCTGGTCTTGGTGTAATGATCACGGCCCACGATAGTTTGCGCGGGATTGATGAGCTTGCCCGCATTGTCCAAGAAGTAGGCACCCGAACCGTAAGCGCGGTCATAGAATAACGAGTAATCGGTGTAGTCGGATCGCTCGTGCGTGTTGCGCGTCAAGTAGGCGCCGGCATACACGAGATCGAAGTCGCTGATCTTGCCTTCGACGGTCAACGATGACTGCACCCAGGAATCGCGGGTCGGATCCGCGAAAAACTGCCAGGTATCAAGATCCCCCGCCGCCGGATTGTAGGCGAACGGACCATTGGTGGTCGTGACCTGGCCCATCACAGTGGGCGTGATGGTCCAATTGTCGTCCAAGATGACCTTAAGCGCCGTGCGGCCGCCCTTGGTTTCAGTGGTGTTGTAATCCTTCGCGACTTGAGAGGCGTTGCTGAACACGATCCCGGAGCTTGGAAATAGGTAAGACTTCGGCACATTGCTGATATATCCGGCGTTGTGCACATCCCAGCCGACCAAACGAACCGCGGCGATGTCAGTCAGCGGCAAATTGACGAAGCCTTCCAGCGAATAGCCGGTTCCGCCGTGGTCGACCGAATTGATGCCAAGATCGTAGCCGGCCTTGAAGCCGCTCGGATCGGGTTTGTTCGAGATGATGCGAATCGTGCCTGCTTCGGAGCTTGCGCCGTACAATGTACCCTGCGGACCGGACAAGGCTTCGACCCGCTCGATGTCGTAGACATGGATGTCGAGATTGCCGTCGATGGTGGTCACCGGCTGCTCGTCCAAATAGACGCCCACGCTTGGCAGCGAGCCGGAGTGATTGCCGTCGCCGCCGCTGACCACGCCGCGCATGTAGACGTGCTCGAAGCCCGGGCCTTCGCTTTGAAATGACACCGTCGGCAGAAACTTCGCATAGTCGTCGAAGTTCGTGATGCGCAGCTCTTCGATCTTTTCGGTGCTGATCGCCTGAATACTCACGGCCACGTCCTGAAGATTCTCGGTGCGCTTCTGAGCGGTGACCACCACCTCCTCGAGCGTCGCCGTCTCGCTATTCTCGGCCGCATGAGCCGGTTGCATGCACGCCAGCAGGGCCGAGGCGACCGGCAAGGCCGTCCACGTCGTGCGGCCGCTATTTCTAGCCCGAATACGCTTAAGCTTCCGCTGACGGCTGCGAGTCATCGTTCACCCCTGTTGGCTTCTTTTCGAACTATCTGCCCGCAGGTTATGACATTTCGGGTGATATTCCAATTGACCTGGCGCCGCCGTTGTCAACCGGGGCCGCCGAAGTGCACACTGTTTGCCGTTCGCGGCGAGTCCGCAAAGGTATATAAAAAATGCAATATCAAGGTTTGTTCGGTCTGATCGTTCTGGTCGCCGACGTTTGGGCAATCGTCAATGTATTTCAGAGCAGCGCGGACACCGGGAAAAAGGTCCTTTGGACGGTTCTCATCATCCTGTTGCCGGTTCTGGGATTCATTCTTTGGTATTTTTTAGGACCCAAGACCGGAAGATCATAGCGCCGCCGGCGCAGCGCGCTGTTGCAACGAGCGGCGTCTTGCGGGCCTTTGTCGACGTTTATCCGCTGTTGGTATGTACAGGACAGTCATGCGCCATCGCGAACGCCACGGTTTGGGCGGAGTCAGCTGGCTCCGTGCCAGTGTCTTAGGGGCAAATGACGGCATCGTATCGACCGCCAGTTTCATCTTGGGTGTCGCTGCTGCGCACGTGTCGCAGGCGAATATTTTGCTGAGCGGTACGGCGGCACTGGTGGCCGGAGCACTGTCGATGGCCGCCGGAGAATATGTTTCCGTACACTCGCAAGCCGACATTGAAGCGGCTGCCCTGTCGCAAGAACGCGCCGAACTGCAAGTCGACTTCGCCGGCGAACGCCGGGAATTGACCGAGATCTATGTGCGGCGCGGACTCGATGTGAAGCTCGCAGGTCAGGTTGCCGAGCAGTTGATGGCGCACGACGCCTTGGGCGCACATGCTCGCGACGAATTGGGATTGTCCCCCGCCGCACGGGCGCGGCCCGTGCAGGCAGCGCTTGCGTCGGCCGGCAGTTTTGCCACGGGCGCCGTGCTGCCGTTGTTGCTGGCCGCGTGGGCGCCGGAGCGCTATCGCATGCTTTCCGTCGTCGCCGTCTCGCTGGTTTGCTTGTTGCTACTCGGCGGCTGGTCCGCCAAGGTGGGCGGCGCCGACATCCGCAAGGGCGCGCTGCGGGTGGCATTTTGGAGCGCACTCGCGATGGCCGTCACCTCGCTGATCGGTGCGATTTCCGGCAGCCTTGGCGGTGCGGGAGCGATGGGTTGACAGCCGATCCGCGCTCGCTGCCGTGCGCGTTGCTCTCCGTAGCGCAAATGACGGACGCCGATCGAGCGACGATTGCCCAGGGAACACCCGAGGCGCTGCTGATGCAAAATGCCGGGAACGCCGTGGCGCGCGAGATCCTGCGTCGCTTCTCGCCGCGACCCGTGACGGTTCTCTGCGGGCCCGGGAATAACGGCGGTGACGGCTTCGTCATCGCGACCGCTCTCGCGCAACGCGGCTGGCCGGTTCGGGTTGCCTGCGATTCGCATCCGCATGCCTCGCAATGGACTGGCGTCATCGAGGCGGTGACACCGGCGGCGATCGACGGCGCCGCACTCACCGTCGACGCCCTGTTCGGCTCCGGCTTGCGCCGCCCGCTCGAGACCACGGCCGCGGCCACCTTGGGCGCGGCGGCAAAGCGCAATGTGCCGTTGGTTGCGGTGGATATCCCAAGCGGAATCATGGGCGACACCGGAGCGAGCTTAGGCGCCGCCGCCGCCGCGTGCACCGTGACCTTTGCTCGCAAAAAGCCTGGCCATGTTCTTTTGCCCGGCCGGGAACTTTGCGGCGAGATCGTGATTGCGGATATCGGAATTCCCCAAGCAGTGCTCGAGGCGCTGCCCATCGACACGTGGGAGAACGATCCGCTGCTGTGGCGCACCGAGCTGCCGCAGGCCACGCCCCAGGGTAATAAGTACACGCGCGGACACGCACTCTTGTGCGGCGGCTACCCGATGACCGGTGCAACCCGGATGGCCGCACGGGCGGCGGCGCGGGTCGGCGCCGGCCTCACGACCATTGCAGTGCCGGAGGTTGCATTCCCGATCTACGCATCGGCGCTTACCAGCATCATGGTGCAGCCGCTGTGTCGGGACGGCGACCTGGCGCGGTTGTTGAGCGATCCGCGGTACACCGGCTTTCTCATTGGGCCGGGCGCCGGCGTGAACGATGCCACCCGCGACACCGCACTTAAGATCCTAGCGACTTCCCGGCCCGTGTTGCTGGATGCCGATGCGATCAGCGTATTCGCAGGCAAAGCCGCCGACCTGGCGCGGGCCATTAAAGGGCCTTGCGTCATGACGCCGCACGAGGGTGAGTTCGCGCGGGTCTTCAATGCCGGCGGCGGGGACAAGCTGACGCGCGCCCGCGCAGCCGCGCGGCAGAGCGGCGCGGTGCTGGTGCTCAAAGGCGCAGACACCGTCGTTGCAGCACCCGACGGCCGGGCTATCGTCAATACCAATGCTCCGGCAAGCCTCGCGACCGCGGGTTCCGGCGATGTGTTAAGCGGCTTGATTGTGGGTTTGCTGGCGCAGCGCATGGATGCCTTCCTGGCCGCTGCGGCCGCTGTGTGGATGCACGGCGCGGCGGCGGCGCTGTTTGGGCCGGGGCTACTCGCCGAAGACCTGCCGGACCTGGTGCCCGGCGTGCTGCGGCAACTCGGGTTGCCTTGAGCTCTTGCACATGAATGCTTGGTTTCCGCGAATCACGGTGCATTCGCTGGTGGTGACGCTCAGCGTGCTCATCTATGTGCTGACCACCCGCGCCGAGCATGAGCGGCGGCCGCCGTCCATTGCCATCGCTTGGGTGTTGGGACTGTTCGCCCTGCCCTACGTCGTATTGCCCATGTACGTGCTATTCGGACGTCGCAAGTTGCCGCGCAAAGTGCTGCGCTGGTCAGGAATCGGCGCGCACTGCACGCATTGGGCTCAGGACCTGATCGAGAGTTTCGGGCTGGCGCCGTGTGCCCCGTGCGCGGTTCGCATGCATCCGGATGGCAGCGCATCCGCGGCGGCGCTGTTCGCAACCATGTCGAGCGCCGCGCAGCGCTTGGATATTTGCACCTACATACTCGGCGACGACGCCTTCGGCCGAGAAACGATGCAGCACATGATCGCGCAGGCGCGCGCTGGCGTGCAGGTGCGCTTCCTGATCGACGGCTTCGGCGCGCTGCAGCTGCCGCGAGCCTGCCTCCACGATCTCAACCAGGCGGGAATCGAGACGGCGATTTTCAGTCCGTTGCTCGCGCGCAAGACCCAGGGCCCGCGCAATTTGCGCAATCATCGCAAGATGGTGATCGCCGACGCGGCCAACCTCTGGGCTGGCGGCAGGAACCTCGCCGCCGAATATTTCATGGGCAGTGACGGCGCCGCGCCGTGGCGCGATTTGTCATTTGATTTGCAGGGCAAGGTTGCCGCCGCCGCCGCCGCCCAATTCGAGGCTGATTGGATTGCGGCCGGCGGCAGGCCGGGGCGAAAGACCGTCGCCAATGTTGCGAGCGGCACTGCCCCCGACACTGCGGACTTCAGTGGCCGGGCGCAATTCCTGCCGAGCGGTCCGGACCAGGCCGAAGATACCGTGCATGCGTTGTTGATCGACGCCTGCTTTCAGTCGCGCGAGCGCGTGCTTGCCGTGACGCCCTACTTCGTCCCCGACGTGAGTCTAGAAACGGCCATGCGTCTGGCGGCGCGCCGCGGCGTGAAAATCGACTTGGTGATACCCGCGGTCTCGAACCATCGGTTGGCGGATTTTGCCCGCAGCCGCTCGCTGCGTGCGCTCAGTAACGCCGGCGTCCGCGTGCATCTGTCGCCCTACATGAACCATGCGAAGGCCGTGGTTTTCGACGGCTCCGTCGCCCTGACGGGATCGGTCAATCTGGATTCGCGCAGCTTGTTGCTCAACTACGAATGCGCCGTGGTTTTCTACAGCGCGGGCGAAATCGATTGGTTGGCGCGCTGGATCGAGGCGCTCATCCCCGAGTCGCAGCCGTTCAACAGCCGCGCGCCTGGATTGCTGCGCGATATTGCCGAAGGCCTGCTGTTAACCGTCGCCTATCAGCTCTGAGCCACGCATAGTATCCTTACGAGCTAGCGGCGAACGCTTGCGCTGTGGCGGGTACAATGGAGTTTAAGGACTACTACAAGGTGATGGGTGTGGCGCGCGACGCCACCGAGGCACAGATCAAGCAGGCCTACCGCAAGCTTGCCCGTAAGTATCACCCCGACGTCAGCAAGGAGAAGGACGCCGAAGCTCGCTTCAAGGAGGTCGGCGAGGCCTACGAAGTGCTGAAATCGCCTGACAAGCGTGCGGCTTACGATCAATTGGGCCAGGGGCCTGCTGCCGGCGGAGAATTTCGGCCGCCGCCGGATTGGGGCACCGGCTTCGAGTTCAGCGGCGCCGGTGAGCGCGATTCGTCGTACAGCGACTTCTTCGAGTCGCTATTCGGTGCCCAGGGGCGCGCGCAAGGCGGCCGGCGTGGAGACTTCCGCCCTGGCCGTGGCGAGGACCATCACGCCAAGGTTCTGCTCGACCTCGATGCGACGCTGCACGGCGGCTCCCGGCAATTGAGCCTGCGCGTTCCCGAGATGGATGCCGAGGGCCGAGTGTCCACGAAGGAGCGCGTGCTCAACGTCCAAGTGCCGAAGGGCATTCTTGCCGGACAGCACATCCGCTTGGCCGGCCAGGGTGCGCGCCTGCCCGGCGAAGGGCCTCCGGGAGACTTGTACATCGAAGTCGAATTTCAGCCACATTCCTTGTATAGAGTGGACGGACGCGATTTGTACCTGGATTTGCCGGTGGCTCCCTGGGAGGCTGCATTGGGTGCCGTTGTAAAAACTCCAACGCCGACCGGGATAGTCGAACTCAAGATTCCGCCGGGGTCGCGTGCCGCCGGCAAATTGCGGCTCAAGGGCCGCGGCATCCCCGCCTCGCCGCCGGGCGATTTCTATGTGGTGCTGCAGATTGCCTTGCCTGCCGCCGCCGATGCGAAGGCCAAAGCCGCCTATGAAGCCTTCGCCGCCGCGGTGCCCTTTAATCCCCGTGCCAATCTGGGAGTTTAGCCATGACCGCATCGGACACCGAGGCACTGCCGGGCGCGATTTTCGAAGAATCGGCGGTACTCACGGTCGAGGACTTGAGCCGCATTTGCGCCGTCGATGAACGACACATCGTGGAGTTTGTCGAAGAAGGCGTGCTCCAGGTGATCGAGATCAATACCACCGAGTGGCGCTTTTCAGGCGCGGCGTTGCGCCGCGCGCGCGTTGCACTGCGGCTGGAACGGGATCTCGAGATCAATCTGGCCGGCGTCGCATTGGCGCTCGATCTCATGGAGGAGCTGCAGCAACTGCGACGTGAGCTTGAGACGAGACGCTGAATGAATACCCCCGAATCCGATGCTTTCGTTTTTTTTGGTGCCACCGGCGATCTCGCCTACAAGAAGATTTTTCCTGCGCTTTATGCCATGGTGCATCGGAGCGGACTCGCGATTCCAATCATCGGCATGGCGCGCGGCGGCTGGACGCTCGATAAGCTCAAGCAGCGTGCCCGCGACAGCATCCAGCACGACGGCAACTTCGAAGCCGCCTGCTTCGAGAAGCTCGCCGCACAGCTCCGCTACGTGGACGGTGATTACACCGATCCGGCAACCTTCCAAAAATTGAAGCAGACCTTGGGAGCAGCCAAGCGTCCGATCCATTACCTCGCTATCCCGCCGAGCATGTTCGCCGATGTGGTGCAAGGTCTCGCGAAATCCGGGTGCGCCGATGACGCGCGGGTGATCGTCGAGAAACCCTTCGGCCGCGACCTCGCGAGCGCGCGGGCGCTTGACAAGACGCTGCATCAAGTATTTCCAGAATCCGCGATTTTTCGAATCGACCACTACTTGGGCAAGGAGGCGGTGCAGAACCTGTTGTATTTCCGCTTCGCAAATACCTTCCTCGAGCCGATTTGGAACCGCCACTTCATCAAGGATGTGCAGATCACGATGGCGGAGGAATTCGGCGTCCAAGGCCGCGGTGCGTTCTACGAGGAAGTCGGCGCCATCCGCGACGTGGTGCAAAATCATTTGCTGCAAGTCACCGCGCTTCTGGCCATGGATGCTCCCACCGGGCACGAACCGGAGGCGATGCAGGCGGAAAAATTGCGGCTGTTCCGGGCCATGCGCCCGCTCGAGCCGAAGGAAGTGGTGCGCGGACAATTCAAGGGCTATCGCGATGAGCCAGGGGTCGCCAAGGACTCGCAGATCGAAACCTTCGCCGCCTTGCGGCTGCGCATCGACACTTGGCGCTGGGCAGACGTGCCTTTTTATATCCGCACCGGAAAATCTATGCCGTTGAGTGCGACCGAAGTCACGGTGACGCTAAAGCGGCCACCGCTGTCGATCTTCGACCGCAACGAAGCCATGCCGCGAAATTATTTTCGGTTGCGCTTAAGCCCCGAAGTCGTCATTTGCGAAGGCGCACTGGTGAAACGCTTGGGCGAGCAGATGCACGGCGAGCCGGTCGAGCTGGTAGCGCGCCACCATACGGAGCTCGAGAAATCGCCTTACGAACGCCTGCTGGGCGATGCCATTCGCGGCGACGTGTCGCTCTTCACCACGGATGATTTAGTGGAAGCGGCGTGGCGCGTGGTCGATCCCATATTGACGGCAGGCTTGCCGGTGCTTGAATACGCTCCGGGCTCGTGGGGGCCTTCCACCTCGAGCGAAATCGTCGACGGCGGCGATACTTGGCATGATCCGACGGCGGAAAAGACCACGCCATGCTGAGCAGCAGCAATGTGACTTTCTTGCTCGACGTCGACAATACACTGCTCGATAACGACCGTTTCGCCGCGGATCTCGGCGAGCACATCGAGCAGGCGTTTGGCGCGTCGGAACGCGAACGCTACTGGGCGATTTTCGCCAAGCTGCGCGATCAACTCGGCCTGGCCGACTATCTCGGCAGCCTGCAAGAGTTTCGCGCCGGGCTCGACGACCACCCGGATCTGCTTGAAATGTCGGAATTTCTTCTAGAATACCCGTTCGCCGCACGCCTGTTTCCGGGCGCCCTGGAGGCGGTCGCTCATTTGGCAACGCTCGGCCGCCCCGTGGTATTGTCGGACGGCGACATCGTATTTCAACCGCGCAAAATTCAGCGCTCTGGAATATGGGACGCGGTCGACGGGCAGGTCATGATTTATTTGCACAAGGAGCGCGTGCTGGACCACATGCAGCGGCGGTTCCCGTCGAATCACTACGTAATGGTCGATGACAAGTCGAACCTATTGGCAGCCATGAAATTGACGCTGAAAACCAAGCTCACGACGGTATTCGTACGCCAGGGACATTACGCGCTTGCCGCGGGGTCGGACTCCGTGGAACCCCGACCCGACATGACGATCGAGCGCATCGCGGACCTGATCAACCATCCACTATCCGACTTCCAGGAACGGCCATGAGCACCACGAAACGCTTGCACGATTTGGGACAGAGCATTTGGCTCGACAACATCACCCGTGAAATCCTCGACAACGGCACGTTGCGCCGCTATATCGATGAACTGTCAGTCACCGGCCTGACTTCCAACCCGACTATTTTCGATGAGGCGATCGGCCATACCGCCGCGTACGATGCCGGCATCCGCCGCAAGGCTCAGGACGGCCTCGCGGGCGAGGAACTATTCGTCGAGCTGGCGCTGGAGGATTTGCGCCGCGCTGCCGACTTGTTCCGGCCGGTGTTCGATGCCACCAAGGGGATCGACGGCTGGGTTTCGATGGAGGTGTCGCCGCTGCTCGCCAACGACACCAAGGCCACGGTCAAGGCGGCGCTCGCCATCCACAAACAGGCGAATCGTCCGAACCTTTATATCAAGATACCCGGCACTCCCGCCGGTGTCCCCGCTATCGAGGAAGCGATTTTTGCCGGAGTCCCGGTGAATGTCACGTTGCTGTTCTCGCGCGAGCACTATCTCGCCATCGCGGAGGCGTACCTGCGCGGCCTCGAACGTCGCGTGGCCGCGGGTCTTGATCCGCGGGTGAATTCGGTGGCATCGCTGTTCATCAGCCGTTGGGATCGTTCCGTCATCGACAAGGTGCCCGCCGAATTACAAAATCGCCTTGGCATCGCCATCGCGCAGCGCACGTATCGGGCGCACAATGATTTGCTCGCGAGCAAGCGTTGGCGCGATCTTGAAGCCGCCGGCGCCCGCAAGCAGCGCATGCTCTGGGCGAGCACCGGAACCAAAGACCCGAAGGCCCCGGTCGGTCTGTATGTCGAAGCGTTGGCCGCCCCCGAAACCATCGACACCATGCCGGAAAAAACTCTGTTGGCCTTCGCCGCCGCAGGCTCGGTCGGCAATATCATGGCGAAAGATGGCGCCGACGCGGAGCAGACCTTGAAGAAATTCGCGGCTGCCGGCGTCGACGTCGACGCGCTTGCCGCCCGCTTACAAGTGGAAGGAGCGGAATCGTTCGTCAAATCTTGGAGCGAGCTCATGAAACGCATCGCCGACAAGAGCGCGGCGTTGGTGACTTCTTGAGCGAACGAATCAATCCTTTGGCCGGCAAACCGGCGCCGCCGGCCTCGCTGGTCAATGTACCGCGGCTCATTACCGCCTACTACAGCGAACGGCCGGATCCCAACGTTGCCGCGCAGCGGGTGGCGTTCGGCACGTCGGGTCACCGCGGCAGTTCTTTCGAGGTGGGCTTCAACGAGTTTCACGTGCTCGCGATCAGTCAAGCGATCGCCGAGTATCGCCGGCAGCAGAACATCAATGGTCCGCTGTTTATCGGTTGCGACACGCACGCGCTATCGGCTCCGGCGTTCGCCTCCGCCCTCGAAGTGTTGGCCGCGAACGGCGTCGAAATCATGACCTCGGCAGGCGATGAATACACGCCGACCCCGGCCGTATCGCATGCCATCTTGACTTATAACCGCGGCCGCAAGAGTGCTCTTGCCGACGGGATCGTGATCACCCCGTCGCACAATCCGCCGGACAACGGCGGATTTAAATACAACCCGCCGAACGGCGGACCCGCCGATTCCGACGTCACCAAATGGATCGAAAACCGCGCGAATGAGATGCTCGCAACCGGCGATGGGATCAAGAAAATTGGCTTCGCGGCGGCACGCCGCGCTGCCACGACTCACACGCATGATTACCTGCAGACCTATGTGAGCGACCTTGGCGCGATTCTCGACATGGACACGATCCGCGGCTCGGGAATTCGCATGGGCGTCGATCCGTTGGGCGGCGCGGGCGTGCATTACTGGGCGCGTATCGCCGAGATGTACAAGCTCGATCTCACGGTCGTGAACGACGAGGTCGATCCCACCTTTCGCTTCATGACCCTCGATTGGGACGGAAAGATCCGCATGGACCCCTCCTCCTCCTACGCAATGCAACGCCTCATTGGCCTCAAGGACCGCTTCGACATCGCCTTCGCCTGCGATACCGACCACGATCGTCATGGCATCGTCACCAAAAGCAGTGGCTTGATGCTGCCGAATCAATATTTGGCGGTCGCCATCGACTATTTATTCCGCAACCGTTCTGGCTGGCGAGCGGATGCCGCCGTCGGTAAAACCGTGGTGAGCAGCGCCATGATCGATCGGGTCACGAAGCGTCTCGGCCGGCGCCTGTACGAGGTGCCGGTCGGATTTAAGTGGTTCGTCGAAGGCTTGGTCGACGGCAGTTTGGGATTCGGCGGCGAGGAAAGCGCCGGTGCATCCTTCAGCCGCCGCGACGGCAGCGTCTGGACCACGGATAAGGACGGAATGGTTCCGGCAATGTTGTCGGCCGAAATCACGGCGCGCACCGGGCGCGATCCGGGGCTCGCCTATCAGAGCATGACACAGCAATTGGGTATGGTGTATGCCAGTCGCGTCGATGCGGCGGCGAACCCTGAGCAGAAGAAGAAGCTCGGCAAGATCGACGCGCGGCAAGTGCAGATCAAAGAACTCGCCGGCGAACCGATCGAGCAGGTGCTGACTCACGCCCCGGCGAACAACGCCCCCATCGGGGGCGTCAAGGTCATTTCGCGCGGCGGCTGGTTTGCCGCGCGGCCTTCCGGCACCGAAGATATCTACAAGATCTATGCCGAGAGCTTTCACGACGCCGATCACTTGCAGCGATTGATCGCCGAGGCGCAACGCACCGTCGATGCGGCACTTGCCGTCACGAATCGATAGTCCTCCGAGCGATCTGGCGAAACGCCTGCTGCCATGGCTGGTGGCGGTCGGCTTTTTCATGGAATCGCTGGACACGACCATCCTCAACACGGCCGTGCCGACCATTGCCCACTCGCTCAAGGTGCCGCCGCTCAGCATGAAGGCCGTGCTTGCGAGCTATACGTTAAGTCTCGCCGTTTTCATCCCCATCAGCGGCTGGATGGCGAACCGATTCGGCACGCGGCGCGTGTTCGGTTCTGCCATCGGCATTTTCACACTGGGTTCCTTTCTTTGTGGAATCTGCAGCGAAATTCACTTACTGGTCGCGGCCCGCATTTTACAGGGCTGCGGCGGCGCGCTGATGCTGCCCGTTGGAAGGCTCACCATCGTGCGCACCTTCGCCAAATCCGAGCTGATCGCCGCCATGAGCTTCGTCGCGATGCCGGGCCTGGTCGGCCCGATGCTCGGGCCTTGGCTCGGCGGCCTGATTATCGAGTATTTTCATTGGAGCGTGATTTTCTTCGTCAACATCCCGATCGGGCTCGCCGGCCTGTACATGGTCTACCGCCATCTGCCCAATTACCGCGAGCAGCACAACCATCCGCTCGACGTCGTCGGTCTGGTGCTGTTCGGCGCCGGCATTTCTTTGCTCTCCTATACGCTCGAGGTATTCGGCGAGACCTCCTTGACGGGGCGCGAGATCGTGGGCTTGCTCATCATCGCTGCTGCGCTGCTTGGCGCCTATGGCTTGCATACCCTGCGTACCCCGCATCCCCTGCTGCGCTTGGGGTTGCTGCGCGTGCGTAGCTTCCGCGTGTCGGTCACCGGCAACTTATTCACCCGGCTCGGGATCGGCGGAATACCTTTTTTATTGCCGCTGCTATACCAATTGGGAATGGGATTCTCGCCGATCCAGTCCGGCCTGCTGACCCTGCCGCAGGCGGTCGCGGCGATGGCTCTGAAGCCGACGATGCCGCGTATTTTGCAAAAGTTCGGCTATCGCACCGTGTTGATCTTCAACACCGCCGCGGTCGGGCTGATGATTTTTGCATTCTCGAGCATCGGAATCGGCAGCGCCGTATGGACCATCGTCGCGATCGCCTTCGTTTACGGATTCCTCACCTCGCTGCAGTACACCAGCATGAACACGCTCGCCTACGCCGACGTCGGCGCGCGCGATGCCAGCAGCGCCAGCACCATTGCCAGCACGGTGCAGCAAATGGCGGTGAGCTTCGGCGTGGCCGCGGCTTCGCTGGTCGCGGCATTTTTCATTCCCGATCGTCTACACGCGACCTCGCCTGAAATGATCCACGGCGTGCATCGTGCGCTGTGGCTATTGGGCGGATTGACCATCGTCTCGACGATGGTGTTCACCGACCTCAAGGGCGGCGACGGCGACGCCGTGAGCCTGCACAAAAGCGAGCTGCCCGCAGGCTAAGGCGCGCTACTCGGTTTTGATGGCGTGGCCGCCGAATTGATTGCGCATGGCCGACAGCAGCTTGTCGGTAAACGAATCGGCATCGCGCGAGCGCAGGCGCCCGAGCAACGACAAAGTAATGACCGAGGCAGGCACGCCCAACTCAATGGCCTCGGCGACAGTCCAGCGCCCCTCGCCCGAATCGGCCACATAGGGGGCAATGCCCTTCAAGGTCGGGTTCTTCTCCAGTGCATTGGAGGTCAGATCCAGCAGCCATGAGCGCACCACGCTGCCATAGCGCCAGATTTCCGCGATTTGGTGCAGATCGAGCCCGAACTCAGTCTTATGCTCCAGAATCGAAAACCCTTCCGCGTAGGCCTGCATCAAGCCGTACTCGATGCCGTTGTGAATCATTTTTGTATAGTGGCCAGAACCCACGGCACCGACGCGGCCCCAACCTTGATTCGGTGCCGGCGCCAGCGTCTCGAAAATCGGGCGCAAACGCTCGACCACTGCTGCGTCGCCGCCGATCATCAGGCTATAGCCTTCGGCGAGCCCCCAAATGCCGCCGCTGGTACCCGAATCCACGTATTGGATCTGCTGCTTGGCAACCGCGGCTGCTCTGCGCTGCGTGTCGCGATAGTTGGAGTTTCCACCATCGATGATGGTATCGCCCGGCGCGAGCAGCGGTGCCAGGTTGGTAATCGTGCTATCGGTGATCTCCCCGGCGGGCACCATCAACCAGATGACGCGCGGCGCGGTGAGTTTTCCGACCAGCTCCTGCAACGACGCGGCGGAGGATGCGCCCTTTTGTTCGAGCGCGCTGCGCGCCTCCGCAGCGGGATCGAATCCCACCACCTTGTGACCGCCGCGCATCAGGCGCTGCGCCATGTTCGCACCCATCCGGCCCAAGCCAATCATTGCGATTTGCATAACACTTCAACTCGTAAGCGCGCACGCGGGTGTGCTCAGTATATCAGGTACGCTTTGGCATGAGCATCACAGCGGGACTTCCCACGGGCTCGAATCGTCCGGTAAATTGCAGGCCGCCGCTCGCAGCGTTGATGCGGAACGAAGTGATCGAGTCGCCTTTCTGGTTGCACGAAAACAGAAATTCACCGCTCGGATCGATGCTCAAGCTGCGCGGATAGTCGGCGTGCACCCAGACTTCGGAGATATTTCTGAGCTGGCCGTCGTTCGCCACGGCAAAGATGGCGATTGCATTGTGTAATCTATTCGACACATAGAGATAGCGGCCGTCGGCGGCGATGAGAATTTCCGCGGATAAATTACTGCCGCTGAATTTCGGCGGCAGCGCCGAGATCAGCTGTTTGGGCTTAAAGGCACCCTTCGACGCATCGTAGTCGTAGACGGCGACCTTCGCATCGTGCTCGTACAGATTGTAGAAAATTCGGCCGTTCGGATGGAAAACGAAGTGCCGCGGTGCGGCACCCGAGGGCGCTGCGATCACCGGTACATCGGCCGGCAACAGCCGGCCAGCCTGTGCATCGAGGCGCCATACCAGGGTCAAATCGAGCCCGGCATCGTTGGCGATGACGAATTGCCCGCTCGGGTCCGTGGCCACCATGTGCATATGCGGTCCGTCATGGTCGCTGATCCCGAATTGGCCCGGCGGATCGTCGGCGGCTCGTGCCCGATGCCGTGCGCCGACGCCGGGCCTCACATCGGTCGCTTCCCCGAGAGCGCCGTCAGCCCCGATCGGGAAAACCGCAACATTGCCGCCGCCATAGTTGGCGACGAACGCAAATTTTCCGGACGGATGCACACTCAGGTGTCCTGGCGTCGTGCCCGCGGAACTGACGGCGCCCAAGCGCCGCAGCCCATGGCTCGCGCCGTCGATGGCATAGGAGACCACCGCGCCGTTTTTTGTCCCTTGATAGTTGTCGATTTCGCTGGAAGCGTACAGCCGTGTCTGCTCCGGATTGAAGGCAAGCCAGGTTGGGTTACGCACATCGTCGAACACCTGCAACTGCGTCATCGCACCGGATAGCGGATCCACACGGAACAAATAAATGCCCCCGCCGTTGGGTGTGTAGGTGCCGACATAGGCATGCAAGGGCGCCGCCTCGCTCGCCGGCGGCACGCTCGCCGCGCGCGCAAGCGGCGCGGCCAACAGCGAAGCTGCCTTCAGAAGGTCCCGACGGGTAATTCTTAAGTCTGGCAACGCGTCTCGATTCAGCGAGGCATCAGTTATTCAGGAAAACCGTGATGCTGGTTGCTGAGAGCGTAAACGTCGAAGCCGTGTATTGTCCAACCGCGGTGATTCCGGTCGCCAATGTGGTGCCGTTCAACTCCGTTTGCAGCTGGGTGATGAACGCGGCATAGGTATTGAAACTCTCGGTGGTCAAACTTGACGCGTGGCCGATCGCAAATACCGTGTTCGATGACGTTGGCTCAGGGATGATTAAGGGATCCGACCCTAGCCCGATCGCATTCAGCGTTTGCGCGCCCACCTGGATCGCATGCCGCGGACCGATGCTGCTGTTGGTGAGGTTGATATCGATCTCTGAGCTATTGAACGTGGTGAACGGCGCCGCGGTGCCGCTGCCCCAATCGACCACCAATTGCGCCTGGATCGTGGTCGGGTCGAGCAGCGTAAACGCGGTGAAATTCGGCGCCGCCGCGCCGAACAAGCTCGTAAAGCCGGTGACGATGACCGGTACGCCCACCGTGGAATTTGCCACGTCCAAGGATTCACTGCCGGTATCCACCACATAATTGCCGGCCGCGGCACCCGTAGCGACGAAATCCAGCGCGGCAACCGTGCGGCCGCCCAGATAGGAGAGATTGAGATTCAACGTACCCGAGTCCTGCGCGGTCACAATACCGGAGGCGCTGGTGCCGTCCAGCCGCACGCGCCCGGCGCTCGCATCCAAAATGGCATTTTCGGTGGTTTCACCGCTGACCAAGCCGAAGGCATCGATGGCGGAACCTACCGACACTTGCGCGATGGTATCGATCGCGGTGCCGCCCTGGCCGAATTCGGTGACCACGGTATTGGCACTCATGATCACCGACGTCGTCCCCCCGAGGAAGGTATTACTGCCATCGGCACCGATCAACGTCGCGTCCTCGAGATTGACCGTGTCGCCGCTGCGTGCCGCGACGATGCCCGAGACACGATCCAAGCCCGCCCCCTGCACGCTGCCGGCCGCCAGCACCTGCGTGGCTCCAAAGGCCACCGTCGGCGCACTCGTCGTGGTGTTCTCGTCCGTCGTCGTGGTCACCCCGTCGGTGGTAGTCGTGGTGGTGGTGGCGTCGCTGGTTTCGACCAGCGAGCCGTAAGCCACCACCAAAGTTCCCGTGTCGAGCCCGGCAAGCTGCCCGAGGCCGGTGCTGCCGGTTGAGCCCGCGCCGCTGATTTCGTAGGCGGTGGTGCTGACGGGAACGATCGACAGGCGCCCGGTGCCGTTGGTAATGCTGTTAAACGGCATCACCGTCATGGTGAATGCGCCGTTGGTTGCGCCGCTGCTGTCCTCGGCGACACTCTCGAGCTGACCACGCACCCGCACCAGCTTGGCGTCGATCGGCGCGGCGCTCGCGGCAAACAGCGGCGTGACTGTGACCGTCTTCGCGCTGCTGTTGACGATATTGCTGGCCGCCAAATTGAAGTCGATCGCGAGTTGCGATGCGCCCTTCGAGGAGACGCTGAAGGAATCGCTGGGATCAAGCTTGACGGTGAGTTGCACTTGGCCAACGGCTTGCCCTTTTGCGCCGATCGGGGTCAACGCGATGCCGTTGACGCTGCCGTCGTCATACACGATCTGCGCCGAGCTGTAGTCGAGGGTAATCAGCGCACTCGTGTAAGTGCCTTTGCTGATCGCAGCGGCGCCCAACACTTCGTCCACCGAAGTCAAGCTCGCGAAGTCGACGATGGTGCTTTCGGGCAGCACTGTGAGTCCGGACTTGCCGCCCGACCCTTGCAACTGCACCGACACCAAGGTCACTCGGTAGGCGAGAAAATTATCCTGACTTGGCGTGCTCGTCATGGTCACGACCGCAGTGCCGCTGCAACCCGCGAGCGCGAGCAGCAGCGCGCCGCACAGCCACGCGACACCCGGCAGGCGCAACACGGCGAAAATAAAGTACGGCCATTTCATGCTTGGATTGACCCTCCGGCCAAGCCAATTGTTCAGCGCTTTGCCGCCATTTTGAAGCGCGAATTAGGCAAAGATCTGTGAAGGATTCGCAAATTTGAATGGGGCCGCGTCGCCTAACGACGACAACCGTCGACGCTAGCGTGCGCGCGAGATCAGTTCTTTCATAATCTCGTTGCTGCCGCCGTAGATTCGCTGCACACGCGAGTCGGCAAACATGCGGCATATTCTGCAGTCGTTCATGTAGCGCCAGCCGCCGTGCAGAGAACTTCCTGCTGCGTGTCCGTGATCCAGTTTTTGGCCATCGAAGCGGCCACCGTATCGAGCGTGCCGGCGACGACTCGAGCGATGCAATCGTCGACGAATATCCGGGCGATATGCGCCTCGGTGGCCATTTCCGCCAGCTTGAATTGGGTGTTCTGAAATTCGACGATGCTTTTAGCGAATCGAGCGCGCCTTCCATCGCCGCCACGCCGACGACGGCGCTTAGCGCGCGCTCGTACGGCAAGTCGCCTTGTTCATGTCACTCTGCGGGTTTGGCGGGCACCGGCTGCTGCAATGTATCCGCCGCGTCGCCCGCCTCCGGCGGACCCGTCCGGCGCTGTTGTTTGGCGTCTTGACGAGCTTTCCTGGCAGCCTCTTTCTGTTTTTTTGCCTGACGATAATTTGGCTTTGCCAAGGGATGCTCCTGATGACGGTGTGCTCGATATTACTCTGGCTGGACCGAAACGCGAACCGTTAAACGATGCTTGCCACCGCCGACGATGACGCCGCGCAGCGGCGATACGTCGCCGAAATCGCGGCCATAGGCGATCACGATGTGTTCGGTCGCGACCCGCACATCGTTGGTCGGATCGAGGTCGATCCAGCCAAACGGCGGACAAAACACCGAAACCCATGCATGCGAGGCGTCTGCTCCGAGCAAGGCAGGCTCCGCTCCCTCCGGCGGGTAGGTACGAAGGTAGCCGCTCACGTAACGCGCCGCGAGACCGCGCGAGCGCAGGCAGGCGAGCATGATATGGGCAAAGTCCTGACAGACGCCGCGGCGGGCGGTGAATGCCTCGATCACGGACGTGCGAATGTTGGTGCTGCCGGGCGCATACTCAAAGTCGCGGTGGATCTTATGCATGAGCGCAAGCGCGCCTTCGAGCAGCGAGCGGTTCGGCGGAAAACACTCGTCCGCATACTCGCCGAACGAGTGCTTGATCCGCACATAGCTTGATTCCATCCGGAATCTGCACGCATCGAGGTAGTCCGGGTCCACTGCCCGAGCCGAATACACCAGCGAGTCGCGCACCTCCTCCCAAGCGGCGCAATCGGTTTGCGCCGCGTGCCGCGGTATGCTGACTTCGACACGAACCTCGGCCAATACTTCCAAGCGGTCGTGCGGCAGGTCGTACTCGAGGCGCGTCACGACATTGCCGAACGCATCGCTGTCTTCACGGCGCGAGTTCGGCTCAGGGTCGAGGGTAATCGATCGCGAGCGGCACACCTGGTTTGGCAGGTCGCGCGGACTTAAGTGCAGTAGTTGATGCGAGTGCGCCACGTTGCCGCCGTAGTGGTACACGGTCTGGTGACGCACGCGGTAGCGCATGCTGCCGCTCACGCGGCCACCGTTCTGGTTTCAGTGTCGATCAGCGAAAAGTGTTTGAGCGACAGGCGGTCAGACAGCAGACCGGCGGCTACGCTCAAGCCGTTGAGTTGTTCCGCGAGCGTCTGGCGCGCACGCGCGGCGCGGCCGCTGTCACCCTCGATCGCCGAAAGCTGCATCTCCTCGACTTCGCCCACCGCTTTATCGAGCGTATCGTCGGGCGAACCGCCGAGCGATGCGGCGATGCGCACCAGCGAATATTCGATGGCATGCCATTGAAAGGCGAGCGCCCGCGGATTGCTTTGGTCGTACACCAAAAGATCGATGGTCGGGGCGAGCCGCGGCGCAGCGAGATAGCGCGTGCGGTAGGTAATGGTGCTGTCGCCGATGTCAAGCAGCCACTCGAGTTCGCTTTGCACCGGCGTTTGTCCGGAGCGCAGCCGGTACGACAGAAGTTCCGACAAAAATTGCAGCCGCTCGAGGCGGCGGCCGACCATCATCAAGCGCCAGCCGTCGTCCTGGGTCATGTCATCGAGCGCGAAACCCGACAGTCCCGCCAGCGACAAGAGCAGCACATCCAAGGTCTCGCGCGGATCGCGCCTGGCGAGCGCGGCATCTTGGAACTCGCGCTGCAGAACTCCGATGGCACGCCAATTCTCCGCCGACAAACGGCTGCGCGCCTGTGCGGCGCACCACCCCAACCGCTGCAGGTCGGCGGTCAGGCCGAGCGGATTGACGGTATCGAATAACGAGGTGGCGACGAAATGCCGGCAGGTTTCGAGCACCTGGGGCCAGAGCGTCGTGTTGGGACGCATGCCCATGGTGGCACGCAGCAGGCGCGCCTTGTCTTCGCAGCGTTCGCTGTAACGCCCCAGCCAGAACAAGTTCTCCGCGAGGCTCGAGGGTAGATCGTCGTGACGCGCGGCCGCGTGCGGCGCCACCGCCGACGCGGACGGCTCCTCGCCCGAGCCGCGATCCGGCGTCAGCACCCACACGTCTTTGCTTCCGCCGCCGCGCTGCATGGAAACGATATCGGCGGTATCCGAGGCGATGCGCGCGAGTCCGCCCGGCATCACGCGGTAGCCCGACGCGGTGGCGATGGCGTACACCCGAATGCCGAGCGCGCGCGCCGAGAACCCCTGGGCACCGCCGCTGCCGGCGGTACTGCGCCAAACCGGTGCCTGCGAAAACGCCAAGCGTTCCTGTGCGACATAGGCGTGAGGTCGCGCCTTGAGCCGCCGAATGAGTTCCGCGCGCGCCTCGGAGCTTAAACCGCGGCCGAATATCGCGGCTAACCGCTGGTTCGGAAAGGCCGGCTTGATCACCAGGCGCTCGAGATTCTCGAGCACATAGGCGAGCGCGGGCCGCTCACCGCACCACCAAGTAGCGACCGAGGGCAATCTCAGCTTCTCGCCCAACA
>Ga0182030_10005789_pt1 | contig 26169 bp, 19 predicted proteins | sample 812S3MmetaG_FD_121299 | JGI IMG/M metagenome (GOLD analysis project Ga0182030, IMG submission 121299) | Permafrost microbial communities from Stordalen Mire, Sweden - 812S3M metaG (Illumina Assembly) | ecosystem: Environmental > Terrestrial > Soil > Wetlands > Permafrost | place: Sweden...
ACGCTGGTTTCGGGCGCGGGGTATCTTTGGAAGAACCGGGCGCTGATTGAGTAGCAGTAATTACCAAGCGCTCTCGACGACCTCGATCTGGTCGCCCGGCTCGATGCGGGGGTCCTGGGTTGGATCCTTATAGAGCTTTTTCTTGCTAAAAAACAAGACCTTGCCGGCGCGGATCAACCGGATCTTGTCTCCCGCAAAATCGCTGGTGCCGCCGGCGGCGTTGATGGTGGACATGAGGGTCAAATCGGAGGTGTATGGGACGCGGCCCGGCTGCCGAACGCCTCCGCCCACGCTGACGAAGCGCATGCCAGCCGGGGGATTTACCGTGATGGTGGGATTGGTGTAAATGCCTCCGGAAATCAGCTTGTTCTGGATGGCGACCTGGACCTGGCTGGGCGGCAATCCCCCGGCCTTGACGACACCGATGAATGGGAGATTCAAGCCGCCCGATTCATCGACGGTGTAGGCGGCGTCCCATTGCTGCTCGTCATCGAGCGGCACGTTTGAAATGCGGATATCGACGGTATCGCCATTGCGCAGAGGCACGGCGCCTGCATTGGGCGCCGCGGGAAGCGACCGCGACTGGGTCGAAGCCGGAGCGACCGGTTGCGCCCGTTCGACCGGCTGCGCCGCGGCTATGGCCTGTGCGCGTTCGACACGTTGTGTGGCTTGTGCCTGCTCGGTCGGCTGAGTTGGAGATGTCGTTTGCGCTTGAAGGTGCACCGCTGCCGCGGCCAGAAGCGTGATCAAACCAAGAGCGAAATATTTCTTCACCATAGGGGAAAATAGGCCGGTTCAGTCAGTATTGTTCGCCGCCATGCACCTGCTCTGTCTCGGCCTTGGGCTTGCGGCCATTGGCCTTGGCGGCGGTGGCGGACTCGGCATGCTCCTCGGCATTCTGAGTGGAATAATAGTCGTAGTAGTTGCCGTAGTAGCCGTACCCGGAGTCGTGCTTGGCATCCACCTTATTGAGGACGACGCCGAGGAGGTTGCCGCCGACGTTGACCACGGCCTGCTTGACCCGCTGGAGCATCGAGCGGGGGAAGCGGCGATGCTCGATGACCATGATGGCGAGGTCGACCTCGCTGGCCAGGACGGCGCCATCGCTGACGCCGAGGATGGGCGGCGAGTCAAACATCACGAGGTCGTAACGCATCTTGGTGTTGCGGATCAGGTCCGTCATGCGCTGGGAATTGAGGATGCCGACGGAGTCCCGAGGCAGCAGACCGCTGGGGATGAAGGAGAGATTCTCGACGCCGGTGGTCCGCACCACTTCCTCGAAGGACATGTTGCTGGTGAGGTAATTGCTGAGGCCGACGTTATTCTCGACGCCAAAGAGCCGGTGCTGGGAGGGACGGCGCAAGTCCGCGTCGACAACGAGGACGCTGTATCCGCCCTTGGCGCAGGTATAGGCCAGGTTGAATAGCGTGGTCGATTTGCCTTCGCCGGGACCGCCGGAGATGAGGGTGAGGGTATTGGCGTCCGGGTTCTTGCGGTTGAACTCGATGTTCGTGCGCAGAATGCGGTAGGCCTCGGCATCGGGCGTATCTCCCTTTTGATGCATGAGGATGCCCACATTCTTGGCGATGACGGCGAGGACGGGCACGCCTAGGAAGCGCTCCACGTCTTCGAGCGATTTGACGCTGGTGTCGAGGTACTCCAGGAAGAAGGCCAGGCCGGCGCCGAGCCCGATGCCGATGATCGCGGCGAGCACCATGTAGTAAAGTACCTTGGGACGGCCGGGGCCCAGTGCCGGCTCGGCGTTCTCCCAGACCTTGGCGACGACGAGGTTCATCTGGTTCTGAAGCGATTCTGAATCGTACCGCTGCCGTGCGGCCTCCAGCAGGCGCTTGGCCTCCAGGTAGCGGTACTTCGCGTCGGTATAATCGCTGCCCTCGTTCTTGAGTTTCTCAAATTGCTCCCGCGATTCGGAAAGGCGCCTCTCCAAGGCGGATTGCGTACTCTTGGCGACCAGGAGGCGAGTCTCCATTGACGCTTTGATCGCGTTGATCTGCTCGTCCAATTGCTGGGTGTAGACCTCCTTTTGAGCCCGGAGCTCCCTGACCTTCGGGTGATTGGGGCCCAGGCCGGAGCTGAGCAGGCGCGCTTCCTCGGACACGGTGTCCTGGAATGCGGGCAAAATCTTTGCGACGGTCGGATCGTCGATGTTCAGCATGTGGAGGGCAACCAGCAACTCCTCGGGCCGAAGCTTGTTGACCTGGTCGAGCTGGGTCTGCAATTCGGAGGTTTTGAGTTGGGAATCGTTGACTTGGGCCTCGATGGAACGGACGGATTGGGTTTCGAGGTCGCCGGCTGAGTTCGACATCGTCTCGGGGTCCGGATCGACGATTCCCAGTTGGGTCCGGAGTTTGGCCGCGGCGGCTCCCAGGTCGGTGACTTTTTTCTCATGTTCATCAACCTCGTCCTTGAGGCGGGTCAGCCCCGTATCCATCATCTTCTCCTGGTCGGAGATGCGTCGGTCCTGATAGACGACGGCAATCGAGTTCGCGATTTCCGCGGCTTCCTTGGCGTCGGTGTCCCAGACGCCGATTTCGATGAGATCGGTCTGGCGGACCGGGTTTAGGTCCAGCATGTTGTGGAGCTTCCCGTAGGCCTGTCCCTCCTGGAGCGGAGGGCCGCCGTTGGCCCATTTGGTCGTGAGACCGAGTTGATCGATGACCTGGTAGAGGATGCCCTTTTCCTGGAGGATCTTCAACTGAGTGGGTGCGAGGCGGGGATCGCTGACGGTGTTGTACCCGCTGTCACCGAATACCTGGAGGGTCGTCTTGTCGGGCTTCACCTCGATGGTGGCTTTCGAGAAATATTCCCTGGGGAGAAAATACACGGTCACTCCGGCGGTGATCATCGTGAGAAGGAAGGTCAGGATAATGATGCCTGCCCGCGCCTTGATGACGCGCCAGTAATCCAGGAAATGGAGCTTTACTTCGGTGGAATCAGACATACGAGGAATATAGGGGGCAGGGCACAGCTACGGCGCCAGCGTGGGAAGGTAAACCGGCGCCCTTCCGCCCGCAAGCAGGGATGCGGAAAAACAATTTATTTGGGACTTCGACATTTCTTGTTTCGATCCGTTCATTTGAAGGTGTAAGTGCCGCCCAGGTAGATCTGCTGGCGCTGGTAGCTGGAGTCGATTTGAGTGGTCAGCAGATCGAGGTATGTGTAGCTCAGGCTCAACGACAAACGGGGGGTGACCGTGTAGCCGAGGCTCAGCGACATCTGGAACTGCTTTTGCGTGCTCGATCCCGCGGAATTGGCTGAATCGGTGTTTTGAACATAATTGTAGGCGATGGAGGCGGAGGCGACGAGCTTGGTGGACAGGGGCTGGCTGAAGGCGAGGGTAGTGCGATAAGCGGTGGTCGACTGGTTCACGGCGCCGGAGTCCTGGGAGCCGTAAAAGTTCGTCCAGGAGAGGCTCGAACCGCGGGGCAGCGCGTATGTCGTGGCGCTCTCGAAGTAAGGGAGAAGCTGGCTTTGATTCCCAGTCGAGTACGAGGTGGACTCAAGGCCGAAGCTGACTGTATTCCTGAGCCTCGCGGAAAGAAAGCTGTCCAGCCCGAGGAGGAAGTACGTGCTGTTCGTGTCAGAAGCCGGGGATGTCGGGTAAATCGCGGAACCTTCCCGCAGCTCCGCGGTGATGGTGTTGCGGGCGGATACCGCGTATCGGAACTGCGTCCCATAGGTGTTGTCGTACACGTCGGGGGCGTTCGTCTGGAGAATGTTCGCGCCGAGGCTGTAGGAGGTCACCGTGGAGAACTGCCTGGTCCAGGCATAGCTGAGGTCGATTTTGACGCTTCCATTGAGGTAGTTTCCGCCGGCTCCATTATTAGTGGGGGCGTTGACGAGCGCAAAGTTGGGGGTTTTTTGATAAACGGCGGCTGCCGTCAACGATATCGTGGCCCGTGGGGATAGCCGGTGGACGATATTCACATCGAAACTTGCCGTATCATCAATCTGCTGCCCTGGCTGGTTGAAGTAGTCCTGAAGCCCCAGGGAGGCGTCCATGGTCAGGAGTGTGCGCGGCGTTCCTTTCTGGACCTGGACTGCAACTGAGGCGGTGCTGACCGGACTGCCGACCACGCCTAGGGTTTCGACCGCCTTGGCCGATGTGGACGAGACCTTGGGCCGGAAGGTCTGGAAGATGGGGGTCGGAGGGCTGGGGGGGGTGATGCGAAAGGCGATTATCCGCTCCTGCAGAGGGGGGGTCGGCGCGGGGAACGGTGTCGGCGTCGCAACAGGGTGGGAGGTGGCGCTGAAAATGTTGTCGTCGTAGCCCTGTGTGACAGAGACCGTGAACGTGATGGGTGGTTTCGCCAGGCGACCCTGGCCCAGCGTGAACGACTGCGGCGCACCCCCGCCATAGGTTGCCGGCATATTGAATGTCACCGGCGCTGCTTGCGCTGCCGCGGCTGCCGCGGGATTGAATGGGTTGGGAGTAGGCGTGGGCGTGGGTGTCGCTCCCGGGATGATCTCGTTATTCCCCGACGGGGAAGGCGAGGGGGAGGCTGTCGCGCCGCCACCGGTCCCTCCGGGGCCGAATAAACCGCCGCCCTCCGGGGTGGTCGTGTTGTTTTCACCGCCGTTTTGATCGCTGCCGCCCGGGAGAGAGGATCCACCGGACGCGCCCTGCGATGCGCCGCCGCTGGTGCTGCCGGTGCCGCCTGAGTTGCCCGAGTTGCTTGACCCGCCGCTCTGGGAACCGGATGCCCCGCCGGTATCCCCCGATGCGCCGGAGGAATCTCCGCCACTCATGCCGCCGCCGGTGTCCTGCGCCATCATGCGCGCGGCCAGCAGCGCGGTCGCGCACACGGCGAGCACTAGGAGGCGGCATCTCATGATTGGGGGCGGGTTGGGCATACGGCGGCTTTGGGAGCCTGGCTTTTAGCTGCCAGTTGGACCGTCAAGCCCCTGCGCCGTTCGGTTTCTGCGGAACTTTCTGCCGCCAGCCTGGAGCCCGGGCGTGTCATCGTTCTGCAATTCGGATGGCATTTCGGAGGCTACAGGAGGCAATGGATTCCCCTTGGAGAAGGCTTTGGAAAAAGGGAACGCAGAGTTAGCGGATGCTTTTGGGTAAGGCAAGTGTGCCATTTCCACCGGTAAACGGTCGCCGAGCCGTTGGAGAACTGGAGCGGGCAACGGGAATCGAACCCGCATGGCCAGCTTGGAAGGCTGGAACTTTACCATTAAGCTATGCCCGCTTGCGAGTGAGGGTCATCTTACGGAGCGGCCGGTCAGGCGCAAGCCTGAAGGACAGGGCAGGAAGGGGTATTTCGTTAACTGGTGACCTCCAGAAGGTAAAGATTCGTGCTGCCCACTGGCTTGGGCGTGCCCGGGGTCAGGCCGACTGCGAGCTGTGTCCCCTGGACCGTTACGCTGGCCAGATCCTGCGCTACGATGCCAAAGGTATCGCCAGAGTTTGTATTGTCGCCCATCGCCGTGCCCGTGACGATGAGGCTCGCGATGCGTGAGATCGCATTGGCGTTCACCTTGGTCTTGATAAGTGTGTCTCCCGTAGTCCCGAACTGCCCGGTCGTGGAGTTCGGCTGGGAGCCGGCCACGATGTTGCTCGCGGAGAGTTTGCCGGTAATGGTCACCGTATTGATTTGCGCCGAGCCGTCCACAGGGGTTCCCAGCGGTGCGCCGGCGGGGTCCGTGGCGCCGGAGGTAGTCTTGCTCACGTTCGGGCTGTAGCCGGCCAGCAGATTGAGGTACGTGGCGTCCCCCCCAATCTTGACGCTGCCGATAGCCTGGTCTCCGGTGTGGGTGTGGACCGTGGCTGAGCCTTGCTGGCCGGAAATGACGAATGGGTTCGCGCTCGTCCCAACCACATTGCCGCCGATGACGAGCGAGCCGATGTCTGAGGAGGAGCGGATTGCGCCGCAATTTGCGAGCTTCCCGGTGGAGGTGTTGACGCCGGCTGTAACGCTCCCATGGATATCGAGCGAGACGATCTCACCCGCCTGGATATAGCCAGATTCAATCACCTCCTGGGTGGTGTCGATCGACTGGCTGCCGGTCAGGCCTCCATAGATGACGGCGCTCTTCAACTGGCCGGTGATCATGATCACGCCGCTTGTCTCCGCTGTCTGAGCGGTGGTCGAGGCGCCGCCGATGAGGGAGCCGCCGATTCGAATGCTGTTTGCGCTCGATGCGCTGATCATCCCGGTGTCTCCGGCGACCGCGGCGGTGGGGGGGGTGCCGGCGACGGGGGCTGTCCCGGCCGTGCCTCCGGTCACGTTGCCGCCAATGGCCAAAGTCTTGAGCGGCGCGGGCGCCGAACCGCCCAGGACGGTCTGCTGGGAAAAAACGGATCCGCTCGATGTCCCGGACCCTCCGGTGAGGTTCCCCTTGATGACCACCGTCCCAAGGATGCCGGCGATACCCCCGGAGCTAACGCCGGAGCCGCCGACTACATCGCCGCCAACGGTCACGGATTTGATTGGCTGGTCGATGGTGGACCCGGATGCGGTAAAGTTCTGTCCATTGAGGAAGCCGCTCTCGCCTCCGGAGCTGCCGATGATGCTGCCGCCGATGTTCACAGTCCGCATCGGCGCCTGGACCAACCCGGAGGCCCCTCCTGAGCCGCCTTTAATGCTGCCGGTCACGTTCAATTTACCGATCAACGAGTTGGCGAACACCAGTCCGGAGTCGCTTCCGGAGCCGCCGGTAATGGAGCCGAGCACATTGAGCGTGCCGATGCGCGAGGCAGTCGTGGTGTTTCCAAAAAGTTCGCCGGTGTTCGCATTCAAAGCGCTTGAGCCGGTAGGGTTTGAGACGGTACTCCCGGTGATGTTCCCGATCGTGGCCTTGCCGATATGCCCGGAGAACTGGATTTCACCAGTGCCGCTATCGCCGTTTGTGTCTCCGGTGAGCGATCCGCCAATTGTGAGCCTGCCGATGGAGCCGAACTGGTAGCCGATCACGTTCAGGTTCGAAGTGAAATCGCCCAGGACGTTCAACTTGCCGATCGTGCCCAGGACAGTGCTGGTCAGCACCTGGCCTTGCGAGTTGGTCACGGCGTCCATGGAATCCACTGTCAGCGACTTGATTGCCCCCGGCGTGGAAATATTGCCGCCTGCGGTGATGGACCCAAGATTGCCCTGAATATAGATCGATCCGAGATCGATATTCTGGGTGAACATGAAGGATTGGGAGATATTCGCCGCCTGGATGCTGCCCACGTTCACATGCAGATTTCCACTGCCCACTCCCGCCTGCGGGACGACTTTGACGCTGATGTTCATTCCCGCCGCGTCGGTACGCCCGAGCAGGTTGATGATGGAGAGGTTCTCGGGCGAGCTGTTGCCGGTGAAAGTCTCGACGCCGGTGCTGGTGGCGAATTCCAGTATGGCTCCGGCCTTGGCCGCACTTTTGAAAAGCGGCTTGGATATATGCACGACCGCCGTGTCGCCATCCGCATCCTGGAAGGTCACCGTATAGGGATTGATGATCGTCGCTGGGGCTATGCGATCTTCCAACGGCTCGATGTGGGTCAGGTGGTTCATCGGCGTCAAACTTCGTAGAGAAACACATCGCCGGTGGAGGCCGGAAGTTGGAGATCCTTGCCATTCGCGAACGTGTCGTTGTCCGGTCCGGCCAGGAGGGTGAGTTTCGCCTTGGAAACAGTGGCGCTCGCGATGTACTGGGCCGCGATGCCGTAGGTGTCGGAGTTATTCGGGGTCGGGACCACCGTTCCCTCGATGATGACCTTTGATATCTTTGAAATGATGGTCGGGAGATCTGACACACCCGGTCCGCTCAAGGCGGCGCTACTGGCAGTGCCGAAGCCGGTGGCCCCGGGACCGACGCCGGCGATAATGTTGGTGGCCTCGTAGTTGCCGCCGATGGTCACGGTCCCGATTTGGGCGTCGGCATTGACCCCGGTGCCCAGGAGTTGGGTCGAGTTCTGCGTATCCGTGTTATAACCGGCCAGGATGTCCCCGTAAGTCGTATTGCCCTTGATCGTCAGGGTTTTGATCGCCACGTCGGTGGTGGCATTGCTGATCAGGCTGGCCTGCCCGACCGCAGAGATAATGGCCGGGTTGGTCGCATTGCCGACGATGCTGCCGATGGCCAGGTTTCCGATGGAGATCGTGGAGCGGATTGCTCCGGAGGTATCGAGACCGCCGGCGCCGGCGGTGCCCGCAACCAATGAGCCCTTGATGGTCATTGTGCCAATGCCATTGGCCTGCACATAGCCGGTGTTGATCAGAATCGTCGCGCCGGAGCTGCCGCCCGTGAGGTTGCCCGCGATGCTCGCGCTTTTCAGCAAGCCGTTGGCTAGGATATTGCCGGTAAAGTCCGCGGCGCCCCCGGTTACGCTGCCGCCGATTTTTACCGAGCTGATGGAGCCGTCGATTAAAATCTGTCCCGATTGCGAGCCGGAGCCGCCCGTCAGATTGTGCGTCAACGATACCTTGTTCAGCGCGCCGGCGATATTGACCAACCCACTCGATGCGCCGGAGCCGCCAATGATGCTGCCGTCCGTTTTATCGGCGCCGCCGACAGTCAGCGTCCCCATTGCTCCGGCGGCCGTTGTGATCAATCCCGATGAGGCTCCGCTGCCGCCCACGATATTCTTCCCGATCGCGACGCTCCCGATGGTCGTGCTACTGAGGATCGCGCCGTCGAAGCTGCCGGTTTGATTCGCATCCCCGCTCACGAGATTGCCGCCGATGAGCGATCCATCGATCACTACGCTGCCCAGCGCATTGCCGCGGATGACTCCCGCCACCCCGTCTGAGGTTGATTGCCCGGCCGATCCGCCGATGACGCTCCCCATCACCGTGACCTTGTTGACCAACCCGGTCGAACTCACCTCTCCTGAACTGATCCCGGAGCCTCCGACAATACTCCCCTTGATGAGCACGTTCCCGATGGCGCCCCCGAATACGAGACCGGAATTATTGGCATCCCCCGGGCTGCCCGCTGGGAAACTTCCTCCAATGAGCGAGCCGTCTATGGTCACCTTCGCAAGCTTGACCCCGGCCTGGACTCCGCCGGATGCGGTGCCAGTGCCCCCGAGCACGCTGCCGGCCACAACCACGCTCCCCACGGTTGCTGCCGAGATGCTGCCGCTTAGCGCTCCCGACCCGCCCAGGATCGAGGTTCCCGGCAAGGAGGGATTCGGGTTCGGATTCGGATCGTCCGGCACTGAGCCTTTGACCGTGACCGAGCCGATTTTGGAAAGGGTGCCGTAGTTTCCGGCAATGCTGCCTGAACCCCCGCTCGGTCCCCCTTCGATTCCCCCTCCTATGATCGTCGTCCCGAGGGTGCCCGTGAAGGCAATCTCGCCCGCCTCTGAGGAGGTGTTTCCATCGAGCGATCCGCCGATGTTCAGGCGGTTGATATTTCCGGTGCCCGGATGGCTCTTGTAATCCTGCGCATTGATCAGGCCATCCAGATTGCCGAGGACATTCACCGTTCCCACGGTGCCCGTGATGTTGCTTTCTATGCTGGCGCCAGTCAATCCGCCCTGGGTCGATATATTCGCTCCCAGGGAGTACACCGTCAGTTTGCCGAGCGCGGCGGCGGTCTTGCCGCCTCCGACATCGATCCTTCCCAGGTCGCCCGGCACCGTCACGCTGCCGATGTTGAGGCTGAGCGCGTCGATATAGCCGATGTTAACCGTCGCGGCATTCCCGGCCGCCGGCAGGACGGAGAATCCGATATTCGCGCCGGAAAAATCCTTATGGCCCGAGAGGAGCAACTCCGTCAATTGGCCCGCCGCGTTCGGGTCAAAGATGAACTGGGCGGTCTTGAAGGTCCCTTTTGACGTTGTAACCACCACGGTATCGCCGGCGGTATCCGTGTAGCTCGCGGACCTTCCATTTGCCGCAATGATGACCGCGGCGGGCGCAATCCGGTCTTCCAGGGGTTCTATCAGAGAAACAGCACGCATTGGGGCAAAGGGGCGGCGTTTCATCGCACACCGCTGCTGGGCAGTCAAGCGGACTGCCTCTTCGTTCGTCCCAAAATTGCTTTTTGGCGCGAATTGGCGATGAGGCGGTCCCGGGAAAAGGACTGTAGCCAATACGGGACCCGTTCGGATATTGGGATTTTCTTCGCATTTTTGATCTCTGGGCGACCGCTGATGGGATGGGAGGGGGATTTAATCCGTGGTTCCTATTGCCAGTTCTCTCTGGAGCCGGTATTATCGGCGCAAGTTGTTATGGGCATCTTCCTCCGGTTGCTCTTCCTAGCGGCCTTCATGTGGGTCGGATTCATCCTCTATACTGAGGCCCAGACCCAGGCCCATCTCGAGACTCCGGATAACTCGAAGGTGGTGATGCTCTTTGCCGGGTCCATCCTCGACGGCACGGCTGTAGCGCTGGTGCTTACCATCCTGGTCGTCCCCGCGATTGGCGACCGCATCGGGGCGTTCTTTTTCAATCCGGACGAAAAAATCGAGCATGACCGGCATGGGGACGCGATTGCCAAACTGGCCCAGGGGGACCCCGAAGGGGCTATTGAGATTTACGACGAAATCTTCGCGAAGGACCCTTCCGACACGCTGGCCCTGAGCGAAATCGCGCGCATCTGTTGCCGGGATCTGGGTGATACGGCGCGCGCCGCTACAGTCATCGAACATGCCCTGGAGAGTGAGTGGCCGCACGAGCAGAGTTCCTTCCTGGCCAATCGCCTTGCCGATGTCTATCTGCTCCAGGATGACCACTTGCGCGCCCGCCAGCTTCTGATCGAGATCGCGGAAAACCTGGAAGGGACCAAATACGCCGCCAATGCCTTGCACCGGATTCATGAAATGGACCGGTCCCTGGAAGCGGGGGTCCGGGCGCCGGTTTACTTTGAAGGCGTTGAGCAACCTCCCGAGACAGAGGCTGCCGGGCAGGGTGCGTCGCTGCCATCTTCCGAGGAATCGGAGCCGCCGGCCGACGCCTGATTTGGCGCCGAGTTTCTTTTTTTAATCGTGTTCACCGGCTCGGTCCGAAAAGCTTGAGGGATGAAAGCATTCTCGCTGTGCTGGGTAGTTGCCCTGGGGTTGTGCGCGGCAAATTCGGCGAATGCGGCAAATGCGGACCCGGTTTTTGATATTCCGCGTATTGTCGGGGTGACCATCGATGGAAAGGCGGGGGGCTGGGGCGAGAAAGGTTTTCGCGTGGACACTCTGGCCAGCGACTCCGGCGAGATTAGGGCGCCGCAGGATTTTGATGCGAAGTTCCGGCTCGGATGGGATGACCGAGGCCTCCTGGTGCTGGTGACCGTGCATGAAATGAAAATCGTCGAAGCGGACGACCTGCGCGATCTTTCGCGGAAGGACAGCGTCGAGATGGACCTGGGAACCGCTCCGGGGTCGCCGCAGTTTTTCACGGTTACGGCGGGGACCGGGGCGGACCCGCGATATCCCAGCGTCCGGACTTCCCTCAAGGATCAGCGCGAGCCCGCGCCGGCGGGGAAGCTGCAAGCGGAGGCGGCTGCCACGCACAAGCCGGATGGTTACGTGCTCGAAGCCCGGTTGCCGTGGAGCGATCTCGGAATCAAACCGGTCCCGGGGACGGTGGTTGCATTCCAGCTTCGCGTGAATGACGTGGATGAGGCGGGCTCGCGGCTGACTGTGGACTGGTGCCCTGGTTACCGCTCCTCCGTGGGCGTGGCCGCCATGTACGCTGTACGGCTTGCCAATACGCCGGCGCGGCAGGACGTCCGAGTCGCGGCGCGTGTGGTGCTGGACGAGGGCCGGCCGCGCGTGGATGCCATCGGGCCGGCAGATCTCGCGGGCCAATACCTGACGGCGTCGGAACGGAGCAAAGTCTTTGCCGCCGGTGACAAGGTATTCTCCTTCGGCCAGTTCGTGGCCGAATCCGGGCGCGCGCGGGCTTCTCTTTTTCTTCCGCTGAGCACCTCCACATCCACCGTGGTTTCGTCACCGGATCGTAGCCAGACGGTGATCGAGGACAGGGACCTGCAAGTTTTGATAACCCGGGCCATTAACAATGCGCGCGTCGTCTTTCATCCCTGCGTATTCAGCGGAGAGAAATTTCCGCCGTGCGCATTCGAGCCGACCGATCCGGCGGGATCGCTCGGGAAGTGTGTGATGGAGCCCACGTTTTATGATGCGGCCTACCATGAGGTGAAGACCGCTGCCAATCCCGGACGCTATGGAGCGATCGTCCAGGTGAAAACGCTTACCGGCCAGACGTTCAAACGCTTTGTGACGCTTTACCGCACGCCGCATGCCTACAACGGGCGGCTGGCAAAACTGCATATCGGCTCGCTGGACCTCCCGCCGGAATTCGGCCTCGATCCGGCGGTGCTTGCCGACCGCGGCAAGACGGTGGATCAATTCTTCAAGGATCAAATGGCTTCCGGGCTGGGGCGCACGCAGGATGCGGCTGTTTTATTTGCGGGCCTCAGTGAATTGAAGCCGGGCGGCGAACCGGCCCGCAACCGGAACAGCCCGTTCGCACGCGACCAGAAATGGTGGTACGGATTAAAAAAGCAGACAGGAAACCTGCGAACCGATTATTACCTGCATCTGCCGGCCTCCTACGATGCCGACCCGAATAAGAAATGGCCGCTCATCCTCTTCCTGCACGGGAGCGGCGAGCGCGGGGATGACGTCAAGGCGGTCACCAACACCGGCCTGCCTCACAATGTTGAGCAGGAGCCGGGCTTTCCATTCATCGTCATCGCGCCGCAGTGCTCGCCGGAAGAGTGGTGGTCACCCTGGGAACTCAACGATCTGCTGGATCGCGCGGAGGCGAAGTATCGAGTCGATACGGGACGTGTGTATCTGACCGGGTTGAGCATGGGGGGATATGGCTCGTGGAGTCTGGCTCTCGATACACCGGGCCGTTTTGCCGCGGTGGCCCCGATCTGCGGCGCCGGCGATCCGGAGGATGCGGCGCGGATCAAGGATGTGCCGATCTGGGTTTTCCACGGAGGGAAGGATCCCACGGTGCCCATTCAAGGGAGTCAGGAAATGGTCGATGCGCTCAAGAAAGTGGGCGGGAATGTGAAGTTTACCATTTTCCCGGAGGCCGGACACGATTCGTGGACGCAGGCTTATGCGATGCCGGAGCTGTATGACTGGATGCTCCGGCAACATCTGGAGGGGAAGGGAAAGTAAAATTCGAAATTAATCCGTGCTTCCCGCCCGGCCCGGCTTACTCGAACCCCGCCGCATGGAGCTTTTTCGTCAGGTCTGTCTGGCGGGCTTGCAGCGTCTTGTAGAGGGAGGCGGCGTCTTTGTCCGGTTCGCTTCGCGTCTTTTCCTCCAGCTTCACGAGGCGCTCGGTCAATTGCGAGAGCTTGATCGGTCTGCCACTGGCGCGCTCAAGAGCCCAGCAGGCCTGGATCGCCGAGCCCAGCGCGGCGCCTTCACTCGACTTCAGGCAGACGGTCGGCACCCCGAATATGTCGGCGCACATCTGGCGCCAGACCGAGCTTTTGCTGCCGCCTCCCGTGAGCCGGATCTCGGCTGGCTTTACGCCGAGCTGCTGGAAACGCTTCAGCCCGTAGGCCAGTCCCATCGTTGCCCCCTCCATCACCGCCCGGGCCATATGGGAGGCGGTCATGTTCCTGGGATTCAGTCCGTGCAGGACTCCGCAGCCATTTGGCAGGTTGGGCGTGCGCTCGCCGTTCAGGTATGGGAGAAAGAGCAGCCCGTCGGCGCCGGGCGCGGTGTTGGCCACGGCCTCGTCGAAGCCCCGGACATCCCATTGAAATAGATTTCGCGCCTGTTCGGTCGCGGCGGTGACATTCATCGTGCAGATGAGCGGCAGCCATCCATCGGTGCTGTCGCAAAAAGCGGCCACGTCCCCGACCTTGTCCACAACGGGCTCCGGAGAATAGGAGTAGAGCGTCCCGCTGGTGCCCAGGCTGGCGGTGAGGACCCCCTCCTCGATGTTTCCGGTCCCGATGGCGCCCATCATATTGTCGCCGCCCCCGGCGCTCACGACCGGGCTGCTCTTCAAGCCCCATTGCTTGCGCAGCGTGTCCCGCAGCAGGCCGGTCACGCCGCCCGAGCTTTCCGGGGCAGGGAGAAACTCCCGCACCCGCTCGTCGATGAAATCACACAGCGGCTCGCACCAGACGCGGTTGCGAATGTCCATGAGGCCGGTGCCGGAGGCGTCGCCATACTCCATGCGTTTCTCCCCGGTCAGCCAGAGGTTGATGTAATCGTGCGGAAGGAGGATGCAGTTGAGGGCGGCGTAATTCGCCGGCTCCTTCTGCTTGAGCCAAAGAATCTTTGGCGCGGTGTACCCGGGCAGGATGGCGTTGCCCGCGAGCTTCACCAGGCCCTCGGTCCCGCCAAATTCGTTGGAAAATTGATCGCACTGCTCCCGGGTCGACGTATCGCACCATAGCTTGGCCGGGCGGATCACCTCGTTTTCCTTGTTCAGAGGCACCATGCCATGCTGCTGGCCGCTGACCCCGATGGACTGCACCTCGTCCTTGCGCGCGCCGAGCTGGGCGAGGCATTCCCGGATCGTGTCATCGACGGCGTTGATCCAGACCCGCGGATCCTGCTCCATGTGGCCGGGGGGCAGATCCTCGATCAACGCGTATGCCCGTTGGGCCGTCGCCAGGATCGCCCCGGTTTCCGTGTCCAGCACCACCGTCTTCGTGCTCTGGGTTCCGCTGTCGATTCCGATGGTTAACATGATTTGAGTTTCCGATTTCGCGGTAAATGATTTAGTAACCGATGGAGCACCGCGCTTTCCATGAGTTATTTTGGATGCGCGGCTGTCTCAAAAATCATCCCTCATGGTCAAGAAGCTTCTTCATACGCGCTACCGGGTCAGTGACCTGGAAAAGACGGTTTCCTTCTACAAAGAAGTCCTTGGGCTCCAGGAAACCCGCCGGTCGACCTCCGGACGCGGTTCGCAACTCGTGTTCTTCAAGGCGCATGGGAGCGAGGAGGAGATCGAGATTTGCAAATTTGACGAGAGCGGCCCGGTAATCGTGGGTCCTGATCTGACCCACCTCGCATTCGAGGTGGACGACATCGACGCCTTCGCCCGCCATGCGGCCTCCAAGGGCTACCCGCTCTCCGACGGGCCCCACCGCTCCAGTTCGGGCGGGGCAATCGCTTTTGTCGATGCGCCCGAGGGCTACGAAATCGAACTCATCCAGAGGCCGCCCGCTTCCGGGCAGTGATGCCCATCGTGCCTCGCCTGCCGCCAGCCCTTGTAAAGCCCGCGAAACCCAACCCCTTGCCAAGCCCCCAGAATGGAATTTGACTGGCTCGACTCCCCCTTTGGCCTTAAAGACGTAACTCCCAAGGAGATTGAAGAGTCCTTCGAGGACCCCTTCAGCCTTCGCCTTCTGCCCGACCTGCCGGGTGAGGATGCGCGCTATTTCAATCTCGGCCGCTCGGCCGGAGATCGCGGCATTTTCTCGGTGTTCTGGTCGGACGGAAAAAAATACCGTGTGATCCTGGCGCGCGACATGACGGCGGAAGAAACCCTATTTTATGACCGAAAGAACTCCGAATTCAATGGCTAGGTTGAAAAGCATCGCCAGTTGGAACGAGGTCCCTCATTTCGAATCCGAGGAAGACGAGGCCGGATACTGGAATACTATCCAGCTCGACGTCAGGTTGATGAACGCCTCGCTGGTCAAGACGGACAACAGAGACTCCACCACCATCACCATGCGGTTCGATCCGCGGATGCTGGCGCGCATCAAGCGGATTGCCCGGTCCCGGTATTTGAACTACCAGAGCATGATCAAGCAATGGCTGGCGGAACGGCTTGAGAAGGAGCTTTAACGCCCCGCGACTGATCGGCTAGCGGGCTCTCTGCCGTGCGCATCGACATCCTCACGCTCTTCCCCGCCATCTGCGAAGGTCCTTTGGGCGAAAGCATGCTCAAGCGCGCCCGGGACAAAGGCCTGCTGGATATCCGCATCCACAACCTTCGCAATTGGGCCACGGATAAACACTCCACCACGGACGATACCCCGTACGGCGGAGGCCAGGGCATGGTCATGAAGTGCGAGCCCATCTTTGCCGCTGTCGAGGACATCCGGGCCGGGGCGCTTCCCGGACCCGCCGACCCGCCGGTGGCGCCTGCGCGTGTCATTTATCTCTCGCCGTCCGGGCGGCGGCTTAGCCACGCAATCGCCGCCGGGTATGCCGGGGAGGGCGGCCAGCTCATTCTGCTTTGTGGTCATTATGAGGGGATCGATCAGCGGGTCATCGACCATCTCGTGGACGATGAGATTTCCATCGGCGACTACGTCCTTACCAACGGCGCGATCGCGGCGGCGGTTTTCGTGGACGCGGTGGCGCGGCTCATTCCCGGCGTTCTGGGCCACGAGGATTCCGCCGCCCAGGACTCCTTCGCGCAAGGCCTTCTCGAGGGGCCGCAATACACCCGGCCCGTTGAGTTTCGCGGGTGGCGGGTGCCGGATATTCTGCTGTCCGGCAACCATGGGCACATCGCCCAATGGCGCGCCGCGCAGGCAGTGGAGAAGACGCGGAAGGTTCGGCCGGATTTGCTGGACTAGCCGGAATGGTGCCGCCCCGTGGATCGTGTCGGGCTCGAACCGACAACCTAATGATTAAGAGTCATTTGCTCTACCAATTGAGCTAACGATCCGTTGGCTCGCCCCGTTGGCCGGGGAGGGTGTGCCACTGGCCTCCTGGCCCGTGGCGGGCGGTTAACATGGCAAAACTTCGCCCCAACTCAAGCAGTTTTCTCTGGTTCGGCCCGTCATCCCCCGCTACGCTGCGCGCCCATGCCGGAAAGCGACACCTTCCTTCGCGCCGCCATTGAGGAGGCTCGCAAGGGCCTCGCCGCCGGCGGCATCCCCATCGGATCGGTCCTGGTTCACAACGGGCAGATTATCGGACGCGGCCATAACCAGCGGGTTCAGCATGGCAGCGTCATCCACCACGCGGAGATGAATTGCCTGGAAAACGCGGGACGTCTGCCGGCCTGTGTTTACGCGGAGTGCGTGCTATACTCGACGCTTTCTCCGTGCCCGATGTGCAGCGGGGCGGCTTTGTTGTATAAGATTCCCCACATCGTGATCGGGGAGAATGTGACGTTCCAGGGGCCGGAGGATTACGTGCGTGGGCAGGGGGTAAAGGTGGAGATTGTGCAGGACGCGGAGTGCATCCAGTTGATGCGCGATTTCATCGCGGCGCGTCCTGAGCTGTGGAATGAGGATATCGGGGTGTAGAGGCGGATGGGGACCTATGGCTAAAGCGGCGCTCCCACCAGGACGACGGTTTCGCCGTTGTGCTGTTTCGGGTCGAGTTGCTGGGTGACCGGGATGCCTGCTGAGAGCAGCGCTTCGTAAACCGCACGCGTTTCCTGGCGCGGGGGAAAGCTTCCCGCCGATACGGTGACCCCGGATGCCAGCGGCAGGCCGCGGTGGGGGTCGATGCCCCGCACCAGCCAGTCCGCGTCCGCGAAGGCGGCTTCCAACTCTTCGGCGAACGCGCGGGACACGGTGTCGCCATAGCTGGACTCGATGGTGATCGTATGCCGGCCATGGGCCCGCAGGGTGTCGCCGATGACGTGCCGCTGGTGGCTGGAGAGATACACTCCCGGCGGCTCCGGACGCAGGGTTTCGGGCTCGTCCCAGTCCGAGCGGCGGCGCGGCTCCACGGGATTGAGCGCGACTTTGGGTGTTTCCGGTTCCGAGGCGGGAGGAGCGATTTCCGTTCGCGCCGGCTCACGGGTTTCGGGCTCGGCCTGGGTGGGCGGCGGCGGGGGCGCCGGCGGCCTGTAATAATAAGCGGCCGGCGGAGGCGGCTCCTGTGCCGCTGCGACAGGCGGGGTCTTTTGCTGGAGTTCCTGGTTCTTGAGGAGGAGCGCCTGGATTTGCGCGGTCATTTGCCACTTTTGCTCCACCTCTCGCAGCTCCGTCGCATGCTGGATCTTCTGCGACGCGTGATAGGTGGAAATGCCTCCCAGACCGATGAGCACGAACCCGAGCCCAATGGCCAGCACGCCGAAAGTTTGAAGAGTTTCCGGACTCACCGTGGCGGCACATTAAGGTGCGTTTTTTGGAATTCCAAGACACATCACATTTATGAGAAAAAGCGTTCCGGCGTTTTTTTCGCTGCTTTTCGCATGGCCCGGGATTGCGTTTCTTTGCCCCAAACGTGCGCGGCGCTCCGCTCGCCCGATTGAATAAACCTCGCCTGCCATTCGTCTCACAAGGCAGATTTAATGTGTGTGAATAGTCCCCGGAATGATGGCACTCCCAATGCTATAAGACCCTGTATGAATGAGCAATTACGAGCCAGAGTGATACGCCTGCTCGCGCGGGAGTTTTACCGGCGCGGCCAGCTCACCTGGGATATGAAAATAGCCCTGCGGCGCGCTTTGGCCCGGCGTTAGGGCCTCGCCAGGCCCGGGCTTCCCGTCGGGGTTGCTTTGACAAGCACGCACCAAAGCGGCATATTCCGAATAATTCTTCGGGAAGTGCCGTCAGAACATTTTGGGTATAAAACGGCGGCAGCGGTCTATTCCGCTGAAACTTGGCAATAAACCGAGTGGGGTTAGAATCCCCGGCCGCCGGCATCCCCTTCCAAGCTACACTCTTTCCAGAATGGATTGGCTGTCCTGATCCGGCCTTACGCCGCGGAATGGGCGGGCTGGCGACCGTATTCGAATGACGGATTGCCTTCGAGCATGCCCTTAATGCTCAGGTCCTCGTCCAGCAATGGCCAATGGATGCCGCTGCCGCTGCCGATCCATTCCCACACTGCGCGATCCGCCGGGCTGGCATCGTGCAGGCGCGGATACCAGATCAATGGCGTGCTGATGACGCGGCCATCACGCAACTCCACCGCCAAATAGTCGTCGGTAATGGTTACGCGCTCCCCGCGCGCTTCTTCAAGCGGGGAAGTGGCGGTCCCAAGCTTCTTTGATTTCATGCTCATGTTCTTTTACCAATATTTTGATTTTATTCAACTCATGCGCGGCGAACCCGTCATTTCGAGCAAGCGATACGGGGCCGATCCAGAATTTCGCCTCATACCCTTCACGGAGGACATGAACGTGGGCGGCCTCGTTTCTTTCGTTGCTGTAGAATTGGAAGCGATAACCGCTTCCCGGAATCCTGATCGCTGGCATGGGGTCAAAATGGCCGCCGCATGTCGAAATGAAACAACCTTTTCACGAGGTTGGAGGGCGGGTAGGTGTTACTGACCACAACCATAGGCGAGTTCTGCGGCGACTGATGGCGATGGAAGGCGGATCACGTCTCGGGCGCTCTACGTTTTTCTCCGGATGCAGCCGTCCGTTTGGCGGGTTTGCGTGTGGGCTGCCGTTCCGCCGGGCCGCCGCCATCGACGTCTTTTTCGATGAGGGTGATGATGTAATTGCTCAGGGAGCGCCGCTCACGCCGCGCCCGGGCCTTGGCTTTTTACAGCAGGTCTTCTGGGCAGCGAAATGCGGTGTACCGGGTCATGCGGGCGGCTCCATTTCCCTTTCTACTTCGCAGCCCTGGGCCGCGGAGGATGGGCGAATGTGCCGGGGAGCCTTTAAATCGAGTTTAACGACCGTTGACGGCCCTTTTTCGAAGGGAGCGCGATTGCAAAGATTCTACGCTTCCACGGGTCAATCCGCCTCGCCCGGCGGTCGGTAGCCGGCCACGAAGCGCCGGCGAAAATCGTCGAACGTCCCGGCCTCGATCGCATCGCGGGTCTGCTCCATGAGATGGATGTAGAAATGCAGGTTGTGGATTGAGATCAGGCGCAGCCCCAGGATCTCCTCCGCCTTGATCAAATGCCGCAGGTAACCGCGCGAAAACTCGGTGCACGCGTAACATTCGCAGCCCTCCTCGATGGGACCCTTCTCGGCGGCGAAGGGAGCATTTTTCAAATTCACCGTGCCGGTCGCGGTAAATGCCGTGCCGTTGCGCGCGATGCGGGTGGGTAGCACGCAATCGAACATGTCGATGCCGCGCGCCACGAGCTCGATCATCTGCGGAGGCGTGCCAAGGCCCATGGCGTAGCGCGGTTTGTTCGCCGGCAGGAACGGTTCGCTCCATTCCACGGCCTGCATCATCTCTTCCTGGGTCTCTCCCACGCTCACGCCGCCCACGGCGTATCCATCAAAGTCCATCTGGACCAGCGCCTCCGCGCTTTCCCGCCGGAGGTCTTCAAAGACCGATCCCTGCACGATGCCAAACAGCGCGGGACGCTGTTCCCGCTCCTGAGCCCAGCGGCGGCAGCGTTCGGCCCAGCGCAGGGTGAGGCCCAGGCTTTTGGCAGCGTACTCGTGGCCGCAGGGGTGCGGCGGGCATTCGTCAAAAGCCATCGCGATGTCCGAGCCGAGCGCCGCCTGGATGTCCATCGCGGTCTCCGGGCCGATGAAGCAGGGCGCTCCGTCGAGGTGATTCTGGAAGTGGACTCCCTCCTCGGTAATCTTGCGCAACTTCGCGAGCGAGAAGACCTGGAAGCCGCCGCTGTCCGTGAGGATCGGGCCTTTCCAGCTCATGAAATTGTGCAGGCCGCCGAAGCTTCGCATCACATCCATGCCGGGACGCACAAAGAGATGGTAGGTGTTGCCGAGGATGATCTGCGCGCGAACTTCCACCAATTCGCGCGGGCTGATGGACTTGACCGATCCCTGCGTACCCACGGGCATGAACACGGGCGTTTCGATGACGCCGTGCGGAGTGACCAGGCGCCCGCGGCGGGCCTTTCCCTGTTGGGCTAGGAGTTGAAACATCGGGAGGAGGTCATTGCGGGAGCCCCGCAGAAAAGAGGAGAATGGGCCGGGGCGCAAGCCCGGAGGGGGGGCTATTGCGGAATGCAGGCTTCGCTGCGCTACGCCCGGCCGAGGCGGATTTCGGATTGAGGAATGAGGAATGAGGAGCGCGCTCAGGCGTAGGTCCTCAGGACCTCGTGCACGCCTTCCACGGCCATGCCGCCTTCGCCTACGGCGGCGGCGCAGCGCTTTACGGAACCGGAGCGGACGTCGCCGGCGGCGAAGACGCCGGGCTTGCTCGTCTCCAGCGGGCCGGGGGTGCGTTCCAGGCCCGCCCACGCCGGGGCGTTGGCGATTGAGTGGCCGGTCTTGATGAAGCCTCTTTCGTCGTGCTCAATTTCGGGCGGGAGCCAGTCAGTGCATGGCTTTGCGCCGATCATGGAAAAGACGGCCTGGGTCTGGATGGTGCGCCGTTCGTGGGTGTCGGTATCCTCCAGTTCGACGGACTCGAGTTGCTTTGCGCCGATCAGTTTCCGGATCTGGGTGTGGGTCAGGATTTCGATGTTCTCCTTGTTCTCGACACGGCGGGAGAGGTAGCTGGACATGCTCTTCGAGAGATCATTGCCGCGGATCACGAGGAGCACTTTTTGCGCGCTCTCGGAGAGGAACATCGCCGCCTGACCGGCGGAGTTGCCGCCACCGGCGACGATGACCGTGGAGCCGTGGCAAAGATTCCCTTCCCGCGCGGTGGCAGCGTAGTAAACGCCGGAGCCCTCGAAGTCCTCGCGTCCCTGGGCTTCCAGGCGGTGGTAGTCCGCGCCGGTGGCGATGAGGACGCACTTTGCGAGCAGGGTCGCGTTGCAGCCTTCGATTTGCAGGCTGGCAGGGTGCTCGCCGCCATTGAATGCAAGTGAGAGGGCCTGCGACGGCGTCGAGAATTTAGCACCGAAACGAAATGCCTGAAGCTGCGCGCCGTAGGTCAGATCGCCTCCGCTGATGCCGGTGGGAAAGCCGAAGAAATTCTCGATGAGCGAGGAGGCGCCGGCCTGGCCGCCGGGCGCGTAACTCTCCAGGACCACGGTTTTCAGCCCTTCGGATGCGGCGTAAACGGCCGCGGCAAGACCAGCCGGACCGGCGCCGACGATTGCGAGATCGCAGGTGATCTCCGTCTCGTCCTCGTCCGCCATGGGGCGCAGCAGCCCGGCTACCCGCGCGGCTTCGCGCAGGGAGGGGTGGCGCAATGGGCTGCCATTCGGCGTGATGAGCGCGGGCAGATCGCGGTCCGCCAGGTGCAGGCGCTCGCAGAGGCTCTGGCCATATTCGCTTTGGGAGCCGATCAACCGATGGGGGATGTGATTTTTGTCGAGAAAATCGTCGAGACTCCGGCCTTCGCGGGAGTCTTCCACGGTAAGGATGCGCAGTCCGGCGAACTCCGGATCGCGCTTGAGCCGCAGCCGGCGCATGATGAAGGCGCGCACGAGCGGCTCGGCGACTCCCGGCAACTCGGCGAGCGCGTGGCGAAGCCGGTCGGCTGGCACTTCGAGAATCTCGGTTTCCTCAGCCTTGCCACGCGCGCTTGTGAGCGCCGCCGTCCCGGTCAGCATCGCCACATCGCCGGTGAAATCGCGCGGGCCGCCTGTGGCGAGGATTTGCTCCTGGCCGTCGCGGGCCTCGAACACCTCCAGTTCTCCACGCAGGATGACTGTCAGCGCGAGATTGCGCTGGCCGGCTTTGAATACGAGCTCGCCATGGCGGACGATGCGCCGTTTTCCGAGCGGTTCCAGCATGGCCAGTTGCCGGTCATCCAGTTTCGGGAAGGCGATGCTTTCCGTGTCGTTGTAGAATTGCTCGTCGTCATCGAGTTTGTTCATACCCAAGTAATCGCCCTTCGCTTGAAATCCCGCTTCTTTCCGATACCGATAACAAAAAACGCGAGGTGGGATGCCTCGCGTTCTTTGGAAGGGTTATGAGCCGCTGCTACTACGGGCTGACCGGGACCGTCGGAGGGGAGACAGGAGTGCCCGGGACGATCAGCGGGAGGGGCGGCGGGAAGGTCGGCACGCCTGGCAGGAACGGCGTCTTGGTCGGATCCATTTCTGCAACGGGCGGGAGGGTTTCCTTGCCGGCCGGGATCGTCTCCTTGCCGCCGCCCTTGGAGTCGGAGTAATCCGATTGCGGGCCCTCGGCCACGGAATCGGGAGCCAGTTCGTAATCATTCAAGGCCACATCGCCGAAGGAGTTGATCTCGCGGACATTCAGCGGCTGGCCGGCGGTATCTGGCGTCCAGCGAGCCATGAGCACCGTGCCGGAGGTCGGGGCAAAATCGATGCTCGCCCGGGGGCTTGAGCCGTCAAAGTTGATTGACGCCACGGGTTGCTGATTGCTCAGATCCACCGGTCCGGCAGCCGGAGCGGCGGGGGCATCGGCGCCCAAAGCAGCTACCGAAGTGTTATTCGAGACCTTGATGTACTGCGAGCCATCGGTGCGGCTGGTGGTTGCACCGGAGGGCGCGGCCTGACTGATCACAAAGAGGTCGATTTTTCCCTTGGTCCCCGCGTCGGTCAATATGGAGATGCGCTGGATGGCATAGCCGCGATCATATTGAATGACGAGGCCGGACTCATTCTGCGTAGCCGGGACGTAGGTGCCGGTTGACGGGTTGTCGTCGATGGCGTTGGTCCAGGAGGATTGGTCGCCGCCCGCCGCGGTCACCTTGCAATGGGCATACAGGCTCGACAGGCTGAAGCTCGTCTGCGGGTTCGTATAAGGCCCGAATGTCGTCCGGGGATCGACCGGCTGCGCGCGCTGCTGAATGTGATAAGCCGTGGCCGACTTGTCGCCATAGAGATAGACGCTGTACCACGGGCCGGACTCGGATAGATTCGATTCAATGAGAATGTACTTGGCGAAACGCCCAAACGGCTTGCCGAGCTTCTCGTTGATTGCAGAGATCGGCACATCCTTTTCGAGCAGCGCCCAGGACTTGGCCCCGGGAGCCGCGGCTTCGTCGCCCGCATAGAGAGTGACCGTTCCGGTCGCCGAGCGAGCCGAGATCGCAAAATTATTGACCAGCGCCGGCTCCGGCAGCGCGAGCAGGTAATCCTGCTTGCCGGTAAGCGCCGGCCAGCCCGTGGCGATATCATCATCCAGCCATGCCGCAGCCGCTTCCGTGGGCGCGTAGGTTTGGCTCGATGTGTCATAAATCAGGAGGTTTGCCCCCAAGTGCTGGCGCGCCAGATTCTTCGGCATATTTGCCGGAGCGCCCGCCGTGCCGTAGTTATCTGCCTGAGCTGCCACCGTGGCGAGCGCCAGACCCGCTGCCAGAATCAGTTTTACCTTCATGGGTGCCTTCATATCGCGATGTATTGGGTTTGTGAAATGAAATCGTCTTGGGCTACTTACGGTTTTTACGATCATTTATGGGAATTATAGGAAACGGCACGGTTTCTGCAATGTTTTTTTTGCATTTTTGCAATTTCCACACTTTTCTTGTTCACGGCACTGGTTTAATCCGAAAACTTTTCATTTGGCAACTTCCTGTCGCCTCCCTACTTATAGGAGCCGACCGCTGTGGCCGGCGCCTCGAAGGCGCTTTGAACCCCGCCAGAGCATTTTATCCATGGGAAACTTCATCTTTTTGCGCCCGAGGCGAAGATATATTTAAGGGAAAACCGTGTCGAATTCATCCAATCCGTGCATCGCTCAGTCCTTCAAGTCCGGAGACAAGCTGGCCAATTGCTACACCCTCAAGGAACTTTTGCCCGCCCAGGGATTTTTTGTCGTCTGGCTGGCGCATGACGAGGAGCTCAACAAGGACATCGCGCTCCATTTTGTGCCCGACTCCGTGGCCGCGGATACCCGCGCCAGGACGGAGCTAAAACAGGAAGCAAAGCGCAACCGACAGCTCATCCATCCCCGCATTGTCCGTGTGCATGATCTGGTGGAGGATGAAAAATGGGCCGCCGTCTCCATGGATCAAGTGCAGGGAGAAACGCTTTCCGCCCTGCAAGCGAAGCATGACAGGAATGCTCTCAACCCTTCGGAGATTGCGACCGGCGTATCCGAGATATGCCAGACTCTCGAGGACGCCCACCGGATCGATCTCTACCATCGTGATCTTACGCCTGAGAATCTGCTCGCCACGGCCAACGGAGTCATGGTCCAGAAATTTGGGCTTTCGCGCGTGATCGTCGATTCTCTGGGGCGTAGCGGCCAGCCGATCGAGGCCAGCCGGGACATTGCCTACATCAGTCCCCAGCAATTGGATGCCGAGCGGCCCTCCCGCACGGACGATCTGTATTCCCTGGGCGCCACTCTTTTCGATCTGCTGACCGGCAAGCCGCCATTTATGGGCAGCGACTTGATTACCCAGATCCGCAAGACCGTGCCGCCGGCTGTCTCCGAACGCCGTACGGCCAACGGGATCGCCGGGGACCCGGTGCCGAAAGCATGGGACGAAGTAATCGCCGCCTGCCTGGGCAAGACCCCCGAGGAGCGCCCGAAGAGTGCGGCGGAAGCCGGTTCCCGTTTTGCCGCTGGAAAAATCGGCGCAGCCGCGGTTTCGCCCGTGGCCTCGGTCGAAGCCGCCACGGCCGCCGCTGCCACCGCCGCGGTCGAAGCCGCCACGGCCGCCGCGGTCGAAGCCCAGCAGCACGCGCCCGCTGCCCCAGCCGCCGCGAAATCCGAGGCGCCTGAGCCGAAGCCGGCCCCCGCCAGCCCAGAACAGGCCGGGCAAGCCGGGCAGGATGCCGGCGCCAAGCAACAGAAGCGCCCGTGGGCTGCCGGTCCCGGGAAGGCGCCTGTCATTACCGAGGCGACAGTTCTTTCGAAGACGGCGGTGCCCAAAGGCGAATCCAAAGGCGAATCCAAGGCCGAAGGGGTCACGGAAAGCGAGCCTGCCGCCAGCGGAGTGAAAAAAGGCGGTCCGACCACGCCCTCCGGTTTCCCATTGGGCGCCTTCGTGGGAGTGGAGGGCGATTCCAAGAACCCGAAAAACAAGAACTCCGCGGGCCTCATGATCGCCGGCTTCGTCCTCGTGCTCATCATCATCGTCTGCTACCTGGTCGCCAGGAATAGCGGCGGCTCCAGCGCCGCGAGCCAGGAGAGTTCCGTTGCTTCCACCTCCGGCAGTTCCGAAAATCAAGCGGCTTCCTCCGATACGTCGGCATCGCCCGCGCCAGCCGAGGCCGCATCGCCCGCGCCGGTCAATGTTGCCACCAGCGGTAGCAGCGCCGCCACCGCGGACGCAGCGCCCAGCGCTTCTCCGGAAGCAGGAGCCGTCGCCGAGTCCACCGCTCCCAATGCAGGCCAGCCCGTTCAGGGCATTCCCGCCGCGGAGCTTGCTACAATGTCCGATGCACAGGTCCAGCAACTGGTTGCGGCAAAGACAGCGGCTGTCGATAAGGCCAAGGCCGCGCTCGCCGACGCCGAGAAAGCCGCCAGCGACACAGCCGCCGCAAAGACGCAGGCCGCCGCGGCCGTTCAGGATGTGCAGGCGACGGCCAGGCAGAAG
>Ga0182030_10005792_pt1 | contig 26168 bp, 29 predicted proteins | sample 812S3MmetaG_FD_121299 | JGI IMG/M metagenome (GOLD analysis project Ga0182030, IMG submission 121299) | Permafrost microbial communities from Stordalen Mire, Sweden - 812S3M metaG (Illumina Assembly) | ecosystem: Environmental > Terrestrial > Soil > Wetlands > Permafrost | place: Sweden...
CTGCTCATGATCGCCGGGTTCAGTCTGTCGCTTGGTGCGCCACAACCAACCGGTCCTTGCGAGTGCTGATGAGACTGTGGCACAAACACAAGTGGGGTGAGTGGGATCGAGCTTGGGGTAAAGGCAGCGCCAAAGCCTACATACTTGAGCGCAAATGCGCTATTTGCGGGAGGGTTCAGACCATGGTCGTGCGATGATCGTCGGGCACAGCAAATCGGGCGCCCCCGGAGGTATTCTGCCCACCAACCTACGCCCGTGCACCACGGGCGATCGTGCCCTCTCCGTCGGGGGGCGGGACCGGATACTGGGCAGGACCCAGCAGCGGCCAGACGGCGATCTCATCGAACGGGAGATCCACGCCCAGTGACTGTCCGATCGTCAGGTGCCGGGTATCGCTGTAGCGCAGGGTGAGGTGGAGCGTTCCCTCCAGCGCGAGCGTCAGCTCGCGCGCGGTGCCGAGATCGACGTCGTCGATCAGCGTCGCAGCGTGACGCCCCCCCAGCCTAACCGTGATTCGCTCAGAGGCTACGCGCCAGGCGACCGGCGTCCCGACATCCAACATGTGAGTTGGCGCGTCTAGCTCGACGCCGTCGCTGAGGATCCGATCGGGTGCGACGACTAGCCCGTGATGTGTGTTGGCGATCCCCAGCAACGCCGCGATCTGAGGCGAGCGTGGGGTGTGGAAGACGGACTCGCGGGTGCCTGCCTGGAGCACCTGACCACTGCTCATGACAACGATCTCATCCGCCAGCAGGGCGGCCTCCTCGGGATCGTGAGTGACGATCACCGTGTTCAGGCCAACCTCTTTCTGTAAGCGGCGCAGGTCGCGTCGAAGCTGGTCGCGCACTGGGGGGTCAAGTCCGGTGAAGGGCTCGTCCAGCAGCAGCAAATCGGGATCTGTGGCCAGCGCTCGGGCGATCGCGACTCGTCGTTGCTGGCCTCCTGAGAGCTCGTCGGGGTAGCGGTTCTCGAGGCCTGTCAATCCCAGGCGCTCGATCCACCACGCCGCCAGGCCCGGTTGTGCGCGTGGGGCGAGGGTGACCTGGCGCCAGACCGTGCGCCGCGGCATCAGCGCCGACTGCTGGGGGACGTAGCCGATGCCGCGTCGCTCGGGCGGGAGAGGGTGGAGCGTCCGCGTGCCGGCCTGGATGTGTCCCTCGCCGTGCATCGCTGTGAGCCCGGCGAGTAGGCGCAAGGTGAGCGTCTTGCCCGCCCCCGAGGGGCCTAGCAGAGCCATGCGCGGGCTGTGCGCCCGGTGGGCGACGTTCAGCGAGAATCCACCGATCCGCTTGGCCACGGCGAAGTCCAGGGTGGCCGGCTGACGGGGTGAAAGCGCCACCGGCTCAGCGGTCGAGGCACGCCGTCTTCCTCGCCGCGGGTGCGGCAACTGCATCACCAGCATGACGGTGAGGGCTGCGAGAAGGGCTGCTGCGATCGGCAGCATCGTGCTCGGCAGGCCACTCTCGTCGAACTGCACGAACGTGAACACGGGCAGCGAGAAGGGGTGGTAGGCGAGGATCACCGTAGCGCCGAACTCCGAGAAGGCGCGAAGCCAGGTCAGCAGGATCCCGGCGGCTATTCCCGGCAACGCCGCGGGCACCGCGACACGAGCAAAGCGCGCCACGCGCCCGAACCCAAGCGTGGCCGCCACATCCTCCAAGGCCGGGTCGACCGCTGCGAAAGCGGCACGCGCGGCGATGATTAGGAAGGGAGCGGCGACGAAGGTCTGCGCGAGGACGATCCCCGCGCGGGTGTCGGTCAGTTTGCCGCCAAACAGTTCACCTGGAATTGTGAAGGGGCCGACAACGTACAGCAGCAGAATCCCGCTCATCAGCGTTGGCAGGGCCAACGGCAGCGCCAGCAGCGCCAGCAGCATGCGCGACATCACCCCTCGGTGTCGCGCCAGCAGATACGCCAGCGGCGTCCCCAGCACTGTGATCACCGCTGCCGAGATCGTCGCCGTCAACAGCGATGTCGCAAGCGCTGCGCCAAGCCCCGGGGAAGCCGGTGCGCCGCCCGAGAGGCGCACCACAAAGGCGACGATTGGGACCAGCAGGTAGAGGGCGAGCAGCCCACCCAGCCAGGGCAGCGGGCTGCTCGCCCGGGCGTGCATCTGCTAGCCCGCGCCCACGAGGCTGCGCAGACCCGCTGGCACAGCCGCAGCGTCGCCCGAGAACTTGGGCTTGAGTGGCTCGAGGCCGTAGTCGCTCTCAACGGTCTTGCGCTTGGAGCTCAGCAGGAACGCGACGAGCGCTTCTGCTCCGGCCTGATTTTCGGAGTGGTTGAGGATCGTGATCGTGTAGTCGGCGTACTTGTAGACCGGGGTCAGAGGAACGGTCGGTACGTGCGCTTCCTTGGCTTCGACAACGTAGAAGAAGCCGGCATCCAGCTCACCGGCCTGGAGCCGCGCGAGCATCGAGGTCTCTTCGAAGATCGCGAACCGCTTCAGCGCCTTAGAGAGCGAAGGGTCGTGCAGCTTCTTGGCGGCCGCATCGACCGCTTCGACGGTCAGCTTGCCCTTGGGGTCCGCCTTGGGTTCGGTGCGCCCCACTAGGATGCCCGGCTCAGTGATGACCTTGTACCAAGGCTTGCCGCGGGCAAGTTCCCTTCCGAACTTGGTTTTCGGGTCATAGCCCAGGACGAGATCTGAGGAGGTGAAGGTCGAGTACCAGGACACCCAACTGCCGTTGGCCGCCCCTTCCAGTTCCTGATCGGCCGACGCAGCCGCGCTGAGGAACACGTCGCCCTGGCGAACCTTGCCCTTGATCGCGGCCGCGTCTTCGTTGGATCCGCCGCCGAAGCCTTCAACCGGGAATCCGGTGGCCTTCGTGAATTCCGGGCCGAAGGCCTTTTCCATGATGTCCACCAACGAGCCCGCATATATGGCTTTGACATTCGCAGCCGCTGCACGGGCAGTCGGCATGCCCTGGCGAGACGCCGCCGCCGTTGGACTGCCGGCGAGCGCGGACGCCGCTGCGGCGGCGAGCGCCAACGCCAAGCAGACCCCCGCCATGCATGCCGCCGGCGTTCTCGATGCGATCTTCCTCACGGGCTTCCCCCTTCAGTTGACTTGACCGGACGATTGAGATCGGACCCTCGTCGCCTCCGCCTCCAGCAGGACGGACACCCGCCGGCACGCCATCAGCAGGCCGAGGAGCCACCCGCGACCACCGACCATCGCTGGCAACCGGTCAGTCGCGGGCAGGGCACCTGTTCCGTGACGCCGAGCCTCATTGCGCGGCGCGCTCGATCATCACCGAGGTGGCCTTGACGATCGCCGTGGTCGCGACGCCGGGCGCCAGCCCCAGCTCCTGCACGGAGTCGCGCGTGATCGCGGCCGTGATCAGGAACGGGCCCGCCTCCATCTCCACGAGGGCCATCACACCGCCGACCTCAACCGAGCGGACAGTTCCCGTGAAGCGGTTTCGAGCAGACCCGTCCGTGCCGGTTTGGTGACGCTGCGGCAGGCCCGTCAGACGGCGCACCTCTGCCGCAGAGACAAGGCGGCGGTTGTGTTCGTCACGGTGGGTGCGCAGCTTGCCGGCCCGGTCCCAGCGACGCAGCGTGTCCACACTGACGCCGATGGCCTTAGCGGCTTCGCCGAGCGACAGATCACCCCGTGACATACGCATAAGCATCGCACATGCAACGCTCTCAGGTGCTTAACCGTCGCAGCGGCACGAGTCCCCCGCCGCGGAGCGGTGTCTGCAGGCTCGGCGGGGCAAACAAGCCTAAGGGCCCGCGGTTTCTATGCCTAGGCACGGGCTCCGGCTACCGGAGCAAACGCCGACCCCGCCTAGAGGACGTCTCGGCTATCACAAATCCGTCGACCATTCGCAGACGCCACGGCTGCCGAGCGTCCTCAGGGTCACCGAGGAGCAATACTCCGACCGCGCTGTTCAGAAGTCCTGCTTTGGCCTTGGCCCGCGGACAGCAGAGCTCTGGGTATTCCGCAGCCGAAGCCGGCCCGCAGCGGGGGAATGTCGATTTCGGGGGCTCGCGTTCGTTTAGATGACGAGGGTCGGCATCGGGTCGACCGAGCAATCACAGGAGGACTCTCTGATGAAGCAGTATCTGATGAGTGTGTATCACCGCGACGTCACCGAGAGCGCGCCGGCGCCGGCCGACATCGAGCAGATCATGGCTGACGTCGGCGCCGTGAACGACGAACTCCGGGCCGGCGGGGCGTGGGTGTTCGCGGGTGGCCTGTACCCGTCGAGCACCGCGACCGTACTCACACTGACCGACGGCGAGGTGCTGGTCACCGATGGCCCGTTTCTCGAGGGCAAGGAGCACATCGGCGGGATCTGGGTGATTGAGGCCCCCGATCTCGATGCGGCGCTCTGCTGGGGCCGCAAGGCCGCGCGCGCGTGCCGGATCCCCGTCGAGGTGCGCCCCTTCCAGGAGGAGGCGCGGGACTGATCGAGCCACTTGAAAGCGTTGAGGTTGCACGGGTGTTCCGTGAGGAGCACGGGCGGGCGGTCGCCGTGCTGGTCCGCGTCTTCGGTGACATCGACATCGCTGAGGACGCGGTCCAGGAGGCGTTCGCGCTGGCATGCCAGCGCTGGCCGCAGACGGGCGTGCCCGGCAGTCCTGCGGGCTGGATCATCACGACCGCGCGAAACCGCGCGATCGACCGGCTGCGACGCGAGTCCTCGCGGGCGGAGCGCCACAGGCAGGCCGAGTGGCTTCTCGCCCAGCAACGAGGCCAAACCGCAGAGCCGGAGGGCCCGGTGAGGGACGACCGGCTGCGGCTCATCTTCACCTGCTGCCACCCGGCGCTCGCCCAGCCGGCGCAGGTGGCTCTCACGCTAAAGCTGCTCGGCGGGCTTCAGACACACGAGATCGCGCGGGCATTTCTCGTGAGCGAGAGCACGATGGCACAGCGGCTGGTGCGCGCGAAGGGCAAGATCCGCGACGCGGGAATCCCTTACCGGGTTCCCTCTGAGGCCGACCTCCCCGATCGGCTCGGATCCGTTCTGGCGGCCCTATACCTGATCTTCAACGAGGGCTATGCGGCGAGCGGGGGGGATAGCCATGTGCGCGTCGACTTGTGCGATGAGGCGATCCGGCTGGCACGACTGGTGTGCGCGCTGATGCCGGACGAGCACGAGGCGACGGGGCTGCTCGCGCTGATGCTGCTCGCGCATGCCCGCAGGCTGGCGCGTACAACCCCGTCCGGCGATCTCGTGTTGCTGGCAGACCAGGACCGCTCGCTGTGGGACCGCGAGCTAATCAGTGAAGGCCAGTCGTTGGTCCGCGCGTGTCTGCGCGCGAATCTCCCCGGCCCGCACCAAGTCCAGGCGGCAATCAACGCGGTCCACGCGGACGCGCAGAGCTACGAGCAAACCGACTGGCCGCAGATCCTTGCGCTGTATGACCAGCTCTTCGCGGTCAGCCCGTCTCCCGTGGTCGCGCTCAACAGGGCCGTCGCGGTCGCCGAGGTCCGCGGCCCCGATGCCGCGCTCGAGCTGCTCGACGACTTGGACCTCGACCGCTACCAGCGCTACCACGCGATCCGCGCCGACCTGCTGCGGCGCCTCGACCGCACCATCGAGGCCAAGGACGCCTACCGGGTGGCGATCGCGCTGACCGACAACCCCTCCGAGCGCCGCTTCCTCCAACGGAGGATCCGGGCGCTCACCTCATAAGCCGCGAGCGAGGCGGTGGCCGCGGTCGGATGCAGAGCGAGTTGGTTGCGGGCACAGTCTGGCTCCCCGGTGGTCGGTCCCGTTCGTTGACGCGGCAGCGGCGCGGGAAGACACGCGCGGCTGCCGATCTGTCGAGCTCGACTCGGGAGGCTCTATCCGGTGTCCGGCTTGCGGCGTGTCCCGCGGAGCCGGCTGCGGGCCACCTCGAGGGATTCGATGTCGATTGCGTCCTGCGGGCGTCCGGCGGCGCGCTTCATCTCGATCAGGTCCTCAAGCGACGCGATGCGCACGGACTCTCCGTCGATATCCACGATGTCAGCATGGCGGCGCAGCGCGGGGTAGCCAGGTGAGCCGGGCGGGTCCGCGAGGAGGTCCAAGTCTCCGGCGTGTGTCGTGAGGGTGAGCATCTCTGTATTGCGCAGGGTGCGTGCGTCGGGCGTGAACGGCACATCGTCCTCGGCACCGCGGAGTCGGGCGTCGAGGGACAGGAGGAGGCTGCCGAGCCTCTGGAGGTTCGCGGTATCGGTGGAGTAGCTGATGTCGAGGTCGCGTGTGAAGCGTGGGCTCGCCTGGACCACGACGGCGACGCCACCAATGACCACGAAGTCGACGGCGGCCCGCGATAGCGCTCCGATCAGCGCCGTCGGGCGGAAGTCAGGCCAGGTCGCCACGGTGCATCTCGCCGGCGACTGTCAGCGTGCGAGCTTGCTCGTACATCGCTTCCAGGCCACGGAGCCGTTCCGCCGGCGCCAGTTCGAGCTGCCGGCGAATCAGGCCCTCGTCGACGGTGGATCGCCGCGGTCGTGTCGCGACCACCAGCTCAGCGCCAGTTGCACGCAGCGCGCGATCCAGCGTGGCGAGGCGCGGGTTTGAGTCGGATCGCTCGAGCTGCGCTACCGCTGCCTGGCTGATCGCGAGCCTCTTCGCGAGATCGGCCTGCGTCAGCCCTGCGCGCCGTCGCGCATCCGCGAGCAGCCTGCCCGGAAGCGAGGCAGAGCCTCGAGCTGAGATCGGGCCTTCCCCGGCTGCATCCATCCTTTCAAATTATAGCTAAAATCTTATTATATAGGCCGACGCTGCGCGAGGGCTTCATGTGGTCGATCGGTCGCGCTACATCACATCCAAGTAGGCGCTGTCGCGAGTGCGGGACATGTCGATATGGTTGGAGCCCGTCATACGAAGGGGAGGCCACATGGCACACGAGTTCAGCGGATCGGCCCTGATCGATCGACCCATCGACGAGGTGTACGCCTTCCTGGCTGACGGGACGAACGACCCGAAGTTCAGCCCGCGCGTCAAGGAGATACGCAAGACCACAGATGGCCCGGTCGCCGTGGGGACCGTTTTCCAGAGCACGGTCAAGGATGCCGGGATGACAACCCAGCGGCAGTTCGAAGTCATCGACGCGCAGGTGCCCACCCGGATCCGCTGGTCGGAGAGGTCAAAGAACCTGATCACCGTCCCGGAGGGGGGCTACGACCTCGAGAAGGTGAGCGACACGCAGACGCGGGTCACCATTCGCAATACCTTCGAGGGGCACGGATTCGGCAAGCTCATCGTGGGCTTCGCGCTCAGGGCGGCGATCAAGGATGCGCCGGCGTTTGCCCAGCGCATCAAGTCGGCAGCTGAGGCGTCGTGATTGAGCGCGCCGCCCATACGCAACGCTGAGTCGAGGGAACTCGCTGCGCATCTGCGCAGGGCGTATAGCCTGGGGGCGTGACCCCCGTGCCGCTCGCCAGGCATCTGCTGCGCGCACGCGACCTGGCGGACCGCCACTACGCCGAGCCGATCGGCATCGAGGAGATGGCAGCCGCTGCCGGACTGTCGCGGGCGCACTTCAGCCGCGCGTTCAGCCGGACGTTCGGCGAGTCACCCAAGGCATATCTGATGACCCGCCGGCTCGAGCGTGCCGCTGCGCTCCTGCGCAACACGGACCGGTCTGTCAGCGAGATCTGCCTCGACGTCGGGCTGGTGGGGCTCGGTTCGTTCACGACGAGCTTCAAGCGCCACTTCGGTAAGACGCCCACGCAGTATCGCGCGAGTTTCCCGCCCGCCTCCGCCCAGGTGATCGTTCCCTCCTGCTACTTGCGCCTGTACGGCCGCCCGCAACACAGCACAAAGGGAGAAGACCGGGCGCCGGCGGCGCACTAGCTTTCTCGGGCACACCACTGAAAAGGAGCGACCATGCAGGTACAGAACGCACAACTCTGGGTCCACGACCAGGGCGAGGCACTCGACTTCTATGTCGGCAAGCTCGGCTGGGAGGTCCGCAGCGACGTCACGATGCCCGAGCTGGGCGGATTTCGCTGGCTGACGGTCAGTCCGCCGAGCCAGCCCGACTTCTCCGTCGTGCTGATGGCAATCCCGGGCGCGCCGGTGATGGACCCAGAGACGGCCGATCAGGTGCGCTCGTTGATGGCGAAGGGTTTCGCGGGAACCGTGTTCCTGGTCACCGAGGACGTGGATGCCGACTACGAGCGTCTCAACAGGGCCGGTGTGGAGTTCACATCTGCGCCGACCGACATGCCCTACGGCCGCGATTGCGGGCTGCGCGACCCGTCCGGCAATCAGCTGCGGCTCGCTCAGCTCGCGCCGCAGTTCGCCGCGGCCTAGCACGGTGCACGGGGGCGCGCCGTCCGGGCGCGCCCCCGGCTCTCGCTCCTCGCACTCGCTTGGCGCTCTAGCGCCGGGCGGGCCGGGATGGCCTCGTTACGATGCCTCTGCGGCGCTCGTGGCCGCGGCGGAAGCGGGTGTGACGACAACCCCGCGGTCCCCGTAGGGGATGCGCTTTCTCGTGAGGGTGCCCCATACCGTCGCGAGCAGTTTGGTGATCTTGGTCTGTACGCCGTACTTCGCGATCACCTGCCCGCGGATCGCCTCGAGCTCTGCGCCGCTGACCACGCGCGCGGTGGCCTCCACCGGCTCGGTGCCGGGCTTCACACGCCCGCGTGCGTCGGAGGGCTGCACGGTGACGCGCTTGGTATGCGCCAGGCGCTTGGCCTTCCCTGAGCCTGAGCTCGTCCAGAACGCGACGCTGTGCTCGTCATAGGGGGTTACCCAAACGGGGGTCTCCACGGCCGTGCCGTCGCGCCGGAACGTCGTGAGCAGCATGTATCGCTCGTCCGCCAGCGTCATCGCCGGGCAGCCTATCGGTCGGGCGTGCCGCTTCGCTCGCCGCGGGCCCGCCGGATCGCCTCTCTCTCGGCCAGGCGGTTGTCCCGGCGCAGCTGCGCCTCGTTCTCCCGGCGGCACTCGTCTGGCGACTGCGCCAGCAGCGACGGCACGGGTGCGGGGTCTCCCTCGTCGTCGAGCGCGACCATCGTCAGATACGCCGTCGAGGTGTGTGCGACCGCACGCGTGCGCACGTTCTCGGAGTCCACACGCACACCGACCTCCATCGAGGTGCGCCAGGCCGCGTTGACGGTCGCGCGGAACGTGACGAGCTGTCCGACGTGTACGGGATGCATGAACGTCATCCGATCCATCCCTGCGGTGACCACGCGCACACCGCAGTGGCGTATCGCGGCGATGCCGGCCACCTCATCGCACAGGCGCATGATCACGCCGCCGTGCACGTAGCCGGCCGTGTTGGCGTCTTCGATACCCATCCAGCGGGTCAGGACGGAGCATGAGTCGGAGGCCCGGCGCGGCTGCACGGGTGCGGACTCTACGCCGAGGGGGCACACGCCTGCCGCCCAGGGCGGGTCGATCGCCGCGTGGAGGTCGTCCGGGTCCCCGCGTCCGCCCCACCGGCCCGGTTACAGCTCGTCCAGCCGCCGAGCGAGCAGTCGCCGCTCGGCGTCGCTGGCGGCCAGTCGCAGGGCGTGCTCGAACGCTGTCGTCGCCTCTTCACGGCGACCAAGGCGGCGCAGCAGCTCGGCCCGGCTTGAGTGCAGGTAGCGGTAGTCGCGGAGGTCGAGTGAGTCGATCAGCTCGAGCGCTCGCTCGGGTCTGCCGGCCTCGGCGATCGCCACCGCGCGGTTGAGTGTGACCACCGGCGAGCCGGTCAGGTGCTCGAGCCGCTCGTAGAGCAGAGCGACCTCCTCCCAGTCGATCGCCTCCTCGGCCTGCAGCGAGGCGATCATCGCCTGCAGGACGTATGGTTTGGCGGTCGCCCCCAGGGCGAGCGCGCGCTCGAGCGCCGCGCGACCCTGCTTCACCTCCGCTCGGTCATGGCGAGTGCGGTCCTGCTCGGCCAGCGGGATCAGTTGACCGTCCAGGACCCGCGCCTGCCTGCGCGAGTCGTGCAGCAGCATGAGGGCGAGCAACCCGTACACCTCGGGCTCGTCGGCCATCAGCTCGGCGAGCAACCGGCCGAGCCGGATCGCCTCGACGGCGAGATCGCCCCGGTCGGGGTAGCCCTGGTTGAAGATGAGGTATAGGACCGCTAGCACCGCGGCCAGGCGGTCGGGCAGCCGATGGTCGGCGGGCACCGCAAACGGGATCGCGGTCGCTCTGATCTTCGCCTTGGCGCGCGAGAGGCGACGCTTCATCGTCTCCTCTGAGACCAGGAACGCGCGCGCGATCTCCTGCGTGGTGAGTCCGCCGAGCGTGCGCAGCGTCAGCGCCACCTGCGCCTCGACGGCCAACGCCGGATGACAGCAGGTGAACATCAGCTCCAGACGCTCGTCGGAGATGCTGCTGTCGTTCAGGTCGAACTCGTCCATCGTCGCGGCCTCTACATCCGCCCGCAGCAGCTGTGTCTTGTGCTGCAGCGTGCGCTCGCGCCGGATGCGGTCGATCGCGCGGTTGCGCCCCGTGGCCACCAGCCAGGCCACCGGATGCTCGGGCGACCCCTCGCGAGGCCAGCGCTCGGCCGCGATCGCGAACGCCTCCTGCGCGGCCTCCTCGGCGAGGTCGATGTCGCCGAGGAAGCCGACCAGGGACGCGAGCACCCGGCCCCACTCGCGCCGGAAGACCCGCTCGATCAGTGAGCCGTCTCCACCGGGATCTCGACGAGCGGGCGGATCTCGACGGCCCCGCCGAACCGCACCGCCGGGATCCGCTGTGCGAACTCGAGCGCCGCGTCCAGGTCCGCCGCCTCCAACACGTAATAGCCAGCGAGCACCTCCTTGGAGTCGGCGAAGGGCCCGTCGGTGATCAGGCGCTCAGAGCCCCCGTCGCGAACCGTCGTCGCCATCTCGCCGGGCTGCAGGTGGGCGCCATCGACACAGCGCGGGTCATCACGCAGCGCAAAGTACTCGGCCGTCACCGATGTGCGCTCCTCCTCCGTCAGTGCCGCTTCGATGCCCGGCTTGGGGTAGATCAGCATTGCGTACTTCATGCTCGCCTCCTTTGGGGATAGTTGATCATGCTGGAGACGAACGGGAGGCGCCAGAGGGGACAGCACCGGCCGAGCCGCCGTCGCCGCCGGCGCTCGGCTGTTCTCGGACAGCGGCGGCCCTGCCGGTGCGTCCACGGTCAGGGCTCCGGCGCGTCAAGGATGCGCTGCAGGGTACGGCGGCCCGTGGCGAACATCGCAGGGTTGCTCTGGGCGTAGTACCAGATCAGGCCGATCGATTGCTCAAACGCCCAGGCCTTGCTGCGTTTCCACTCCAGCTCATCGCAGCCGAGCTGCTCACGAAAGACCGCCCGCGCGTCGGTCTCGAGCAGATGCCACGCGACGATCACGTCAAGCGCGGGGTCCGCGGGCCCAAACCCGCCGCTGTCCAGCACCCCTCGCAGCCGTCCGCCGTCCACCAGCACGTTTCCAGGGATCAGATCACCATGGGTCATGACGTCGCGCCGCTCGCGCGGTAGCGCACGAAGCTCTTGCCAGAGCTCACGCAGCCGAGGCACGTCGAGAAGCTGCTCGCTTTGGCGCAGGCACGTCTGCACCCACTCGTCATGGGCGCCGAGCTCGCCCCCCCGGTTCGCGCCTTCGAACGAGCGGCCGCCGGTGCCGACATCACGCAGCGCGCCAACGAGCGCGGCGAGGTCCATCGCGAAGTCGACGGAAACGCTCAGCTGCGCGCTGGTCACCGGACTGCCGGGCACCCACGTCTGCACCGACCACGGCATCGGGTATCCCTGTCCCGGCTCACCGATCGCCACAGTCACCGGTGCAGCTACCGGGGCGCTAACCGCGAACAGGGCGCTTGCCTCGGCTTCGCCTTCGAGCACCGTCCTCAACCTGCCGGGGTCGGAGCGTTGCAGCGGCAGTCGCGCAGCGAGATCCGCACCGATACGCACGATCGTGTTGATGGTCCCGCTCGACGCGACGCGCGTGATCGGCCGGCCGGCCCACTCCGGGAACTGACTTGCGATCAACTCACGCACAACCTCATCCGAGACCTCGACCTGATCCTCATGCATCGGCAACCCGATCACCTCCTGCTGTTCGCCTCCTGCATTACAGGCATGCCGCAACGCACCGGCGGGGCGGCGGACGAGGGTGAGCCGCATAAGGGAGCGGTCAACGTCAACCAGACACGGCAGGAACGCTATCGCCGCCCACGCCCGCCCACAACCCCGGCGGGTGGGCCTGGCCGAGCCGGGCGGCTCGCGCTGCTGCCCGAGGATCGGCGCGTGCGCCGAATGGATGCGATCATCCGCCCACAAGCGACCTCTCGCGGCCTCGGCTCGAGGATCGCGGGGCGGGGCGGGGCCGGCGGTCTCGCGCCTGGTACCCGCGCCAGCTGTCGAACATGGCCGGGTACCGCCCCTTCGAACCGACGCCACCATGAGCCCAGACACACTCAAGGCCGGGCAGTTGGGCACGGTGGACGTGACGGCCTCCACGGTCGCCAACATCGGGCCGGGAATCGACTTCTACTTCGCTTTCGGCGTGATCGCCCTCACCGCAGGCGTCGCCGCCCCCTTGACGATCCTCGCCGGCGGCCTGGTCGCGGTGCTGCTCGCGGTGATCGTCGCAGCGTTCACGAAGGAGGAGCCCTCGGCGGGCAGCTTCATCACCTACGTCGAGACCTCGCTTGGAGCCAAGGCAGGCGTCGTCACGGCGTTGTTGGTGGCAGTGGGCTTCACGGTCGCGATCGCCGGGGTCTTCACCATGTCGGGCGGCATGGTCGCGCTGACCCTGAGCCACTACACCTCGTGGAGGTTGCCCTGGGAGCCGCTCACGCTCGTGCTCACCGGCGGCGCCATCTGGCTGACAGCACGCGGCGTTCGGCTTTCAACCACCGCCGTGGGCCTCGCCGTGGTTGTGCAGGTGGCGATCATGCTCGTGGTGTGCGGCATCACCCTCGTGGACAGGCACGCGCAGCTCTCGAGCATTCCGTTCTCGTGGGCGCATCTCCGCGGCGGCCTGGCCGGCCTCTCCGCGGGCTTTCCGCTGGCGCTGTACATGTTCATCGGCTGGGAAAACGGGCCGGCCCTGGCCGAGGAGAGCCGCGATCCGCGGCGCACCATTCCAAGGGCGCTGTACATCTCCATCGCGATCGGCACGTTCCTGTTCGTGCTGTTCGCGTATGCCACGGTCACCGGCTTCGGCTACGACGTCTCATCGGTGGGCCGCTCCTCGGTGCCGTTCCTGAGCGTGTCCGACCGGTACCTCGGCTCGGCATCCCTGCTCGCCTGGCTGGCCGGCGTGCTCAGCGTGCTCGCCACCCTTGTTGCAGGCGTGAACGCGCAGGCGCGCATGCTCTTCGACGGCGGCCGCTCGGGGCTCCTGCCCTCGGCCCTTGGGCGCCTGCGCGAGCCCGCGGGCACGCCGGTGAACGCGCTGCTGGTGATGGCCGTCGGCGGGCTGGGGATCATTGCTGTGTGGTGGCTGGTGCATGTGGTCGGCCTTGATCACGGGTCGATGAACCCCGTGGGCCTCTACGCGGAGTGCTCGACGATGGGCACCATCGTGATCCTGTTCGTCTACTTCCTGACAACGCTCGCGCTTCCGGTCTTCATGTGGCGCCGCAAAGGGCGCTCGCTCTCGGTCATCCGGCACGTGGCCGTGCCGGTGCTGGCGGCCCTCGCCCTGATCGTTCCGTTCGTTGAGCTGTGCAAGCCGGGGCAGCCGGCGCCCTACAGCTGGTTTCCCTATATCGCGCTCGCGACCGTGGCCCTGGCCGGCGTGATCGCCGTGATCGTCGTGCGCCGCCATCCCTCCACCGGGTCGGGTGAGGGGAGCAGCCTGGCCAAGGGGTGAGGGTGCGGGCGCCGGCCGTCCGCTAGCTGGCGTGCCCGGAAGCGCGCGAGACCTCGTCCTGGGCGGCGCGCAGTCGCGCCTCGGCGGTCTCGCACGCCACGCGCAGCTCGCGCAGGCGCGTCTCGCTGGTGGGCCGCGTCCCGTAGGCCTTCGCCTGGTAGAGCTGATAGCGCTCGCGCGAGTACGTCGCCTGGGTCAGCAGCTCCTGCAGCCGCCCGGGGCTCATCGGCGGTGAGGCGCCCGGACGCTCACTGCTCATCGCCTCACGCTGCCGGTGTGCGCACGAACGCGCTCGCAGGCAGCACGAACCTCGGTGCCTGCGCAGCTGCGGGCGCGGCCTGCATCCGCGAGCCGTGCAGCCCACGGCTTGGAGATGAGGCGACGCTCGAGTCGGCAACGCCGTCGTGATCGGAGATCCAGCTGAGGATCGCGCCCGAGTTGGCGCCCTCTGCGAGGATCACCGACCGCTCGATCACCATCCCGCCGGAGGAGTGCGGCCGCGCCAAGCGCCGCACAACGACCTCAGCCTCATCGGTAGTCATGTGCTCCCACACTATCCCTCCTGCGGGCGAGGCTCCATTAAGCTTGCGTGCATGTGTCGAAACATCAGGTCTCTCCACAATTACGAGCCGCCCGCCAGCGAGGACGAGATTCGCGACGCGGCTCTGCAGTACGTACGCAAGATCAGCGGCTCGACGAAGCCCTCGCAGGCCAACGCGGCCGTGTTCGAGAGCGCCGTTGAGCAGATCGCGCTCGCGACGAGCCGGCTGCTGGATGGGCTGGTGAGCTCCGCGCCGCCCAAGGACCGCGAGCTGGAGGCCGCCAAGCGCCGCGCTCGCTCCGCGCAGCGCTTCGCCGCGTAGGCGTGGGCCTCGCCTGCCGGGCGCCGGCGCCGGCGCCCGGCGGAGCCTCGCGCGCCCGCGGCGGCTGCGAGCGGGACACGCCCTCCGGGTCTAGCCGGTAGCGCCGCCGCGCCGAGCCCAGCGCTCCGCCCACGCCTGTAGCGGCGCGTAGGCCTCCAACAGCAGCCTGCCCTCGCCGCTGAGCGCGTAGCCGCCGTCCTCGTGCTCGACGATGCCCGCCTCGCGCAGCTCCGACAGGCGCCGGTTGAGCACGCTTGACGAAAGGCCCTCGCACCGCTGCTGCAGCCCGCGGAAGGTCAGCCTCTCCAGGCGCAGCTCCCAGATGATCCTCAGCGCCCAGCGGCGCCCGAGCAGGTCCAACAGCGCCATCACGGGCCTGCCCGAACTGGAGCCGCGGACGGCCCGTCCCGGCGAGGGGCCCTCCGGGGATGTGCGGCCCCGGCCCGTTGGAGGGGCCCGGCGTCGTCGAGCCGCCGTCACCGGACGTTGCTTCTGAAAGGGAAGCGCGGTTCGATATGCTCTCGAAAAAGAAGCACTATGAAGGGAGCGTACAGCGCGTGCCCGACACGCCCCGCATACCGCCGCTGCAGCCGCCCTATGATCCCGGCCTGGAAGCGGCGCTGCTGAAGTGGATGCCTCCCGGCAGCCCCGCCGAGCCGCTGAGGCTGTTCCGCACGCTGTTCGCAAACGAGCAGCTGGCCGGCAGGATGCGCCCGCTCGGCGCCGGCATTCTGGGCCCGAGTGCAACGGTGCCCGCGCTGCTCAGGGAGGTGCTCATCCATAGAACCTGCGCACTCGCCGGCGCCGAGTACGAGTGGGGGGTGCACGCGGCCGGCTTCGGGCGGCCGCTCGGCCTCAGCGAGGAGCAGCTCGCATCGACGGTTCACGGATCTGCTGAAGACCGCTGCTGGGAGCCCGACCAGGCGATCGTCCTGCGCCTGGCCGATGAGTTGCACACTACGAGCACCGTCTCGGATGAGCTCTGGCGCGCGCTGGCTCAGCGCTTCGACGTGGGCCAGATCCTCGAGCTGCTCGTCACCGCCGGCTGGTACCACGTGATCGCCTATGTGTGCAATGGCGCCGCCGTGGAGCTGGAGGAGTGGGCCGAGCGCTTCCCCGCCGGCTGAACGGTGACCCATGTGCTCCCGGCCCGCCAGGGCATCAACGCGCCGACGCTCGCCGGGCCCACCAGCCGCTACGGTAGCCGCCAGCGGACCTGGTCCGGCAAACGAACGCAGGAGGGTCACATCATGGAGAGCACGGCCGCCTCGACACAGGCCACCCCCGGCGCGCTTCCGCAGGGCGCCTGGCGCGTTGATCCCAGCTCGAGCTCAGTGGAGTTCTCCGCCAGGGGCATGTTCGGCCTGGCGCTCGTGAAGGGGAGGTTCACCGACTTCACAGGGGATCTCCAGGTGGACGACGCGGGCTCGCGCGGGGAGCTGCGAATCGGCGCCGCGAGCCTGGACACGCGCAACGCCATGCGCGACAGGCACCTGCGCTCATCTGATTTCTTTGACGTCGAGCAGCATCCGACGGTGACGTTCTTGCTTCACAGCGTGCAGGCGCAGACCGGCGGAGGGCTGACGTTCACGGGGGCCCTGCAGATCGGGCAGAACAGCATCGTGGTGACCGCGCCGCTGCGCGTCTCCACGCCGGCGCCGGACCGGCTGGAACTCGGCGCCAAGCTGGACGTGGACCGCGCCGCTGCCGGGGTGGGCTGGGGAAAGCTCGGGATGATCCGCGGCGACGCCCACCTGGCCGTGCAGCTCACGCTCGAGCGCCAGAGCGCCTAGCGCGCCGCCCTACGGTTCGGTGTAGGTGAACAGCGCTTTCGTGGGTGCGTCGCCGGTGCCCGTGAAGTAGCCCTCGAGCGTTTGCACCTCGACCGGCACCGAGGCTCCGGCCGCTCCCGGGGGCGAGACGGCCTTGGCCGTGCTGGTCGAGCCGCAGTAGAGGATCGATTCCACTCCGCTGAGCGACTCCGCCGCCTTGCCCCCGAAGCTCGCTTCCAACGGACAGCCCAGGTTCGCTCCATGGATCGTCACGGTCGTGCCGCCCACGGCGGTGCCCTCGTGCGGCGCCAGCGAGCTCACCTGTGCCTGTCCCGGCGGATAGAGATAGAGCAGGTCGCCTTCTGAGGTGGCGCTGCAGCCGGTCACCGTGCACGCCTGCACGTTCGCCAGCGCGGGGTTCTGCGAGACGGTGCTCGTGCTGAGCTGCGTCTTGGAGGTTGGCGCAACGGTGTAGTTCGTGCCTTCCGAGGGCGGGCTCAGGCTGTCGCCGAAGCGCACCAGCGTCACCTGTCCGAGCATCCCCCTGCCGGCTATCTCGATCGGCGCGCCGCCGCTGTCCGGCGCTCCGCTCCTGCCTTCAAGCCTGACCCTGCTGGCGGTGCTGCGCACCGAGGACACCCGCGGGACGCCCGCATACTGAACGGTCACCTGGGCTGATTCGCCCGCCTGCGATCGCACCGAGAGCGGCAGCGCGGCCGGTTCGACTGTCGCTTCCTGCGCCGAGGCGGCGAGCGCAGGCGCCCGCACCTGGATCTCGGTGCCACTGACGAAGGCGACTTCCTGTTCCAGCAGGGGCTCGACGCCTGGCTCTTCGAAGTCGGTGTACTCCAGCGTGAACCGGTTCAGGCCGCTGCCGTGAATCGTCACAAGCGAGCCCCCGAGCTCGCTCGCAAGGCTGTCCGGGCCTTCGGAGGTCGAGACCGAGGCGATCGTGGGCGCGGGCGCGTAGTCGTACTCGGTCGGAGCCGGATAGACCTCGCATCGACAGCCCGGCGGTGCGATCACCGCGCCGTCCTGTTCGTAGGTCGGCGCGCCCTCCAACGGCGGCAGGATCTTCCCCGCTGCGCTGGGGCCATCGGGCCCGCGGACGACCACCTGGGCCTGGCAGATGTCGTTGCCGGCGCCCTCGCCGGCGTAGACGCCGCCGCTGGGCAGCGCGGCGCATTCGGTGTGTGCGGAGTAGGGGGGAGGGGTGGCGAGTATGTGCGCGTCGCTGAGCACCTGCACGCGGGCGGCCTGCACGCCTCCGAAGCTCACTTCGCTCGCTCCGCTGAACCCGGACCCGAAGATGCTCACCGGCGCCGGCGCCCGCTCCGCGCCGCCGGTCGGGTCCAGGGCGATGACGCTCGGCACCGGACCGCCGCTGCCGGTGGCGATGTACTCGAAGGTCGACGCCGGTCCCGCGGCGCTCGAGCGATCGTCGGCGAGCGTGACGATCACGTCGGCAGGCGCGGCGCCGTCCTGGGGGGCGGGAGAGTCAGCCGGTAGCGCGTCGCGCGCCGGCGGCAGCTTGACGCTCAGCGTGGTCGGCCCTTCCACGCGGATCGAACCCGACGGGACGTGCCAGACGCCCACCTGCACTCCGGCCACGTCGGGGATCCCAGCGTTCTGGAAGCCGGTGCCGGTGATCTGCACCGTCTCGCCCCCCGCGCTCGGCCCGGAGCTGGGCGCCAGTGCCGTCACCGACGGGGCCCCCGGCCCCGCCGCATAGCTGCACAGGTAATACGCCAGGCCCGCCGCCCCTCCGGGGCCGGTCATGCGCGGAGAGCCCAGGCCCGAGGCGAGGTCGAAGCCGGAGCGCGCCGGATAGACCTTGCCGTCATCCAGGCCGTACTGGTCGTTGTCGCCTTCGCTGATGTCGTTGAACGACGCCGCGTAGGCGGCGGGTTCGGATGCGATCGCGTAGAGCAGCGGCGGCACGAAGCCCACACCGGCGGAGGTGGCCCGGTTCGACCTGCACGTCGGGGAGGCATCCGCCAGCGCGAGCATCCCCGCCCAGATGGGCGTCGCAGAGGACGTGCCGCCGGAGGTGACCCACCCGTCCGGCGCCGATTCCGGGCCCGCTTCGCCCCGGTACTCTTCGCTGTAGACCGTCACGGCACCCGTGTACTCGTCCGACTGCGCCGACACGTCCGGCTCCAGGCGGCAGGGGGTGCCGGCCGGCAGCGTGTCGTCGCAGAAGCCCGTCGGGAAGCCAAAGCTCTGCTCGACGCTCGCTGCGTTGGTGTAGTCCGCACTGCCCGGCAGGTCGATGCCCGGCACCGTGGCCGCCCGCTGCCAACTGGGCATGGCGAACGCCTCGGAGATGCCGCCGCCCCCGGCGCCGCCGAAGTTTCCGTCGTTCCACACGTGCTCTTGCACCGGCTGCGTGGCGTCGGTGATCGTCGTGCCGCCGACCCCCAGCACATAGGGCTGGCTCGCGATTTCGCCACCCGAGAGCGGGTTCTGGCCGGGCTGAGGTGTCGATTCGCGGTGCACTTCTTCGCAGTTGTCGCTGCCGCTGTCCCCGGCGGCGCCCAGGAAAGTCTGGCCCTGCGCGGCGCCCTGCTGGAAGAGGTAGTTCAGCGCCTCCTGCGTGCCCGGCTGGCCGGCCTGCTCCTCCTCCTCGCACGCCTGTCCGTAGCTGGAGGTGACGATCTGGTCGCGGTCTTCCTCGACCATCGCGGCGATCTCATCGACTTCGTCCCCGGCCGTTTCGGGGTTCTCGTACACGTCGATGTGCGCGCCAGGCGCCATGCCCGAGACATCCTCGACGTCGAGCAGAGCCTCCCCGTCGGAGCCCGGGCCCTGGGGGATCCCGCCCTGCAGCGCGATCACCTTCAGCCGCGCGCTCATCGCGGCGGCGCCCTGCGCGCCGAAGTAGCACCTGTCGAATTGTTCGATGTCAGCCCTTGAGAAAGGTTCCTGCTCGAACACGCCGATGTGCACGCCCGACCCGGTGTCGCCCTGGCCATAGAGCCCGAATGCGCCGTAGGCGTAGGCGATCTGGTCGTCGCTCAGGCCGCCGAACTGGGTCGCGTCGGCCCGTGCAGCCGCACAGGCATCGGGTGCGCCGGCGGGGTGCGCGAACGACGCCGCCCTGGCGCCGGCAAAGTGTGAGGCGCCCGCAGCCGTGCGGCGTATGCGCTGCGCGCCGGGCGCGCCGGTGTTGTCCAAACCTGTCACCGCCACGACCGAGCCCGCGATCGAGCTCGGCAGGGCGGGCGCCGACGCGGTGGCGCGGGCGAGCCTGCCGTCAGGCAGGCGGTAGGCCCGAAGGCTCGTGGCGAAGGCGCGCGAGACCGCGGCGCCGCTGCCCGAGAAGCGCAGCAGCATCCCGTCGCTTGAGACGCTCACGCTCAGCCCCGCGCCGGCGAGGTGCGCGCGCACCGCGGCCAGCGTCGATGACGCAGGTCCAAAGGCGGCGCCAAACTGGCCCTTGGAGAGGTAGCGGCCAAACAGGGAAGAGTCCCGGCGGGTCCTCTTGGCGATGAAGTCTTCGAGCGCTCGCGGATCTCGCGGCGCGAGCACCACGGTGCCGGCAACCGCCGCGCTCCCCGGGGCCGCGCCAAGGCCAACCGTTCCCCGCGGTAGTCGCGGCGTCACGCCGATGCGCGTGAGCCCGCCCTGCCCAGACGCGCCCGGGACGCCCAGCAGCACCGCGACCATCAGCGCCGCCGCCAGCAGCGCGCCGCCCGCAGTCCGGCCGCGGCCCGCCCAGCCGCCCGCACCGGCGCGGCGCCGCCCTCGATCCGCCCTGCGCTGCTCGCTGCGTCCATCCATGACGACCTCCACGCGATCCGCTGCCCGTCAGCGGTTCTTGCCGCAACGAGGCATAACAGACGCAATGAGCTCCTGTCAACGCGCGGCGCGCCGCACCGAGTCCGCCAGCAGCCCCAGCACCGCCGGCGGCGCGATCCACCATGCCGCTACACCGGCGCCCGCCACCAGCGCCGTCACGGCAACTGTCAGCAGGACCCCCGCAGCGCTCACCCAGTCGTCGCCGACCACGAACTCCCAGCTGCCCGCGAGCACTTGCCCCGCGAGCTTCACGGGCCCGCCTGCCGAGCCGTTGATGATGTGGCCACCGGTCCGCCGGCGGGGATCGCCGCGCGCTCGATGGACAGTCTCAGCACGCGCGCGAGCCCGAGCGAGCTGAGCAGCAGCACCGCCAGGATCGCCAGGATCGCCGCGTCGCCGCCTGGCCAGTGCGCTCCAGCGCCCTCCACCGACCAGAACATGCCGTACGTGCTCAACATCACACCCACCGCGAACTTCATGGCGTTCTCGGGCGCTCTCGCCAGCGGCGCCCTCGCCACGACGCCCGCGGCCGCAACGAGCAGTACCGCAACCCCGGCAGCCAGCGCCGCCAGGGCGACACGGTGCTGGCCCGAGCCGAACGTCAACACGATGAAGGCCACCTCCAGGCCCTCCAGCAGAACGCCCTTGAAGGAGATGGCAAACGAGTAGCCGTCGAAACCTCCCCCGCGCGCCTCCGCGGCGCCCGCGGCCGCGGCGCTCTCGCGCTGGTAGATCTGCAGCTCGTCGTGCTTGGCCTTCACGCCTGCGGAGCGCAGGATCGCCTTTCTCAACCACTGCAGGCCGAAGATCAGCAACAGGCTGCCCACGACCACGCGCAGCGCGCCGATCGGCAGCGAGGTGAGCCCGGGGCCGATCGCCACGACGATCGCTGCAAGCGCCACGGCGGCCGCGCCGGTACCGTAGAGCGTGGAGGACCAGCTTCGTGTGGTGCCCACCGCGAGCACGATCGTCAGCGCCTCGACGGCCTCCACCGCACAGGCCAGGAACACCGAGATGACGAGCCCCAGCTCCGCGCTGCTCACGCCCCGATGGTAGTCGCCCCGCTCAGCCGTGCGGCAGTGGCGCGCCCGCCACCGCCAGCAGCGTGCCCGTGCAGCCGGCCGCCAGCAGCGTCCATACCGCGCCGCGGCGAAACGCCAGCAGCGACACCGCGGCGGCGCCCAGCAGGATGAGCTGCCAGGCCTCGCTATTGGACTGCGCGAGCGGGATCGCCGAGCCGATGATCGCGCCCGCGGCGGCCGGCGCGGCTCCCCCAAGGAACGCGCTCACGCTAGCGTTGCCCAGCAGGCTCTCGAAGCGGCTCGCACCCGCCAGCACAAACAGCACCGAGGGCGCGAAGGCCACGAGCGCGGCCAGCAGCCCTCCCGCGATGCCGCTCGCCGAGTAGCCGACAGCCGCCACCGTCAGAACCACCGGGCCGGGTGTCACCTGCCCCAGCGCCACGGCGTTCAGGAACTGAGAGTGGGTCATCCAGTGGAAGGTCCCCACCGCGTCGGCCCGCATCAGCGGGATGATCACGAAGCCGCCGCCGAAGGAGAGCGCCCCCACCTTCAGCGCCGTCCACGCCAGCGCCCACGTGCCGCCCGGGTCCAGCGCAGCCGCCATCGGCCAGATCTGCAGCCCGGCCAAGGCGTGCGCGCGACCGCGCCAGATGAGCTCGACCACGCCGCATCCGATCAGCACGAGCACCAGCCAGGGGCCGAGCAGGGCCGCGCTCAACCCGCCCGCCAGGCCATATGCGAGGGTCCTGGCGCGCGCCTGGGCATGCGTGCGGCCCCACAGCGGCCGCGCCACGCCGAGCCCGGCACTCACCGCAACGGCCGCCACCGCGGCGCCCGCGCCGAGGCCCGCGCCGCGCACCCACGTGGGTGGTGAGGAGCCCAGGAACAGGACCGACAGCGCGAGGATCAGGATCAGCCCCGGACCGATGAAGCCGGCGGCTCCGACCAGGGCGCCTCTGGCGCCGCGCAGCCGCCACGCGCAGTAGATCGCCAGCTGCGTGGATGCGGGACCGGGCAGCAGGTTGGCCGCCGCGATCGCGTGCTCGAACTGCTCCGCGGTCAGCCACCGGTGCTCGGTCACGCAAAGGCGCCGAAACAGCGCGATATGCGCGGGTGGCCCACCGAAACCGATGCAGCCGATCCGCCCCCACTCGCGTGCGATCGTGCCCAGCGGCACCGCGGCGGTCGCGGCGCCGCTGCGACCCTGCGGAGGGTTCTCGCTCGGCACGCGCGCGAAAGCTAGCAAGCCGCTGCGCGCGGGTAGGATCTGCGTCGTCCACCTCAGAAGGGAGCACTGTGGCTGATACTGCGAGCACCGAACCTGGCGCCGTCAACGGGATCGAGGGCGTCATCGCCATCAAGGATCAGGTCATCGGCCCGAGCGCGTGGCGCGAGGTCACGCAGGACATGGTCAATCGCTTCGCCGACCTGAGCGGCGATCACCAGTGGATCCACACCGATCCTGTGCGTGCCGAGGCGGAGAGCCCCTACCGCATGACCATCGCCCACGGCAACCTCACGCTGTCGATGATCGACGGCCTGCGTCTGGACCTCGGCAGCTGGGAGGGCTTCAAGATGGGCGTCAACTACGGCTGGAACAAGGTCCGCTTTCCCGCGCCCGTCGTCGTCGGCTCGCGCGTGCGCGCCACCGCTCAGGTGCTCGAGGTCTCAGAGGTGGGCGGCGGCTGGTATCAGGTGGTGACGAGGTTCACCGTGGAGAGCGAGGGGGTCGAGAAGCCGGTGTGCGTCGCCGACAGCGTCGGCAGGCTGCTGGCCGATGATTCCCCGGCGTGACCCGAGCCCGCTCACCACGCCGGCGGGCGGCCCGCGCCACCGCCGCTCAGCCGTAGCGCGCGTAGGCGGCCACCCAGTCGCCGGCGATCAGCGTCTGCGCCTGCTGTAGCGGCATGCTGCTGTGGCACACCAGTCGGCGCAGCGTGTCCTCCAGATGGTCCTTCGGGTTCAGGAGGTAGGGCGACGGGCTGGCGTAATCCAGCTCCGGCCACAGGTTGCGCGGATCATTCAGCGCGCCTCCCAGCTCCAGCGGAACGAGGTGGTCGTACTCGTAGGAGGAGGCCGGGCCGCGCACACCGTAGGCAGCCATGCTCGCGAACTTCTCGGGCTCGGTCACCCGCTCGGGCGGGCGCACCGTCGAGGTCCATCCGCTGCTGCAGATCGTCGATCCGATCGTGCGCTGGGTCACCGCCGGGTTCAGCGCTCCCGGTGTGCAGCGCGCGTCGGGCCGCGCGAACAGGCCGGAGCCGATCGCGTGGCAGCTGCCGGGGGCGGGCTGTCGCTGGATCGCGCCGGCGCTCGCGCTCGAATCGGCCAGCCCGCCCGATCCGTGCGCAGCGCCCGCCAGGGCGCAGGCCGCGATACACGTCGCGATCAGCGGCGCGGCAAGCGTCAGCGGTCTCGGGAGGCTCTCGCGTGCGGTGCGCTGCATCGTCCTGCGCCGATCATGCCAAGCGCAGGCGACGGCTGCCCCCGCCGGCTGCGGAGGCCTCACAGCAGGTGTTCGAGGCGCCATGTCAGCGAGGGACCGCCGACGGAGGCGCCGGCGCGGACAACCCTCGACTCGGCGCCCGGCCCGAAGGTCCTGACGGTCGTGATGCGCTGACCGGCATGCAGCCTGTGGAGCACGGGCGCCGGGGCCAGGCGCACGGGCACTCTCAGCCCGCCCCAGCCGACCTGCTGGATCGCCGCCGCGGTGACGCCGCTGGTGCTCTGTCCGTCCGCGCTGCTCGCGGACAGCACACGCGCCCCCGCGGGCAGAACGTTCTCCACGTGCAGCGCCGCCACAGCCGACTCGCCGAGGCGCTGGGCGCTCGAGAGCGCCGCTTCGATCCAGCCGCCGCTGCGCTGGCCCAGCACAACGCCAAGCACCGTCACGCGCCTGCCGCCGATCAGCGTCACGCGGCTGAACAGCAGGCAGCCCCCCGCCGCCCTGTCGGATCCGGTCTTGATGCCGGTGTAGCCGTCTCGGCCCAGCAGCGAGTTGTAGTTCGCGACCTCGCCGACGAGCGGCAGTTCGGCGGATGGCTCGGCGACGATCGCGGCGAACGCGGCTATCCGCATCGCCGCCTGGGCCAGCTTCAGCTGGTCTGACGCGGTGGACACCGTCCCCGCCTCAAACCCGCTGGGATCGGTGTAGGTGGTGGCCCGCATGCCGAGGCTCCCCGCCATCGAGTTCATGCGCGCAACGAACGCTTCCTGGCTTCCGGCGTCGTGCACCGCCAGGAGCGCGGCGACGTTGTTGGCCGAGGGCAGCAGCAGGGCCTGCAGCGCCTCGCGCTCGGTTATGTGCTCCCCGCTGCTCACCGCCAGCGTGGACTCTCCCAGCGCGCTGCGCCGGCGCTGTTCCTGCACCTCGGCGGGCGTGATGCTCACGAGGAAGCCGCTCGCGCCGGGGGCCAGCGGAAACTGCATCAGCGTCAGGTAGGCGGTCATCACCTTCGCGACGCTCGCGATCGGCACGGGCAGCGAGCCGCCGGAACTGCCCAGCGACCCGATGCCGGGCACCTGCACCGCCGCCTCGCCTTCGCGGGGCCAGGCGAGTGCCGGCGGGGCACCACCGAGGCGGACGTAGCCCGCGACCGTCGGATGAATCTGCAGCGGCGGCGCCGCCTCGCTGGAGAGGCGAGCGACCGCAGCCGCGAGAACCACAGCCAGCAGCAGCGCGCCGAGCGCCAGGCGCAGTGCCGGGCGCGGACCGGGGCCACCATTCCCGGCCTGCGCCGGCCTTGCGCTCGCGACCACCACGACCCAGACCGTAGCCGTCGCGCAGGACGCGCGGCGCCACCGGGTCGCGGGCCGCGCTCGGCTGCCACGTGGGAGACTGACCCCATGGATGACTACCGGGCCCTCAACCGGGCCAGCTGGGACGAGCGGGTCCCCGCACACGTCGAATCGCCCGACTATGCGGTTGCGCGCTTCCAGGAGGACCCGCGTTACATCAGCGACGTCGTGCGCTTCGACGTGCCGCTGCTGGGGGACATCGAGGGTCTGCGGGGCGTCCACCTGCAGTGCCACATCGGCACCGACACGCTCTCACTCTCGCGCCTGGGCGCGGTGATGAGCGGCCTGGACTTCTCCCCGCCCGCGATCGAGCAGGCGCGACGGCTCGCGGCGGCGACCGGTGCGGACATCGACTTCTTCGAGGCGGACATCTACGACGCGGCAAGCGTGCTGGGGGAGGAGCGCTTCGACCTGGTCTACACCGGCATCGGCGCGATCTGTTGGGTTCCCCACATCGATCGCTGGGCGGATGTCGTCCACCGGCTGCTCGCCCCCGGCGGGCGGCTCTTCATCCGTGAGGGGCATCCGATGCTGTGGTCGCTGCAGGACAACCGCACGGACGGGCTGCTGGCAGTGGAGCACCCCTATTTCGAGATCGAGGAGCCCTACGTCGACACCGCCGGCGGCACATATGTCCAGACCGAGCAGCAGTTCCAGAACAACGTCAGCCACTCCTGGAACCACGGACTCGGCGAGGTCGTCACCGCGTTGCTCTCGCGTGGCCTGGTGCTGAGCGGGCTGGCAGAGCACGACAGCGTCCCGTGGGACGCGCTGCCCGGGCAGATGGAGCAGACCGCCGCCAACGAGTACCGCCTGCGCGAGCGTCCCCGCAGGCTCGCCCACAGCTACACGCTGCAGGCGCTCCGGCCCCGCGCGTGAGCGGCCGGCCCGGCCGCGGAGGTGGCGCGCACCGTGGCTCGGCCGGGTCGGCCGGCCGTCGCCCGCGAGCGCGCGCCGCCGTCCGGGACCCCGCTCCCGGACGGCGTTGAGCGGCTTTCGCCCGCCGGCCCTCTTCCGGCGGCGCCGCGCTGCCGTCCGGGACCCCGCTCCCGGACGGCGTTGAGCGGCTTTCGCCCGCCGGCCCTCTTCCGGCGGCGCCGCGCTGCCGTCCGGGACCCCGCTCCCGGACGGCGTTGAGCGGCTTCCCACCCCTCGTGGAA
>Ga0182030_10005795_pt1 | contig 26163 bp, 22 predicted proteins | sample 812S3MmetaG_FD_121299 | JGI IMG/M metagenome (GOLD analysis project Ga0182030, IMG submission 121299) | Permafrost microbial communities from Stordalen Mire, Sweden - 812S3M metaG (Illumina Assembly) | ecosystem: Environmental > Terrestrial > Soil > Wetlands > Permafrost | place: Sweden...
GCCGCTGCCGCTGCCGCCGCTGTCGCTGTACGTGCATTTCCCCTGGTGCGTGCGCAAATGCCCGTATTGCGACTTCAATTCTCACACGCTGCATGGCGAGGTGCCGGAAAGCGACTACATCGCGGCGCTGCTCGCGGATTTCGAGTCGCAGCGCGAGGCCGTCCAGGGTCGCCAGATCGTCAGCGTGTTCTTCGGAGGCGGCACACCCAGCCTCTTCTCACCGGAGTCCTTAGGAAGGTTGCTGGCGCAGCTGCGATCCAGGCTGGCGTTTGCCGAGGATATCGAGATCACGCTCGAAGCCAATCCCGGGACGATCGAGCACGGCCGCTTCTCCGGCTACCGCGCCGCCGGCATCAACCGTGTCTCCCTGGGTGCACAGAGCTTTGCCGACGAGTCATTGCGGCAGCTTGGGCGCATTCATGCCGCGGCCGATACTCAGCGCGCGGTGGCGGAGCTGGAACTCGCCGGCATCGACAACTTCAATCTCGATCTCATGTATGCGCTGCCTGACCAGGATCTTGGCGCAGCGCTGGCCGATATCGACAGTGCGGTTCGGCTCGGGCCGACGCACATCTCCCACTACGAACTGACCCTGGAGCCGGGCACGGTGTTCGGCGGCCGGCCGCCGGCCGGATTACCCGACGGCGAGCACGCTTTCGAGATGCAGCTGGCCTGTCAGCAGCGCCTGGACCAGGCCGGATACGCACAATATGAAGTGTCGGCGTACGCGCGCACCGATCGACGTTGCCGCCACAATCTCAATTACTGGCACTTTGGCGACTATCTTGGGCTCGGCGCGGGCGCTCACGGCAAGATCTCCACGATCGGGGACGGCTTTCGCATCGAGCGCACGTGGCGCGAGCGCGAGCCTCGCCGCTATCTGGGAAATTCGAGCAGCGCGCCGCTGCGGCGTTTCGTGCCCAGCCAGGATCTGCGGTTCGAGTTTCTTATGAATGTGCTGCGCCTGCGGGAAGGTTTCGAGGAGCCCGAATTCGAACTGCGCACCGGACTTCCGGCTGAGGGACTGATCGGCTCGCTCGAATCATTGCGCACGCGCAATCTGCTGGAAAAGAGCCACGGAAATTGGCGCGCGAGCGCGTTGGGGTTCCGTTTCCTGAACGATGTCCTGGGTGAATTTTTGCCGCCACCGCGCTGATCCGATTGTACGAATTGGCCGAAAGGGCGGCCTCGCGCGGGCGTCCAATTGCAGTGTCGGGGCGGTTTTATGCACAGCGGCTTGCGGGCGCTGTCACAAATTAGCCGATTACGTCACATTTTGTTCATCTAGCACGATGAGTCGGTAGTAACTGATTGATTTATTAAGCCAAAAATGCCTGATCATTTTTTGTACAATCGAATAAAAATGCAGCGATTGCGCGTCCCGGCAAGCCTCGGAACGAGGTTACGCACAGAGTTATACACAGAAACTGTGGATAATCCGAAGCACCAGGCGCGACCCTCGAAAACCCTTGTGGGAGGGTGCTCTAAGGACTAGACTGCGCGGCCTTTTTGGCTGATGCCAGCCTTGTATTCGCCGCCAGCGGCCGCAAGATTCAGTGCTGGGGACTTCTGTTTCTGAAGGGTAATTTTATGAAAGCAGCGATCCATCCCGATTACGCCGAAATCAACGTCATCTGCAGCTGTGGCAACAGTTTCAAGACGCGCTCGACCGTCGGCCATGATCTGCAGGTAGAAGTCTGCTCGAGCTGTCATCCGTTCTACACCGGCAAACAGAAGATTCTCGATACTGCGGGCCGGGTCGATAAATTCCGCAAGAAGTATTCCGGCATCGTCACCGCACGCTAAGCTCTCGGCGCACGCGTGGGTGCGCTGCTTTAAAGGCTTCGACGCGCATGGCTGACAAGACCTTCGAGCTCGTAAATCCGGCCGCCGGCGTCAAGTCGGAACTTCCCGTGCGCTCCGGCACCATCGGACCGGATGTCATCGATATTGCGCACCTGACGCGCGATCAGGGTGTGTTCACCTTCGATCCGGGCTTTGGCGTCACGGCTGCCTGCGAAAGCAAGATCACCTATATCGACGGCGATCAAGGGGTACTGCTGTACCGCGGCTACCCGGTCGAGCAGCTCGCCGAAAAGGGCAATTTCATGGAGATTGCCTACCTGCTGCTGCACGGCGAGCTGCCGAACACGCGGCAGCTCACCGACTTTTCGACCAGCATCACGCGCCACACGATGATCAACGAGTCGCTGCTGCGATTCTTCAACGGCTTTCATCACGACGCGCATCCGATGGCGATGGTGTCGGCGGTCGTGGCCTCGATGTCGGCCTTCTATCACGACTCGATGGATATCCACGAGCCGCGCCACCGCGAAATCTTCTCGCACCGGATCATTGCAAAGCTGCCGACGATCGCAGCCGCCGCCCACAAGCACGCGCTGGGCCAGCCGTTCATCTATCCGCGCAACGATCTGGACTACTGCAGCAACATGCTGCACATGTTCTTCGCCGTGCCGTGCGAGGTCTACGAAGTCGATGAGGTCGCCGCCAAGGCCCTCGACCTGCTGTTCATCCTGCACGCCGATCACGAGCAGAATGCCAGTACCTCGACCGTGCGGCTGGCAGGCAGCACTGGCGCCAACCCGTATGCGGCGATCTCGGCGGGTGTCGCGGCGCTCTGGGGCCCGGCGCATGGCGGTGCCAACGAGGCCGTGCTGTCGATGCTCGAGCAGATCGGAACGGTCGAGAATATTCCCAGGTACTTAGGACTGGCCAAGGACAAGAGCAGCCATTTCCGGCTCATGGGATTCGGACATCGTGTCTACAAGAACTTCGATCCGCGGGCCAAGATCATCCGCGAGATGTGCCACACCGTGCTGTCGAAGCTCGGCCGCACCGACAATCCATTGTTCGAACTGGCGCTGCGCCTGGAAGAGATCGCGCTGCAGGACGAATACTTCGTGTCGCGCAAGCTCTACCCGAACGTAGATTTCTATTCGGGCATCATCTACAGCGCGCTCGGAATTCCGCGCTCGATGTTCACGGTCATGTTCGCCATTGCCCGCACCGTAGGCTGGGTGGCGCACTGGCTGGAGATGATCTCCGATCCGGGCATGCGCATCAGCCGACCGCGCCAGCTCTACACGGGCCCGAAGCGACGCGACTACGTCCCGGTCGCGCTGCGCAGCAGATCCTGAATCTCGGCCGCGTCGGCCCGCCGCATGGGCCGGCCATCGACCGGACTCACGGGTGCCTGTCGAATCCCGTCCAGCGGAAATACCGTGGCCTCTATCTTGCGGTCATCGATCGCGAATCGCAGTCCGGGATAGGCCTTGATGCGCTCGGCATCGAGGCGCACGCGCCGCTCGGTGATTTCGTGCGCGATGCCGCGATCGATCAGCTTGAGCGCCACATACTCGGGCGTATCCGCGAACAGGTGCAGCTGGATGTCCGCGTGCTCGGTGGCCGTCCCGCTCAGCACCGGCCCGACCAGGCGCGGCTCGAATTGCGACAGGCAGTTCATGGCCCGCAGCGCGGTCCGACGCTGGGCCTCGAGGGTGACCTCGTGGCCGTCAGGGTCGAATAGCCGCTGGTATTCCGCCAGCGCTTCTTCGATCTCGGTATTGCGTGGCAGGGCGCTGGCTTCGGTCACGCCCAGACGCTCGGCGGCCTTGCGCTTGGCGGTCAGGAAATCGTGGATGCCATGCTGCGCCATGATGCGCGCCGCCTCCTGGGCGAGCGCGCGGCGCAGATTGTCTTTTCGGGGTGAAGCGCGGCGGTACATCGTCCACTCCTTTGTCCCGACCGAAGTCAGACATGACATTAGACCACAAGTCAGAATAGCGGCTCGCTGCTCGAGCCCGGATTCTGCGGACTTGCACCCTGCAGCGTGTTGACGGCATTGCCTTCGGTCGGCATGCGATCTTCCATGAACGTCTCGTAAATCGCATCGCTTTCGTTGGCGGCGGCGAGTGCCCCGGTCTTCGGCGAGATGCGCGCGGTTACCAGTCCCGAGGGCATTGGCCGCATACGATCCGGCTGGGCGCGCAACGCCTCGCGCATGAAATCGACCCAGATCGGCACCGCGGTGCGGCTGCCTTCCTCGCCTTCGCCCAAGGGACGCTCCTGATCGTAGCCAACCCAGACTGTCGCCACGATGTTGCGGTTGAAACCGTTGAACCAGGTGTCGCGCGCCTCGTTGGTGGTACCGGTCTTGCCGGAAATATCGCTGCGATGGAGCGCGAGGCCGGCACGGATCCCGGTACCCCGTTTGATGACGTCGGCCATCATGTCATCCATGATCCAGACGTTCTGCGGCGAAATCACGCGCGGCGCGACCAGCGCGGGCGTGATCAGCGGCGCTGCCAGGCCGGCTGGCCGACGATTCGGATCGGCCATGGGGCCTGCCGAATCCGCCGAGACCGTCGACACCGGTTTGCCGTCGGCGGCGCCGGCCGGCGCTGCGCCACCGCTTGCAGCATCGGCATCGCACTGCTCGCACACGACCTTGGGACTTGCTCGATAAACGGTCTGTCCGACAGCATTGTCGATGCGCTCGATGATGTAGGGATCGATCCGGTAACCGCCGTTGGCGAAGACCGCATAGCCGCTCACCATCTGCAGCGGCGTGGCGGGCAGGCTGCCCAGGGCGATGGTCATATCCTTCGGCATTTCCTGTGGGCTGAAACCGAACTTCGAGGCGTAGTCGATGACGGCATCCACGCCCAGCTGCCGCACCACGCGAATCGTCACGAGATTGCGCGAATGCACCAGGGCTTCGCGCAGGCGCATCGGACCTTCGAAGCCCTTTTCAACGTTCTCGGGCCGCCAGGTCCTTTCCTGGCCGCTGTCGTCGTACACGATCGGCGCATCCATGACGATGCTCGAGGGCGTGAAACCATTCTCGAGCGCCGCGGAGTACAGGAACGGCTTGAATCCGGACCCCGGCTGGCGGCGCGCCTGGATCGCGCGGTTGAATTTGTTATTGAAGTAGTCGAAGCCACCGACGAGCGAGACTATCGCGCCGTCATTGGGATCGAGCGCCACGAGCGCACTCTGCGCCTCGGGCAGTTGCGCGAGCTGCCCCGCGCCCTCCCCGTTCGTGACGACATAGATCACATCGCCGCGCTGCACGACTTCGTCGGCGCGTTTAGGCGGCGCGCCGGTGCGCATATCCGAGACGCGCCGCTTGGCCCACGAGAGCCCGTCCCAGTCGATCTGCGCGAAGCCAAGGCCGCGGATATAGACCCGCGCGTTCTGCTGCGCCACCGATACCACCACCGCCGGCCAGAGATCGCCTATGCCCGGAACTGCGGCCAGCAGCGCATCGAACTGCGCGGCGGTGGATCGCTGCTCCAGGTTTACCTGCTTGAGCGGGCCGCGATAGCCGTGTCGCCGATCGTATTGAATCAGGCCAATCCGCACCGCGCGATCAGCGGCAGTCTGCAACCGCCCGTCGATGGTCGTGTAGACTTTGTAGCCCGAGTTGACCGCATCCTCGCCATAGCGGCTGACGATTTCGGCGCGGGCCATTTCCGCCACGTAGGGCGCCTCGACGTCGGGGATGATGCCGAAGTCGTGCGCGGCAACCGGCTCCTGTCCCGCGGCCTGAGCGGTGGCCGCATCGATATACCTGAGTTTGAGCATCTGCCCCAGCACATAGCGCCGGCGACCCTGCGCCCCTTTGGGATTGGTGACCGGGTTGTAAGTCGAAGGCGCCTGCGGCAGGCCCGCGAGCGTTGCCGCTTCCGCCAGCGAGACCTGATCGAGTCGTTTGCCAAAGTAGGTTTCGGCGGCAGCGGCCACGCCGTAGGAGCGCTGGCCCAGGAAGATGACATTCAAATAAGTCTGGAGGATCTGCTCCTTGGTGAATTCGTGCTCCATGCGGTAGGTCAGGAAGATCTCCTGCAGCTTGCGCACGATCCTCTTGTCGAGCGTCAGAAACATGTTTCGGGCCGCCTGCATCGTGATCGTGCTGGCGCCCTGTGCGTAGCCATGCGATGTCAGGTCGACCCAGATGGCGCGCAGTACGCCGCTGTAATCGAAGCCGTGATGCGTGTAGAAGCGCTGATCCTCGGCGGCAATGAAAGCCTGGCGCACCACCAGCGGGATGTCGTCATACACGACCAGCTCCCGCCGCTTTTCGCCAATCTGGGCGATCAGCTGCCCGCTGCGCGTGTACACCCGCATGGGTACCGGCAGGCTCAGGCTGCCCATGGCATCGATGGGCGGCAGCGACGGCAACACATACAGATAGCTGCCAATGAGAGCGTAAAAGGCCAGAAACCCGAGGGTCAGGCCCACCCAAATGGCACCGCCGGCGAGTCGAACTGTGCTGATCTTCACCGATTCTGCTCTTATATAGCGCTAATATCGTCGATCTTGCTGTTTGCTGCCGCAATCCGCGCGACAGTACGGGATTACCAGGCGGTGCGCTGGCCGAAGCGGCCCCCGCAGCATAGCAGCGCACTTTATTAAGACATTGGGCATTGCGTCCGGCTTTTGCAGTCGACTCAGGGCCCGAAGAACTTCCTAAGAACTTAGATGCACTTCACGGCCGGTGATTCCGTTCGCAGTTTAAGGTGAGTGTGGACCAGGAAGGTGGTCGAGCAGACCCGAGTCGTATTTAACTTATGCCTGTTATATATTGCGGGCAAAGCTTGACAGGGTCTCTTAGAAAATCGCGCAGCCTACTGAAAGGTCAGGGAAAAAGTGTTGCTATTTTCGCGAAAATACCGGCCGGTGCTCGGCCTGGATATAACTACGTCATCGATCAAGCTGATCGAATTGGCGATGGTGGGGGGGGAATATCGGGTGGAGTCCTACGCTGCCGAGCCGACCCCGCCGAATTCCATGAACGAGAAAACCCTGGTCGATCCGGAAGCAGTCGGCGAGGCAATTCGGCGCGCAGTCAAGCGTTCGGGCGCCAAAAGCCACGAGGCGGCCATCGCCATCAGCGGTGACGCCGCCATTACCAAGGTCATCCAGATGCCGCGCGGACTGCGCGACTCTGAACTCGAAGCTCAGGTCGAGATGCAGGCCGACCAGTACATCCCGTTTCCGATGGATGAGGTCAGCTACGACTACGAGGTGATCGGTCCGTCCGAGAAGGACGCGGACTCCATCGACGTACTGCTCGTGGCCTCGCGCACCGATAACGTGGCGCAGCGCCGCTCCGCGGTCGTCGCCGCGGGTCTTTCGACCCGCATCGTGGATGTCGAAGCCTTCGCGCTCGAGAATGCCTGCCGCCTCATGACGCACCAGATGCCTCACGGCGGCATCGACCACAGCGTTGCGGTGGTGGACTTCGGTGCCAGCAGCACCACGTTCAGCGTGCTGCGGAACCTGAAGGTCGTCTACACGCGCGACTTTGCCTTCGGCGGCCAGCAGCTCACCGAAGAAATCATGCGCACCTACGGACTGTCGATGGAAGAAGCCGGACGCGCCAAGAAGGAAGGCGGACTGCCCGGCAACTACCAGGCCGAGGTGCTCGATCCCTTCATCGACGATATGACCCAGCAGGTCAGCCGCTCGATGCAGTTCTACCTGGCCTCCGGGACCGGCCGCGAGCAGCCTGACAAGATTCTGATCTGCGGGGGCTGCGCCAACATTCCGGGGGTGGCCGACGTGGTGCAAAGCCGCGTCGGCATCAGTGCCGAGCGCGGCGATCCGCTCGGGCAGATGAAGCTTTCCTCGCGTGCCCGTGCCCAGGCGGTGCAGCGCGATGCCACGGCACTCCTTACGGCCTGTGGTCTCGCCCTGCGGAGCTTTGACTAATGCCTCGTATAAACCTGCTTCCCTGGCGCGAGCAACAGCGGCGCGAACGCAAACTCGCCTTCTTCGTCTCCCTCGGCGTCGCAGCCGGTGCCGCCGCGGTGGTGGCCTTTGCGGCGTACCTGATGCTCGGCGCCATGATTGACGCCCAGGACCAGCGCAACGAGCGCCTGAAGGGCGAAATCAAGGTGCTCGACAAGCAGATCGAGGAGATCAACGACCTGGAAGCGCAGAAGCAGCGCTTCATTGCGCGCATGCAGATCATCGAGAAGCTGCAGCGGTCGCGACCGGAAGTAGTCCACCTGTTCGACGAGCTGGTCAAGGCAATGCCCGATGGCACCTACCTGACCTCGATCAAGGAGACGGGCACCAAGCTCAAGTTCGAAGGCATCGCGCAGTCCTCGACGCGGGTGTCGACGCTGATGCGCAACATCTCCGCCTCACAGTGGCTGCGCAACCCGGAACTCGAGGTCGTCGAGACGGCGAAGGACAGCACCGGCGGCAGCCACTTCGTGCTCGATGCGACCCAGGTCAGCGTCGCCACCGACGATGACAGCAGCAGCAGCGCCCCCAAGCGGCCGGTGCGCACCTCCTCAGGGAGCAACAAATGAGCCTGATCCAGGAAATGCGGGGCCTCGATCCGCGCGATCCGGGCCGCTGGCCTTTCGCGGTACGGGCCCTGGCTGCAGCGGTGTGCTTCGTGATCGTGGCGATTGCGCTGATTTACTTCTTCGTCTGGCAGAGTCGAATGCCCGACCTGCAAAAGCGGGAAGACCAGGAACAGGCGCTGCGCAGCGAGTTCCATACCAAGCATGCCAAGGCAGTCAACCTGGCGCTCTATAAACAGCAGCTCGCGGATATCGAGAAATCCTTCGGTGCCCTGCTGCGGCAACTGCCGAGCAAGACCGAGGTGCCGAATCTGCTGGTGGACATTTCCCAGACCGGCCTGGCCTCGGCGCTTCAGGAAAAACTGTTTCAACCCGGTGCGGAAGCCAAGAAGGATTTCTACGCCGAGCTGCCCATCAAGATCACGTTGACCGGCAGCTATCACGACTTCGGCGCTTTCGTGAGCGGCATCGCGGCGCTGCCGCGCATCGTCACGCTGCACGACATCACGATCACACCCATCGACAAGAATGGCGGCTTCGATCAGCTGCAACTCGATGTCACCGCGAAGACCTATCGCTATCTCGATGACGACGAACTCGCGGCGGCGGAAGCGGACCGACGCAAGGCCGAAGATGCGAAACGTCATGGAAGCTGAAGTGATGCGCACGCGATACCTGTCGATCATTAAATGGGCGGCCACGGCGACGCTGTTGGCCGGGCTCCTGGCCGGCTGCGGTGGGCGCGATTCGGATCTGGATCGTTTCATCGATGCCACCAAGAAAGAACCCGGCGGCCGCGTCGAGTCTCTGCCCGAGATCAAGCCCTATGAGGCTTTCAACTACGCCGACCAGGACAAACGCTCGCCGTTCGTGCCGGGCGGCGCGGGCGGTCCAGGCGGTGTGCGGCCTGACAGTCACCGCAATCGCGATTACCTCGAACAGTTTTCTCTCGACACGCTGAAGATGGTCGGCACCCTCAACCTCAACGGCAACAACTACGGCCTGGTCCAGACCAAGGACGGCCGGGTGCACCGTGTGGTGGTTGGAGAGCACGCAGGCACCAACGACGGCAAGATCACCAATATTTCGCCGTCAAAAATCGCACTGGTAGAGATCATTCCGGACGGACTGGGCGGCTACATCGAACGGCCCGCTGCGTTGGGTCTGAACGAATGATCGGCACGGAGATACATCGAATGAAACGGTTCATCCCCCAAATGCTGCGCGGACGTATCCGCTGGGTTGCCCTGCTGTGGGCCACCGGCATGCTCGCAGGAATCAGCGCGCACGCTGCCGATGCCAGCGCCGATGCCGCCGCGGCTGCGCCCAACCAGTTGCAGTCGATCGACGTCCAGAAACTCAGTGCCAACCAGTTGCAGGTGACCTTGCATCTGTCCGGGCCGGCGCCCGAGCCGCTCGCCTTCACCGTCGACAAGCCCGCGCGCATCTCGCTCGACCTGCCCAACACGGCCGTCGCGTTGACCTCGCGCCGCATCGATGTCGGCACCAACGGCGTGGACACCGTGATCGCGGCTGAAGCCAATGGCCGCACGCGCGTGGTACTCAATCTCGATCAGCAGATGCCCTACCAGACCCACGTCAGCGGCAATGACGTGGTGGTCATGATTGGAACCGCGGTGGAAACGCGCGGCGCGACCGCCGCCAAGGCGAACACCTCCGCAGTGCATGCGGCCGCCGCCGCAGCCGGCGGCCGTGCGATTCGCAGCATCGATTTCCGTCGCAGCGAAACCGGCGCCGCTCGGCTGATCGTGCGCCTGAGCGACCCGCGTACGCCGATCAACCTGAAGCAGCAGGGCTCGCAGATCATGATCGATTTCAGCGGCACCGATCTGCCGAAGAACCTGCAGCGCCGCTATGACACGATGGATTTCGCTACGCCTGTCAGTGGCTTCGATGCCGCCAGGCTCAACGGCGACACCCAGATCGTGCTGGATGCGCGCGGCGAGGTCGAGCCGCTGGCCTACCAGTCGGACGACGAATATGTGGTGGAAGTCTCTGCGGCCAAGAAAGCCGGTCAGAACCAGGCGCCGGAGGCGAAGAAGGAATACAAGGGCGAGCGTCTGACGCTGAATTTCCAGGACATCGAAACGCGCGCGGTGCTGCAGCTGCTGGCTGATGCCAGTGGCCAGAACATCGTGGTCAGCGACACTGTGGGCGGCAGCGTCACTTTGCGACTGCAGAACGTTCCCTGGGACCAGGCGCTGGATATCGTGCTGCGCACCAAGGGCCTGGACAAGCGGCAGGACGGCAACGTCATCATCGTTGCCCCCGCCGCCGAACTCTCCTCGCGCGAAAAGGCGGATCTCGCCGCCAGGAAGGAGCTGCAGGAACTCGAGCCGCTGCATGCGGAATACCTGCAGGTCAACTACGCCAAGGCCTCGGATATCGCCAATCTGTTGCGCGGCACGGGCACCGCCGGCGGCTCGGGCGGTGGTTCGGGTGGCAACGGCCAGAACGCGGTGCTCTCGTCGCGCGGGCACGTCTCGGTCGACGACCGTACCAATACGCTGCTGTTGCAGGACACCGCCGACCGCATCGCCGATGTGCGCCGCCTGGTGGCGACGCTCGACATTCCGGTTCGCCAGGTGCTCATCGAAGCGCGCATTGTCGTGGTCACCAACGACTACGAACGGGATCTCGGCGCGGTCATGGGACTGACGGCGACCCGCCACAACGGCAGCAACGGCCTGTTTGAAACCACCGGCACAGCCGCGGGTGTCGATCAGGGCGTCAGCTCGGCCATCACCAATCTCGGCACGGCTGGCAATGGAACGGTTTATCCGGTAACGCTGCCCACCGGTGCCACCGCCGCGAATCGGTACAACGTCAATCTGCCGGTCGCAAGTCCGGCGGGCAGCATCGCGCTGGGCATCCTCGGATCGGACTTCCTGGTCGATCTCGAGCTCGACGCCGCGCAGACCGAAAATCGCGGCACCGTCATTTCATCGCCCAAGGTTATTACGGCCAACCAGCGCGAAGCCACCATCCGCCAGGGTGTGGAGATTCCCTATCAGCAGTCGGCCTCCAGCGGCGCGACGACTATCGCGTTCAAGGACGCGGTACTGGAACTGAAGGTCAAGCCGCTGATCACGCCGGACAACCGCATCATCCTGGATCTGACCGTGTCCGATGACACGGTGGGACAGGTGGTCGTGGCATCAGGTGGTGTCAATGTGCCCTCGATCAATACCCGTGCCATCAACACGCAGGTGGTGCTCACCGACGGACAGACCGTGGTACTGGGCGGCATTCTCGAAACCAATCACACCGACGCCGAGACCAAGGTGCCCTGGTTCGGGGACATCCCGGTGCTGGGCAATCTCTTCAAGAACACGACCAAGACCGATGACAAGGATGAGCTGCTGGTCTTCGTCACGCCGAAGATCATTCACGAAGGCGTCAGCGTCAATTAGCGCCGCATGCGCCTAGGCGCATGCGCATCCTGCTGATCGAAGACGACGAGCTGGTCGCGGACGCGGTCGTCCGCGGCCTCTCGATTGCCGGATTCACCGTCGATCATGCGGCCTGCGCCGAGAGCGGACGGGCTGCGCTGCGCACCGAGCATTTCGATCTGGCGGTGGTCGATATCGGCCTGCCGGATGCCGACGGACTGAGCCTGCTGGCCGCGCTGCGCAACGAGGGCACCGCGATGCCGGTGCTCATGCTGACGGCACGCGACACTCTGGCCGATAAGATCCGCGCCTTCGAACTCGGCGCGGATGACTTCCTCATGAAGCCGTTCGAGCAGGCGGAGCTCGCGGCCCGATGCCGTGCGCTGATTCGCCGTGCGGGCCAGACCCCCAGCGGTCTCGTGCGCCTGGGCGGCCTCACGATCGATCTGAACGGTCACCAGCTGCAGGTCAATGGAGCGGTGGTCGAGCTGACGCGACGTGAATGGCTGGTGCTGGAAAGCCTCGCCCACAATCTCGGGCGCATCGTCACCAAGGACCGCCTGATGCAGGCGCTCGCCGGCTGGGAGCAGGACCTGACGCCCAACGCGGTGGAAACACAGGTGTCGCGCCTGCGCTCCAAGCTCGGCTCTGCTGCAGTCATTCGCGCAATCCGCGGGCTGGGTTATCGGCTGGACGAAGCCGGAGAGAGACCAGAGTGATGACGATTCGTCGCCGGTTGCTCTCACTGCTGCTGCCGGCCCTGGCGTTGCTGATGCTTCTGGGCGGAGTGGTCGACTATCGCGTGGCCATACTCACGACGCGCAATGCCTACGACCAGGCGCTTGCCAACACCGCGGCCGCGTTCGCGGCCAATATACGGATCGAGGATGGGCAGTTGCGATTCATGCCTGCCGGAGCCGGCGGCGCGCTCGAGAGTGGCGCGATCTACGCCATCGTCGGCCCTGATCGCGAGTTGATATCAGGCACGCCGCAACTGGCCGATAGCGACACGGCGGCCGGTCGTGTGACAGGGCGTACGAACTATTGGAACGCGCAACTGCAAGGGCGGCGCTGGCGCGCCGCCAGCGTAGTGACGCCAACCGCGGCGGGTCCCGTGCATATCATCGTCGCGGAGAGCCTGGAGCGCCGCGCGCACACGCAGCAGGTGATGCTGATCGGCAAGTTGCTGGTCGACTTCGCCGAGCTGGACCTGACATTGCTGCTGATATGGATCGCCGTGTACTACGGGCTGCGGCCGCTGGACCGGCTCACCGCCGAGGTGGAGCGACAATCCTCGCGGCGGCTGCAAAGTTTCGACGAGGCCCAGGTTCCGGGGGAACTGCGGGCGCTGATCGTGGCGTTCAATCGCGTGCTGGAACTGCTGCACGATGCCGCGCAGGCGCAGCAACGCTTCGTCGCCGACGCCGCCCACCAGATGCGCACGCCCGTTGCCGGGTTGCTGGCACAGCTGGAACTGCTGCAACACGAGCCCGGTGCGGCCGCGCTCTCAATCCAGCTGGGCAGTCTGCAGCGCGGCATCCAGCAGCTGGCAAGATCCGCGAATCAATTGCTGGCGCTCGCCCGTGCCGAACCGGTGGCGGCACTGCATGAGAATCTCCAGCCGGTGGCACTCAAACCGCTGGTGGAAGAGCTGGTCGAACGCTACATCGATCGAGCCGACAGGGCAGCGATCGACCTGGGCGCCGAGGCGCTGGCCGCCACGGTGAACGGCGACGCGGGCCTGCTGGAGGACCAGCTGGAGAACCTGATCGACAATGCGCTCAAGTACACACCCCGCGGAGGCCACGTGACCGTCCGCAGCGGCGTGGAAGGCGCGGCGGCGTATCTGGAAGTCGAGGATGACGGAACCGGAATTCCCGAATCCGAGCGCATGCGGGTGCGGGAGCGCTTCTACCGCATGCCGGGATCGACCGGCATCGGCTGCGGCCTGGGGCTCGCCATCGTTGAGGAGATCGCGCGTGTGCACGGGGCGGTTTTCACGATCGGTGTCGGCCTTCACGGCCGGGGTGCGCGTATGCGTATACGCTTCGGGGGTGCGTCGTGAAGCTGCAGGCTGTGAACTGTGTCGCAATTTGGAACCTTGGCTCTTCCGAGCCAGCCTCGTGCAAGCTCCGCTGCGTAGGGTGGTATCCATGATGTATCGATCTTCCAGGCGGCGCGACGGCGGCTTTACCCTCCTCGAGGCAATAGTCGTCATGGCGATCGTTGGCATCCTCATGGCGATCGCCGTGCCGTCATATCGCTACGTCACCAACGCCAACCGCATCGCGGCCGAGGTGAATGGCTTGCTGGGCGATATGCAGTACGCGCGTGCCGAGGCCCTCAAGGAAGGACAGACCGTCACGGTCTGCGTCTCGAGCAATGGCACCAGCTGCGCCGGCGCGGGCGTTTCCACCTGGCAAAACGGCTGGATAGTGTTCTCCGACGCCAACGCCGACCATACCGTCGAGACGGCCAGCGGCGACACCATCTTCCGTGTGCAGAGCACCTTCTCCGGCACCGACACCTTTGTGGCCAATCCCGCCACCGGATACGTGAGTTTCAATCGGGAAGGCTTTACCACCTCGAATGTCGCCACCGCTGGCCTGCAGATTTCGCTGCACGCGGTCACCGCGAGCAGCGCCTCGACACGTTGCCTGAACATTACCTACGTGGGATTGATGACCGTGCAGACCTATGGCCAGATCAATAACAGCGTGACCTGCCAATGAGCGCGCTACCCATTTGCCGTCGCGGCTGCCGTCATCGGGGATTCAGCCTGGTTGAAGTCCTGGTGGCGCTCATCATCATCGGCGTCGGGATGCTGGGCATCGCCAAGATCCAGGCGCTCACCTACGCCAGCACGGGCACTGCGGCACAGCGCTCGATCGCCGCGATACTGGCCTCGAGCATGTCATCGGCCATGCGCGCCAACCGAGGCTACTGGTCGGTGCAGGCGGGGACCGCGCAGCAGACCGTGACCATTACGAATGGCGCCTTCACACCAGCGCCGACGGACGGCACGTTGTCCAGTGCGACACCGACGTGCAATGGCTCGACCTGCACGCCACAGCAGCTGGCCGCGTACGATCTGCACCGGTGGGCGACCGCGCTGTCCGGCGCGCTGCCGAACAGCACCGGAACGATCAACTGCTATCCGCCAGCGGCGACCAACTACCCGGTCGGCTGCACCATCCTGCTCACGTGGAGCGAGCGCAGCATCGGACTCAACGCGCAGTCGCAGGGAACCACGATGCTGGGGCCCGACTACACCCTTTATGTGGAGCCCTGACATGCAAGCAGGGAAACGTCGGATTCAGGGTGGTTTCACTGTCGTCGAGCTGATGGTCGCTTTGCTGATCGGCCTGTTCCTTTTGGGGGGGTTGCTGACGCTGGTCCAGGACAACCGCCGCAGTTTCGCCAGCCAGAATCAGCTCTCCCAGCTGCAGGATGCCGAGCGCATGGCGATGACGATGATCACCGACGTCATCCAATCGGCCGGGTACTTCCCGGATCCGACGACCAATTCAGCCACCCTGGTTCTGCCCGCGAACGGAACATTCACGGTGGCCGGCCAGGCCGTCGTCGGTACTCCAGGCGCCGGGCCCCCGGGCGACACCATATCGGTGCGCTACGCCACCAACAGCGGCGATGGCATCGTCAACTGCATCGGTCAGTCCAACACGAGCGGCGGGGTTGCTACCTATACGAATAGCTTCAGCGTCGCAAATGGCCAGCTGGTCTGCACGATGAATGGCAAGGCCTATTCGATCATCGGTACCGTGCCGTCGGCCAGCGGCAACTTCACCGGCGTCGTCGTTACCAATATGAGCATTCTCTATGGCGTAACTACGGGAAGCAGCCCCAACAACGTCGATACCTACTATTCGGCAGGGGCCGTGCCGAACTGGAGCAATGTCATCTCGGTTCAGGTCACGCTGACATTCACCAATCCCATGTATACGACGCAGGCGCAGGCGCAGGGATCGACTGTGCCGCCCACGCTCTCCTTCCAGCGCGTCATCACGGTCATGAGTCAAGCGGGGATCTGACGATGACACAGCCGCGAGAGAATTCGCATCGGTCACAGCGCGGAGTGGTGCTGATCTCCAGCCTGCTGCTGCTGCTGGTGGTCACGATCATGGCGCTGAGCATGTTCCGCAGCTTCGGCATGCAGGAGAGGATCGCGGGCAACACGCGTGAGAAGCAGCGTGCGCTGCAGGCCGCCGAGAGCGCCCAGCAGTACGCGGAATGGTGGCTCGCCAATCAGAGCGGTGCCATCTACGCGGTCAGCCAGGGCAGCGCGGCGTACGCGGACGCTGCCTGTACGGCGACGATGATCGATGCCAATACGGGCGCTACGCCGCAGATCTGCACCGCTGCCACCAGCCTGGCCGTCGTCACTGGCATCGCGACCGGAACGGCTTCCGCGTGGCCTGTCAGCAAGCCCACTGTCGGTGTGGCCTACGCGCCGCCCCAAATGAATTACACCGCTTCGTCGTCGCAGAACTACTACCAGAACCGGCCCCATTTCTACATCACCGACGTCGGCGCACTCGCGACCGGACGCGGCGAGACATACCAGGTCGATGCCTATGGCTACGGCCTCAGCAACACGGCGATCGCGGTCGTCGAAAGTACGGTGGCAGTGGTCTGCATCGTATGCAACATCGGAGGTTTCTGATGAACACCAGGTATCATGTCGCTACCGCCCTGGCTGCGGTGGCGCTGACTGTGTCCGGCGCCGCCCGGGCGCAGACGATCTTTACCGAAGACTTCACCGGTGCGGTCACCAACAACAATTGGTACTTCTTCAACGGCGCCTGCCTGACCGCGGGCAGTAGCAGCAGCGCTGCCAGCCCCGGGCCGGTGCCGTCGTGCATCAGCATCAAAAGCTCCTACTACTCCGCGGCGGAGGACGGCGATCCTGCGCTCGTGGGCGGTTATGCCGGTCTCTCGGGCAACTCCCAGACCCTGCCCGATCCGGTGGGTAAAGGCGCGCTGCGATTCACCAACGGCTATCCGTACGGGCATGGCGAAAATGGCGCCATCGTGTCGGCCACGGCGTTCGATGCCGGGCAGGGCATCCAGATCACGTTCAAGACCGTCACCTATCGCGGCGACAGCGGCGGCGCCGGCAAGGACGGCGCCGACGGCATGAGCTTCTATTTGATAAACGGCAGTGTCGCTCCGACGAGTGCGCTCTGGAACGGCATCGGCTCCTGGGGTGGAAGCTTAGGGTACACCTGTTCGAATTCGAATCCGCCCTACGACGGCCTGGTTGGCGCGTACCTGGGGCTGGGCATCGACGAATTCGGCAACTTCCTCAATGGCACCAACCTTGTGTCGGGATACACCGGCACCAACACGGCCTCGGGCGACAACTCGGCGTCCGGCTACGGCTACCTGCCCAACCGCATCGGACTGCGCGGCACGGGCAATGTCTCGTGGGCGTACCTCAATGCCAACTACCAGAGCTTTTATCCGACCAGTCTGACGACGGCGCAGCGGCAGGCCGCCGTGCAGGCGACGTGCAAGACCGGCCTTGTTCAAAACGCCTCCTCTGGCACCCCTGTGTCTACCGCCACCGCTATCGCCGACTACGCGCCGATCGCGGGTGCGTACTACGAATTGCCGTCAACCACCGAAATTGCCAACGAGTCGGCGAATGCACGCCCCGACGGCCTGGTCGTGCAGAACGTCTTCCTCTACAGCCTGCAGATCACGCAGAACGGCCTGCTGAGCTTTTCCTACAGCATGAATGGCGGCACATATACGCCCGTGATCACGAGCCAGAGCATCACGGCCTCCAATGGCGCGCTGCCCGCGACACTGCGGTTCGGCTTTGCCGGTTCCACCGGCGGCGACACCAATATTCACGAGATTCTCTGCTTCAAAGCCGCGCCGACCTCCGTGTCGGCCAGTTCCGCGACGGTCAACGAAAAGCAGACCTCGCAGGTTCAGACCACCTCGCAGGCCTACTTCGCCTTCTACAATCCTAACGACTGGACCGGCCGGGTGACCGCGTTCGGCCTGGTCGACACCAACGGCGTCGTCACGATCCAGGGTCTGGCCAACTGGGACTCCGAGTGCGTGCTGACAGGGGTGCCTTCCGGCCAGACCTGTCTCTATACCGGTGCGACCGGCCCGGCCACGGCGGAGCCTATTTCGGGATCTCCCGGTACCGGGCGGCAGATGATGACCTGGAGCAGCCTGGATACCTCGGTGGTAGCGGGTGCCAAGGGCATTCCGTTCCAGTACACCAACATGAGCTCGGCGGAGCAGACCGCCATCGGTGGCTCAAGCAGCGGCACGACGCGAGTCGCGTACCTGCGCGGCGATCGCAGCAATGAAATCAACAGCGCTGGCGCCGGTCTCTACAGAGCGCGCGACGGCGTCCTGGCCGACATCATCGATGCGAGCCCGACCTGGGTCGGCCCGCCTGCCTCGCCCTATACCGTCACCTGGGCCGATCGCTACGATGCCACCGGCGACACCATTATCGAAAATTCCGGCCAGACCTATCAGCAATTCCTGACTGCCAGCCAGTCGCGCCTGAACGTCATCTACGCCGGCGCCAATGACGGCTTCCTGCATGGCTTCCGGACCGGCTCCGAGGACATCAACGGCAACGTCATCAATACGACCTCAACGCCGAACGATGGCGGAGAAATAATCGCCTACATGCCCGGTACGGTCCTCAACGAGATTCACAGCACGACTACGCCGAACATCGATTATTCGAACCCGCAGTATTCGCACGCCTTCTACGTGGATGCCACACCGGGCACTGGCGATGTCTATTACAGTGGCACGTGGCACACCATTCTCGTCGGCGGGCTGGGGCTTGGCGGCAAGGGTCTCTACGCACTCGACATCACTAATCCGTCAAGCTTCAGCGAAACCAACGCGGCTTCCACCGTGCTCGGAGACTGGAGCTCGGCAACCATCAGCTGCGTCGGCAACAGCGGTTGCGGCAGCAGCCTCGGCAACACGTATGGAACGCCGCAGATCCGCCGGTTCCATAACGGTACCTGGGGCGCGGTTTTCGGCAACGGCTACGGCAGCAGCACGGGCGATGCGGGCATCTACGTCATGACGATCTCGGGGACTTCGCCGCTGACGTTCAGCTTCTACTATCTGAGCACGGGCACGTCCGGTACCAACAACGGCATCGCCTTTGTCTCGCCGGCCGATCTCGACGGCGATCACATTACCGACTACGTCTATGCCGGTGACCTCAACGGCAACGTCTGGCGCTTCGACCTGACCAGCACCAATCCAGCGACCTGGGCAGTGACGAAGAACGGCACCACGCCCGCGCCGGTTTTCAAGACGCCCAGCGGACAGCCGATCACGACACAGCTCGTACTCGCTTCGGCGGTCGTCAATGGGGGGCTGCCATCGGTCATGGTGGCCTTCGGCACGGGGCTGCGCAATCAGTTCACGATCACCTCGGCGGCCAGCTATGCGACCAACACCACCCAGAGCCTCTATGGCGTCTGGGACTGGAACTTCGCTACCTGGAATGCAAAGTCAACGGCCGCGCAGTACGCGAGCCTGACGACCGCGCAGGCCAGTTCGAATCCATGGAAGATTACGGCGGCCAAACCCGTGAGCCAGTCGCTTCTGACTGCGCAGACTTACACGGTCAATACGGGTGCTACTTCGACCATCACTACCACCAACAACATCATTTCGTGGGCGCAGTGCACGACTTCGCCCGCGAACTGCTCGGGTAGCTTCGGCTGGTATGCCAATCTGCCGCAGACCAACGGCACAACCACCGCGGGGGCCACCGTCGTCGAGCAGATCGTCTCGAATCCTGCGCTGTTCGAGGACGGGCTGATCGTCAACTCGACCATTCCGGCCAACAATCAGCCGCTGAATTGCAATAGCCCGACGACCGACCAGGGTGTCACGTACGTCGTCGCCCTCGTCAGCGGTGGTACGTTCGCCAGCGGCGGCGCATCACCCGGCTCTGGAACGACCACGTTCAACAGCGCCTTCGTCAACTATCGCGACACGGCTACGGCGGGCATCCAGACCAACGAGACCGGTGCGCTGACCGTCGTCAACACCAGGGAAGGTTCGACCTACCTCATCGGCCAGGACATTTCGATTCCGACCGCCGGCAATGCCCCCGGCGGTGCACAGCAGATTTCGCTGTCCGATACCACGGTGAATCGTCTGACCTGGATCCAGCTGCGGTAACGGCGTGGCCGTGATCAGGAGAAATCGAACCATGTTCCAGCAAATTGCAGAGCGGCCTTCACGAACGACCGGCTTCTCGCTGATCGAACTCATGATCACGGTGCTCATCATTTCGGTCCTGGTGGCGATTGCCGTACCCACCTACATCGACAAGGTGCGCAAGTCGCGACGCACGGAGGCCAAGACGGCATTGCTCGATCTCGCCGGCCGCGAGGAGCGTTTCTACAACACCAATAATACTTACAGCGTTCTGCCCGCGGACCTGGGTTACGGCGCCACCAGCGCGGCGTTTCCGATGAATATCGGCAGCGGCTATTACTCGGTCAGCATTGCCACGACCGCCTACGCGGCCGGACCGCCGGTCACGCCGGCGGGCTATACGATCACGGCGACGCCTGTCGCCGGCACCGACCAGGCCAAGGACGCGCACTGCACGACGTTCACGCTCACAAGCACGGGTGTTCAGACCTCCGCCCCCGACACCACGACCTGCTGGCAGTAGCGCAGTGGCGCGCCCGGCGAGGGCGCCGCGTTTGGTGTAACCTGCGCATGGGCCGCAACAGCGGCTCATGCGCGATGACCGGTAAGCACAACATCTTCCTGATCGGGCCCATGGGCTCGGGCAAGACCGCGGTCGGCAAGCACCTGTCGCGACTGCTGGACTATCCATTTCTGGACAGCGACCACGAAATCGAGCTGCGCACGGGCGCCGATATCCCCCTTATATTCGAGCGCGAGGGTGAAGCGGGATTCCGGCATCGCGAACGCGAAGTCATCGCCGAGCTCAGCGCCCGGCAATGCATCGTGCTGGCCACGGGCGGAGGTGCGGTGCTGGATGCCGGCACGCGCGCGGATCTGAAGGCTCGTGGCTGGGTGGTGTATCTGGAGACTTCGGTGACACAACAGGCCGAGCGCGCCGCACGCACGCGTCATCGCCCGCTGCTGCACGGCGTGGACCCGGGGCAGCGCCTGGAAGAGCTGCTGCTTGTCCGCGAGCCCCTGTACCGCGAGATCGCCGACCTGACCGTCTCAACCGATCAGCGCCGGGTGCCGGTGGTGTCCGATTTCATCGCACAGAAATTCCGGGAATCGCTGCAGCCGGGCATTGCCACTGCCGCGGCCGTGGACGCATGCAGACCCTGACCGTCCATTTGAGCGATCGTTCGTATCCGATCCTGATCGGATCGAACCTGCTGCAGTCGCAGACCGTGCTCGCCTCGCATATTCCGGTCGGCGATGTGCTGCTGATCAGCAATACCATCGTGGCGCCGCTCTATGCCGATCGGGTCAGGCAGGCGCTGCCGGGGCGGCGGCTGGTAGAGGTGATCCTGCCCGATGGCGAGGCGCACAAGACACTGGCGTCAGCCAGCCGGATTTTCGACGTCATGATCGCCAATCGCTTAGGCAGGGACCTCATCGTCGCGGCACTGGGCGGTGGGGTAGTCGGAGATCTGTCCGGATTCGTGGCGGCCTGTTACCAGCGCGGCGTCAGCTTCGTACAGCTGCCGACGACGCTGCTGGCCGACGTCGACTCGGCCGTCGGCGGCAAGACCGCGGTCAACCATCCCGGCGGCAAGAACATGATCGGCGCGTTTCATCAGCCGCGGGCGGTCATCATCGACACCGATCTGCTCGCAAGCCTGCCCGCGCGCGAGCTCAGCGCAGGACTGGCCGAGGTCATCAAGTACGGCCTGATCCGCGACGCGGTTTTCTTCGACTGGCTCGAGGCCAACATCGAAGCGCTCATCGCGCGCGACCCGGGCGCGCTGGCGCATGCCATCCGCCGCTCCTGCGAGATCAAGGCCGAGATCGTCAGTCGCGACGAGCGCGAACAGGGCGATCGCGCGTTACTCAATCTCGGCCACACCTTCGGTCACGCCATCGAAGCGGCTACCGGCTATGTGGAGTGGCTGCACGGCGAGGCGGTCGGGCTGGGGCTGATCGCAGCTGCCGACCTCTCGCAGCGAGTCGGGCAGCTCGAGCCCGGGCAGTTGCGGCGACTGGTGTCGCTGCTCGAGCGCGCGGGCCTGCCGGTCCAATCGCCGAAGATCGGTGCCGAGCGCGCATTCGACTACATGCGCGTCGACAAGAAGGTCAAATCCGGACGCGTGCGGCTGATCCTGCTGCGCGGCATCGGCGATGCCGTCATGACCGCCGATTATCCCGACGCCGCACTGCAAAGCACGCTGGCCGCGCAGTTCGGCCGCGCGAGTGCCGCAGCGCCATGAGCTCGCTGTCGCCATGAGCTCGCTGTCGCCATGAGCGGGGAGATACTGGCGCGCTACGCGGCACAGGATGCCCGCTCGCGCGGACGCCGTTTTGCCGAGCCGCCGCCGGAGTACCGCGGTGAATTCCAGCGCGACCGCGATCGCATCATTCATTCCAACGCGTTTCGGCGCCTGGCTTACAAGACCCAGGTGTTCGTCAATCACGAGGGCGATCTGTACCGCACCCGCGTGACGCACTCGATCGAGGTGGCGCAGATCGGCCGCACGGTGGCGCGCGCGCTGGACCTTAACGAGACGCTGACCGAAGCCATCGCGCTGGCGCATGATCTGGGCCACACGCCTTTCGGGCATGCCGGACAGGAGGCGCTCAACGACTGCATGCGCGAGTACGGCGGCTTCGAGCACAACCTGCAGTCGCTGCGCACGGTCGATGAGCTCGAGGAGCGCTATGCGCAGTTCTCAGGGTTGAACCTCACCTTCGAGAGCCGTGAGGGCATCCTCAAGCATTGCTCGGTCGCGAAAGCGCGCGAGCTGGGCGATGTCGGCGAACGTTTCCTCAAGCGGCAGCAGCCCAGTCTGGAGGCGCAGCTCGCGAATCTCGCCGATGAGGTGGCCTATAACAATCATGACGTCGATGACGGCATCCGCGCGGGATTGATCACGCTCGAGGCGGTCGCGGAAGTGCCGCTCGTCGGGCGGCATTTCCACGAAGTGCAGCGGCTGTACCCGCAGCTGCAGGGCCGGCGGCGTGTGCACGAGACCGTGCGGCGCATGGTCAATGCGCTGGTCAGCGATGTGATCCGTTGCAGCGCCGAGCATCTGCAGGCGGCGGCGCCGGCCGATATCGACCAGGTTCGCCTGCACCCGCACGCGATCATTGGCATGAGCGATGCGATGCGCGCCAACCACATCGAGCTCAAGCAATACCTCAACGAACACGTCTACCGCCATCAGCGCGTGCTGCGCATGACCCTCAAGGCTCGCCGCGTGGTGCGCGACCTGTTCGAGGCTTTCGCCGCGGAGATCCGGCTGCTGCCGGACGAATACCGCGATGCCGCCGCCGTTGCTGCGGCGCGCGATGGATACGCCGCTCGCGTACGCACGGTGGCGGATTACATCGCGGGGATGACCGATCGCTACGCCATCCTCGAGCATCAACGACTGTTTGATCCGGCGGAACGCACATGAACGACACCCACGCTGTGCCAACTATGCCCACACCAGCGATTCCGATTCCGACGATTCCCACGCGCGAGCGGCTGATCTTCGCGCTCGACGTACCGGATGCCGCGGTGGCCCGCGGCCTGGTCGAGCGGCTCGGCGATTCGGTGCAGTTCTACAAGATCGGGCTCGAGCTGTTCATGAGCGGGGAGTATTTCGGGCTGCTGGACTGGCTGGCGGCGCGTGATCGCAGGATCTTCGTGGATCTCAAGTTCTTCGACATCCCGGCAACCGTGGCTGCCGCGGTGCGGGCACTGCGCAATCGCGGCATCAGCTTTGCGACCGTGCATGGTAACCAGTCCATCATGGAAGCGGCCGCCGCCGCCAAGGGCGATGTGAAGATCCTGGCGGTCACAGTGCTCACCAGCCTCGATCGCGGTGACCTGGACGATCTCGGCTTCGAATGCGCCATCGGGGACCTGGTGCTGTCGCGCGCGCGGCGCGCGCTCGAAGCGGGCTGCGATGGCGTCATATCATCGGCGCTCGAAGTGCCGCGCCTGCGTGAGCTGCTCGATCGGCGGCTGCTCGTGATCACGCCCGGCGTGCGGCCGGTCGACAACCGGCCGTCCGACGATCAGAAGCGCGTGGCCTCGGTGACGCAGGCTTTCGAATGGGGCGCCGACTACATCGTCGTGGGCCGTCCGATCCGTGATGCCGCGGATCCGCGCGCCGCCGCGGAAATCATTCAGCGCGAGATCGCGGCGGTGCTCGCTCGCCGCTGACCGCCGCGTCCCCACCCACCTATTTGGAGGGTGGCGGGCGATTGCAGCGACTCCTAGAGTCGGGCCACGTGTTTAGTGGTGCTGAACTCGAGGGAGAATCGCAATGCTATTCCTGCTCCGCAAAGGACTGCTGGTCTCGCCGCTGGTCTCGCTGCTGGCCGGCGTCGCTGGGATCGCGTCGGCTCACAATGAGGCCGCTCGCGCAATCTATGAAGCATCGGGCAGCATCCCGACCAACATCGAAGGCGTGCACACCTTCCCGGCGCCGCCGCGCGACCTCGACGCGTTGAGCGCCTCGGACGAAACGCTGGCTTCCTACGGACTGCCGCCGCGACCGGATCGCGCGGCCGATCCGGCCGGTTACCGTTCATGGGCGGAGGCCATGAGGCTGCGCCCGGAGCGATGGAACGGCACGCTCACTGTGCGCAAGGCAACCGGTAGTAGCGCGCGAGTCGCCGATGACTCCCAGGGCGGTGGCGCGGCGTGGCCCGCAAGCAGCAACGCGGTCACGAACAGCAATACTCCCAACTGGAGCGGTGTCGTGCATCAGCTGCCGTTGACCAGCTACAGTCCCACACAGTCGTTCTACTGGGTGACGGCGCAGTTCACGGTACCGGTCGCGCAGCAGGCATTTTCCTCCGCTGCGAGCGGCAATATCTGCGATGGCGATTCGGATTTTGCCGCCAATTGGGTGGGCCTCGACGGGTACAATCAGGCGGATGTTCTGCAGGGCGGGACCGACTCGATCGCCACCTGCAAATCGAACGTCCATTCCACCAGCTACTACGCCTGGGCGGAGTGGTATCCGGGCGGCTCCATTCGGCAGTTCTTCGTCAACCCCGGCGATGACATGTACGTCGAGGTCTGGAATACCGGCGATCGCAATGGCTGTGCCTTCATCGAAGACAAGACTACGCGTCTGAGCGCCACCTACTGCCTGACGGCGCCCGCCGGCATCACGCTCAAGGGCAATCAGGCCGAGTACATCCTCGAGCGTTGCGGCGGCGACACGTTGACCGCGAATCACTACTTCCCGCTGGCGAACTACATCTCCTCGGTCTGGAATCAGGCGAAGGCGCAGACCTTCAACGACGTGATTTACTATCCGGGCCTCACAACCTCAACCAGTTACCTGCTGTCGATGCGCGACGATGGCGGTGTCACGATATCGACCCCGACCGTCGGAGCGGCGAATGGAGTCGGGCCCTACTCGATCTGGTTCCAGAACCTGGGCTGTTCGGTGACGGGTGGTTGCGCCCCCTGAATGCTCAGCGCTTTGCGAGCTCGTCGCGCAGCGAGCGCCGCAGGATCTTGCCGACGTTGGTCTTGGGCAATTCGTCGCGGAAAAAGATGGCGGCAGGGCGCTTGTAGCCGGTCAGGTGCTGGTGCGCATGGTCCTTGATGGCCTGCTCGGTCAGCAATGGGTCCTTGCGCACCACGAACAGCGCCACCACCTCGCCCGAGTGCTCATCGGCTTTCGACACGGCCGCGACTTCGAGCACGCCGGAACAGCGCGCGATCACATCCTCGATTTCGTTCGGGTACACTTTGAAGCCCGAGACGATGATCATGTCTTTCTTGCGGTCCTCGATGTAGACGAAGCCGAGTTCATCGAAGCGGCCGATGTCGCCGGTGCGCAGCCAGCCATCGGGCAGCATCACGTTGGCGGTCTCATCGGGGCGATTCCAGTAGCCCCGCATGACCTGCGGTCCGCGCAGGCAGATCTCGCCGACCGCACCGATTGGCAGCTCACGCCCGTCATCATCGCGGATGGTCAGCTCGGTGGAAGGGACCGGAAGGCCGACCGAGCCGTTGAATCTGGCGTACGGCCCGACGAGGGTGGTGACGCAGCCCACTGGCGAGGCCTCCGTCAGGCCCCAGCCCTGGGAGACCACGCAGCCGGTGATCTGCTCCCAGCGCTCGGCGACCGCGCGCTGCAGCGCCATGCCACCGGCGACGGTGGCCTTGAGCCTCGAAAAATCGATGCGCTCGAATCCGGGCGTGTGCATGAGCGCATTGAACA